>Ga0210023_1001589_pt1 | contig 15713 bp, 14 predicted proteins | sample CryGeymeta201524_FD_183987 | JGI IMG/M metagenome (GOLD analysis project Ga0210023, IMG submission 183987) | Groundwater microbial communities from Crystal Geyser aquifers in Utah, USA - Crystal Geyser metaG 2015-24 (SPAdes) (version 2) | ecosystem: Environmental > Aquatic > Deep subsurface >... | reverse complement strand
CCGAATCTCCGGAAGCAGAGGTAAAAGTGGCTCAGGAGATTTTACAGAGCTTGGGTATTCGTTTTTTTCACCCGGAGATTATTTCCTGCCCCACCTGCGGAAGATGCACAATCAACCTGCCTAAAATAGTAAAAGAGGTAAAAAAGAAACTTATCTACTCCCCACTCCCCACTCCCCACTCCCCATTTAAAATTGCCATTATGGGCTGTGCAGTTAACGGCCCTGGCGAAGCAAAAGGGGCGGATATCGGCATTGCCGGGGGGAAGGGTGCAGGATTACTTTTTAAAAAAGGCAAGCCCATCAGAAAAATAAAGGAAGGAAAATTGGCCGAAGAATTATTACGAGAAATTACAAAAACAATGTAACCACGAATGGACACTAATGAACACGAAAAAATAGTCATTGCGAACGATAGTGAAGCAATCCGACGAAGTCGTTGCGAGGAGCGTTAGCGACGTGGCAATCTCATCTTTTCATAGAAGTAAGGGATTGCCACGCAATGACAGATGCGCTGTCAGTTTTTATTCGTGTTAATTCGTGGTTAAAATAAATAATGATACCTTCTCTCATTGTTTTAGGGATGTTAGGCTTAATCTTTGGCATTCTTTTAACCCTGGCTCACCAGAGATTAAAAATAGAACTCAATCCTCTGGTGGAAAAGATTGCCAATCTTTTGCCCGGGCTGAATTGCGGAGCTTGTGGCTACGGAAAATGTTCTTCCTTAGCTGAGGCAATCGTTAAAGGCGAAGCCGAACCAGACCGATGTCCGGCAACTAAGCCGGAGATAATCGGAAAGATTGCCAAGGCGATAGGAAAAGAAATAAGTTTAAAAGAGAAAAAGGTCGCCCGGCTTCTCTGCGCCGGAGGAGAGAAAAATGCCAAAAAAAGTTTTCTCTATCGCGGGATTAAAGATTGCCAAGCGGCAGTATTGATTGCGGAAGGCAATTTACTCTGTAAATATGGATGTTTGGGATTAGGCAGTTGCGCTCTCGCTTGCCCGTTTGAAGCAATAAAAATGGATGAGAATTTGCTACCGGTTATTGACCCGGAAAAATGCACCGGTTGCGGAAAATGCGTGGAAACCTGTCCGAAAGGATTACTCCAACTTCTTCCTCGCTCTCGGAAATTCCTGGTCGCCTGTAACTCTCAGGACCAGGGAGCAGCCACCGCAAAAAACTGTTTGGTAGGCTGTATCGGCTGTCAGAAGTGTGTCAAGGTCTGTGAACCGGAAGCGATTACAGTAGAAAATTTTTTAGCTAAGATTAACCCGGAAAAATGCAATAATTGCGGAAAGTGTGTTGAGGTTTGTCCGAGAGGAATTATCAAAATGTTTAATCTTTTGGGGGATTTTCCAACTGTTTAACCACTCTTGGGGTAATAAAAATCATCAAATCCCTTTTTTCTTCACCGGTACCGGTTGTTTTCTTTCTAAAGAGCCAGCCAATAATAGGGATATCCCCGAGAATAGGAACCTTGGTGGTGGTTACCGGTTTGGTTTCTTTCAGCAAGCCGCCAATCACCACGGTCTGACCACTCTTGACTAAAACGGTGGTGGTTGCTTCTGAGGTAGCGAGAATGGGAGCACCTCCTGGGCCTATTCCCAATGAATCACTCACTACCGGGTGAATCTTCAGAGTAACATTATCATCAGGAGTAATCTGTGGAGTAACGGTAAGGGTTACTCCGGTATCAATATATTGGACACTTTGGAAAGCAACACCTTCACTGGCTGTAGTTATCAGAACAGGGGTGCTTTTTCCCACCTTGATAATTGCCTCCTGATTATTTATCGTGGCAATCCTGGGATTGGAGAGAATTTTAGTATCGGTCTTGGTTTCTAATGCTTCGATAATAGTGGCAAATTGGTCTGCGGCAAGAGTACCCAATTGGAATATGCCGCCGGTTGCAGCTCCCGCGCCCAAAGCCATATGCGCATCATAAGAAATTCCAGAAATTCCCTTTCCTAATTTTTTCTGGAATTGCCAGTCAATCCCTAAATCCTTGGTGTAGTTGGAGTTTGTCTCCAAAATTGTTGCCTCAATCATCACCTGGGGAGTGGGTAAATCAATTTTTTTGACAAATTCCTCTATCTCTTTGATGTTGGCTTCACCGTCGGTGATAACAAGACTATTGGTGCGGGCATCGGTTTTAATCTCTCCTTTTTCACTGAGTAGTTTTTGCAGTATCCCGGAAGAGACCACGTCGGCTGCTTTAGCAAAATTCAAAGGGACAACTTTGGTAATCTTTTCCCCCTCATCCAATCTCTTGATAAAGATTACCACCCGGTTTACGTTGCTTTCAATATCGGTAATACTTAAAGCATTGAGTTTCTGGTCCACCGTAATTTTACCGCTCCCGGTAAGAAGTTCTTTTAACGAAGAAGATTTTTCTACTTCCTCGGCTTTGGCATTTTTGAAAATGTAAATCTGGGTAATAACCTTCTCATCAACTGCGGCCGTGAGCGCTTTGCTCTTTTTCTTTACCCTGATGAGATTTTCCTCCCACTCGTATGCAAAACCGGAAAGATCAAGGATAATCTTTAATGCTTTTTCACAGGAAACATTAGTCAATTTAATCGGAGGTGCTACTTTTCCTTTAACTTCCTCATCATAGATAATATCTATACCCCAGGTGGAACTAATCATATCAATGGCATCCTTTAATTCGGTCTGCTCGAAACTAATGCTCTCAATCAACGGCCCTTCATTCTTAGTGACCTGGGAAAAGGTTATTCCGGAAAATAACCCTAACAAAATGATGGACAAAAAGATTTTTTTAATCATTTCTTCCCCTCCTTAATTATTGGTTTGAATACAAATTTTTTCTTCAACTGCAATTCATATTCGTTAAATTTATAGAAAAAGATTACTTTGTCATCCGAAATTTTTGTAATTTTAATTTTTGTCCCCGGAACTTTTTCTCCGACCGAAAGCACGGTATCATTAACAATAGCAAGAGATTTATCCCGGGAACGGAGAATAGCCTGCAGAGAAATTTTTGTGGATAGTATTTCTCGGGTATTGATAATTCCTTTGCTGTTCTCGCTAACCAGAGGAATAAACGGGTCCCGCTTATTATAACTGTTATAGACAAAGTCTGTTTCTGCAAAGCAGGCTATTGCATTTATTAAAAGAAATGTCATTGCGAGGCAAAGCCGAAGCAATCTCGAGATTGCCGCGCTCATTTCATTCGCTCGCAATGACCGATACGCTGTAATCTGTGTAATCTTTTTCATAAAAGTGGCTCTTTAAGTAAATATAAGGAAATGAGTAATCTTACGTTCTCGTTAAAAATATCCTCTCCGGGATTCATTCTTAACGTTTTTACTTCTACAAACCGATTCATCCTTTCCAATTCGTTAAGAAAATATCCTAATTGGTGGAAACCGCAGATGAGCCGCAGTTCAAATTCCGTCTCTTCATAAAGAACGCTTGCCCCCTCCTTTTCCTTCGTCTTTTTTTCCTCCATTGGCTTCAGGCTGCTGTACTTAACCCCGGTTTTATCGGCAATCTCGGTTAATTTATTAAAAAAGGATGGAAGCATCTCCTCACGCGGCAGGTAATTTTCATAAAAATCTGCTCTTTCTTTCAATAGAGCGAATTCCCTTTTCAACTCCTGATATTTTGAAATCTTTCCTTTCATCTCCGATAATATTGCCTTTTTCTCCAGATATATTTTCTTAGTCTCGGCTAATCGCTTATTGGTCGGTCGAAGCAAAAAGAAAAAAATAAAGATCGCCAGCACAAATAAAATCAAAGACGGGAGAAAAAATCGTAATTTTTCTTTTTCAATTTTCATTTTTGTTTCAGGGATAATTCAAAGATGAAGTCCATCACGTCAAAATCACCTATTTCCCGACTGCTGCAACTGACAAATTTTAAATCTTCGAAGTAATCCGCAAAGAATCTTTTATTCCCCTTCAGCGTCGCCATAAAATTGGCAATTGCTTGCAACCTTTCTTCCCCTTCAAGCGAAACCGCCGAGCCCTTTATCATGAGAAAACTTTTGCTGGTCTTCTCGGATATTACCTTATTGCCGACTTTTTTGTTCACAACTTCTTCTTTCTCTTGCACCTCTACGTTGGTAAGCCAAATCTTCTCCGGTAAAAGCCAGCTGACCTGATTCATTTTTTTTGACCAGAATCGTCGCCTGGCTACCAGATTATCAATAACCGCTAATTTCGGTTTTAGCGTATCAATTTCATTCTTCGTCAAAGTTACTTCTTTATAAAGAGGCTCCAGGATTCTTAATTGCTCCTCTGTTTTAGCTAACCTCTCTCTCTCCTTTTTTAATTTAATCTGCTGGAAAAGACTGAAACCGGAAAGAGTTAAAATCAAGAAAACCCCCACCCCCATTGAAAGAAGAAGGACGGTCTTCTTCTCCGGAGCAACCTTTCTCCTCTTCTGGGTCTTATATCGAGCGGGTAAAAGATTTAATTTAATCATAAATTTCTACTTTAACCACGAATTACACGAATTAATCTAATTAAGAACTTTAAAATCTGAAACAGCTATTCTTTTTATAATTCGTAAATATATTCAGCAAACACCGTTATCTTAGAGAGGTAGTGTAGCCCTTTATGGGCGTCCTCTCTACGGGGACAAGCCCCTACACTACCATCCGACGGTGTTCAGTGAGTATTTACTATAATTCGTGAAATTCGAGAAATTCGTGGTTTCACTTCTTTATTCACATAAAGCGAGGCCAATGGCCACCGCCAATTTCCCGGTATCTGCCTCTATATCTTTTAGATTAGTATTGACTTTTAGATTGAGCGTTGGATTCCAGGACAAAACAGGAACACCCAAATGCTCCTGGAAAAATGACTGGAGCAAAGCGGTTATTCCCCCGGAAAGATAAATCTTGCTGATGGTCTCCCCGAATTGTCTTTCATAGTAACTAAAGGAAAGACGGATTTCGTTAATCAGAGATTCCAGGGTCTCTCGGGCTAACTCCAAAATTTCTTCTCTTTGGCCTTCTGTTTGCAGCAAATTATTTGCTTCATTTAAAGAGCAATCATTTTTATCTTTGGCCAGGAGGTCAATAATGGTCAATCTACCAAATTGGATGTCCCGGCTGAGAAAAGGTTCCTTCCCTTTAAGAACATTAATATTGCTAATTTCCGAACCAATATTAATCAAAGCCGCCGCCTCCCCTTTGCCGGCAGGATTGCTATTGGTAAAAGCATTGATTAATGCGGTAGAATTGGTATCAATAGTAGATATTTTTAATCCTGCCTCACTTATTGTTTTAATCTTCTCTTCAATCAATTCTTTCTTCACCGCGGCTAAAGCAATTTTCATAGTTTTGCTGTCCGGTGAAAACTCCTCTAAGACCTGAAAATCATATTCAACTTCATCCTTCTTGAAAGGGATATGCTGTTCCAGTTCAAATTTCATTGCTCCGGCCAATTCCTCCCTGGGCATTTTCGGCAGCGTCGGATACCTTACTACAACCGAAGGTCCGCCTACTCCGATATTTACCAGCCGCTTATTGGCTAAGTGAGCCGAGAACATTTTTTTTAAGCCATTTTTTAATCTGGTCTTTAAATCTTCCCCGAGGTCAAGATGAATTATTTTATAATTATCTAAAGATTTATCTTTCCCGGAAATATCCGCCGCTTTAATACTGTCAGTCTCTAAATCTAAACCTATCGCCATTTTTAATACCTACTTTAACGACGACCCCGTATTAAATACGGGGTAATCTAATTAAGAACTTTAAAATCTGAAACAGCTATTCTTTTATCTTATTACTCTTTAATTCGTGTAATTCGAGAAATTCGTGGTTGCTTTTTCTGTGACGTTAATATTGTATCACATTATTCTTATTTAATGCAAGTTCCTGTTTTAAGAAGAGTTGGTTTCTGGCGATCAGGGTGTCAAAATCTATCTTTTCTCCGTCAAACTCGGGCCCATGAACGCAAGCAAATTTTGACTCATTCCCAATCTTTACCCGGCAGGAGCCGCACATCCCGGTTCCATCAACCATTATTGGATTTAAACTTACCCTTGTTTTTAGGCCTATAGGTTTGGTAATCTGGCAAATTACCTTCATCATTATCAGAGGTCCGGCGGTAACCACCAGATTTATTTCCTCTTTTTGCTCAATTAATTTTTTTAAAATATCAGAAACAAAACCTTTTTCCCCTGCGGAGCCGTCATCGGTAGTAACGAAAAACTTATCGCTGATTCCTTCGGTCTCTTTTCTCAAAATGAGAAAATCTTTGCTTTTTGCTCCGAGAATAGAAATAATTTTATTGCCTGCTTCCTTCAAGGCGCAAGCTATCGGATAAACTACTGCGGCTCCCACTCCTCCGCCAATGGCAACTACCTTCCCAAAATATCTAATTTCGGTTGCTTTTCCCAGGGGTCCGACTAAATCTAAAATCTCTTCTCCCGGCTCAAGAAGACCTAATTTTTTCGTGGTCCTCCCAACCTCCTGAAAGATTAAGGAGATAGTTCCTTTCTCTAAATCTTTATCGGCAATGGTAAGAGGAATTCTCTCTCCTTTCTCGTCAACCCTTAAAACCACAAATTGCCCCGGCCTTGCTTTCTTGGCAATCTCCGGAGCCGCCAGCATAATTCTCTTAATCCCTTCCGCCAATATTTCTTTTTTAACTATTTTCACCATAGCAAGAACCCATCTCCTTCTTTTTGATTACGCTCTTTCTTCATAGTTCCAAAAATTTTGGGGAGAAATGATGTCAATACCCTTATATTTCTTCAAAATGAGTAAGTCCTTATTGCCGCTTATGATACATCGGCACTTGCCTTTTAGGGCAGTACCGAGAATAAAATTGTCTTTTGGATCACGGCAAACAGTTCTCTCCAGATTTAAAGGGGTCATAATCACTATCCGGCTGAGAAGCAATTGGGTAGCTTTGCTCACCTCATACTTGGAGAATTTGAACTTGCTGATCAATTTATCAGAGAATTCTGTAAGTATGAATTTTGAGGCTATGATTTTATGGCAGCGGATACAGTGTTCAAACAATTCACTACAGACCCCATGAGAAATAAAGGCAGCAATCAGAACGTTCGTATCAAAGACTATCTTCATTACTAAAGATGTCTTGGTCAGTGTAGACACGAGGGCTTTTTTCTATCATCTTTTTACGCAAAGCTCTAAATTGACGAATAAACAGATAGTCCCGCAGCGATTCTCTGATGATACTGCTGCGGGTTGTGCCTTCCTGAACCGTTATTTTATCAAGCTGTTTCTTAATCTCTTCCGGGATACTAATTGTTACGGTTTCTCTCATACTTCTTCTCCTCCTTTCGCTTACACTACACTCGTCGGTCAGGGTGCTCACATCTCGCACCCGACGCTATCTCGTGCTCGTTACTCGTCGCACAGCGTCCCTCCTGTAATAAAAAATAACACAAAAACCTTATCCTGTCAAATCTGTCATTCCCCTTTTTCTAAAAGGGGTGTCTGCGTTAGCAGACGGGGTATTGTTCCCCTCTTTTCCCTTCCCCGGGGTGGCTTACATCTCGCCACCCGTGCTGGACGGTGCTCTTTACTCATCGCACCAGCACCCCCTTGCGGGAGAAGGGTGCTGACCCGATGAATAAATCGGGTCGTATAGCACAAAGGGCGAGCCGGTGAGCCCGTTGCCCGAAGCACGAAGTGCAAGAAAGGATGAGGGAGTGTTTTCCTTTTTCACCCTCACCTTAATTGAGATGGGGTTTACTGAGGATTTACCTTTTATATTTTGAACTATGGAATCTTTCATACAGCCTCTGAATTACTTAACTTTATTAAATTACATCCTCTCTTCCTGATAGATACCTTGCAGTTTTTTACCAAGAATAATGAAGAATAAATTTTTATGGTCCAAATACGAAATTTTTCGGTAATACAAAACCGTAAATCCCATTTTTCTAAAAAACTCTTTTGCTTTCTGTGATATAGTTGTAACGTGAACCCCCCTAATCCTTTTTTGATGCAGACATTCTAAATAGTTCTTGATCAGTTCTCCCCCGATCCCTAAACTCCTGAATTTATAATCAATATTTATATGGAAAGAAGCGGGATAATCTCTGGAAAAATCTGGATGATTAAACTCACCCTTTAGGACTGACTTAAAACAGTTCAGACAAAACTTTCTTGTTTTAGATTTAAAGATAAGCCCTTTAAATAGGAATTTCAGGCATACCGGGGGGATTATCTTGTTCATAAATATCATTCTCTGCCTCTTCTGACTCCTACAGCCGGTTAAATAACCAACTACCTGTTTGTTAATTTCGGCTACAAAGGTAAGGTCAGATTCAAAGTCGGTATAATAGGAAGTGATGAAATCGGCTAAAATCTGGCGGCCATCAAAAAACTTTTCCATTGGCTCGCCCATAAAGGCCGTATCACAACAAATCCTTCTTATGGCCTCTCTGTCTATCTTATTATATTTTCTAAATTCAATAATTTATCGTCACCACCTTTTCACTTATCTTTCCTTCTTTAATAAGATTGCCTTCATCATCAATGACATGGTACTTTTCTGCTTCTATCCCCTCTTTGATTTTAATCGTTAGACCGTTCAATTCAAGTTCGCTCCCCTTCTCTAAGGTGATTTTGAGCGTAGAATTATCTATCCTGGACTCCGCCCATAACAGTTCTCTTGCTTTCCACCATAGTGTGAGTTCTGTTAAATTCGGTTTCCAGAGATTTTTGGTGGTTATGTATTTCAAACTTCTGTCTAGCAGGTTTAACCCTTGAGGATTATTCAGGGGTTCTATATGGGATAACAGTATAAAAATTCCTCTTCTGTTATGGGTCTTTTCAAATCTGTTTTTTATAATCATAAAGTTTTTAGAGTTAAAGTGGGTGCGAAAAAAATCTCCATGACTAATGAATTCAATCAGATTTAAATCTTCTGGATGATACGGGTAATAGATAGATTCAGCAAATCTCCTGTTTGCCATCATAAAAGGAGGGGGATAAATACTCGCGTTTGAACCATATAAAAAATTAAGTTCATCTAATATTTTTAATGTCTGCTGGTTTGCACTGAAAGCAGGGGCTCTAAATCCATTTACTTGAAAACCAGCATCTTCAAGAATTTTTCTCCCCGTATAGATTCGCCTTTTCTGTTCTCCATAAGGCAAATCTGCAAATTCCTTTGCTAGATTAATAATCTTTGGCTTTTTTCTCGGCACCCAATGAGTTAGTCCATGTTGGGCTATTTCATGCCCATCTTCGGTGATTTCTTGAAGAACTTTTGTTAGCTCATCATTCTTACTCAACCTATATCTACCTTTATAATGGGGGATAACAAAGAAAATTCCCTTAACACCGTATTCATTGAGAATATCAACCACATTTTTTACCTTACCCGGTTCAGTTAATTTATTTATATCGTCGTTTGTGAAAATGAATACAGATTGAAAATTATTCGGATAGAGATTAATCTCTATGTTTTCATCCTCTCTGAATAAAACAGGTGGTCCAAAAATCAGATCCCGGTAATAGTAAACAAGGAAATAGCTGACTGCAAATAGAATTAAAAACAAAACTCCTATTATGATTTTTGTTTTAGTGAATTTTATCCTTTTTATCACTAAATCTCCTCAAAATAATTCATTGTATGGAATTTCAAACTTATTTCTTCGCAACCTGAAGGTTGCGGCTACCATCTTTATACGCACCATAAATCCTGCGTTAATTTAATCTCTCCGTATCCAGAAATATCTCTTTCTGATACTCCCTGAACTTCACTACTGTAGAGATGGATTCCCGATTACTATACTATCGGGAATGACAATATTGGGGCACTTCGAAAATGACAACAAGGAGAGATTGCCACAGTCGCTACCGCTCCTTCGCAATGACAAACCCCTTTGTCATTCCTGCGGAAGCAGGAATCTACTGTCATCTGTGGCTATATCTTTTCAGGAAAACTTACCTGTTACATTAGGAACAATAGCAGAGTAAACTCTGCAACTACAATAGGAAATTTCCAGGTTTATCTTTTTTCCCACTTCAAAAGTTCGGTAATCTTGCTTAAAGTGGTGCCGTCTTTGATTTCCTTGCGCAGCCTGTTTTCTCTTTCCAGGACATCCATTGCCCGATTGGCGACTTCGGCGGCCTCTTTCTGGGGAATTACCACTACTCCGTCATCATCCCCGACAACCCAATCCCCCGGGAAAATTTTTCTTCCTCCCAGTCTAACCGGAACGTTCAATTCGCCAAAACCCTTTGGCTCTCCCGCTGCTGGAGTAATAATTTTGGAAAAAGCTGAAAATTTTAATTTTTTTATCTCTCCTGCGTCCCGAATGGCCCCGTCAATCACTACCCCGGCAATCCCCTTAGCCAGGCAACTGTTGGTAGCCAACTCCCCCCAGACTGCGGGACCGACGCCTCCGGCGTCAACGACAATAACATCTCCTTTTTTTGCCAAATCAACCGCTTCTACCGGCTTAGCCCAATCCCCGGGATAGGTCCTCACCGTAAAAGCTTTTCCCGCCATCTTTATTCCGGAGAAGACCGGCGAAATCCCTTTTAACGCTCCTTCCCGATGCATCGCATCGGAGATATTGGCGGTAGAAACCAAAAGTAAAATATCTTTGGCGTTTTTTTCAGTGATTCTTTTATAGAGTTTTGTTTTAATTTTGGTTTTTGTCTGCATCGCTCTTTTAATTTTCCGGGTGGCTTCCCGGGCATCTTCTTCTTTGGTAATTGCTCCCCCGACAATAAGAATATCGGCTCCGGCGTTGAGCGCATCCACCACGGTTTCCGAATTAATCCCCCCGGCGACGGCAATCGGAAGATTAGTTTTAAGGCGCAATTCCTTCAATTGGTTAAAAGATATTTCCCCCTCCATCTGTTCATCAATGCTGATGTGGATTCCGAGAAAATCTGCGCCAAGTTTTTCAATCTCCCGAGCGCGTTTCAAGATGGAAGAGCATCCGAGAAAATCCACCATAATTTTCGCTCCATAATTTTCCCCGGCTTTGACCGCATCCCGAATTGTGGCGTCAGGAGCCATAGCTATAACGCAAACAATATTTGCTCCCGCTTTTGCCGCGGTTTCCACCTCAAGCCTGCCCACGTCCATCGTCTTCATATCGGCAACAATTTGGTGTCCGGGAAATCTCTTTCTTAATTCCCGGACTGACTCCAGTCCAATACTTTTAATCAGAGGAGTGCCGGCTTCAATCCAGTCTGCTCCTCCGCTGACGCTCTCGGCGGCTACTTTGAGCGCGCGGGGTAAATCAACAAAATCCAACGCTACCTGTAAAATTGGCTTCATTTTGTTAAACAGGACGCAGATTTACGCAGATAAAAAACATAATAAGTCATTCTGACCCCCACTTCTTGCTTTCGCAAGAAAGCAGTGGGGGGAAGAATCTCAATCTCAGGGTGACTTTTGTATCATCTTTAATTTAATCCTGTAAATCTGCGAAAATCTGCGTCCAATTAATTTATTGTATGGAATTTCAAAGTTCCCCCTCATCTATGTTTCCTCTCCCCAAGGGGAGAGGATGGAGGTGAGGGGGCTAAGTTCTGCTTTTGTTGTTAAAGAATATCCGCCAAAAAGCAGAATAGAACACAGAGAAAAACAATGTAACCACGAATGAACACTAATGAACACGAAAAAATAGAAATAAAGAATAATATAAGATTTATAGTTCTTAATTCGTGTTAATTCGTGGCTAATTTATTGTTTTTAAATCCTGTAAATCTGCGAAAATCTGCGTCCAATTAATTTCTCTGTGCCTTTGTGGCTCTGTGGTGAATATTGTTTTTTCTGTGTAATATGTTTTCTCTCCAAGATTATATCATATTTCCTTTTTGTTTGTCATTATTTCAGGAGTATAGTATAATAAGAGTGTGCTAATAAAAAAAGAACCGTTGCTATCGGTGATGTTGCCCAACGCAAAACTTTTTAAGAAAGGGAAGGTTCGCGAGATATATAGTTTCGGAGATAAACTTTTGATGGTCGCCACGGATAGAATCTCTGCCTTTGATGTGGTGCTCCCCAATGGGATTCCCGATAAAGGCAAAATATTAACCGCTCTTTCAGTGTTTTGGTTTGATTTTACCAGCAATATTATCGCTAATCATTTAATCGCCCATCAATTTGAAGAGATTGCCTCACTAATTAAAGAACTTAGAGGGTACCGGGATTTGTTGGAAGGCCGCTGTCTGCTGGTTAGAAAAACGAATCCTTTGCCCCTGGAGTGTGTGGTGAGAGGTTATTTGTCCGGTTCCGGATGGAGGGAATATCAGGAAAAGGGCGCGGTTTGCGGAATAAAATTGCCTTCTGGCTTAAAGGAATCCGGGCAATTGCCCGAACCCATCTTTACTCCCGCAATAAAGGCAATTAAGGGCCACGATGAAAATGTCAGTGCAGAACAAGCCAAAGACATTGTCGGCGAGAAAGTTTTTGACGAGATAAAATCAAAGAGCCTTGCCCTCTACCAAAAAGCGTCTGCTTATGCCGATTCCAGGGGCATCATTATTGCGGATACGAAATTTGAGTTTGGCAGAGCAGATGATAAAATTATCTTGATTGACGAGTTATTTACTCCGGATTCATCGCGGTTCTGGCCCAGGGAGAAATATATCCCGGGTAAAACTCAGCCCAGTTTTGATAAACAATTTGTGCGCGATTACCTGGAGAAACTAAACTGGGATAAAACTCCCCCTGCTCCCCAACTACCCGAAGAAATAGCGCAGAAGACTAAAGAAAAATATTTTTACGCTCTCAGACTAATTACAGGAAAAAATAATGTAACCACGAATTAACACGAATGGAAACAGTAGAAATAAGAATTAAGTCATTGCGAGCGATAGCGAAGCAATCCGACGAAGTCGTTGCGAGGAGCGTTAGCGACGTGGCAATCTCATCTTTTCATAGAAGTAAGGGATTGCCACGCAATGACAGTTGCACTGTCAGTTTTTTATTCGTGTGCATTCGTGTTAAAAATCTTGTGGAAATCTGTGGTTAAAATTGAGGAAGAAAATGGAGAAAAAATTTGATTCTTTCTCTCCTACCGATTACCGATACTCGGTGGAGGATTTAAAACCATACTTGACGGAAAATTCATTCGTTAAGTACAAGGCCAGGGTGGAGGCAGCTTTAGTTAAGGTGTTGGCTAAATATGCTATGGTCACCTCTGAAATTGCTCAGGAAATAATTCAAGCTACCAGGGCCATAAAACCGGAGGAAGTTTACCAGGAAGAAAAAAGAATCAAGCACGATATTCGGGCCCTGGTCAACTGTATCCGGAATAAGGTTTCCGATCAAGCCAAACCTTATGTCCATCTCCTGGCTACTTCCTGCGATATTGTGGATACAGCCAATGTATTAAGATACAAGGATGCGGCCAACAAGGTGATTTTGCCGGAGATGATCAAACTGGAAGAGGAATGGATAGCGCTGGCTTTGCGGGAGAAGAAAACCTTGCAGATTGGCCGAACTCATGGCCAGCACGCCGAGCCGATAACCTTTGGATTTGCTCTCAGCCAATACGTCCATCGCTGGGGCGGAAGAATCTTATATCTTAAAGAGGCTGCCGATAATCTGGTCGGCAAATTCTCGGGAGCGGTAGGCGCTTACAATAGCTCCTCTTTATTCTTTGCTCATCCGGAAAAATTCGAAAAAGAAATCCTGCAAGAATTAGGGCTTTGTCCTGCTTTAATCTCTACCCAAATCATCCCCCCGGAACCAACCGCAGATTTTGCCCATGCTTTGGTTTCCGCTTTTGGAGTTCTGGCTAATTTTTGCGATGATTTCAGGCATCTGCAACGCACTGAAATTGCTGAAGTGGGCGAGAGATTTGGGGGAGAACAGGTCGGCAGTTCCACGATGCCCCAGAAGAGAAATCCGATAAATTTTGAGAATGTGAAAAGTATGTGGAAGGCGTTTATGCCCAGGATGGTTACCGTCTACTCCGACCAGATTTCCGAACATCAGAGAGATTTAACCAATTCCTGTTCGCAAAGATATTTCCCGGAACTTCTGGTCGCATTTTGTTCAAGTGTTAAAAGAGTAAGTAGAATTTCCGGCAATTTGCGGGTGAATAAAAAAAAGATGGAGGAAAATTTTAAAATAAGCGAGAAAACTCTTATTGCCGAACCCCTTTATATTCTCCTGGCCTCTTTTGGTCATCCTGATGCCCACGAGTATGTCCGGAAGTTAACGATGGAGTGCGAGAGAACCGGGAAATCTCTTTCGGAACTGGCCAGGGAAGATAAAAACCTGCAAGTCTATCTGAAGAAACTAACTGCTGCTCAGCAAGAGATTATCTTGAATCCATCAAAATATATCGGCGCCGCTTCCTCAAAGACCGAAAAAGTGGTTAGTTTTTGGAAAAAGCGGATAAAGAAAGCGAAACTCTAAAAAATATAAATGTCTATCGCTAAAAGAATATCTTTAATTGAAACTTCGTTAACTTTAGCCATTAGCGCTCAAGCAAAGGCAATGAAGGGGCAGGGGATTAACGTCATTGACTTTGGAGCCGGGGAGCCGGATTTTGACACCCCTGCCTATATCAAAGAGGCGGCTGAAAAAGCTATTGAGGAAGGGTTTACCAAATATACGCCGGTCTCAGGAACCAGGGAATTAAAAGAGGCAATCGCCGAGAAATTCAAAAATGATAACCATTTGAATTATTCTCCGGAAGAGATTCTGGTCTCCTGCGGAGCAAAGCATTCCATCTATAATGCTATTGTTAGTTTATGCGATGAAGGCGATGAGGTGATTTTGCCTTCGCCTTACTGGTTAAGTTACCCGGAGATGATAAAAATAGCCGGAGCAAGTCCGGTAATCATTGAGACGGACCAGGAAAATGGTTTTAAAATTACCCCCGAGCAATTAAAAAGGGCCATTACTCCGAAAACAAAACTTTTTATTCTTAATTCCCCTTCCAACCCCACCGGCGCGGTCTATGGCAAAGAGGAATTACTTCCAATCCGGGAAATTTTGGTTAAGACGGGAATTTATTGTATCTCCGATGAGATTTACGAAAAGATTATTTACAATGGGCAAAAACATACCAGTCTTGCTTCATTGGGGCAGGAGATTAACAAATTAACCATCACCGTTAATGGCGTTTCCAAGTCTTACGCGATGACCGGCTGGAGGATTGGCTATGCCGGCGGAGCAGAAGAGATTATTCAGGCAATGGACACTCTGCAGAGTCACTCCACCTCTAACCCTGCTTCTATCTCGCAGAAAGCGGCTCTTGCCGCTCTGAAAGGTCCGCAAAAAGAAACGGAGAAGATGGTTGCCGAATTTGCCAGAAGACGAGATTTTATAATGGAGAAATTGGATTCTATTAAACAAATTTCCTGCTTAAAGCCCCGGGGGGCATTCTATCTTTTTGCCAATATCTCCAAACTAAAAGGGAAGAGTTTTAGAGGGAAGATAATCACGGATTCTGTTTCTCTCGCGGCAATCCTTCTTGCCGAAACCAGGGTGGCGGCAGTTCCGGGGAAAGCCTTTGGAGCGGATAATTACCTCAGGTTTTCTTACGCCACCTCATTGGACAATATAGAAGAAGGGTTAAAAAGAATCAAACAGTTTATTGAACAAATAATCTAACCACGAATTGACACGAATGAACACAAAAAATAGAATTAAAGATTAAGTAATTTAAATGCATAGGAATTTCCTTTTAAAACACTTACCACGAAAGCACGAAGATACGAAATAATAATAACCACGAATTTCTCGAATTTCACGAATTAAAACTTTTGACAGGATT
>Ga0210023_1001577_pt1 | contig 15786 bp, 16 predicted proteins | sample CryGeymeta201524_FD_183987 | JGI IMG/M metagenome (GOLD analysis project Ga0210023, IMG submission 183987) | Groundwater microbial communities from Crystal Geyser aquifers in Utah, USA - Crystal Geyser metaG 2015-24 (SPAdes) (version 2) | ecosystem: Environmental > Aquatic > Deep subsurface >... | reverse complement strand
CTCGTCGGTATATGACGCGGCGGTGCGCATGGCACAAGATTTTTCCTTGCGCTACCCGCTGGTCGACGGCCAAGGCAACTTTGGCAGCCGCGACGGCGATGGTGCTGCCGCCATGCGCTACACCGAGGCGCGGCTGGCCAAAATCACCAGCCTGCTGCTCGACGAAATCGACGAGGGTACGGTCGACTTTTCACCCAACTACGATGGCTCTACCGAGGAGCCCAACCAGTTGCCGGCGCGCCTGCCGTTTGCCTTGCTCAACGGCGCCAGCGGCATTGCCGTGGGCCTGGCCACCGAGATTCCCAGCCACAACCTGCGTGAAGTGGCCGATGCTTGCGTGGCGCTGATCAAGTCGCCCAACCTGACCGACGACGAGTTGCTTGCGCTGGTGCCTGGTCCGGACTTTCCCGGGGGGGGCCAGATCATCAGCAGCGCCGCCGACATTGCCGATGTCTACCGGTGTGGCCGCGGTTCGCTCAAATGCCGCGCGCGCTGGAAGATCGAAGAACTGGCGCGCGGCCAGTGGCAACTGGTGGTGACCGAATTGCCGCCCGGCGTCAGCACCCAGCGCGTGCTGGAAGAAATTGAAGAACTCAGCAACCCCAAAATCAAGGCCGGCAAAAAAAACCTGTCGCTGGAGCAAAACCAGCTCAAGGCCACCGTGCTGTCGGTGCTCGATGGGGTGCGCGACGAGTCCAGCAAAGACGCCGCCGTGCGCCTGGTGTGCGAGCCCAAGACCAGCAAAATTGGCCAGCAGGAGTTCATCAACACGCTGTTGGCGCACACCAGCCTGGAAACCTCAAGCCCGATCAACCTGACCATGATTGGGCTTGATGGCCGGCCCACGCTCAAGTCGCTGCGTCAGATGTTTGCCGAGTGGATTGCATTCCGCCAGACCACCATCGAGCGGCGCACAAAGCATCGCTTGGGCAAGGTACTGGACCGCATCCACATTCTGGAGGGCAGGGCGCTGGTGCTGCTCAACATCGACGAGGTGATCGCCATCATCCGTCAGGCCGACGAGCCTAAAGTGGCTTTGATGGCGCGCTTTAATTTGTCGGAGCGGCAGGCCGAGGATATTTTGGAAATTCGTCTGCGCCAGTTGGCCCGGTTGGAAGCCATCAAGATTGAACAGGAATTGGCTGGTCTGCGTCAGGAGCAAAGCAAGCTGGAAGAAATTTTGGGCAGCCCGGCTGCGCTGCGCCGCCTGATGATCAAAGAAATCGAGGCCGATGCCAAGACCTTCGCTGATGCCCGCCGCACGCTGATCCAGGCCGAGAAAAAAGTGGTGCTTGAGGTGAAAGTGGTGGACGAGCCTGTGACCGTGGTGGTGAGCCAAAAAGGCTGGGTGCGCACGCAAAAAGGCTGGGCGCGCGACCGGCTCAATGGCTCTGCCGTTGCGGAATACGCCTTCAAAGCGGGGGATGCGCTGTACGACACCTTTGAGTGCCGCAGCGTTGACACCCTGCTGGCCTTTGGCTCCAACGGCCGGGTTTATTCGGTGGCGGTGGCGCTGCTGCCCGGTGGCCGCGGCGACGGCCAGCCCATCACCAGTTTGATTGAGTTGGAGGCGGGCACCCAGTTGCTGTACTACTTTGCCGGACCGGTGGAGGCGACGCTGTTGCTGAGCAGCTCGGCCGCTTACGGCTTTACCGCGACGGTGGGCAACATGGTGTCGCGACAGAAAGCAGGCAAGGCCTTTGTCACCGTGAACGAGGGTGAGACCCTGTGCCGGCCCTCGCTGGTGGCCCATGCCGCCACGGCGGTTGCGCCAGCCACCCATGTCGCCTGCGCCTCCACGGGCGGACGCATCCTGACGTTTGAGATCAGCGAGCTCAAGGCGATGACCAACGGCGGACGCGGCCTGATGCTGCTTGATCTGCAGGACAAAGACACGCTGGCCGGTGCGGCCGCCTACACCCGCAGCGTGCGCATCGAAGGCATTGGCCGCGGCGGCAAGGCGCGTGAGGAAACGCTGGAAATCCGTAGCCTCAACAACGCACGCGCTGCGCGGGCACGCAAGGGAAAAATGGCGGATTTGGGCTTCAAGCCCAACAAGATCGAGCGGGTTGAATAAGCCCTTAGTTAAGCCCTTAGTGTTCCTGCTGGGCAAACTTTTCGAAATCAGCCAATGCAATCGGGCGGCTGAAAAAATAGCCTTGGTAGGCGTGGCAACCGATGTGCGCCAAAAATTCTTTTTGCGCCTGAGTTTCCACGCCTTCGGCAATCACAGCCAGGCCCATGCTGTCGGCCAGCGCCACAACCATCCGGGCGATGGCCGCATCGTTGGTATCGGTCAGGATGTTTTTGACAAAACCCTGGTCAATTTTGAGCTGGTCCAGCGGTAGCCGCTTCAGGTATGAAAGTGACGAGTAGCCCGTGCCAAAGTCGTCAAGCGAAAAGCCCACGCCGCAGGCTTTGAGCGCCGTCATCTTGGCGGTGACAGCGTCCGCATCATTGACCAAGATACTTTCGGTGAGTTCCAGCTTCAGGCGTTTCGGGTTGGCGCCAGTGCGGGCCAGTAAGTCCATCAGCTGCGGCACAAATTTATCTTCGCGGAACTGTTTGGCGCTCACATTCACGGCCAGTGTCAAATGGCTGAAATCCGGTTGCGCAGCCCACTTCGCCAACTGAGCGCAAGCCGTTTCAAGCACCCACTGGCCCAAGGGCAAGATCAAGCCCGTGTCTTCGGCCAAGGGGATGAATTCAGCAGGCGATACTAGTCCGCGCTGCGGATGTTGCCAGCGCACCAATGCTTCGGCGCCGGTCAGCCGTCCGTCGCTTGTCACCTGCGCCTGGTAATACAAAAGAAATTGCTGCTGGTTAAGGGCCTCGCGCAAATCGTTTTCCAGACCTGCCCGTTGCGTGACTTCTGCCTGCATTTGTGGATCAAAAAATCGAATTGTGTTGCGCCCAGCTGTTTTGGCTTGGTACATCGCCAGTTCGGCACGCTTCAGGGGTTCAGCGGTCGTTTCGGGCTGCTCAGCACCAAACAAGGCAATGCCAATGCTGGCCGTGCTATGGTGTTCAAAAACGCCGAGGGTATAAGTCTGGCTGAGTGCGTGTCGTATCTTTTCACCCACCGATCTGGCTTCTTTGGCAGCATCGAGTTCGTTTTCACCCAGATATTCGAGCAGCACCACAAACTCGTCGCTACCCAGGCGCGCCACCGTGTCGTTCTCGCGCATGCAGGCGCTGAGTCGGCTGGCCACAAGCTCGAGCAACAAGTCGCCCTGAACATAGCCCGCGGTATCGTTGAGTGTCTTGAAGTTATCCAGATCAACAAACAGCAGGGCGCCTTGACCCGCGCGCCGGGCGCAGTTGGCATGCGCCTGTTCCATCCGGTCAAGCAAAAACCGGCGGTTTGGCAAACGTGTGAGAGGGTCATAAAAGGCCAGGGCTTTGATCTGGTCTTCAGCGACTTTGCGCGCGCTGATGTCTGAAAAAATGGACACATAGTGTGTTACCAGGCCGTTTGTATCTTTGACCGCACTGACCGTGAGCCACTCCGGATACACCTCACCGTTTTTACGCCGGTTCCAGATTTCGCCCTGCCAGGAGCCTTGCTGTGCAATATCTTCTTTCATGGCGTTGTAGAACGCCGCATCATGGCTGCCCGAGGCGAGCAGGCGCGAGTGCTGCCCCACGGCCTCGACCGCACTGTAGCCGGTGATCTGCGTAAAGGCCAGGTTGACGCGCAAGATCACACTGTCGGCGTTGGTGATGCTCATGCCCTGTTGCGACTCAAAGGCGGTGGCTGCAATGCGCAAATCGTCTTCCGCCTTGGCCAAGGCGCTCATGTCGGAGTCCATGCAGAACATGACGGGTGGCTGCCCGGGAATTGAGACCACGGTGTGGCTGGAATAGACCGGCACACCGTGGCCATCTTTGTGCCGCAGTGTCATGCGGCTTGGCGGTATTGCCTGGCCGGTCTCGAACATCCATCGCACAGCGCCTTCCACCGGCGCACGCATCTCGGCTGGAATGATCAGGTCGAGCAGGTTGCCGCCGATGGCTTCTGCTGCGCTGTAGCCGTAGATGGTTTCTGAAGCACGGTTCCAATAGACCACCGTTCCGTCGCGCAGGTAGCCTTGGATGGACATGGCATCTGCGTCTTCAAACAGCTTTTGAAAACGCCAATTAGCAATTTTGCTGGCGCCTGTCTGGGCCCGTGTGGACGCTGTGAGCGGTGCGGTGAACATTTTGATTGCCCTCGCCTAAGTCAATACTTGCTTCCATGCCAGTGGCACTGAGATGAAGCAAGTATTTTGGCTTATCTTAACGACCTCAATGTGAAGGGCAGCTTGTCATGTTGAATCTGCCGATCCTGTGCCTAGGTTGCTACACCGCATTGCCCGCAAAACCGATGACCAGCGCCTGCTACTGGCCACCCTTAAACGTCATGGTGATGAGTCAATCAGACAAGGTCTTTATCGGTCAAAAATTTGACGAGCTTGACAAGTGTTTGACCAAAGCCGTTCAACTCGTCCTCAGTTAGCAAACCATGCTGGTAGATGGCAACTATCTGCCCCATGGCGCTTGAACGGCGCGGGTTGTCAAACAGGTACGCCAGCTCATTGTCTCTGCGCTCAATGAGTTTGTACATGTCGCTGTAGCGCTGATGAAAAGTTTTGGCCTCGTCGGCGCTGACTGCATCAAGCTCGGAGAGTATTTGCTTGCAGAAGCGTTCAACCAGCACGGGGTGCAACTTGCGAAAAAGTTTCCAGTCTGATTCTGGGATGCCTTGGGGCATGGTGTTTCGCCGTTTCTTGAAATCAAAATCATTGGCAGATAGCAGTGCTATTGTGCGGCGGTTTGGGGTACCCCCCGGATTGCGCTGCGCTTCATCCGGGCTACAAGCAGCCTGAAAACCAGGATAGGAGTGAGTGGTAACGCAGACCATGTTGGAAATAACCGACACCACGCCCCCAAAAGCGGTGCTACCTTCAGGTTTTTTTGAAATCCCGCAAGGAAACACCATGCCCAAAACCCTGATCGAGCCGTTTCGCATCAAAAGTGTCGAACCCATCCGCATGACCACGCGGCCTGAGCGCGAGCAACTGCTCGAGGCGGCCAAACTCAACGTCTTCAAGCTGCGCGCCGAAGACGTGCTGATCGACTGGCTCACCGACTCCGGCACCGGCGCCATGTCCAGCCGCCAGTGGGGCGCCATCATGGAAGGCGACGAGAGTTATGCTGGCGCGCGCAGCTTTTACCGGCTGGAGAAAGTCATCCAGGACATCACCGGCATGCAGTTTTTTGTGCCCACGCACCAGGGCCGCGCTGCCGAAAAAGTGCTGTTCACTGCCGTCTGCAAAAAGGGTGATGTGGTGCCCAACAACTGCCACTTTGACACCACCCGCGCCAACCTGGAATACTTGGGAGTCGAGGCGCTGGATTTGGTGATCCCCGAGGGCCTGCAGCCCGCCACCCTGCATCCGTTCAAGGGCAATATTGACCTGGAGCGGGTCGATGCGCTGCTGAAAGCGCAGGGCGAGCGCATTCCGTTTGGCATGATCACCGTGACCAACAACACCGGCGGCGGCCAGCCGGTGTCGATGGCCAACATCCGCGCCTACGCCAAGCTGCTCAAGTCCCATGGCAAGCCCTTCATCATGGACGTCTGCCGTTTTTCCGAGAACGCCATGTTCATCAAGATGCGCGAACCGGGTTACGAGAACACGCCCATCAAAACCATCGTGCAGGAGATGTTTTCTTATGCCGACGGCGCCACAATGAGCGCCAAGAAGGACGGCATGGTCAACATTGGCGGCTTCATCGTGCTAAAAAGCGAGGAGTGGATGGACGCGGTGCGCAACGTGCTGATCATGACCGAAGGCTTTCCCACCTACGGCGGCCTGGCCGGGCGCGACCTGGAAGCGCTGGCCGTGGGCCTGGAAGAAGGCATGCAGGAAGACTACCTGCGCTACCGCCTGCGCACGGCGCAATACCTGGGCGAGCGCCTCGAGGCGGCCGGAGTGAGTTTTGTCAAACCCACCGGCGGCCACGCGGTGTACATCGACGCGCGCACCGTGCTGCCCGACATGCCCATCGCCCATTACCCGGCCTGGGCGCTGTGCAATGCGCTGTACCTGGAGGGCGGCATACGCGGCGTGGAAATTGGCTCGGTGATGTTCGGCAAGCGCCTGGCCGATGGCACGGAAACGTATCACAGCATGGAGCTGGTGCGCCTGGCCTTTCCGCGACGCATGTACACACAAAGCCACTTTGACTACGCGGCCGAAGTCATTGCCGAAGTGAAAGAAAAAGCCGCCAGCATCCGCGGCGTGCGCATCACCAAACAGCCGCCGTTTTTACGGCACTTCACCTGCGAGTGCGCCTGGGTGTGAGGTGGGGAACCGTTATTTGGCCGCATTCAGCCGCTTCACCCCTGCCACAAATCGCGCCAGTGTGTTGGAGAGAACGCCCCGTGGAACGGTGATTTCAATCAATTGGAACTTGCCACGCGTGGCCACGGCTTTGTCCAGCGCCCGTTTGAGTTCGCCCCGCGTGCTCACGCGCACGCCGTCGCCGCCCAGGCCGGCGGCCATCTCGGCAAAACCCCAGTGGCCGAGGTCGTTGAAGTGCGACTCGGGTTGGAAGGTGCGCAGCATTTCCCAGCTCGCGTTGTTGAACAGCAGCACGATGGGGTCCCAGCCATAGCGTTTGCAGTTGCCCAGCTCCCAGCCGGTCATCTGAAAAGCGCCGTCGCCCACCAGAATCAGCGGGCGCTCGCCGGTGGCGGCTTGCAGGCCCAGCCCGGCGGGCACGCCAAAACCCATGGTGGCGTAGTAGCCGGGCGCCACCAGCGCGGTGTGGCTGATCTCCATGGCTGTGAACAGGCAGTCGCCCATGTCAGAGGCCATCGGCATTTTGCCGTGCCTGGCCATGAGGTCGTTCACGGCCGTGGCAATGTCGGTCGGCGTGATGCTTTGGTCGTCCTCGGTCAAGCCGGTGGGAAAACTTTGCGGCGTCACGCTGAAGGCCTTGTCAGGCCCCGGCACGCGTTCCAGCATGCGGTTGACCACCGCATCCAGCGGCAAATTGGCATAGGTGTGGTAGCCAATGTTGACCTGGCCGTTGAGCGCCTGGATGGTCTTGCGCATGTCGATCTTGGTCTCGGACACGGCAAAGTTGGTGTCGCAGATGATCTCGCCCAGCAGAAACAGGCCGTCAGAACTTTCCACCAGGTGTGTCACTTCCGGGAAGCCGGCCACGCCCATGTAGGTGCCAACCAGCGGCGCGTCCTGGTCGGCCAGCAGGCCGCGGCCCATGAAACTGGTGACCACCGGCAGCCCGAGGCGGCGCGACAGGGTGGCCACCTTGTCTTCGAGGCCGTAGCGGCGCACTTCCACGCCGGCCATCAGCACCGGGGATTGGGCCTGGGCCAGGCGCGCCAGAATTTCATCGACGCAGGCATCGAGCGCGTCCGGGTCCACCTTGAACGCGGCCTCCGGCACCACGTCGCCACAGGGCACGGCCACCATGTCGCGCGGAATCTCGATGTACACCGGCTCCGAGTGGCGCAGGCAGTTGGCCAGCACGCGGACAATGTCGGCCGGGGCGCGCTCGGCGTCGTCCAGACGCACCTGGTCGCAGGTGATTTCCTTGAAAATCTGGAACTGGCTGTCGAGCGTCTTGGCCTGGTGGTGCAGCAGCAGGCCCGAGCGCGACTCATTTTTGCCAGGCCCGCCCGAGAGCACCACCAGCGGCGACTTTTCGGCAAAGGCGGCGGCCACCGAATTGATCATGTTGAGCGCCCCGGCGCCATAAGTGACCGCCGCCACGCCCAGGCTGCCATTGATGCGCGCCGAGGCATCGGCGGCAAAACCCACGCCGGGCTCGTGACTCAAGGTGTAGAGCGGCAAAATTTGCGACTCTTCAATGATGCGGAAATAAGGCAGGGCGAAGTCGCCGGGGATGCCAAAAATCTGCCGCGCACCGTGCTTTTTGAGCGCGGTCAGCAGTTGTTCGGTGAGATTCATGTCGAATGTCTCCTGGATTGATGTGGGCGGATTATCGCGTTTGACTCGTCACTGCGAGCGCAGCGCGGCAGTCCAGGTCATCAGGGGGGCATGGATTGCTTCACTTCGTTTGCAATGACGATTGGTCTCTTGCGACCATCCCGGGAAGTTAACATCCAGATATCAAATTACAGGAGTTTTCAAAATGGGTATCACAACAGTCGGCATCATTGGCGCGGGCACCATGGGCAACGGCATTGCACAGGCTTGCGCCGTGTCGGGGCTCAAGGTGGTGATGGTCGATATTTCTGACGCAGCGGTGGCCAAAGGCATTGCCACCGTGTCAGGCAGCCTGGACCGTTTGCTCAAGAAAGAAAAAATCACGACCGACGACAAAAATGCAGCCATGGCCCGCATTCAGGGCAGCACCAGCTACGACGACCTCAAGGGCGCGCAACTGGTGATCGAGGCCGCCACTGAAAACCTTGAGCTCAAGATCAAAATCGTCAAGCAGCTCGATGCCATGCTGGCCCCGGAGGTCATCATTGCCTCCAACACTTCGTCGATTTCCATCACCAAGTTGGCTGCGGTGACCGCCCGCGCTGACAAATTCATCGGCATGCATTTCTTCAACCCGGTGCCGATGATGGCGCTGGTGGAGATCATTCGCGGCCTGCAAACCAGCGACGCCACCCACGCTGCCGTGCACGCCATGGCGACAAAATTGGGCAAAACCCCGATCACGGTCAAGAACGCACCCGGTTTTGTGGTTAACCGCATTCTGGTGCCAATGATTAACGAAGCCTTTTTTGTGCTGGCCGAGGGCCTGGCTACGCCGGAGGACATCGACGCCGGCATGAAGCTCGGCTGCAACCAGCCGATTGGCCCGCTGGCGCTCGCCGACATGGTGGGCCTGGATGTGTGCCTGGCGGTGATGGAGGTCTACCTGAGCGAGTTTGGCGACAGCAAGTACCGCGCCTGCCCCTTGCTGAAAGAAATGGTGGCCGCCGGCCGCCTGGGCCGCAAAACCGGGCAGGGCGTTTACAAGTACTAACCGCTTTGAACGCTTGCGGCGACAATGCGGCTCCTTTTTTGATTGATGGCCGGGCTGGTCCCCGGCGCTTGTTATGTCCCTGATCACGCCTACCGAAGTGCGCCCCGCGATCCTGCGCGACGCCAAGTCCATTGCCGAAATCCGTACCCGTTCCAGCCAGGCCGCCTTCAAGGCCGTTTTTCCGGGCGAGGCCGCGCCAGTGGGCGGCTCGCCCGAGCACAGCCTGGTGTATTGGCGCGAGGCCATCGAGTACAGCGAGCCCCAGGTGCTGGTGGCTGTGCAAGGCGGCAAGGTTGTGGGTTTTGTCGGTTTTGACCGCTCACGCGACCCCAAGACGCCCAACACCATGGGCGAGATCTGGGCGCTCTACGTCGAAGCCGAGCAATGGGGCCAAGGCGTCGGGCTGGCGCTGTGGGACGCCGCCCGTGAAGGCCTGATTTATGAAGGTTGCACCAAGGTCAGTGTCTGGGTGCCGCTGGGCTTTGAGCGCGCCCTGCGCTTTTTCGACATGGCTGGCTTCAAGCGCGAAATGACCAGCATCAAAACCGTTCCCATGGGCGACACGCGGGTTGAAGAAATCCGCTTCAAGCGCGACCTGAACTGACCGGGATTTAGGTGCGTCGCAACACCGCGCTGCCAATCGAGTAGCCTGCGCCAAAGGAGCAGATCACACCCACGTCGCCCGCCTTGATGTCGTCATGGTGACGGTGAAAGGCGATGATGGAGCCCGCCGAGGCCGTGTTGGCAAACTCGTTCAGGATCACCGGCGCTTCATCGGCAGTGGCATCGCGCCCGAGCAGTTTGCGGCTGATGAGCTGGTTCATCGCCAGGTTGGCCTGGTGCAGCCAGAAGCGGCGCACATTGCCCGGCGCCAACCCCAGCTTGGCCAGGTGGCTGCTGATGTGCGCGGCGGCCAGTGGGCAGACGTCCTTGAACACCTTGCGCCCCTCCTGGTAAAACAGCATGTCGCGGTCGTCCGGGTTGCGGTCTTCACTGCGCCACATGTAGCCCGCGTTGTTGCGGATGGTGTTGGAAAACGAGGTGAACAATTGCGTGCCCAGCACCTCGAAGGCGCCGGCGGGCGCGGTATCTTGCCTTTCGATCAGGATGGCGGTGCAGACATCGCCAAAAATAAAGTGGCAATCGCGGTCCTTCCAGGCCAAATGCGGCGAGGTGATCTCGGGGTTGACCACCAGCACGGCACGGGCTGTGCCGCATTTGACGGCATTGACCGCCATCTCGATGCCAAAGGTGGCGGAAGAGCAGGCCACGTTCATGTCGAAAGCAAAGCCCTGGATACCAAGCGCAGCTTGAATCTCGACCGCCAGCGCCGGGTAGGCGCGCTGCATGTTGGCCGCCGCGCAGATCACGGCATCGACATCGCTGGCCTGTTTGCCAGCGCGGGCCAGCGCATCACGGGAGGCGGCTATGCTGATCTCGGCCATCAGCGAGACCTCACTGTCGGGCCGGATGCGCAAGCGCGGGCGCATACGCGTGGGGTCGAGCACGCCCGACTTTTCCACCACGTAACGGCGCTGGATGCCAGAGGCTTTTTCGATGAACTCGACGCTGGAATAAGGGATGGCGGTACGCGTGCCGGCCGCAATTTCTGCGGCGTGGGCGGCGTTGTCGAGGTCGGCAAACTGGTTGAAAGCGGCCACCAATTCGGCGTTGGTGATGACTTCGGGCGGGTTATACAGGCCGGTGCTGCTGATACAAACGCGATGCATAAGGTTCTTTCGAAGAGGGTGGTGGCACAAGCTGGCGCTAAAACGCGCCACCGTTCAGGTTGACGACAGCTGCCGACGCATGTGACATCCGCGACAATGTGACGTCATGAATCACCCATTGATGGGTTTTAGAGAGGTTAATTATGGCTGGTAGTCTGCTTTTGTTGCTCGATGACATCGCCACGGTGCTCGACGACGTGGCCCTGCTGACCAAGGTGGCTGCCAAAAAAACCGCCGGGGTACTGGGCGACGACCTGGCCCTGAACGCCCAGCAGGTGTCCGGTGTCCGCGCCGAGCGCGAGCTGCCTGTGGTGTGGGCGGTGTGCAAGGGCTCCTTCATCAACAAAGCCATTCTGGTGCCCGGCGCCTTGTTGCTCAGCGCCATAGCGCCGTGGTCGATCACGCCGCTGCTGATGGCCGGCGGGCTGTTTTTGTGTTTTGAAGGTTTCGAGAAAGTGGCGCACAAGTTGTTACACAAGCCCGATGCCGCCGAGCCTGAGAAGTTGGTCGAAGCGCTGCTTGATCCAAAAGTGGACCTGGTGGCGCTGGAAAAAGACAAGATCAAGGGCGCCGTGCGCACCGACTTCATTTTGTCCACCGAGATCATCGTCATCACGCTGGGCACGGTGGCGGCCAAGCCGGTCCTGACGCAGTTCACCGTGCTGGCAGGCGTGGCGGTGTTGATGACGGTAGGCGTGTATGGGCTGGTGGCTGGCATCGTCAAGATTGACGACCTCGGCCTGTACCTGAGCCAGCGCACCGGCAGCGTTGCGCAGGCCTTGCAGCAAAAGCTGGGTCGCGGCTTGCTGCTGGCCGCGCCGCTGCTGATGAAAGGCCTGACCGTGCTTGGCACGCTGGCCATGTTTCTGGTGGGCGGCGGCATTTTGGCGCATGGCTGGCACGATGTGGGGCAGGGCATCGAGGAACTCAGCACCTTGGCCGGTAGCCTGCTGCAACCGAGCTTGGGCTTGCTGCTCAATATGCTGCTGGGCGTGCTGGCTGGCGGCGTGGCAGTGCTGGTGGTCACGTTGGTGCGACGCTTGCGGCGGTAACTTTCAACCGGCGAGTCAGACTGCAGCGCTTGTGTGGTGAACCGCACGGACGAGCGTGCGTGGCAAGACTATCGTTCTGCTTTACCTTTTACGCACCGGAACTGATTTTTATCATTGGCGGCTCAGTCAAATTGGGCTAGCCTGCATGATATCGGCCAGTTTCCGGCCTGTGCACCTGCTTCTGGAGCCCATCATGATCTACAAATTCAAATCCCAAGCCGCCGCAGATGTCATTTTGCTCAACACCAATGGTGATCAAATGCTTTCCATCATTGGCAAAGTGCCCGCAGCGCAGGGCATCATCACCGTGGCTCAAATTCCGGACGCCATCGCGGCACTGGAAGCCGCTATCGAGGTTCACGAGGCGGCCGAAGCCAGTCGCCGCGAGCATCCTGAGCGCGTGGTTGAGGTGGAGGGCGACAGTGTCAGGTTGCGCCACCGCGCCGCGCCCTTCATCGATTTGCTCAGAACCAGCGCACAGGCGGGCAAGGACGTCGTTTGGGGCGTATGAATTCAGGCACCGTGGTCGCTGTGCGCGGCAGCGTCGTGGATATCCGGTTCGATGACCAACTGCCTTCCATTCATACCGTACTGCACGCCGATGACGGACGCATCATCGTTGAGGTGCTGTCCCAGCGCGATGCACAGCATGTGCGCGCGATTGCCTTGACGCCCACACAAGGTCTGGCGCGCGGTATGCCGGTGCAAGACACCGGCGGGCCGCTCAAGGCGCCGGTGGGCAAACAAATTTTGTCGCGCATGTTTGACGTGTTTGGCCATGCCATCGACCGCCAGCCGGAGCCCCCCGATGTGCAGTGGCGCTCTGTGCACCGTGCACCGCCGCCGCTGGCCGCGCGTTCGACCCAATCCGAAATTTTCGAGACCGGCATCAAGGTGATTGATGTGCTGTTGCCGCTGGAGCGCGGCGGCAAGGCCGGGCTTTTTGGTGGCGCAGGGGTCGGCAAAACTGTGTTGCTGACCGAGATGATCCACAACATGGTCGGGCATCAGGAGGGCGTCAGCATTTTTTGCGGCATTGGTGAGCGTTGCCGCGAAGGCGAAGAGCTGCACCGCGAAATGAAGGCCGCCGGGGTGCTGCCCAACATGGTGATGGTCTTTGGCCAGATGAACGAGCCGCCGGGCAGCCGTTTTCGGGTCGGTCACGTGGCCTTGACCATGGCCGAGTATTTTCGGGACGACGAGCACCGCGATGTGTTGCTGCTGATCGACAACATCTTTCGCTTTATTCAGGCCGGCTCGGAAGTGTCTGGCCTGATGGGTCAGATGCCGTCGCGTCTGGGCTACCAGCCCACCATGGGCACGGAGCTGTCAAGCCTGGAGGAGCGCATTGCCAACACCGACACCGGTGCCATCACCTCGATTCAGGCGGTGTATGTGCCGGCCGACGATTTCACCGATCCTGCCGCCGTGCATACGTTCTCGCACCTGTCGGCCTCCATCGTGCTCTCGCGCAAGCGCGCCAGTGAGGGGCTTTACCCGGCGATTGACCCGCTGCAGTCAAGCTCCAAAATGGCCACGCCGGGCATTGTGGGCGAGCGCCATTACGCGCTGGCGCAGGAAATCCGGCGCACGCTGGCCCAATATGCCCAGCTCAAGGACATCATTGCCATGCTGGGGCTGGAGCAGCTGTCGCCAGACGACCGCAACGTGGTGGGGCGCGCGCGCCGGCTGGAGCGGTTTTTGACCCAGCCGTTTTTCACGACCGAGCAATTCACGGGCATGGAGGGCAAGCTGGTCAGCCTGGAAGATGCGCTGGACGGGTGCGAACGCATCCTGCGCGATGAGTTCAAGGATGTGCCGGAGAGTGCGCTCTACATGATCGGCAAGATTGACGAAGCACGGGCTAAATCCAAAACTGAGTCTGATACCAAATCCAAGTCCGATGCTGAATCCGAAGCTGAACCCAAACAAATGGCGAGCGCTGATGAATCTTAAGATTCTTCTGCCCTTTCAGGTGTTTGCCGAAAAATCAGACGTGTTGCGCATCGTTTCGGAAACCAGCGCTGGCTCTTTTGGCTTGCTGCCCCACCGGCGTGACTGTGTGGCGGCGCTGGTGCCCGGCATTCTGGTCTACGAGACAGCGGCTGAGGGCGAAGTGTTTGTCGCCGTCGACGGCGGCGTGCTGGTCAAGACCGGGCCAGACGTGCTGGTTTCAGTGCGGCGGGCCATGGGCGGCGCGGACCTCGGTCAGTTGCGCCAGGCGGTGGAGCAAGAGTTTTTGGCGCTGGACGCGCATGAGCAAAGCGTGCGCTCGGTGCTGACAAAACTGGAATCTGGTTTTTTGCGTCGCTTTGCGACCTTTCAACATGATTGACGAGCCCAAAAAAACCTTCAAAAGGAATGCGGGCCTGGCCGAGCAGGTTGGCGCCAAGGCGGCGCGCAAGCTCAAGGCGCAGCGCAACGCCACCCCGGGCGTGTGGTCGGGTCTGGGGGTGATGGGGCTGGTCGGCTGGTCGGTGGTGGTACCCACCCTGCTGGGCGCAGCGCTGGGTCTCTGGCTGGACCGCCGCTATCCAGGCGGGCGCACCTGGACGCTGGCCCTGCTGATGGCCGGGATGACACTGGGCTGTTTGAATGCCTGGCACTGGGTGAGCCAAGAAGACCAAGCCATGCGGGAGGAACAGGAGAATGACGATGAATGACACGCTGGCCCTGGTGCTGGCAGGGCTCGCGGGTGTGATGCTCGGCGCGTTTTTTTTCGGCGGCCTGTGGTGGACGGTTCGCAAGAGTCTGGCCTCTGCCAAGCCCGCGCTTTGGGTGTTTGGCAGTCTGCTGCTGCGCATGGGGGTCACGATGACCGGCTTTTACTTCGTCTCGGGCGGCGACTGGCGGCGAATGCTGAGTTGCCTGGTTGGTTTTGTTCTAGCGCGCCAGCTCGTGACACAGCTGACCCGATTGCCTGAAGAAAACCCGCCGCGCCAGCCGCAGGAGGCCCGCCATGCACCTTAGTCCCGATGAAATCGTGTTCTGGCAAGTCGGGTTTTTCAAGCTCAACGCCACCATTGCTTACACCTGGGGCTTGATGCTTTTGCTCACCGTCGGCGCCAAACTCATCACGCGCAAACTCTCCACCGACCACACCCGCTCGCGCTGGCAGAACCTGTTGGAGATCGTGGTGACCGGCATCGAGCAGCAAATTGCAGATGTCGGCCTGCGCCACCCACGCCAATACATCGGCTTTCTGGGCACGCTGTTTCTGTTTGTCGCCATGGCCGCCCTGTGCACCGTCATTCCCGGCTACGAGCCGCCGACCGGTTCGCTGTCCACCACGGCCGCGCTGGCGCTGTGCGTGATGGTGGCGGTGCCGCTGTTTGGCATCGAAGACCAGGGCCTGGGCGGCTACCTCAAGTCTTACCTGAAGCCGACCGCCATCATGCTGCCGTTCAACCTCATCAGTGAAATCTCGCGCACGCTGGCGCTAGCGGTGCGCCTGTTTGGCAACATGATGAGCGGGGCCATGATCATCGGCATTCTGCTGAGCATCACGCCCTTTATCTTTCCCATCGTGATGACCGTGCTGGGGCTGCTCACGGGCATGGTGCAGGCCTATATTTTCAGCATTTTGGCGGCGGTTTACATCGCCGCTGCCACGCATGTGCGAAAGCCCAAGGCTGAGCCTGAGCCGGTATCCGACATTCAAACCTCAACCCCAAAATAAAGGACTCACTATGGACAGTTTGACAATCATCGCGGTGGCCTCCATCGTCATCGCCGGCATCACCACCGGTTTCGGCACCATGGGGCCGGCTTTTGCAGAAGGGAGAGCGGTGGCCACAGCGCTTACCGCCCTGGCGCAGCAGCCCGACGCCTCCGCCACCATCACCCGCACCCTGTTTGTCGGCCTGGCGATGATCGAATCCACTGCGATTTACTGCTTTGTGGTGTCGATGATTCTGATTTTTGCCAACCCGTTCTGGAACCAAGCCATGGCCCTGGCTGCCGGAAAGTAGGCCATGCTTTTTGAC
>Ga0210023_1001574_pt1 | contig 15808 bp, 18 predicted proteins | sample CryGeymeta201524_FD_183987 | JGI IMG/M metagenome (GOLD analysis project Ga0210023, IMG submission 183987) | Groundwater microbial communities from Crystal Geyser aquifers in Utah, USA - Crystal Geyser metaG 2015-24 (SPAdes) (version 2) | ecosystem: Environmental > Aquatic > Deep subsurface >... | reverse complement strand
TTTATTTCATTGATTTTATCTTCAAACACTTGAGGTTCTAATTGGCACAATTGAAAAATTTGTTTTTCAATAATTTCATTTTGTAAAAACTCATTGATTAAATAGTTGTTTTTTTTAGAACCATTGCCCGAGTATACCAAAGACTCGTCAAAATCTAGTGTATTTAGTCTAAACATAATGCTATCATTGGGTTCTAAGAGCACCATTTGTATTTCACTACCATGTCTAAATGTGTAAAAACCAGATTGCAAGTCATTAATTTTATAAGTAAACCTATTATGACTATCTAGTTTAACGGTATCTAAAACACGATCTGACTTTGAAATGATCACAAAATCATTGTTCGGATTGATAATTTCGCCACCAAAAAAAGCATACTCTCCTACATTGTTACTATCATTTTTGCAGGCTAAAACGGATAAACCAATGATTATAATGTATAAAATAACTTTCATAATTCTGTCCCCTCAATGGCTTTAAGATTTAAGCCACATTTATGCAAATTTATATTTTGCAATTAAGATGTGTTGTTAACACGCTGTTAAATATTTTGTTTGTAAAACTAGAATATTAATTGCCAGATGGTTATGTTCAATTATTTATTATTTTTTTCTAAAAATATCTTTTTAAAAATAAATGGAGTAAGTTTCTTCTAAAGGTTTGATTTTTCTACTTTTGCAGCAAATTTAAAACAACATCTATGTTATCAGTTTCAAACCTTTCTGTCCAATTTGGTAAACGTATTTTATTTGATGAAGTAAGTACCACATTTACTCAAGGGAATTGTTATGGAATTATTGGAGCCAATGGTTCTGGAAAATCTACCTTTTTAAAAATTATTTCAGGAAAACATGATCCAACGTCTGGGCATGTTAGTTTAGAAGCTGGTAAGCGTATGTCTGTATTAGAGCAAAACCACAATGTTTATGACGAGCATACGGTTTTAGAAACGGTTTTAATAGGAAATAAGCCTTTGTTTAAAATTAAAACAGAAATGGATGCTCTGTATGCCGATTATACAGACGAAAATGCCGATAAAATAGGAGAACTTCAGGTACAATTTGAAGAAATGAACGGATGGAATGCAGATAGTGATGCCGCAGCCATGCTTTCAAATTTAGAAATTAAAGAAGATCTTCATTATGTTTTAATGAAAGACCTTGATGGTAAGCAAAAAGTACGTGTTTTATTAGCACAGGCATTGTTTGGTAATCCAGATGTGTTAATTATGGATGAGCCTACAAACGATTTGGATTATGAAACCATCTCTTGGCTGGAAAATTTCTTGGCTAATTATGAAAACTGTGTGATTGTTGTATCGCACGACCGTCATTTTTTAGATGCTGTTTGCACACATATATCTGATATTGATTTTGGAAAAATTAATCATTATTCGGGTAACTATACTTTTTGGTACGAATCCTCACAATTGGCAGCTCGTCAGCGTTCTCAACAAAATAAAAAGGCTGAAGAGAAAAAGAAGGAATTAGAAGAATTTATTAGACGCTTTTCGGCTAACGTTGCAAAAAGTAAACAAGCTACCAGTAGAAAAAAGATGATTGATAAACTAAACATCTCTGATATTAGGCCAACCAGTAGAAGGTATCCTGCTATTATTTTCGAAAGAGACCGAGAGGCAGGTGATCAAATTCTTAACATTCATGGCTTAGAAGCTTCTTTAGATGGTGAATTGCTATTTACCAATATAGATTTAAATCTAGCGAAAGGCGATAAAGTGGTTGTTTTCTCAAAAGATTCCAGAGCAACGACTGCTTTTTATCAAATATTAAATGGTAAGGAAAAGGCAGATAAAGGTGAGTTTTCTTGGGGAGTAACAACAACACAATCTTATTTACCCCTCGATAACAGTGAGTTTTTTAATAATACCTTATCATTAGTGGATTGGTTGCGCCAATGGGCTACAACCGAAGAAGAACGTGAGGAAGTTTATATTCGTGGATTTTTAGGTAAAATGATTTTTAGTGGCGAAGAAGCTCTTAAAAAATCAAATGTGCTTTCTGGAGGTGAAAAAGTTCGTTGTATGTTAAGTAGAATGATGATGATAAGAGCCAATGTTTTAATGCTTGATGAACCAACAAATCATTTAGACTTAGAAAGTATTACGGCCTTCAATAATTCTTTGACAAATTTTAAAGGCACCATATTATTTACGACGCATGACCATGAGTTTGCCCAAACGGTTGCCAATAGAGTTATTGAATTAACTCCAAACGGAATTATTGACAGATACACTACTTTTGATGATTATATGCAAGACCCTAAAATAAAAGAGTTGCGTACTAAAATGTATACTGTAACCGCTTAGAATAGCGTCATTTATTCTTTTAATTCTGATGAAATTTTTTCAATTAAAGGAATAGCTTTATCCAATTCATCCTTGTTTACAAAAACCTCTTGCATGCCCTGTATAGAGGCACCAAAACCTGCAAGTCTGCCAGATTCAGTTTCATCTTTAACTATAGCATTAATACCTACTTCTTCAAGAGTATTAATCATTCGTTGAACAATGATAAAACTTCCCGTGAATATTTTAATATAGTTTGAGTCTGTCATCATCTGTAATTTAAGTGTTATTAAAGATACCATTTTTTAAATGAATACTTTAGAAACCAACTCAATTTGAGTATAAAAAAATTTTTGTTAATTAAAACTTAAAAGTGTTTCTTTGTTATAATTAATAATATTTTATATCTAGTGAAAAACGGTACAGTAAAGTTCTTCAATGAATCTAAAGGATTTGGATTTATCATTGAAAGTGGTTCTTCAAATGAGTATTTCGTTCATGTTTCTGGTTTAATTGGTAAAGTTACAGAAGGCAACAAAGTTGAGTTTGAATTAAAAGAAGGTAAAAAAGGATTAAATGCGGTTAATGTAAAAGTTATTGGTTAACCTCATTGATTTTTTTAAAGTTAAAAGCCCGCTTGTTAGCAGGCTTTTTTATTTTAAATATACTGTTTATTAAGTAGTTTGATTTAATTTAGTTTAATTCTTTCTTCTCTGTTTGCAAGTTCCCAGGCCGTGAAAAAAATTAATCTGGCTCTTTTTTCCAATAAATCATATGCTATTTTATCTGGCGTGTCGGTTGGTTTATGATAATCTGCATGAGTACCGTTAAAATAAAAAATAACGGGAATGTTGTTTTTTGCAAAGTTGTAATGATCAGACCGGTAATAAAATCTGTTGGGATCATTATCGTCATTGTAGGTATAATCCAGTTCAATGTTAAGATATGTTTTATTTACTTCTTCAGAAATAGTATGTAACTCTGTGCTTAACTTGTCAGAACCAATTAAATAAACATAATTAGGATTGTTTTCATGTTTAGAATCTATTCTTCCAATCATATCAATGTTTAAATTGGCAACAGTATTTTCTAAAGGAAAAATGGGGTTAACATCTGTATAATATCTTGAGCCATAAAGTCCTAATTCTTCACCTGTTACATGCAGAAACAACACGGATCTTTTTGGTTTGTAACCATCATTTTCAGCAGTCTTGAAGGCTTCAGCAATTTCTAAAATGGCTACTGTACCGGAACCGTCATCATCAGCACCATTATTAATTAGGCCATTAGTAGTAATCCCAATGTGGTCTAAATGTGCTGAAATAACGATAATCTCATTTGGTTTTTCTGAACCTTCTATAAATGCTAATACATTTTCTGATGCTTTTATACCGTTATTAAAAAAAGATTCAGGAATTTCTTGATAATAATCATCAGCGCCTAAAGGAGATAAAATATTATTGCTTATATAATGTTCTTTGATGAATTCAATAGCTTTTTTTTGACCTGGCTCACCTGTTTTTCTTCCTTCAAACGCATCTGAGGCGTAAATATAGAGAGCTTCTTTAAGTTCTTCAGAAGTAATGGTATTGGAGTATTTTAAAACATCAATTTGTTCTTCAGTCATTGAAGAATTTTGAGAATTACAATGAAGTAAACTCAAAAAACCAGAAAGGATTATTATTTTTTTTATGGTATACATATGATGGGTTTTTTAATAAATAATTCCGTTGTCAACTTTTATTCTTTGATTCATATTTGCTAGTTGCCACGCTGTTGCAAAAATAAACTTGGTACGCTTGGCAAGTATTTCAAAATCAATTTTATCTGAAGTATCGGTTGGTTTGTGGTAATCGGCATGTTCTCCGTTAAAATAAAAAATTACTGGAATGCCGTGAATTGCAAAATTATAATGATCAGAACGTTCGTAATAACGATTGCTATCATTTTCTGCATTGTAACGGTAATCTAAGGTTAATTTTGAAAAAGTGGTATTAACTTTTTCAGATAAATAATGGAGTTCATTGCTTAATCTGTCTGAACCTATTAAATATAAATAATCCTTGTTGTTTTTATGAATTTCATCAAATCGGCCAATCATATCAATATTTAAATCGGCAATGGTATTTTCCAATGGAAAAATGGGATGTAAGGTGTAATATTCAGAACCTTGTTTTCCTATTTCCTCTGCAGTTAAATTCAAAAACAAGATGCTTCTCTTAGGCCTAAAACCATCATTATCAGCTAATTTAAACGCTTGGGCAATTTCTAAAACGGCAGATGTTCCCGAGGCATTATCATCGGCGCCTTCGTAAATTTCGCCTCCTTTTGTGACGCCTAAATGATCATAATGAGCCGATATTATTAAAATTTCATCTGGGTTTTCTTCACCTTTTATAAAGGCAACAATATTTTCAGACGCTTTCGTATCTTTTGGCAAAAAAGACTCAGGGATTATCTGAAAATAATTATCGTTACCAAAAGGAGAAGATATTTGTTGGTTTTGATAGTAGGTTTTAATAAGGTTTGCAGCCATTTTTTGACCCATTTCTCCTGTAAAACGGCCTTTAAAGGTGTCTGAAGTCAGTGTGTAAAGGTGATTTCTTAATTCTTCAGTCGTTATGGTGTTAGAATATTTGACTACAAGGCTACTATCAACTATTTGAATACTGTCTTTTAAATCTTGAACTTTGACAGCGTATTTTTTTGTTGCGCAAGAACCAACTAAAGCAAAAGCAGATAGAATAAAGAGAATTTTCATTAAATGAGGCTTAATATAAAACCCAAAGATATGTAAAAATTAAATAAATGTTTTGATTAGTCTATGCTAATATCATCTAAATCAAGTTCTTCTAAATCTTCAATGGCATTTTCTTTTGATTCCTTTTCTTTTTCTTTTAATTCTTGATTATTTGAAACTTCTGTTTTAGAAAAGATGGCTTTATAAGAAGTTAATAGCAACGATATTATGGTTAGTAGAAAAATAAATTGAATCATTTTTTTTCCACTGCCTGATTTCTTTGATAAATAAAAGGCTAATATTCCCAACACTAGCGCTGCTATGGCAGGAAAAATTGATAAATTTGATACAGGAAGAACAGCTATAATAACAGATAAAACAGCTAATATAAGTGCAAAAATAGTAACGATTTTTTTCATTTTTTAGGATGCTTTTTTAGTTTTTAAGACCTTGAGCCGATTTAATTTTTAACTCGCCATTTCCAACAGGAATTTTAAATTTTCCATATACTATAATTTTATTCTCATCAGCTGTGAGCCAAAGCAGATTATTGTTTTTTCCTTGAAGTACTTGGTCACTGGAGCTTAATGCTAATTTATAACATTCTTTTTTTCCAATATTTGTTGAAATGGTTTCTTTACCAAGATAGGTTATTTGTGCTTTTACTTCTTCTCTGTCAAACACAATGGTAAAACTTTTTTTAGCTCCTAAAGACATATTTTTATAATCGAAAAGCCTTATACTATAAAGGGTGGATACAATATCTTTAGTTCCTGCATTTATTGAAAAGTTTTTATTTTCTTCCTTGTTGGTTCTCCTGCGCTGTACAGAATTAATAGTATTTGTTTTATGGTTAAAGGTGTATTTCATAAATTTATAATAGCCACCTTCGTTTATATCGCGCTTGTACAAGTAAGGTGTTAAGTTTTTAGGATTTACATAACTTTCATACAAATCTACTATTTTAAAAAAGTTATCCCATTTGCTATAAGTAGATGCGATACATTTAAGTCTTAACAGTGTTGCTTTTGAAGTTTTTGCTTCACTGGTTTCCATGGTAACTTGGGCAATATCGGTTAAAATACCAGACATATTATAAGAAGCTGTGTAAATTAATTTTTCACCAGCAACCACAGCATTATTTTGGGCATTTAATGATATGTTAGCTAAACATAAAAGGAAGATAAGGAGTTGTTTCATAAAAGATTTAGGTGTTTTTTTTATAACGAACATGTTTGCATTTATTGTGCCGAAATTACAAACTTTAAATAATTTTAATAAATTTTATTTCTATAATCTATATCGTACAGTGCAAATGACTTTTGTCATAGTTTTAGTAGATTTCAAATACTATATTTAATTATAATTTTAAAATCTAAAATAGATGAAATCGATTTTACTGCCTACAGATTTCTCTAAGAATTCTGAAAACGCCATTAAGTATGCCATGTCTTTGTTTAAAGATGTTACCTGCGATTTCTATTTTTTGAACGTTCAAAAGGCATCGTCATTTATTACGGATGATATGATGGTTATGGCATCTTCAGCCACTATATATCAAACCATAATAGATGTTTCAAAAAGATCCATTGCCAATTTAATTACAAAGATTGAAACCAAATATAAAAATAAGAAGCATACATTTCATTCGGTAGTAGATTATGATAATTTTATTGATTCTATAAATCAGTTAACAATTAGTAAACACATTGATTTAATTGTAATGGGTACTAAAGGCGCTACTGGCTTAGAAAAAGTTATTTTTGGCAGCAATACGGTTCATGTTATGCAAAGATGTATTGCACCAGTTTTAGCAATACCAGATGGATGCTTGTTTACTGGGTTGGATGAAATAGCTTTTACTACCAATCATTTAACTTTACATAATATTGAAGAACTAAAACCACTTAAAGAGTTATTGATGCTTCATCATTCAAAATTAAATGTATTGCATTTTGATGATATCGAAGGAGTAGGCAATCAAAAAAAGAAAAATAAGGTATTTTTAAAGGAACATTTTAATGATATTTCTTATGAAAATATAGATTCTTACAGCAAGGATTTACACAAAACCTTGGAAGAATATCTCCATTCCAATAATATTAAATTAATAGCCATGATGCGCCAAAAGCATTCATTTTTTGAAAGATTATTTAACAGACATCCAGAAGAAACTTTAGCGTTTAGTATTGATATTCCCTTTTTGGTTATGGAGAATAAGTAATTATTATGTCATTGATAACAAAAAGTCTCAAATTTTTCATATTTGGGGCTTTTTTTTATAGGAATGAAATTGTGAATATTCTTCATAAGGAAGAATAAATGTTACGCTTTATCTAATATAATCCAGTAAATCTAAATTTTAAATTAATATTGTTAAATCTTGCTTTATTAATTTTTATGACAGATCCATCACCATTACTTCAGACACTTAAAATAGGTAAAAAACGTTTGTTATACGGAATCGCTCTTTTTTGGGGTAGCCTTATACTATTTTTAGCCTTGGCAGATATCTTTATGAATCATTATGAGTTGATTGATAGCCTACCCCTTAGAAGGTTAGTAAATATTACTCGAGATGATGGTTTACCCAATTGGTTTTCCAGTATTCAGTTATTATCTGTTAGTATTGTTTTATGGATAGTTTTGTTTGTTTTAGTCTATTCTAAACCTAATTTAATCAGAAAAAAAAGTGAGAAAATAGGTTGGGGATTGAGCGCTTTATTTTTTACTTATTTAGCCGTTGACGATGGTTCAAAAATGCACGAAAGGATGGGTACGGCTTTTAGAAACAGTATTGAAGCTAGACATGAATATAATCCTGGTTTTATTTCAAACCTGTTTGACGTTTTCCCCAGTTATGGTTGGCAATTTGTTTTTGTTCCAATTTTCGGTTTAATAGCGATTTTTATGCTACTGTTTTTATTTAAAAATCTTAAAACAAAAACGCAGATGATATTTATTCTTCTTGGCTTTTTTTGTTATACATACTCAGTCATTATTGATTTTGCTGAAGGCATGGATGTCAAGGTTTACGATTCAGTAATAGCTTTTTTTAATACGGATTTGTATTCTGTTGAGCATTTTTCAAGATTAATTGAAGAAGTATTTGAAATGGTAGGTAACACTTTTTTCATGTTAGGGTTTACCAATCAATTAATAAATTTATCAGATAATTGGAACATTCAATGGGTTGACTCTTTAAAAGTAAAATAATAGAAAGGCGTAAAAAGGGGGTTTTGTAAACGTTCTTTAAGCATCAGATCATGTTATTAATTTGTAACATTTTGATTGCTATATCGTCTTATAAATACATCAATCAAAATTACTTAACCATCATGAGACAGGACAATCAACTTTTAGTAATTACACATTTAAGTCAGTTGGCAACATTGTTAACCGGTTTTGGAGGATTAATAATTCCTTTAATTCTTTGGTTAACCCAAAAAGAGAACGTTTATAACATGGATGAACAAGGGAAGCGTATTATCAACTTTCAACTTAGTTTAATCGTGTATGCCATAATTTGCATTCCATTAATTTTGTTTTTAGGATTAGGGATTTTAGGGTTTATCGTTTTAGGGATTATTTCAGTAGTGTTTCCTATTGTTAATGCTATAAAATCCAGTAACGGAGAATTACCTACATACCCTTTATCTATTAATTTTATTAGTTAATTTAGTTAGTAGCAGATAAAAAACGCCCACCAAATTTTGGTGAGCGTTTTTTATATCATTTTGTTTGTTTTCGCGAAGCTTTCTTAGTTATTTAACATAACTGGCATAACCAACATGGTAATAGATTCGCCTTCGTCAAGACCATCGGCAGGCGTTAATATGCCTGCACGGTTAGGTAAGCTCATTTCAAGCTTTACCTCATCAGCATTTAAATTATTTAGCATCTCAGTTAAGAATCTGGAATTGAAGCCTATTTGCATGTCATCACCTTGATAATCACAGGTTAAACGCTCTTCGGCTTTATTGCTATAATCTATATCTTCGGCTGAAATGTTTAATTCGGCCCCTGCAATTTTTAACCTGATTTGATGTGTAGTTTTGTTTGAGAAAATACTAACACGACGCACAGAGTTTAAAAATTGAGTTCTGTCAATCATTAATTTATTAGGATTTTCTTTTGGTATAACAGCTTCATAATTTGGGTATTTACCATCAATCAATCGGCAGATTAACTGTGAATTATCAAAAGTAAATTTTGCATTAGAATCGTTGTACTCAATGGTAACCTCTTCTTCGCTTCCAGCTAAAATTCCTTTTAAAAGATTTAAAGGTTTTTTTGGCATTATAAATTCAGCCAATTGACTGGCTTTAACATCTTCCCGTGTATATTTTACAAGCTTGTGTGCATCTGTAGCAACAAAAGTTAAACCTTCGGTAGAAAATTGAAAAAACACACCGCTCATTACAGGACGTAAATCATCATTACCAGCAGCAAAGATAGTTTTGCTAATAGCTGAGGACAAAATATCTCCAAGTACAATGGTTTTGCTTGGATCTTCAAGGGCGACTGTCTTTGGAAACTCTTCGCCATTGGCATAAGCTAAGGCATATTTACCATGGTTGGAGCTAATTTCAACAGTGTTGTTAACTTCAACTTTAAAGGTTAATGGTTGCTCTGGAAATGTTTTTAAAGTTTCAAGTAATAATCTTGCAGGTAAAGCAATACTTCCGTTACTATTGCTTTCTACATCAAGTAGCGAAACCATGGTAGTTTCTAAATCGCTTGCAGAAACTGTAAGCTTAGAACCATCTAATTCAAATAAAAAATTATCTAAAATGGGTAGTGTATTTGAACTGTTAATAACACCGCCTAAAACTTGTAATTGTTTTAATAAATAGGTACTTGATACTATAAATTTCATTTGATTGTTTATGTTTTTTTAATTGACAAATTTTACATTCATTTGAATAATATGACTCTTAAAAAAGTTGGGTTTAATGAATGGTTCATGCATTTATTAAAGGTTTAATTTTAAAAAATGCTATCTACAAATATATTCCATACAGACTAATATAAGAAACAAACTTATTAACATTTAATTGGTAAATGTTTTCTTTCGGATATAATTAAAAATAAAACCAAAAATTGCCAATAAGCTTAACGGTAATAGGATGTTAAAGACTTGCCAGCTTGTTTTTTGACTTGAAATTTTTTGTTGATCCAAAAAGGCTACGGCTATTTCTTTTGACCTAATGTTTATAAGTCCATCATCATCCAATAGGTAATTAACAGCATTCAATAAAAATTCTTTATTACCATATGTTTTGCCTGTCCATCTGTCAAACCCAAGTTCTTGAGGCATATTTCTAACGACATCATTTTTAATAACATCACCATCCGCAATAACAATCATTTTAGTTGGAGAACTTTCTTCTTTTACATTTGAAAGTTTTATGGGATTTATTCGGTTTTTATATACAGAACTAAAGGTTCCTTCCAATAACACTGCAAGGGTTTGATTTCCTTTGTTAAATAACGAAGGATTTGGTTGTTGGGTAACCACATCTAGGCTTATCTCTCTTGGTGTACCTTCTAATTTGGTTAAAGGTGCACTTTCCAACAAAATGGTTTTCTTAATATTGTTTTTTAAGGTGTCTATTTGATTGGCAAAATCAAACTTTACAAAGTTTAGATTATTGACAATGGGATGTTTGCTATTGGCTGATGCTAAAGGAGAATAGGGCCACTGTAAATGCTGAAACTGAGAATTGCTACCTTCTCCAATAGCTAAGGTAATGGGTGCAGAATAGAGGGTACTAATGATTACTGGATTGATACGAACACCATATTTAAAAAAGAAATCGGTTAGATTTAAATCTCTTGCAACCGCCAAGGTTTTTCCAGATTCGTTATATAAACTGTCTTTTTCTATGGCTATTTGATCAATTAGCCATAAACTTTTTCCGCCATTCATGTTAAATTGATCTAATACAAATTTTTCAGGTTCTAAAAATGGTTCTGTAGGTTTTGCAACAATAATTAAATCAAATGTTTTTAAATCTGTTAAAGATTTTTGTGCATTTACAGAAACACTATCTATCGTAAAAGGTGCTATGAAATAATATTCGCCTAATTTTTTTATAAAATCATAAATATAAAGATCATCAAGTTCTCCATTTCCTTTTAAAATGGCTATTTTCCGTTTTTTTGCTTTAATAAGCTTACTAAAACCGTCGGCAAAAGCATATTCTAAATGTTGTACTGAGTTTGATACCAATGCTTGTTGAGAAGCCCCAATTTTATTTTTCACTAAGGGGATGGTAACGGTTTTTCCGTTGTAACTGGCCAAAGCCCAGGGAAAAATAACTTCTTGTGTGTTTTTACCATTTTCTTGAACGCTTAATTGCATGGGTGTTAACCCGCGTTGTGTTAGCTGTTCAATATTTCGCTCTCGCAAAGATTCATCTTCTAACGGATTGATAAAGTTGAAAATGATATGGTGATTATGGGCCGAAAATTCTTCAAGCAATTGTTTGGTTTCTCTTTGCAGTCGTTTAAATTCTGAAGGAAAATCATGTCCCTCAAGAAACACATCAATGATAACAGGTGAATTGGCGTCATTGATAATATTCAAGGAAGCTTCACTTAGGGTATAGCGTTTATCATGTGTTAAATCAATTCGTTTAAATACAAGGCTGCTCAAATAGTTGATAGCTATCAGTACAAGCAATAAAATGATACTATGTTTAATCCTTTTCTTCAAATGTTTTTTCTAATTGATATTGTTTTACCTGTATTACTTTGTTGTCTTTAAATTCTAATTCAATACATTCTTGCATCATGTTAAACGCACCTGGTTTAAACCCAAGATTATAATTCCATTTTTCGGGTGAATTGGCTTTAATAGAATCATCCCAACCAAACCATTCGCTTTTTCCAAGCAAGGTTTTAATCTCTTCTTTATTTTTTCCAATAAAAAGACTATCAGATATTATTTCGTTACTCATTTCGTAACGTAAAGCTGGTTTTGATGTCCATGCTTCTGTATCAAAATGTTTTTCATGATGATAGCTAACAAATATATTGATGAACGGATAAAAAACATAAAAATAAGCAATGGGTGTTAATACAATACTTATTAACAAAGAGACCCATTTACGTTTATCAATAGTGTTTGCAAACAGCCAAACCAAGATAAAAACAATGCTGATTAGAACTATGAAAACGGGTGTGATAATCATTTTTTAATTTTTGAAAGTTGATTGGGTTATGGATATAAAAAAGATGGTTATACTTAAAAAATATATAATGTCTCTACTGTCTAAAACGCCACGGCTCATACTTTTAAAATGATTACTCATACCAAGTTGTTCTAAAAAAGCACTGGATGTAAATTCAGCAATGCCTTCAAACCCAATATAAAACAGGAAACATATAGAGATAGCTATTAAAAATGCTACAATTTGATTGTCTGATAAGGTGGATGCAAAGATACCTATGGCTGTATATGAAGTGATTAAAAACAGTAATCCAAAATAGGAACCCAAAGTGCTTCCCATGTCTAAATTACCCACGGGATTTCCTAACTGAAAAACCGTAAAAACATATAAAAATGTTGGGATTATGGCAATAATAATTAAAACAAGAGCTCCAAAGTATTTGCCCAATACCATTTGTAATGTTGATATTGGTTTTGTGAGTAGAAGTTCTAAGGTGCCTTGTTTTTTTTCATCAGAAAAACTACGCATGGTCACTGCAGGAATTAAAAACATTAAAATCCAAGGAGTTATTAAAAAAAAGGATGATAATCGGCAAAACCATAATCAAGAATATTAAAATCGCCTTTAAAAACCCATAAAAACAAGCCGTTGAGCAACAAAAAAATAGCAATCACCAAATAGCCAATGGGCGAAGAGAAAAATGTATTTATTTCTTTTTTAAGAATGGCAAACATTTATTTTGTTAAAAGTTAAAAGTTAAAAGTTAAAAGTTAAAAGTAAAAAGTAAAGAGTTAAGTTAAAGATGCTGTGAGATTTCTCATTTTACCAAAAAAAAATAACCTTTCATTATTCATTATTCATTATTCATTATTCATTATTCATTATTCATTATTCATTATTCATTATTCATTATTCATTATTCAAGCGAATCCATTTTATCTAAGCTCCAAGCTTCAGGTTTTTCATTAAATAAAGGTTTCGTTTTAGACCAAACATTTTTAAATAAATCCGATTGTTTGTAATATTCTAAATCATTTTCAGATTCCCAGTAGCTATATGTAAAAAATATATTAGGATTGTTTTTATCTCTGTAAAGTTCTAATAAATTACAACCAGCAAAATTTCTAATGTTGCTTTTGTTTTCTTCAAAATTATTTAGAAAAGTTTTAATATGTTCTTTATAAAAACTCATTTTTACAATTCTTACAAACATACTTAAATTATTCCTTTAAAAAGTTAACACTTACCGTATCCATTAAATTTAATCCCATAAGGGTTGAAGCACTTCCAATGGTTGCGCTATTGCTTTTGTAAACCGCAATTTCTAAATAATTACCCGAGTTAAAAACCACCAAGCCTCTACCTTCATCATGTCTTTTTTCTTCAGGTATTTCAAAATTTACAAAATCACTGTATTTTTTATAGATAGTTTTGAATTTATAGCTTCTGGCTGAAATTTCAAAAGTTCTTCCTTTTTGAATGGTTTCAAAAAACGCTTTTTTAATGTTGGTCACCACATTTCCGTAATTATCAATGTAAATAACACTGCCTATTATTTGAGATTTATCTTCATTAACATAAGGCACTATATTTTTAATAGGCTTAATTTGAGTGATGGTTTTACCTATAACCTCAAGCGTGCCGCCTCTGGCAATGTGGCAAGCAACTTTTGCAAACACATCAAGCACCGGAAAACTGGTTTGAATTTTGTCGTGAATATTTATTTCTACTATTTTTTCAGGAGCTATTTCAGAACAAATCATACTCATAATGCCATTATTAGCGCAAATAAAATAATGATCATCCAGCTTAACGGCAATATGTTTGTTTTCAGGGTTTAATTCAGAATCAATCCCAATGACATGAATGGTTCCTTTAGGAAAACTACGAAATGCATTTTGAATGATGTAAGCCGCTTCAGAGATATTAAAAGGGGAAATAGAATGAGAGATATCAACAATTCTTGTTTCGGGTAATTCACAATAAATAGCTCCTTTTATCGCACCGGCAAAGTGATCTTTTTCACCAAAATCTGTCGTTAATGTGATAATTGCCATGTTAAAATTGTTGATATGTTTTTAATGAGACCTCAATCAAAATTATGTATTTTTGAGTTTTACAAAACTAATAAATCATTTCATCTGAATGAACTTTATTTGGGTTTAAGTTTGATGAAATGTAAACATAAAAATCATAGGCCTTTGAACGAAATCATTATCGAACTTGAAGAAATAACTCCTAAAGAATTTTTTGGAGATCACAATACCAATATTGAACTTTTAAAAAAATATTTTCCAAAACTCAAAATTGTAGCAAGAGGCAATAAAGTAAAAGCCTTTGGCGATGAAGAACTTCTTGAAGAATTTGACAGAAGAATAACCATGTTATTAAAGCATTTTGCTAAATACAATAAAATGGATGAAAACGTTATTGAACGTGTTTTAACAAGCCAAAGTAGCGACGATTATACCACATCGCATCAAAGTGGTGAAGTGCTTGTTCATGGTGTAGGAGGAAAGCTGATAAAAGCTCAAACTGCCAACCAAAGAAAACTAGTGGAAAGCATGCGTAAAAACGACATGGTTTTTGCGATTGGCCCAGCAGGAACGGGTAAAACATACACAGGTGTTGCATTAGCGGTCCAAGCCTTAAAAAACAAAGAAGTTAAACGCATTATACTAACTAGACCAGCCGTAGAAGCCGGCGAAAATTTAGGTTTTTTACCAGGAGATTTAAAAGAAAAATTAGACCCATACATGCAACCCTTGTATGACGCCTTGCGCGACATGATACCTGCCGAAAAACTGGCTATGTATATTGAAAATGGCACCATTCAAATAGCGCCATTGGCTTTTATGCGTGGAAGAACTCTTGATAATGCCTTTGTTATTTTAGATGAAGGCCAAAACACCACACACAATCAAATGAAAATGTTTTTAACCAGAATGGGTAAAAATGCTAAGTTTTTATTAACGGGCGATCCTGGGCAAATAGATTTACCACGTAGAACCATTTCTGGTTTAAAAGAAGCCTTATTAATATTGAGAAATGTAGAAGGCGTAGGCATGATATTTTTAGATGACAAGGATGTTCTTCGCCATAAATTAGTTAAAAAAGTGATTGAAGCTTATAAAAGTATTGAACATCAAGAATAGATTTTTTAGTAGCTATTTCCCGCTTGGAATTTATCCCGAGCGCAGTCGAAGTGTCTCACAAAACAAAATAAAGTTGTCACACTGAGCGCAGTCGAAGTGTTTAATAAAAAAGAATGAGATTACCACGTCGCAAAAGCTCCTCGTAATGACAAAAAAAATGTCACACGGAGCGCAGTTGAAGTGTCACACAAAATAATTGAAAAATCAAATCATAAACAGTTAAAAAAATGAGTAATACCATCTTTGATACCAATTTTAATTTTCCCGGACAAAAAAGCATTTACAAAGGGAAAGTAAGAGAAGTTTATAACATCAATAACAATGTATTGGTTATGGTAGCCACCGACAGATTATCTGCTTTTGATGTGGTTATGCCCAAAGGAATCCCATATAAAGGGCAAATCTTAAACCAAATAGCCACCAAATTCAT
>Ga0210023_1001573_pt1 | contig 15810 bp, 14 predicted proteins | sample CryGeymeta201524_FD_183987 | JGI IMG/M metagenome (GOLD analysis project Ga0210023, IMG submission 183987) | Groundwater microbial communities from Crystal Geyser aquifers in Utah, USA - Crystal Geyser metaG 2015-24 (SPAdes) (version 2) | ecosystem: Environmental > Aquatic > Deep subsurface >... | reverse complement strand
GGTATGGCGCTACCACTGATTTGACGGTCTAAGTTGACGCCATACCCCCATAGAACCATGCAAACGCATGATTCCTCTTTTGTAGCACATTAGAGTCATAAATTCAGCCCTCATCGACCTTTTTGCCGATGTCTTTATCGAGCCGCCTTTATTTTTGTAACCGTTGCCATGTTCAGGTCATTGTCTGTTCGCACTGTGATCGTGGGCAACGTTATTGCCCCGGTGAATGTCGTCATCAAGCCCGGTCTGAATCGGCTCAACGGGCGAGTAAAAAATACCAGTTGACCCGGGCATGTCGCTTCAAAAATGCCGCTCGACAACAACGCTTTCGTGACCGCCGTTCACAAAAAGTAACGCATCAGGGTTCCCCTCCAAAGCACCAGAATGATCTACTCAAAACTCGTTCAGCCGAGATTAAAAAGACGCCAAAACCATTGTTTTCAGGTTCCACAGTCCATTGTCATTATTGTGATGCGGTGTGTGAACCTTTTTTACGCCAGGACTTTATGCGCAGGCAGCGGATAAAACGATTATTCCAGCGATCGACGTCTTTTTAGTCCATTCATTCACCTGCCGGAGGCATCATGGCGATCAATAAAGCGACCGAAGCAAAAATACTGCGTTACCATTTTGTGGAACAATGGCGGGTCGGCACCATTGCCACCCAGTTAGGAATCCATCATTCCGTGGTCGATCGCGTCTTATCCCAGGCGGGTCTGCCTAAGGTGGAGCGTTCGCCCCGACCTTCCATCATTGATCCCTATTTACCCTTCATTGTAGAAACCTTACGTGAATTCCCGACGTTGACGGCTGTCCGTTTATACGAAATGGCTCAAAAACGGGGGTATCTCGGAGGCCCCAGTCAGTTTCGTCAGCGCATCAGCCAACTCAGACCGCGCAAGCAACCCGAAGCTTATCTGCGTTTAAAGACTTTACCTGGTGAGCAAGCCCAGGTGGATTGGGGCCATTTTGGTCATGTTGAAATAGGCAAAGCCAAACGCCCGTTAATGGCTTTTGTGATGGTGCTCAGCTGGTCACGGCGGATCTTTCTGCAGTTTTATTTCAATGCACAAATGGAAAACTTTTTACGCGGTCATGTGGCGGCTTTTGCAGCCTGGAATGGCTTACCCAAGATCCTGCTCTACGATAATTTAAAGTCGGCCGTCCTTGAACGTCAGGGCGATGCCATCCGCTTCCATCCTACGCTGTTGGAACTCTCTGCCCATTATCGCTTTGAACCGCGGCCGGTTGCCGTTGCCCGTGGGAATGAAAAAGGCAGAGTTGAACGCGCTATCCGCTACATTCGTGATAATTTTTTTGCCGGACGGCACTGGCAAACCCTGGATGAATTAAATACACAGGCCGATCAATGGTGTCAGGGGGTGAGTGCCAACCGTCCTTGTCCGGAGAATAAAGATTTCACTGTCAGGGAGGCTTTTTTACAGGAGCAACCGACTCTGCTGGCGTTGCCGGATAACCCGTTTGATACCCGTGAGCGGATGGAAGTTTGTGCGAGTAAAACCCCCTATATCCGGTTTGATCTGAATGATTACTCCATCCCGTATCAGAAGGTACAAAAAACACTCAGCGTGTATGCCGACCTGGAAACGGTACGTATTATCGATGGCATTGACGTCATTGCCGAACATCCCCGCTGTTTTGGCAAGGGCGAGCAAGTCGAGCAGGAAATTCATATCAATGCCTTATGGCTGGCGAAAACCCATGCCAAATTGCACCGTGGACAGGATCGTTTAAGCCAGGCTTCAGAGCAGATCCCCGATCTGTTACAGCAATCGATTGAACGCGGACATGTGTTGAAAACCACCGTTCGCTTACTGAATGAATATCTCGATCAGTATGGGCGGAATGAGCTGAATGCTGCCGTAGAAGAAGCCCTCAAACAGCAATCGCCCTATCCACAGGCGATACATCAAATACTGGAACGGCGGCGAGAAGAGAAACACTGTCCACCACCACTTCCGGTGGCATTGCCGGATAAGGTGAAACACTTACAGGTTAAAGCCATCAACATGGCCGATTACGACCGACTGTATGGTGATGAACCCACAGAAAAAACAGGAGCGGATCATGAGTGAAATCATCAACCGCGAACAACTCCGGCAACAGGCTCTTGAACTGAGACTCTATGGATTGCAGACACACTGGTCGGAGTTGACGGAAGAACACACCCCTTTCCTCTCAAAGCTCATTCGTTGGGAACATGATGAACGACAACAGCGCTCACTGGAGCGGCGCTTAAGCAGTGCTAAGCTGGGGCGGTTTAAACCACTCACTGAGTTTGACTGGCAATGGCCGAGTAAAATTGATCAATCCGCCATTTTGTCCCTGATGCAACTGGACTTCTTAACCGATGCCAGCAATATCATCTTGATCGGCAGTAACGGGGTGGGTAAATCGACCCTGGCACAAAACCTGGGGTATCAGGCCGTGATGCAGGGGCATACGGTGTTGTTTACCACGGCTGCCAACATGCTCAGTGATCTGGCGGCACAGGACGGTGACAATGCCTTACGGCGACGCCTGCAGCATTACTCCAGACCCACACTCCTGATCATTGATGAAATCGGGTACCTGTCTTACAGCAACCGTCATGCAGATCTGCTGTTTGAAATTATCAATCGACGTTATGAACACCACTCAACCGTGGTCACCACCAACCGTCCCTTCGGTGAATGGGGTGAAATCTTCCCCAATGCATCCTGTGTCGTTTCGTTGATAGACCGACTGGTGCATCACAGTCAAATTGTTGCCATTGAAGGCGATTCCTATCGGATGAAAGAAGCAAAGGAGCAGGCGACGAAACGTAAATCCGATGCAACGAAAAAAGGGACAACCCATTGAAAATACTGAAAATGACCACCCACTGGACAACCGAAGAAGCCGATTGTATTTACCAGCTTCTGGATGAGTTCCGCTGTGCCATTTGGGAAAGCTATGGAAATGACATTGAACTGCTGTATCAGGCTCATCGTGAAGAACAGCTGAGACTAAAAGTAGAGAGGGAAAGAGAAGCATCACCGATGGATGAAATGCCTTTTTAACACCTGACCAGTTCTGTAGGAACTGGTCAATTCTTGATCATAACCATCCTGCGGCAAATAACTGCGGGTTTGCTCCGGCGTTAACAAAGGTGACCACCAGCAGTACGATTGACGTCAAACATGGCCTCTACAGCGTGCCATCGCGGCTGATTGGTGAAACGCTACGCATTCACCTCTATCACGACAAGCTGATCGGCTTTGTCGGACAAACCCAGGTGATTGAATTAGTCCGGGTCTATCCCGAGAAGTCAGCGGAACGAGCCAGGCGCATTGATTATCGCCATGTGATTCACTCACTGGCCGCTAAGCCCCAGGCCTTTCGATTCTCCAACTTTCGCGATGAGTTGTTCCCCGATGATCACTACCGGCAACTGTGGCAAATTGTTGATCAAAAACTTCCGGCCAAAGACGCCTGCAAGTGGATGGTTGCCGTGCTCCGGATCGCCGCAGACCATCAGTGCGAGACGGAATTGGGACAAACCTTATTCCTGCAAGCACAAGCCAATAAGCTACCGACCTTAAAGATGCTGCAAACACGATATCTGCAAAAGAAGGAGCAGCCAGAGCTGCACACAAAGCAGCACGATATTGCGGGCTATGATGAATTGCTGAGCGGCGGTTGGGTTAAACCTCAAGCCCAGGGAGGCACGCTATGCCTCTCAAGGTGATGTTGAAAGAGTTACGTCTCGCAACCTTCAGCCAGAACTTGGAGAACTATCAAAAACAGGCGATTGAGAAGACATGGAGCTATTCGGAATTCCTGAGCAAGCTCTGCGAGCAGGAGTTGGCCCGTCGCTTCCAAACAAGGACCAGCAAATGGACTCGGGAAGCCCGCCTGCCCGCCGGGAAAAGCTTTGCAACTCTCGATTTCGCGGATTTGCCCAAATCCGTCCAACAGCCCATACACCAGCTCAAAGATGACCACCAATGGGCACTACAAGCAGGCAACGTGCTGCTTATTGGCCCTTCCGGCGTCGGCAAATCTCACATTGCCGCTGCGCTAGGCTATCACCTGATTGATCGCGGAGTTCGCGTCAAATGGCTCTCCGCCAGCGAACTTGTCCAGCAACTGCAAAAGGCAAAAAAAGAGTTGGATCTGATGACCTACATGACCCGCCTGGATAAGTATCCAGTGCTGATCATTGACGATATCGGCTACGTGAAAAAGAGTGATGGGGAAACCCAAGTTCTCTTTGAGTTTATCGCCCACCGCTACGAAAGCGGCAGCCTGATCATCACCACAAATCAGCCATTCAGCCAATGGGATCAAATCTTTCCCGATGCCTTGATGACCGTGGCTGCGGTCGACCGGATTATCCATCATGCCAGCATTATTGAAATTGAAGGAGGGAGCTATCGGAAAAAACAACACCTAAGAAAATAACGAAACTCAACCGGCCATCTTAATTGTCGTCAAACCGGACAAGATAGTTGACGCGAGACACGCCGATTTGAATCTCCGTCAATTTAGGCCATATGAAACTTGAATACTCCCGCAAAAAGACCTATAATGAGTCTTAAATCTAGTCTTTTAAAAGATCGATAAAGAGGTTTTATTATGGAAACGGTACTCGCAAACTGCTCAGCTAGCATTTCTGAGCTTAAGAAAAACCCCTCATCCCTGATCGAGAAGTCTGATGGCGAACCAATCGCTATCCTCAACCATAACAAGCCTACGGCTTACCTGATTCCGGCTGAGACCTATGAGGCGCTAATGGAGAAGGTAGAGGATTATCAGCTCGGCTTGATCGTTCAACAGCGGCAGCATGAAAAAATTTCCGCAGTAAAGGTCAGCCTTGATGACCTATGAGCTGGAATTTCTGCCAACGGCTTTAAAAGAATGGAAAAAGTTGGATGGCTCGATCAGGACACAGTTCAAGAAGAAGCTGGGGGACCGTTTAGAAAATCCGCGAGTACCTGGGGACCAGCTTTCCGGATATGAGAACCATTACAAGATCAAGCTGCGGGCAAGCGGATTTCGACTGGTCTATGAGGTGATAGACGATCGGATTTGCGTCCAGGTTATAGCGATTGGCAGGCGGGACAAGAATCTAGTTTACAAAAAGGTCAACAAAAGAAAAAAATGTTGATTTAGTGGTTCTTGCCCAGCTTATCTCCCACAATTGTGAAGGCTAGTTTTCCCAATCCCCTCCGCACATGTTGGTGACACAGGGGGGAAGCTAACGTCTCATATCTCCTGCATCCCGATACAGAGTGTTCAATAAATAGCGCAATATGAGAAGAGCCCATGATCAGGTAATAATGGGCTCTTCTTGTGTTACTGATGGTGCTTAATCGGACTACTTAGTCGTTTGCGACTTTGATATTTTACACAAACGATTCTACATACACCCCCTCAATGGTCCCAAGTTCCTGTTTGTTCCCGAGGGAAACTAACAGCTTTTCCCCTCCAGGTAGTTTCGCCAGCTACCAAAGACAGTGATTTCCTCTGCCGCTTCAATAGCCCATGGTTCACAAATAAAGCCATTAACCGTTGAACCATCCACCAGCGTTAGCGAACCGATGCCTAATGGAGACGGCACCTCCTGGGTAAAGGCGCCAAAAGCCTCCCTGGACAATTCCCATACTTCAACTTCCAAACCTTCACCTTGGTAGCCTGGGTTTTTAACCAATCCTGGTTTGAGAGGCTTGGTGCCTTGTAAAGCATAAAGTCGGTAGTCAGCTGCCGTTCTGGTGGTTGCGAGGAGTTTTGCTCCCCGATCAGTCAGTTGAAAGTTCAAGGGTTGCCCCTTGAGGTGCGCACCAACGACGGCCAGAGCGACCGATTCGGTTCCCTTGGCTTGCTGCATTTTAGATTTGTCACTGAGCAAGATATCAGTACCACCCACTTTTTGCTCTACCCCGGTAGCCCGATGCAGCAGGTCGGCCAGCTGCGCCAAAGCATCATCACAAAAGGCCGGCGCGATCAGAGTAACACTAAAAGGCAAGCCGTTGCTCTTTCTGAACCCGGCAGGGACTGCAACAGCACAACAGTCGAGCAGATTGACAAAGTTCGTGTAGGTTCCCAGTCTGCTGTTCAATTTTAGTGGGGCCTGTTCAATCTCAGCGACCTTGTAAGTGGTCGGCGTGGTCGGTAACAGCAGAAAATCGACTTTCCCCCATTCTTTGTCGCAATGATTTGAAAGTTCCTGCAAGGCATACTGCCCACGAAAGGCATCAACGGCACTCAAACCACCTGAACCAGCAATAATTGTCCGAACTGTCGGATCGATTGATTCGCCATGGCTTGCACAGAAGTCTCCAACCGCTGCCGAACGCTCTGCCACCCAGGGTCCGGAGTAGAGCAGTTCGGCGCTCTTTTGAAACGGGCGATAATCGAATTCAACGGCTACCCCGCCAAGTCCGGCAAGAGTTGCAATGCTATGATCGTAGAGTTTCTCTGCTTCCTGATCACCGAAAAATTCCCGCTGATCTTCTGCGAGGACTCCAAACCGGAACCCTTCGTATGGCAGCGGCTTGTACTGCACTTTTCTCGAATAGGGATCCTGGCTGTCAAAGCCCTGCATGATCTTTCGCACAAGGTCGGCTTCCCCGCAACTAGCGGCTAAAACTGTCACGCAATCGAGAGAACGGCAGGCAGGCACAACGCCATGTGTACTCACTAGGCCTTTGCTCGGCTTGACTCCGACCAGATTATTGAAGGCAGCGGGCACCCGGCCCGAACCAGCGGTGTCTGTTCCTAGGGCGAAACTGACCAGGCCGCTGGCAACGGCAACCGCTGAGCCGGAACTCGATCCACCGGAAATATAGACAGGATCAAAGACTGAACGGGGTGCTCCATAAGGCGAGCGTGTACCGACTAAGCCGGTGGCAAACTGGTCGAGGTTGGTCTTGCCGATCAGGATTGCCCCTGCGGCCAGAAGTTGTCCGACCGCGGTCGCATCCGCTGAGGGGCTGTATGAGTAGTCCGGGCAGCCGGCGGTGGTCGCAAACCCTGCAGCGTCGATATTATCCTTGACCGCAAACGGGACGCCGTAGAGGGGCAACCGGCCGAGATTCTCGATGTCGGCTTCCAGTTGACGAGCCCGATCAAGGACCTGTTCTCTTTTAGCTAGGGAGATCCAGATTGCTTTGTCCGAACAAGTTTCAATCCGCTCAAATACAGTATGGATCACCTGTGACGGGGTGAGTTGCCCGCTGCCATAGGCTTCCAACAGGATCGGTATCTCTAAACTTTGAGTGCTCATGATCAGTCTCCCTGCACAATCAGTAGCGCTTGTCCGCTCTGTACCGAATTTCCGGGGGCACAGAGGACCTCACGGACAATGCCGGATTTATGCCCTTTGATTTCGAGTTCCATTTTCATCGATTCGATCACCATCAAGGTTTCGCCTGCGGCGATCCTTTGTTCCGGTTTGACCAGAACTTTCCAGATATTCCCCGGGACCGAAGCCTCTACGGCAAAAGCACCGGCTGGCAGATGGAGGTTTGGCGGCGCTAGCTCTGCGGCCGTTTCTTCGGCCGGTTTCTCGGAGAGCCCCAGTTCAGACCAGCGTTGCCGTTCGGCATCAAAAGCGCTTTGCTGCTGCAGCTTGAAGGACGCAATTGAGTTCTGGTTCTCCAGCAGAAACCGGTTGTAATCAGCCAACTTGAAGGTCGTCACTTCGGTTTTGATCTGGTACTCCCCGTGGGGGAAGCCCTCGCGAGCCTCAAGTAATTCAGAGGCCGTCACCGGGAAGAATTTTATCTGGTCGAAAAACTGCAGAAGCCAGGGTTTGCCGGCGTTAAAATTAGCCGTTTGTTGGTAAGTATTCCACATTTGCAGGGTTCGACCGACAAACTGGTACCCACCGGGGCCCTCCATGCCATAGATGCACATGTAGGCGCCACCTATACCGACCGCGTTCTCCGGTGTCCAGGTGCGGGCGGGGTTGTATTTGGTCGTTACCAGGCGATGACGCGGATCGACCGGTGTCGCCACCGGCGCCCCCAGATAGACATCGCCCAGGCCAAGCACCATGTAGTTGGCGTTAAAGATCACATCTTTGACCGCCTGTTCATCTGCCAGGCCGTTGATCCGACGGATAAACTCGATGTTCGATGGGCACCATGGGGCATCAGGATAGACCAATTCCTGATATTTGCGGATCGCCAGCCGGGTCTGCTCGTCATCCCAGGAGAGTGGCAGATGGACGATCCGACTGGGGATTTCGATCTCATCGATCGCCGGCAACTCTCCTTCGGCTCGCGCAAGAATGTCGAGCAATTTCACCAAGGGAAGCGTACGGCTGTCATAATGGATCTGCAGCGACCTGATCCCCGGCGTCAGATCAATAATTCCGCTTTTCTTTTCCTGCTGCAGCCAATCGACCAGAGTGCGGACCCGAAAACGTAGATTGAGGTCGAGAGTCAAGGGCCCGAACTCGACCAGCAGGTAATCATCTCCTGCGCGGCGGTAGCAGACCTGGGTACCTCCGGCTTCCCCCTGCCTGACAATCGCTTGCTGTGACTGTTTGCCGATAACCGGGAGAGGTAGTGCCGGTTTCGCGACCAGGGTCTTCAGGGCTTTATCCTGAGCCGTTCGGGCCGCGCTGGCAGCCTCAGCCGTCCAGCGTTCAAAGCGCACTTTGTCGCCGGGGCTCAACTGACCGATCTTCCACAGTTCCGCCTGCACGATCGTCGCCGGACAGACGAAACCGCCGAGGCTCGGGCCATCGGGTCCCAGGATGATCGGCATATCACCGGTAAAATCGATGGTGCCGACGGCGTAGGCATTGTCGTGAATATTCGAAGGGTGCAGCCCAGCTTCTCCGCCATCCCGCCGAGCCCATTCCGGTTTCGGACCGATCAGACGCACACCGGTTCGAGCGCTGTTAAAGTGCACCTCGTATTCGGTGGCAAAGAGGGTTTCGATATCTTTCTCAGTGAAGAAATCAGGTGCGCCGTGCGGCCCGTAGAGAACACCGATGGTCCAATCATGGGTTAACACTGGCAGCAAGGCTGCGGAGAGCTTTTCGAGTGATGAGATTTCGGCTCCGCTGGTGGCGATCCGCAGCACATCTCCGGTGCGCAGCACGCCGGCCGCGTGACCACCAAACTTGCCGAGGCTGAAGGTTGAGCAGCTGCCGAGATACTCAGGAACATCGAAGCCGTTTTGGACGGCAAGATAACACCGATTTCCGTCGCCCTTTAGAGTACAGATCTCCAGAATCTGCCCGGCTTTGACGACCACCGGCGTCCAGGGGGTGATCGGCTCGCCATCCAGAGATGCCTCCATCAGCGCCCCCCCCAGGGCAATCAGGACATCGGTATTGAATTTAAGAGTCGGCCCATTGAGGGTCATCTCCAGGGCCGGGGCTCCTTCAGGGTTTCCGACCAGCCGGTTGGTTAGACGAAACGAATAATTGTCCATCGGTCCACTTGGCGGGACGCCGACATTCCAATAACCGAGGCGCCCGGGATAATCCTGAATACTGCTCTGCGCACCAGCCGCCAGCACCTCGATGGTCGCCGTCCGGTAAGGGAGCGTTGTGAGGACCTTGGTCGAGACATCGCCCGTGACAAAGGGTTGCGCCGCAACAATCTGACGCAGGTAGGCAAGGTTGGTTTCGATGCCGTAAATTTCACTTGTGGCCAGTGCGACACTCAGCTTCTTAAGGGCATCCTGTCGATCTTGCCCCTTGACGATGACTTTCGCCAAGAGCGGATCATACCAGGGCGAAACCTCGGTTCCAGTTGAGACCCAGCTGTCGAGTCGGCAGTTATCGGGGAATTTAACCTGGGTCAAGAGACCCGAGCTGGGCTGAAAATCCTTGCCTGGATCTTCGGCATAGACCCGGACCTGAATGGATGCCCCCTGCGGCGTTTTTCTCAAAGTCGATAATTCCGGCAGTTCACCGGCGGCAAGCAGTATCATCCAGGCGACCAGATCGACACCGAACACCTCCTCGGTCACGCCATGCTCGACCTGCAGACGGGTGTTGACTTCGAGAAAATAGAACTGCTGCTGCTTGACATCGAAGATGAATTCAACTGTCCCGGCCGAAGCGTAATTGATCCGCTCTCCGAGTAGCTGCGCGGCCTGGTGCAGCGCCTGGCGGGTCTCCTCATTCAGGTTAGGCGCCGGTGTCTCTTCGATCACCTTCTGATTACGGCGCTGAATGGAGCAATCCCGCTCTCCCAGCGTGAGGACCTGTCCTTTGCCGTCACCAAAAATCTGTACTTCGATATGCCGGGCGGTTGCGATGAACTTCTCCAGAAACAGGCCGTCGCTGCTGAAATTGTTCAGGCTCAAGCGTTTGACCGAGGCGTACTTTTCGCTGAGTTCATCGCGGTTTTGGCAGAGCTGCAGTCCGATCCCGCCGCCACCAGCGGTACTCTTCAGCATCACCGGGAAACCGATCAGCTCGGCTGCTTCGAGCGCCTGCTCTAGACTTTCAAGCAGGGCTGTTCCTGGTAAAAGAGGCACACCACAGTTCGCGGCCAATTCTCTGGCGGTGTGTTTCAAGCCGAATTGGCGCAGCTGCTCAGGCTGCGGACCGATAAACACGATTCCAGCCTCGGCCAGCGCTTCGGCAAATTGCGGGTTTTCACTCAAAAAACCGTAACCAGGATGCACAGCATCGACCTGGTGGTCACGGCAGACCTGCAGAATTTTATCGACCTGCAGATAGCTCTCGGCGACTGGCGGCGGTCCGACACAGACGGCCGAATCCGCCATTTTGACATGCGCCGCGTGGCGATCAGCTTCTGAGTAGATTGCCAGCGCATGAATTCCCAGCGTGTGCAGGGTACGGATGATGCGACAGGCTATTTCGCCACGATTGGCGACTAGTACAGTTTTAAACATAGAAACTCTCCTGAGAGTGGGATTTCGCTCTGGCGTCAGGCCTGGGCGTCCCAGACCAGCACTTCGACCGGCGTCGGATTATAAGCGTTGCAGGGATTGTTGAGTTGCGGACAGTTGGAGAGCAGGACAATCACGTCCATCGCCGCGCGCATCTCGACATATTTTCCTGCTTCGCTGATGCCGTCTTCGAAGGTCAAACCACCTTCAGGAGTTATCGGAACATTCATAAAGAAATTGATGTTATGGGTCAGATCCCGTTTAGTCAGGCCGAACTGGGGATTTTCTGCCACCGCCAGCAGCCAGCTGTCGCGACAGGCATGCATGGTCTTTTTCTCCAGGGCGTAACGTACCGTGTTCGATTCTGTGGCACAGGCTCCGCCAAGGGTGTCGTGGCGACCGCAAGTATCGGCGGTGATTTCCAGCATCAGATTCCCTTCGCTGGAGAGTAACTTCGAGCCGGTGCTCAGGTAGACATTCCCCTGCTCGCGGATGGTGTCGACGGCACTGTAACGCTCACTCGGATCATCGGCGCGGTAGAAGAGGGTATCGGCCGCCTGATTGCCGACCAGATCGAGGATGCGGATGCTTTGTCCCTGCTTAAGCACCTTGATCCAATAATCACCTGCCGGAACTTCTTGACGATAAATGGCGGCTGCGGCCGCTAAAGGACTCTCTTTAATCATGGTCAGGTTCCTCTCCGCTCAGGCCAGCAAATGGTAAAGATGATTGTTCCTGAAACCTCGCCCGTTTTCCGGGCAGAAGGTTCGACAAACGTCATCTTCTGTGGCCTCACTCCCGCGTCGAAGCTGATAAATAACAGATCGCTTCGGGTATTCGGGTGCAGGATTGAGCGGGTGGGGGCAGGTATGCAGCAGCACCAGGGTGTCCATCTCGAAACGCAGGTCAATGTAGTCTCCAGCTGAAGAGTTAGCTGGATCGAACTGCATGGTGCCATCTTCAGTGACCGCAACTTTGCTGAACCAGTTGACGTTGGCGGCCATGTCGCGCTTGCCGAGACCGTATTTGGTGGCCTCGATCAGGAAGCTGTCCTGCCCGTTGAGGGTCCAGTCGTTGCCATATTGCTGGTAGCTGCGAATTCCCCATTTTTTCGCGATCAGCTGCTTATTGCTGCTACCGCAGGCCGTATCATGCCAACCGACGGTATCGGTAATAATCGAGCAGAAGATCCGTCCCATATCTGAATAGAGACAGTTTCCACGTGTCAGCTTGAAGACGTGCTGGCACTTAAGGGTGTCCGGGGCGTTATAGCGCTCAAGCAGATTAGTCGGGTTGTAGAAAAGCATGCCTACGTTAGCTCCGCCCTCTTGGTCGATCAGACGCAGGACCGTGCCTTTCTTTAAGGTAAAGGACCAGTGGGTCCCACCGGGCAGGACATCTTGATAAAGTAAATTTTGCTCAGAATCAGTCATGAAACGTCTCCCTAAATGGCTGAAGCGGTCGGGTCGTCCCGGCCAGGTCTCCTATTTGGCGACAGCGACATCCACCACCGGGTCGTCCCGGTGAGACGGGTTGGATAAATTAGCAGACGATTGAGTCAACTCTTCGACATCTTCGAATTGCTCGGCCTGTTTTTTAAGAGGATCAGAAGCATGCAGCGGCACATCATAGGTAATAGTGGCACCGTAAAAGCCGACCTCCTCAGCATGCTGCCGCGGTCGATCAAAAGTGATCAGTCGGGTGCCGAGCAAAAAGGCCTCTCGCAAATCGTGGGTCACCAGAAAAACTGTCATTTTACTCTCTTGCCAGAGTCGGAGCATTAATTCGTGCATGTCGGCGCGGATCCCGGGATCCAGAGCACCGAAAGGTTCATCGAGTAAAAGAATCCTGGGCTTTTTTATCAAGGCTTGAGCAATGGCCAGGCGCTGCTGCATACCGCCGGAGAGGGCGGTTGGATATTTGTCCCTCGCCTCGACAAGACCGACCGCTTCAAGAAAGTGTTCGGCCTCGGCCAGCGCCTGGCGCTTCTTCTTACCGAACAGCTTGCCGAGCCAAGGGGATTGCTCGAACTCAAGCCCGAGCGCCACGTTTTCGGCCACGGTCAGATGGGGGAAAACCGAGTAACGTTGAAAGACCACCCCTCTTTCGGCCGAGGGTTCATCGGCGAGTGACTCGCCATCGATGAGGATCTCGCCGCGACTCGGTTTCTCCTGGCTGAGGAGCATGCGCAGAAATGTTGATTTCCCGCAGCCTGAGGGGCCGACAATCGAAACGAAGGATTGCTCGGGAACCTCCAGGTTTACTTGCTCAAGAATTACCTGATTACCATATTCTTTCCAGACATTCTTAATACTTACACTGCTCATCAATGCCCCCGTTCTGCGGCGAACCAGGGGAAAAGCTTGTCCTGCATTTTGCGCAGGACGAAATCAAGCAGATAGGCCAAAAAGGTGATCCAGGCGACATACGGCAGAATCGAATCCATCGCCAGGTAGCGGCGCAGCAGGAAAATCCGATAACCGAGGCCACTTTGTGAGGCGACCGCTTCGGCAGCGATCAGAAACAGCCAGGCCGGCCCCAACGATAAGCGCACGCTATCGATCAGCCGCGGCCAGGTCTGCGGCAAAACCACCCGCACCGCCAGTTGCCAGGAATTTGCCCCCAAGGTCTGGGCCTTGATCAACTGTTCACTCGGCAACTCCTGAACTCGCAGGGCGACATCTCGAATCAAAAATGGCGCAATGCCGATCACAATCAGCACCACTTTGGAGAGCTCCCCCAGGCCGAAAACGATAAACAGAATCGGCAATAGGGCCAGCGGCGGTGTCATGGAAAGGACCGCCACCAACGGCGAGAGCCCGCATCGCACCATCGGTATCAGTCCAATAGTAACACCGCAAAAAGCTCCGATCGCGGTGGCGGCCAGCATTCCGCTCGCCAGCCGACTCAGACTCGCCAGAGTATCTGTCCAGAGCAGGTAGTCCCCGGTGCGCTGGTCGGCCTGAAATGCCAATCGAGTGATGGCTTCGGAAAACTTGGTCAGTCCCGGCAACAACTTATCGCTGGGATTCTCCGCTAGCCGGACCTCAGAACTTATAACATACGCCAGCAACAGCAGCGCAAAGGGCAACAACGCCAGGAACAGACTCAGGTGGCGATCCGGTTTGCGATTGATAATGCGACGCATTTCAGGCCTTTCTCCGCAGGAAGAATGATCAGTAGCTTAAAGCTTCTGGTCAGCAGCAAGTTGCATGTAGCTGGTGTCGAAACGGAACTTTACATTGGTCTTATCACCAATAATTTTCCCATCAGGGAACGCGATTCCGACGACGTCAGCGCTGGGCGCACCTTCACCGAGCAGACCGTGTGCAAACAGGAAGCTGCGGACTGTATTCATCGTTTTGGGAAGTTCGGCACTGGCGGCCAGGTCGACTGCACCCTGAGGGGTGAAGAACATTTTGGTTGCGTTTAATTGCCCCTCATAACCTTTAAGGTCGGTTCCCGAAGCCGTGCCCATCGCGGTCCGAGCAGCCTTGCCCGCCGCGCTGTCGGACGCCATGATCTGCATGGTTTCGTACCAGGCTCCGGTTAAGGCTTTACCAAAGGCCGGGTTTTCGTTGAGGGTCTGAGTATTGACGACTGTCAGGTCGATAATTTCGCCGGGGATGTTACTCGAATCGAAGACTTTATTGGCGCCTGGCATGCTGAGGATTTCTGCGACCAGGGGATTCCAGGTCACCAGTGCGGTGACATCGGGGGTGTTGTAAGCGGCGACCAGGTCAGCATCTGAGGTGTTGATGACCTGCACGTCACGCTCGCTCAAGCCGAGGGTGTCAAGGCCTCGCGCGAGGAGGTAGTGTGAAACCGAAAGCTCCACCAGATTGATCGGTTGCCCCTTGATATCAGCCAGTTTTGATTTGTCTTTAAGGATAATTGCATCGTTACCGTTGGAAAAATCGCCAACAATCAATGCAGTGGTATCGATCCCACCGACCGAAGGTATTGCCAGCGTATCCATGTTGGTCGCGGTAACGCCATCAAAAGCCCCGGCAGTGTACTGGTTGATCGACTCGATATAGTCGTTGAACTGGACGACCTCAATTTCGATACCGTACTTGTCTGCCCATTTTTTGACGATTCCCTGATCAGACGCCCAACCCCAGGGCATCCAGCCGACGTAAATTGACCAAGCAAGTTTGAACTGTTTTTTTTCAGCGGCGAATGCCGGAGCGGATACCGCAACGGTGAAAACTGCGGCGATCAGAAGGGTTGAGATGATTCGGGTCAGCTGTTTCATTGGGCCAGTCCTCCATTAATGTTAGGGAGAGCTGGCGTCAGGGAGACAACGAATGCTGGCTGTGCCAACTCTCAATTGGGTCTCCCGGGTTTTTATCCCGCCGTGTACCTTGCCGCTGTTAACCGACAAGGCTGCAGCTCTCGGTCCAGTCACTCAATAAAGCCGGAACCCTAGCCACATTACTCATTTGTCTAAGATGCAGGGCCTATGCCAAGTTGAAAAAGTGCATAAACATTGGGCCCAGTATTATAGGTTAGGAGGGGTTGCCTAGTTTTTTTCAGGTGGTGTCTATTTGCTGAGCAGTATCAAGTCTGAGTTCTTGAGAAGACAGGAATCGATACCATTAAAACAAAACACCTTTACTAAATCCAGTTCCGACTTGGCCTGTAGTCTTGTTTTAAATTGTCTTTGGATGAACAGGTAAAATTAGAACTTCCTACAACTCTGTATTTTTCTGGCATCTATACGGTAATTTCAACCATAAAGCGACGCTCGATGGAAACTGCCTAGGAAGTGTTAACGCCACCCCAAACCCGCCGTTATTTGCCGCATAGTGGTAACCGTCAACCCAGCCCATCTTGCAAGGGGGCCTGGGTTGCGGCATCCTGCTGCTTGGCTGCCAGCCATAAATCCGGCAGGAGTTCCTCGATCCGCGATGCCGGGTGACTCATGATCCGGCGCAG
>Ga0210023_1001567_pt1 | contig 15855 bp, 18 predicted proteins | sample CryGeymeta201524_FD_183987 | JGI IMG/M metagenome (GOLD analysis project Ga0210023, IMG submission 183987) | Groundwater microbial communities from Crystal Geyser aquifers in Utah, USA - Crystal Geyser metaG 2015-24 (SPAdes) (version 2) | ecosystem: Environmental > Aquatic > Deep subsurface >... | reverse complement strand
GGCGTGGTACATCGCCTGGATAAAGACACCTCCGGTCTGATCCTGCTGGCGAAGAACGAACGCGCCCACCGCTGGCTGCAAGACCAGTTCCGCCTGCGCAAGGTCGAAAAGACCTACCTGGCGCTGGTGGATGGCGCACCGCCCACCCCGGCCGGCCGCGTCGAAGCGTCGGTTGGCCGTGACCCCGCCCATCGCAAGAAAATGGCTATACTACCGCCGGGTAAAGGCCGGGAAGCTGCCAGCGAGTACCGCACGCTGGAGCGTTTCAAGGCTCATACGCTGCTGGAAGTCCATCCGCTCACCGGGCGGACGCACCAGATCAGGCTGCACCTGGCCTTCCTGGGTTGTCCCATCGTGGGGGATAGGGTATATGGGCGCAGGAGACCGTCGCTGGAGATAAGCAGGCACTTCTTGCACGCCTTCAAGCTGCGGGTGCTATTGCCTGGCGAGAAAGAACCTTGCACCTTTGAAGCGCCATTGCCGGAGGAGTTGGATCTAGTATTACGTTTGCTGCGAAATGAGAAATAAGCGGCAAACTGATTGTGACAGGCATGAAGAATTTCTTTGTTGTATAATCAAGTCATGGCAATTGCGACACAAATAGTTTCAACTGATATAACAAAACTGCTAAATCGCCTGACCAGCCTGTGCAAAGACCATTACGGGGAACGATTGATTTCGCTGGCTGTGTTTGGGTCGGTTGGACGCGGCACGCCGCGCCCAGATTCCGATATTGATTTGTTGTTAGTTGTCAAAGATTTGCCAGTTGGCAGAATTGCCCGCGTGAAGGAATTCGCTGCAATTGAAACCACACTCGGCTTGACCATAAAAGGCCGCGTTGAACTCTCTCCGATTTTCAAAACCCCCGAAGAAATTGCGAATGGCAGTCCTTTATTTCTGGATATGGTCGAAGATGTCCGTATGTTATTTGACCGCGATGACTTCTTCAAAAACATCTTGAAAAACTTGAAGGAAAGATTGCAAAGATTAGGCGCGCGGCGCATCTGGCAGGGAAATGTCTGGTATTGGGATTTGAAGCCTGATTACAAACAAGGGGAGATATTTGAAATATGAAGAACCTGTCTCTTGCAAAGAGTTATTTGGACAAGGCCCAAAAGCGATTGAAAATCCTGCCCCTTCTTTTGGGTGAAGACGATTATTCTGATGTCGTTCGTAAAGCGCAGGAAATTGTCGAACTGGCGCTCAAAGGGATGTTGCGTCAGATTGGCATCGAGCCGCCCAAATGGCATGATGTGGGACCATTGATTTTGGAATATCGGGCGCGATTCCCCGATGAAGTCTCGTCACAGGCTGAGAAGTTGGCGGGGATTTCTGCCTAGCTTCGCAAAGAACACGAGTTTTCGTTTTACGGTGATATTGACTTCATCCCGACAGAACAATACTCAAAGGACGACGCCCAACACGCAATGGATGACGCAGTGTTCGTTGTCCAAAAGGCTGATTTGACAATCAAGTAAAATTCCCCGCGCTATTCATTCTTCATCCTTCTGAATTCATCCTTTCTTCCCCCATCCGTTCCCGTCCGTGAGTCCGCGACAGAGTCCGTTGATTACTTCTCGCGCGCTCCCCTCTCCATTTGGAGAGGGGTTGGGGGTGAGGTCGTTTGGGAAGGGCGGGGGGATAGGCGTTGTGCTGACTGCCCGAAAGGGCGTGTCGAAGCGTCCCATGCGCAGCTTCTCCGCAATCTCTTCCCCGGCCACATCCTGTCTTTGCCCGCTACAAATTGCCTTTCAACCAGAGGACAAACTCTGCAAACGTCATTTCTTCTGTGAGGGACAGACGCGTTTTATCATCCAAATGTAAATGAGGAACAGGTTCGCCTGCGTGATCTTTGCCGATTTCCCCATACTTAAGACGAATAGCGCGTGGATCGGGAGCGTTGTCAAACCCTGCTTCAACCCAATTCCCGCTCAAAACGTAATAACGATATTTTCGCAAGCCATCGCTGAATAATTCTGTTACAAGGATTTGATATTTCCCATACTCAGCCTCAATACGAAGGATCGCCCGATCTGGAGTGGCGTCAATTTCGTATGTGACCTGCTCAAAAGTAGATTGAGCAAGTGCGACTATTTCAGCAAAATGTCTTGAAGTTTTCTTGTCCAATCTTCGATTCCCTTATGGCAAAATTCCCAGTCGGCTAGATCCACTTCCCATGTTTTGTTGATCTTGACTTCTACATTTTTTACAAAGTCTTCATCTTCTGCCATGCGCTTGGAAAAGACGAAATATTCCAGCCCATATTTTTTTTGGTATTCCTCATCCTTGCGGTGCAGCTCATTGATCTTTGTTGTAATCTGATCAATAGTATAGCGTTGCAGAGCCGTGTTGACAGACTCTTGCAGGTCTCCGAAAGAGGCAAGTATCTCGGTAAATTTATCATGGACTGTTACTGTAGTCATATTTGCTCTTTTCAATAATCCTTGTTGTTATTTTACTACACATAGTGGACTAAAGTCCTCCCTCAGCACATGGAAGCCCATCGGGCTAATTGCGCGAGTCCGCGACAGAGACCGTTGACCAAATCCCCTGCACCATTGACCAGCCTCCCTCCCGCGTGGACTCTCGCCCAACCAAACAGCATCTGCCTGCCCCGCTGTTCTTCCCTGCACCGAACGCAGGACGGTTTGGCGGGGTGACAAAGTCCGTTGACCAAATCTCTCGCGCACTATTCATCCTTCATCCTTCATCCTTCATCCTTCATCCTTTTCTCTCGTCCGTTGACCCAATCCCTGTGCGCGTCCCCATTGCCCCGCATAGAACTCAACATTCAGGCGAGTTCAAATGCTAACGCAGGTTTTTTCCTGCTATAATCGCGGCACATGATGAGTCCCAAAGTCCTTGAAGCAGGCGACCTGCTTTTCTGGTTTCACAGTTACGACGCGTTGCATGAAAATCGCGCCAGCCTCCATGTTGGGAAAGGTTCCCAAGATGATCACAATGACGCCAAAATCTGGCTGGAGCCAAAAGTTGAAGTCGCCCGCGCGGGTAAAAACCTGCGGACCCACGAGTTGAACAAAGCCTTGAAGATCATCGAGCAGGATTTGGAATACCTGCTGGAGGAATGGCATGATTACAAACGTAAAGCAAATGGATGAAAAGGTACAAGTTAAGCGGTATAAGATTCAATACTCCATTGATGAATATACTTTCCCGAAAGAGGCAACTATCCACGCGGTGAAAATTGACGGGAAATACATCCAGGTCGAATTGACCGACCAGCGCATTATCTCGATCCCCTTGTGGTGGATTCCGACCGTTTACAACGCTTCGGCGGAGGACCGCGAGAAGTTCGAGATCAACCAGAGCCGCACCATGATTATTTGGAATCCTGACGAATGCGGAATCAACGATGAGATCAACATTACGGACTATCTCGGTCCTGCGCGGGACGAAATCAGGGCAATTTATGCGCCGCGCGAGCCAAAGAGACAGATTGCAGAAGCGAAACCTAAATTGAAGAAGAAGTGAAACTTCAGCCCCGCCACATGGCGGGGTTTATTGTCTCCTCCCGCGTAGACTCTCGCTCAATCAAACGGCATCCGTTCATCCGTTACATAATCCGTTGAGTGCCCTCCGGCGTGGACTCACGAACACCCAAAGCGGACATCCACTCCCGCTGGCGAATACCGCACGCTGGAGTGTTTCAAGGCCCACACGCTGCTGAAAGTCCATCCGCTCACCGGGCGAACGCACCAGATCAGGCTGCACCTGGCCTTCCTGGGTTGTCCCATCGTGGGGGATAGGGTGTATGGGAAGCAAAAGCCGACGATAGAACTGGACCGCCACTTCTTGCACGCTTATAAACTAGAGATCGCGCTTCCCGGCGAGAAAGAACCAAGCGTTTTTGAAGCACCGTTGCCGGAGGAGCTGGATAAAGTATTGCGTTTGCTGCGAAATGAAAAATGAGCGGTAAACTGATCAAAGCGGACATCCGTTCCCGTCCGCGAGTCCGCGACAGAGTCCGTTGACCAAATCCCCTGCGCCATTGACCATCCTTCCTCCCGCGTGGACTCTTGCTCAACCATACGGCATCCAAGACAAAACTTGTTGACAGCCGTTTGGCTTGTGACCTTTGACAGACTGGAATGTCCCCCATGAAAATCTTACCCGAAGCGGTTTAGGCCCTTTAAACGAATTTGCCCCTGAGAGAATCAGGAGCCTTTGTGCTAAGGAGAGGCTACTGTGTTTCTCTTCTCTTGTGCTAGTTGTTCAAGGTTTAGAAAAATTACCTGAGAACTTCTTATTGACCAGTCTGTTAAAGATGTCGGATTCACTATCGCTTTCGCGTAATCTGCTTTACGACGATTATCATATAACCTTTGAAGTTCCAAGGCTATCTTTCTCCTGACATCGCTCTTGGGAGAGTATTGCTGAAAATATCTCTGAATACCAAAATGATCTTCTCCAGACCATTGAGGCGAGAATTTTTCAGATGCCCCAAATTCTAAAGCGGCCTGAAACGCAGCGTAATACGCGCGGCTTACTGCGGAGCGTAAAGCCGCTTCCTGTGGGCCAGGCTTATCGGGCGCGGCCTTGATGTTTTTAGCAAAAGTTAGAAAATCTTTCCAGTTGAATGCCATGCTATTCGAGATTGAAATTAAATGACCCGCCAGTCGAGTCGAATTGCTTCAAGAACCATACTTCGTCAAAAGCACTGAGACGTTCAAAGGCTTCGTCAGAGGATAATGTTCCAGCGTTAATGTAACCAAATAATTGCTTGACGTTGGCCGATTCGGAATCATTGACGACTTCGAGAGCAATGGATACATCATTGCCAAAGAATTCCTCCAAAACAGGTCGCGCACCCCATAAGACAGAAAAGATCCTGTTGTTGTTAATAAGAAAAATTTTGACTTCATCGGAGTTTCGGAAAGTGTAGATCGACTCCAATTTGGCTATTCGCGCCTCGTAAACAACAGCCCGTAAATTTACTTCCTTTTGAGCAAAGGCATTCAACTTCTCTTGCGCTTGCTCCTGTGCAAAAATATGCTGGGTGATCCACTTAATTAGAATCCATTCATCAGCATTTCCCCAGGTGAGTGTATCCTCGCCTTTCCAGCGATGGCTAAAGGTTTGGCCATAGGCTTCATCCCATGCAGAGGCACCAAGCATATCCACAAAATATTGCATTGCTTTCTTATCCCATTTAGGAGAGAAAGCACCAAGAAAATTGGGAAAGGTGGTAGTGTCCAGCATAATTTGTGTCAATCGTTCAGCAATTTCTCAATAACAGTTCGCAGATGTTCATATTGCGCGATATATGATGATTTCAACCCTTCGATTGGTGGAAGTTGAATTCCAGCATATTGGAAATGCGCGTTGCCATGTACCTTCATCTGGGCATCATTCATTGGCTCGAAAACAATGTCGTATTGCAAATCACCCGTCTTAAAAACTAATCTCGGTAAATAAGAAACCAAAGTTCCTTGCAAGGTATCTTCCAATGCAGGACGATTCAAAACAAATTTGGAAATGAGCGTGTTTAGTGACGTGCTATCTTGGAAACGAACTCCAAAATCAAAGTTATAGCCATAAGCAATAATAGATACTTTGTCTGCTGGAACAAGTTCGTTGCATTTAATGGCATATTCCCACAAAGGAAAGTCGCCGATGTTTTCAATTTCAGCCGCAACGTTGATGCGAATTCTGCGATCACCAATCTGAATAAGCCAGGGAGATGGTGGATAGACAGCAACAACCATCTCTGGCATATCCATGACGGTTGGAGTAATTTCGGGGATAACTCCCCGTAATTTGTTTCTATCAATCGTCTGAAGGTCGAGGGCATCATAGACTAGAGTAACATTGCGCCCAAAAACCGCTTCGATAATTGCTGCCACGTAACCGCCTCCTTAAGGCTTACTTGATATGCTTGTATTATACAGCAAATTACTATTGTGCGTTGATTCTCTATGGTTTCCCAGTGAAGCCTTATATCTACACCTCCCTCTCCTTGTCCTCTCGCGCCACCTCGCCGCGTTCCATCTTCCTCCTCAAATACTTGGGCCATGCGTTCACATCCTCCGACGGTAAGAACGTCAAACTGATCACTTTCCCCCACAAACCCCTAAAATCGGGTAACATCAGGATATGATTACAAAATGTACTTGTTTTCCTTTCTGAAAGGCGATACCTATGGAATTCATAGACTTACGTTCCGACACCGTCACCCACCCCACGCCTGCCATGCGCGAGGCGATGGCGAAAGCACAAGTGGGTGATGACGTTTACGGCGAAGACCCGACCGTCAACCGCCTGCAGGAGATGGCTGCCGCGATGATGGGTCAAGAGACCGGGCTGTTCGTCGCCTCGGGCACGATGGGCAACCTGGCAGCCATCCTGGCGCACTGCGGACGCGGCGACGAAGCCATCCTGGGAACCAAATCGCATACATTTTTGCATGAGGCCGGCGGGATTTCGGTCTTGGGCGGCGTGCACTCCTGCCAGTTGCCCAACCAGCCGGATGGGTCGCTGGCGCTGGCAGATATCGAATCCGCCATCCGCGCGGACGATCCGCACGAGCCCATCACGCGGCTCATTTGTCTCGAAAACACCCAGAACGCATGCGGCGGTGTATGCCTGACGCCCGAATATACGCGCCAATTATGCGAGTTCGCCCACGCTCACGGGCTGGCCGTCCATCTGGATGGGGCGCGGATATTCAACGCCGCGGTGGCGCAAGGGATAGCTGCGAAAGAACTCGCCGCGCCGGTGGATTCGGTCACGTTTTGCTTGAGCAAGGGATTGTGCGCGCCGGTCGGTTCGGTGCTGTGCGGGTCGAAGGCATTTATAGCCAAAGCGCACCGCATCCGCAAGATGCTGGGCGGCGGGATGCGTCAGGCTGGGATTTTGGCTGCGGCCGGGATTGTCGCGTTGGAGACGATGATCGAGCGGTTGGCGGAGGATCATGCCCGGGCCAGGAAACTGGCCGATGGGCTGAAGCAGGTGCCCGCTCTCGCGCTCGAGGCGGGAACGCCAGCGACGAACATGGTTTTTCTCTCACTGTCGCCGGAGGTGGAGTCCACCATGGAGAGCATCGTCGAGAGAATGAAAGACCATGGCGTGCTTGTTGACGCGGCCGGTAAGCGTCGTTTCCGACTGGTGACGCATTACTGGATTGGCGACGCGGGCGTGGAGAAAGCTGTCGCCGCCTTCCGGCGGGTTTTACAGTAATAGCCACTGATGAAAGGTAACTACTCAGGCATGTCACCCTGAGGGAGCGTTCTTTGCGACCGAAGGGTCTCCGTGCCAGTTTCGTGAGATTCTTCGCCGCCGCAAGAACATCGGCGGCTCACATCGTCCCGATGTCCTTCGGGAGAATGACATCCTGGCTGAGTAGTTACAGAGTTGGGATATAATTCACAGAGTGACTTACTTTATCGTTTTTGGAGACGTGACATGCAGGTATCGCTGGGACAAATTGACCGTTTGGCGGGGGTGATCCGTTCGCGAGTGCAAGAGAAGCCGCGCATTGGGATCATCCTGGGATCCGGGCTGGGACGGTTGGCGGATGCGGTGAACAAAGCCAGCCTCATCCCCTATCAAGAACTGCCCGGCTGGCCGATCTCTACGGTCGTCGGGCACGCTGGCCGGCTGGTGATCGGCGAGCTGGAAAGCCAACTGGTGCTTGTCATGCAGGGCCGGGTACATTATTACGAAGGCTACAGCATGGCGCAGGTGACGATGCCGGTGCGCGTGATGCAGCGTCTGGGGATCGAGATCCTGATTGTAACCAACGCGGCCGGCGCCATCCACCCGGATTTTCTGCCTGGCGACGTGATGCTGATCAGCGACCACATCAACCTGGCAGGCATGGCCGGTCTGAACCCGTTGATTGGGCCGAACCTGGACGAGTTCGGGCCGCGCTTCCCGGATATGAGCCAGGCCTACGACCGGGAATTGTCTGCCCTGGCGCGCAAAGCCGCGGCAGAAAGCAGCGTCCAATTGCACGCCGGCGTTTACGTCGGCTTGAGCGGGCCATCCTTCGAGACGCCGGCCGATTTGCGTTTCCTGCGCATGGCCGGCGCGGACGCGGTCGGGATGTCCACCGTACCGGAAGTGACCGTCGCGCGTCACGGCGGGACGCGTGTGCTGGGTTTTTCGGGGATCAGCAATAAAGCCAACCTGGACGGCAACACGGTCACCTCTCACGAAGAGGTGCTGGAAGCCGGCCAGGTGCTGGCCCCCAAAATCGAAACCATCCTGCGCGGCGTGCTGCGCTATCTCTAACCAGGCAGCATGGAAGCGATCCTTCGTTTTTTCGTGCTATACGCGCCGCTGGTTTATTTGCTGCTGGCAGTCGGGTTGTTGTTGGCGCTCCGCAGCTTTTTACGTTCCCTGAAAGAGGGTCGTGATTCGGTCTTCGGCCTCGAACGCGAGATGGCCCAGCGCCGGACGAACCAGGCGGTCGCCGTACTGGTGATCATCTTATTGATGGGATTGGGCGAGCTTGTGCTTTCATCGTTCCTCGCGCCGGGCCTGCCGGCCTCAGCCGTGCTGACCACGCCGACACTTAGTCTGTTGTCTGTCCCGACCAATACCCTCTCGCCTGAACTCATGGCTACTTTAGGCGCAGAGACCCCCATGGCTACACCAGGAACCGAAGCCAGCGGCTGCATTCCCGGCCAGATCATGTTGACCTTCCCGGAATCGGCTTCCGAGGTGCGTGGACAGATCACGCTGAAAGGAACGGCTGATATTCCTAATTTTGGCTTTTACAAGTACGAGGTGGCTCCCCTGGGCAGCGACAATTGGTCAACGATCCAGGCCGGGCGGGAGGTCGTCGTGGATGGGACGCTGGGTTTGTGGGATACTACCGAGCTGACCCCGGGCGACTACATGCTGCGACTGGTCGTAACCGATAATCAAGGACAGGCCCTGCCGCCCTGTGTGGTTCCGGTGCGGGTGGCAGGTCAATAAGGAGGCATCATGCCCGAGGTCCGCATTCGCCCCGCCGTAGCCACCGATCTGCCCGTGCTGATGGCAATCAACCATTCCTGCACGAGCGAATACGTCTGGCAGATGGATGTCCAGCGAGAAGAGGGACAGGCCGGCGCGATCTTTCGCGAGATACGCCTGCCGCGCGCGGTCGTCGTGCATTACCCGCGCCCGGTCGAGACGCTGGCGGACGAATGGAGCCGCCGCACCGCGATGCTGGTGGCCGTCTTGGGGGAGGCGCAGGTCGGCTACCTGCGCCTGACGGACAAGGTCATCCCGCAGACTGCCTGGATCACCGACTTGGTGGTTGCGTCCGCTGCCCGTCGCAAGGGGATCGCGACCACGTTGATCCTGGCGGCTCAAGCCTGGGCTGTGCAGCGCAAGAACCGGCGGGCTGTTATGGAGATGGCTTCCAAGAATTGCGCCGCCATCCGCCTGGCGCAAAAAATGGGCTACGAGTTCTGCGGGTATAATGACCATTATTACCTGACCCAGGATATCGCCTTGTTTTTTGGGCGCGCTCTGAAGTAGGATTCTTTACTGGAAAGGTTGGAATGCTTAACGGTTGGATGTCTGAAGTGCTGACGGGGATCGTGACGGTCAACCAAATCCTTACGGCCGGCATTGCCATCACGGCCTTTTCGCTGTTTTTCTATTCGTTGTCGTTCAACTTGCGCGATCGCGTGGCGCGCTCGTTCGCCCTGATCTTGTTGTGCGTGGTGGTCGTCTTTACCTCCGAGGCGCTGGAAAGCTTATCGGAGTCGCCTCAGATCGTTGAACTGTTCCTGCGCCTGGAGTGGTTGGGGATTATCTTCCTGCCTCCGACTTATCTGCATCTCTCGGATGCGCTGCTGGTGACTACCGGCCGCCCCTCGCGCGGGCGCCGCCGCCTGGCAATCCGCTTCACTTATTTCGTCTCGGCTTTTTTCCTGATTCTGTTGGCTTATGGGTACCTGCTTGGCGCGATGGTGACCGACGGCCAGCCCGCCCCGCATCTCCAGCGCACGCTGTGGACGGAAGTGTTCACCGCTTATTATGCCGGGACGATGGTCTGGGCGTGGATCAATTTCGGGCGCGCCTACCGTCGTACGCTGACCCGTTCCGGCCGCCGCCGGATGCTCTATCTATTAGCAGGAGCGACTGCACCGGCGCTTGGCTCGTTCCCGTACCTGCTCTATGGCTCCAGCCTGGCGGGGCAGCACCCTTTCCTCTTTTGGGGGATGGCGATGTTCAGCAATATGCTGGTCGGCGGGTTGATCATTATCATGGCCTACGCGGTGGCTTTCTTCGGCGTCTCGTGGCCGGACCGCGTGGTGCGCAGCCGCCTCTTCAAGTGGATCATGCGCGGACCGGTCACGGCTTCGGTCGCGTTGGGCGTGATGACAATTGTCCGCCGCGTCGGCGAGATATTCGGGGTGGTCTATTCGAGCGCGGTGCCGACTGCCATGGTGGTCTCTGTACTGCTCATGGAGCATACCATCACCATTGTCGCGCCGATCTGGGAACGCTGGATCTTCTTCGGCGGCGACCGCGCCGACCTTACCCTGTTGCAGAGCCTCGAGGAGCGGTTGATCACCCAGGGCGACCTGCGCCAATTCCTCGAAGCGATCCTGGCGGCTGTGCGGGATCATCTCCAGTCTCCATCGGCCTTCGTCGCTGCACTGGATGGCGGCGATCTTTCCTTGATCGTCACAACCGGAAATTCGCCCCTGCAAAAGGAGGCCGATCTTTCCGAGGCCTTGCAGGTTGTCAATGGGGGGGGAAACGGCCACGAGGAGTATAGCTGGGGAGATTACTGGCTCTTCCCGCTCCACCAGCCGTCTGGGATGGACGAAGACCAGCCGGTTTTGCTGGGTTTACTTGGCGTTGCGCGCCGGCCGGATCAGGCGCTGGTCAGGGAACAGCGCCAGTCCCTGCTGCTTTTGATTCAGCGCGCCGCGCAGGCATTGCAGGATCGGCGTTTACAGCAGGGCGTGTTTCGCTCGTTGGAGGAGCTGAAGCCGCAGGTGGAAATGATCCAGCGCTGGCGCGCGGTCGGACGGTATGACAGTAAAGCCAGCCTGCTGGCCGATACCCTTCCGCCCGAATCCGATTTAGCGAACTGGGTCAAGGATGCCCTGACCCATTACTGGGGCGGCCCCAAGCTGACCCAAAGCCCGCTCCTGCAATTAGAGATCGTTCGACAGGCTTTTAACGAGCACAACGACAGCCCGGCCAACGCTTTGCGCGCCATCCTGCGCCAGGCGGTGGACAGCGTCCGCCCGGAGGGTGAGCGGCGCTTTACCGCTGAGTGGATCCTATATAACATCCTGGAAATGAAATTCATCGAGGGCCGCAAGGTGCGGGAAGTTGCGACGCGGCTGGCGATGTCAGAGGCGGACTTGTACCGCAAGCAGCGCGTCGCGGTCGAAGAAGTGGCGCGCATTATCCTCGAAATGGAACGCCAGATGCAAGTCCGCGTTAACGGGAAGGAAGCGGAGCATTCGTTGTCAGTCGGAGGAGCTTAATGGTACACAATCGCTTTATGGGAGGGCAGTCACCTGCTATTATCAGTAGTTCACGAAACTGTAGTAACGACTTCAGTCGTTCGGCCAATAGAGCGACTACACCTGCCCTGGCGGGCGGTGCCAGGGAAGTCGCCACTACAAAACCTTTTCGTGAAGTAATGATTATGGAAAATGAAATCCCTGTCTATGACGAAGGCTGGTGGACCTCGCTCCTGGCCGAGGAGGAGAGCCACCTGGGGCCTGCGGCGGTGCGCCAGCCGAAGGTCGAGGAGCGCGGCAAAATGCTTGCGGATTGGGAGCAAGCCAAGGCGCTTTATCGCCAGGATCAGATCGTGACCCTGACCGTAACAGACTATAACCGCGGCGGCTTACTGGTCGAGGGGGAGGGATTGCATGGCTTCATCCCATGCTCGCACCTGGTGGATATGCCCGCTCAAGTGGACGAGATAGGCCGCGAAGATTGCCTGTCGGGGTACGTGGGGCGGAAATTGCGCTTGAAGGTGATCGAGTGCGTTCCCGAAGAAGGCCGCATCGTCTTCTCGGAACGGGCAGCGCGCGCCGCGGCGGGAAAGCGGACGCAGCTTCTTAATTCCTTACAGGCCGGGCAGCGCGTCAGCGGCGAGGTGACCAACGTCACCGATTTCGGCGCATTTGTAGACCTGGGCGGCCTGGAGGGGCTGATCCACATCTCCGAGCTTTCCTGGGGACGTGTCAGCCATCCCAGCCAGGTCTTGAACGTCGGCCAGCGCGTCGAGGTGCTGGTGCAGGAGGTTTCGCCGGATCGCTGCCGCGTGGCCCTCAGCCTTAAGCGGCTGTGTCCCAACCCCTGGGAGACTGCCGAGGCGCGCTATTCCATCAACCAGGTCGTTCCAGCCGTCATCACCACGCTGGCGCCGTTCGGCGCCTTTGCCCGCCTCGAAGAGGGGCTGGAGGGATTGATCCACACCTCGGAAATCTGTATGCCGCCCAACGCAACCCTGAAGGATGTCCTGACGCCCGGCCAGGATGTGCAGGTGCGCATCCTGCAAGTGGAGATTGCCCGGCAGCGGCTCAGCCTCAGCTTGAAGGTGGATGCAGAATAGATCATGCCGCCTCGATCTTCCCGCTCCGCGCAACCGCCTCCACAGGCGGCTCACCCAGAACAACCTCTGCCAGGGGATTGGATTGATCGCCTGGCTCGTTTCCAGTCCCATTTTGGACGCTTTGCCTGGGACGTTCTCGGCGTGCTGCTGCTGGCTTTGGCTTTGATGGTTTTCCTGGGATTGTTGGGCATCTCGGCTGGCAGGCTGCTCTCGCTGGTGGTCGGCTTGCTTGAGCTCTGGTTTGGCTGGGGCAGCCTGCTGGTCATCGCCGCGGCCTGCCTGGGCGGCTTGCTGGCCTTCCGCCGCAGCCGCGGCCCGCTGAAATTGAACTGGGGACAGGTCATCGCCATCGAGCTGGCTGCCTTCCTGACCCTGGCCGTGCTTTCGGTGGTCAGTGGCAATTCCCTGTCGCAAGCCGAGAACGGCTGGTGGGGCGGGCGGGTCGGCTGGGGACTGTCCATGCTGCTGGCAAAATACCTATGCTGCTGGCAAAATACCTCGGTTCGTTTGGGGGCGGCTTCGTTGTTTTCCTGCTTTGGGGACTGGCCCTGACGACCGCGTTCGGGCTGTGGCGACGGTTCGAGGCGATCCTGCTCAAGCTGGCCGGCGAGCCGCCGGTTTCGGACCGCTCGGCTGAGCGCTCGCGGCGAAGCCTTCAGCCTGCCGCGCCGGACGAGGCAATTATCTCAGCTTCGGCCGGGACAACCTCCCCGTCCCAGGAGCGAGCGAAAAAGCGCGAGGGGCGTTTGCCGCCGCAGTTCCGCAAGTCATTCAAGGTTTCCGAACAACCCGATGATCGCCCGGCCGAACCGCTGCCGCGCGGCGAGCGCCTGCCGCCGCTGAACCTGCTGGTCAGCGAACAGAGCACTCGTCCGGACGAGCGTAATATCAACCAGACGGCTGGCCTGATCGAGAAGACGCTGGCCGACTTCGGCATCCCGGCGCGGGTGGTGGGCTTCCGCATCGGGCCGACCGTGACCCAGTTCGCCGTCGAGCCGGGCTTCATCGAGAAGGGTGAGGCGGAGAACGGTGACCCAAACCGGCAGAAGGTGCGCGTGGCGCAGATTGCCAATCTCTCGCGCGACCTGGCCCTGGCCCTCTCGGCTGAACGTCTGCGCATCGAAGCGCCGGTACCGGGGCGTTCTTACGTCGGCATTGAAGTCCCTAATCTGCGCGCCATCACCGTGCGCCTGCGCCCGATCCTGGAGAGCGAGGCGTTCTACAAGGTTGGCTCGCCGCTTGCCATTGCCCTGGGGCGGGACGTTTCCGGCCAGCCGGTGGTCGCTGACCTGTCAAAGATGCCGCACCTGTTGATCGCCGGGACGACCGGCTCAGGCAAGTCGGTGTGCATCTCCGCCATCACGGCCTGCCTGGCGATGAACAACACGCCCGAAGATTTGCGCTTGGTGATGATCGACTCCAAGATGGTCGAGCTGATCCGTTACAACGGACTCTCGCACCTGTACGGCAAGGTCGAGACCGACATCCAGCGCATCCTGGGCGTGCTGCGCTGGGTGGTGGTCGAAATGGAACACCGCTATAAATTGCTCGAGGCGGCGAAGGCGCGTGACATCGAGGCCTATAACCGCAAGCTCCAGCGCCGCAAGGATACACAGCCGCTGCCGCGCATCGTGGTGCTGATTGACGAGATGGCTGACCTGATGATGTCCGCGCCCGACCAGACCGAGCACAACCTGGTGCGCCTGGCGCAGATGGCGCGCGCCACCGGCATCCACCTCGTGGTGGCGACCCAGCGCCCCAGCACGGACGTGGTCACCGGCCTGATCAAGGCCAACTTCCCGGCGCGCATTTCCTTTGCCGTCGCATTTCCTTCGCTGTAGCCTCGCAGGTCGATTCGCGCGTTATCCTGGATATGCCCGGGGCGGATACCTTGCTCGGCCGCGGGGATATGCTCTTCATCAACCCGGAAGCCGGCAATCCGGTGCGCGCTCAAGGCGTGATGGTTACCGATCAGGAGATCGAGCGCATTATTGCCTTCTGGCAGAAAATGAACCCCTCGCAAGAGCTGCGTTCGCCGTGGGAGGCTCTCTTGAGCCAGCCGGAGGGCGATAGCGACGAGGTGCTGATCGAGCAGGCCATCACTGTCCTCAAGCAAGAGCAACGCGCCAGCGCCTCCATGCTCCAGCGCCGCTCTCCATGCTCCAGCGCCGCCTGCGCATCGGCTATCCGCGCGCCGCGCGCCTGTTAGACCAGTTGGAGGAGATGGGCGTCGTTGGACCTTCGCTGGGCGGCGGGCGCGAGCGTGAGGTGCTGCTCGAACCGGACGAAGGGAATGACAAAGACGTAAATTAGAATTCGGGTCTGGTTTGGCGAATTCCCCAGTCGGTGGTATCATTGCCGAGATTTTTATCCCAAACGAATAGCAGAAAGGGTTACTACCTTGGAACAATCCGTAGAGCAGAAGCGGCTGTCGTTTAGCGATTACCTGCGTGTATGGTTTAAATGGTTACTCGACCCATTGGGCAAGTTTTTCAACCGGCTCGGAATTCATCCCAACTTGATGACGCTGATGGGGCTGTTTGGGACGGCCATTGGGGCATACATGATTGCCCGGGGACAATTGACCTGGGGCGGCATCCTGGTGCTGATTACCGTACCTTTCGACGCGCTGGACGGCGCCATGGCGCGCCTGCGCGGGGAAGCCAGCGATTGGGGCGCCTTCGTCGACTCGGTAGCCGACCGCTACTCAGAGTTGTTAGTGTACCTCGGTCTGCTGATCTACTACCTCAACCAGGGTGACAAACTGGCCTGCGCGCTGGTTTACCTGGCTGCGGCCGGCGCCGTGCTGGTCTCTTATACAAAGGCCAAAGCCGAGTCGCTTCATTTCGATGCCAACGTCGGCCTGTTGACACGCGCCGAGCGTTACCTGGTCCTGGCCCCGGCGCTGGTTTTCAAGATACCGATCATCGCCTTGTGGATTCTGGCAATCCTGGCAAACTTTACGGCTTTACAACGTATACTGCGCGTGCGGCATCAGGCTTACCGCCGCCTGAGTGAAAAAGGAGAATAAAATGCCCGACGGATTCGATATCCCCTTGCCCTTCCTGAACCAATCATTTCACATTTACTTTTACGGTATTCTCATCATGCTGGGAGTCGTTGTGGCTGCCTTGCTGGCGCGCCTGGAGGCGAAACGCCGCGGCCTCGACCCTGAGATCGTCTGGGATATGCTCTTCTGGCTGGTGATTGCCGGTGTCGTCGGGGCGCGCATCTGGCATATCCTTACCCCGCCTCCTTCGATGGTCGAGCAGGGCATCACCACGAGGTATTATCTGACCCATCCA
>Ga0210023_1001560_pt1 | contig 15902 bp, 15 predicted proteins | sample CryGeymeta201524_FD_183987 | JGI IMG/M metagenome (GOLD analysis project Ga0210023, IMG submission 183987) | Groundwater microbial communities from Crystal Geyser aquifers in Utah, USA - Crystal Geyser metaG 2015-24 (SPAdes) (version 2) | ecosystem: Environmental > Aquatic > Deep subsurface >... | reverse complement strand
CCGCCACGCTTGTAGCCAGCTTCTTCAAGTGCTCGGAAGCGGTCGGAAGTTGCAGGAGCAACGCGCATACGACCCTCGCCGTCAACAAAAGCGATAACGCCATTATTGCTGTCGTAACTCATTCTATCTTTTTCATCGGTGGTGGTTTGCAGTTGTTCTTTCCTACCAAAATAGTCAATCTCCATTCCCGATGACATTTCAACCCATTTTTCTGATGAAAATTTTTCAATTTCGGCTTCTCCATGCTCTTTAGACGGCATAGCACCTTCAAACTTGTTTCGCATAATTTTCTTTTCTTTCTCTTATATGGCGTGAGCCAATTTCGAGAAGATAAGGTTAGTTAATAATTATTGACCTTTTGTAATCTACTTATAGTTTACCCCCCCCGATACTTTTTGCAATACCCTATTTTATCAACTCATCAACACTTATATCAAGGGCTTTCGCGACCTTTTTCAATGTTTCAAGCGTAGGGTTAATATTTTCACTTTGCTCAATTTTAATAATTGTATTATTAGCAACATCGGCGAGCTTGGCAAGCCGATCTTGCGAAAGCCCTTTTTGTTCCCGTAATTTTTTCAAATTTTTTGAAAGTAGATAATCTTGTTTTGACATATTTTATTTATGGTAGTACTATTATATTGAAGTATGCTAAACTTATTAGCACTACTACAATGATACTACAAGATTTATTTTTAGTAAAGAACCGGCGACGCATTTCGCAAGGCGAAATACGAAATTCGGCGGCGGCGGAAAGCGAGGGCGGGCAAAAATTCCTTCCCCCCAACCCCTTTCCTTTTTGCCCGCCCGAGCGTTCAGTTTGGCGCGCGAAGCGCGCCATCAGTTCTGTTCAAAAAAGGTTCGGATTTCGTCAAACAAACGCACTATCAAAATTAAAAATTTCTTAAAACAAAAACACCCTAAAAATTGCTGTCTTTATCTCTATCAGCCTTTTAAGATTATACTATTATGGAGGCCGAGCAAGAAAAAACAGTTTAGGGTGTTTTTAAGTTTTATTTTTTAAATTTAGAGAACTGCTTGTTTCAATTCTTTCAAAGCTCTAAATTTGACCGCTTTCTTGGCAGGGATTTGAATTTTTTCTTGGGTCTTTGGGTTGATCCCCATTCTTGCCTTTCTCAGTTTAACCTGAAGAACGCAAAAACCAGCGATATTTACTTTTTCTCCTTTTTTAAGATTATTAATAACGATTTCAAGAAGTTTATCAACTATTCTGCCTGCTTCTGCTTTGGTCTTTATTTCTTCTTTCAGCTCATCGGCTAATTTTTCCACTAGTTCTTTTTTATTCATATGGATTCAGATGATTTAATTAAAATTATTTTTTCGACCTTTACCCGCCCCCGCCGAAGGTCTTGGAACAGGAAACTACCTTGTGCCAAAGTTTTTAGCGCGAAAGGCTTATTCATTTGATTTAATAGGCATAATTAAATATAAGAAAGAATCGTCAGAAGTTGATCTTATCACTCCCGGCAAATTACTATCAATAATTTCAAGGGACAATTCATCTCCTCCTAGGTTTAATAATCCATCTAACAAATATTGATAATTAAAAGAGACATCGTTGTTATTGCCAGAAATTTCTACTTTTAGCTCCGCTTCATTCTCGCCAACCTGGTTGTTTAAAGAAGAAATGATTATTTTTTCTTCTTTTGGTAAAAATTTAATTTTTAAATCATTAATCCCCGATCTAGCAAAAAGACTGGCTGTTTTAATTATTTGCAAAAGACTCTCTTTTCTAAAAATAATTTTTGTTTTAAAATTTTTGGGGATAATTTCTTTATAATTAGGAAAATCGCTGCTTATAATTTGCGAAACAAGGCTAAAGTCTTGATAAGAAAAAAGGATTTGATTTTCAGAGGGGTAAATAAAAATATCTTCCTTGTCTTCGTCTTTAATAATTCTTAAAACTTCTTCAAGCGTCTTTTTAGGAATGATTAATTCTTTCCCCTGATAGTCGTTTTCTTTAACTTTAATCGTTTTTTCTATTAGACGATAGCTGTCTGTGCCGACAATGGTTAAGTTTTTTCCCGCCAGAGAGAACAAGGCGCCGCTAATTTCAACCCTTGCTTCTTTCTCTCCTATGGCAAATAAAGTTTGTTTGAGCGCTTTTTTAAAATCGTCTGATTTTAAAACAATTTTTTCTTTTTTTATTGGTTGAGGGATAATTGGAAATTCTTCAGAAGAAATCGCTTTTATTTTTGCTTTTTGGCTCTTCGTTTTAATTAAAAGTTCATTATCTTTTACTTCTAAATTAATATTTTCTTTGGGCAAAGAACTAATATAATTATTAAAAATTTGAGAAGGAATGGTAATATTTCCTTCTTTTTCTATTTTTGCTCTTAATTTTCCTTCAATGGCTATTTCTAGATTGGTCGCTACAAGCTTTAAATAGCTATTCTCTGTGGATAATAAAATATTATTTAAAATAGGCAGGCCAGATTTATTTAAAGAAGCTATCCTCGAAACGGCAGATAAAATAGGAAAAAGCTTTTCTTGTAAACAGATTAGTTTCATATATTATATATTTATATATATAAACTTGATGATATTAATAAGGGGGTGTAAAAGTGGAGAAAAATTAAAAATTAAGATTTTTAAAATCAAATATTAGATTTTTTTTCTTCTTTTTTTCCACTTTTTATACTTTGATAAAGCAGCCCCCAGGCAGAATATTGCCAAGCAGAAAAAATAGAAAGAAAAAAAACAAAAACAAAAATTATTAAGGTTAAATTAAAGAACATTAAAAACCAAATAGTCTTAGTAAGGTTAAAATAACCTAAAAATTGGGCTGTAATGGAGAAAGAATAATAAGAATTCAGGCCTATAAGAAAGAGAAGCAGCCCTAAAAGAATGTTAAATAGAAAAATAATAAAAGAGTTAACGACAGAAATCAACCAGTTTTTAAAGAAAAACTTTGTCGCTTCTTTTAAAGAAGAAAAAAGAGGTTTCTCTTCTAAACAAATGAAACAGATGGAATAGCGGGCGATAAAAGAAAGAACAAGGATAATTAAAAGTATAAAGAAAACCAGGGTAAAAGCAAGGGCAGGATTTGCGTTGAGGTTGAATTTAAAGATAAAGAGATAAATAAGAAAAGAATCAAAGACTAAGACTAATAAATTTAAAAAGAAAATTTTCAAAGAGTACTTATCCACTCCTTTTAAACTGTTTTTTAACAACTTATTCTTGGTAGCTGTATTTTTAATTAAAATCCCTTGAGAAAGAGATGACAAATAAAAGACAAATAAACTAATAAAAATAACAAAAAGAAAGATGAGTAAATTTGTCGGGGTTAAAAAAATGAACTTTTGTAAAGACTTAAAAATTAATAAATAATTTCCCCTTAAATAAGAAAGGTTTATAGGCAGCCCGCCTATTTGCAGTATTTTAGAAGAATTAAGAAAGAGAACGATTATTTCATTATTGGCTAAAAAAGCGGCTAAAAAGCCAAAAAGCCAAAGAAAGGGATTTTTCCATGCTAAATTAAAAGCCTCTTTATAAATTCTTTTAAGCATGTGATTGTTTCATTAATTTTTCAAAATCCTCTTTTTCTATCGTTTCTTTTTTTATTAAGTAATCAGCCACTTCTTCAACCCTTTTCTTATTTTTTTTGATAATTTCACAGGCTTTATTATAGCAGAAATCAATAATTTTGGCTACTTCTTTATCAATTATCTGCGCTGTTTTTTCTGAATAGTCCTTTTCCTCAGTAAATTCTTTGCCTAAAAAGATTAGCTCTTCTTCCTTACCAAACGTTCTGGGACCCAATGATTCATTCATCCCATATTTAGTTACTGCCTTCCTGGCAATTTTAGTTACTTCTTTCAGATCCTCGGCCGCGCCGGTGGTGACTTCATTAAAGAAAATTTTTTCTGCCGCATAACCGCCCAGTAAAGAAGAGAGGTTATCTTGGAGCTCTGTTTTTGAATAAAGGTATTTAGTTTCCTTGGGGGTTTTAATGGTATAACCCGCTGCTCTGCCTCTAGCAATGATGGAAATTTTTCTGACCGGCCCACAAGAAGGTAGACCATAAGTCACAACTGCATGACCAGTTTCATGAAAGGCAACAATTTTCTTTTCCTGCTCTCCCAAAATATAACTTTTTCTCTCAGGACCTAAAATTACTTTTTCAATACTTTCCAGCAGCTCCGGTTGGCTAATTGCATTTTTGTTTCTTCTAGCGGCTAAAATAGCGGCTTCATTCATCAGGTTGGCTAAGTCGGCACCAGAGAAACCGGGGGTTCTTTGGGCGACTTCTTCAAATTTTATATCAGTAGCTAACGGCTTGTTCTTGGCGTGAATTTTTAAAATTTCTTCTCTATCTTTCACGTCAGGCATATCAAGAATTACTTTTCTGTCAAATCGACCGGGTCTCAATAAGGCAGGATCCAAAACATCTGGGCGATTCGTGTTATGGGCTAAAATTGGATTTTCACCAGCAAAAAATGCTTCATTCTCACAACCGCAGAAATCATAAACATAGCCATGGTAGGGAACTTTCTTAATTTTTTTAATAATTACTCGACAGACATTGCCTTTTATTCTCATTTCATCAGAAGTCTTTAAGGGATTCTGACTTTTTCCAAATCCTAAACGGTAAGCCTTAGTTTCAGATAAAGGTTTGCCATCTTTAATTTTTCTTCCTTCCTTCGCCTGAAAATGACTAATATAACTTTTAAATCCGTGCATAGCAGACAACCAATTTAATTCTAAAATTAGCTGTTTACTCACCGAGGTTAATTCTAATCTTTTTTTCTGATCTTCATGGCCATCTCCTGCTGCGTACCCTTTCAAAAATTCAATAAAATATTCTTTTGGAGCTTCAAATAAAAAACTTGGAATATGTTTATGATGCGCTCCCTTGCCGCAATGATAGCTAAAAAATTCAGCCAATGGTTTTGAATAATAGATAATATTAATAGCATTAGAGGTGATATATCTTTTACGACTGGGGACGAGATTAAATATTTTTTCCATTAAGAATTTAATATCTTTAATAAACTCTTTTTCTTTAATATTCAAACAAAAATCGACTTCTTTCCGAGCATATCCTTCAGCTACATAATATCCAAAAAGACGCATTAGCTCCGGAGTTACTCTGACCTTTTCAGGTAGCAAGTATTGATGTTGATAATAATTTCTGGATAGTTCTCGCGGTTCGCATATTCCCTGTTGCCACTTGCCAATCGTTCTTTGAGAAATTCCAAACATTCTACCCAGTTGAGATTGAGAAATATTATTAGTGTGGATTAAAGCATATTGATAAGCGTTTTCAACGTTTTGGAAGTTTCTAAATAAAGGTTGCCACACAGGCAGATCAAGGTTGAGATTCTCATTAAATTTATGAGCTCTAATTTGTCTAAATTTTTTATTCGTTCTGTTTGTTTTTAAGGGCAGATTAACCAAAATATCGCCCGGTTTCATTTCTGAAACTAATTTTTTTTCTATTTTTCCTCGGGTACGGACAAAAAGAGAATGATTTCCGGTAGTTTTTATTTTTCCTCCCCAATATTCTATTTCATAGATTTCGTTTACTTTGTGACGATAAACACTATTTACTTTTTTAAAAGCGCTATTTTGAAAGCGCAAATCGTGATTAGCAAATTTTTTCCCAGGATTATTTTCGAATCCAAGTATTTCAAGCCCTTTAACTTTTTTTTCGATTCCTTCTTCATTGTTTTCGTAGTAAGGATCAATAATTTCAGAAATAGGCGAGAGATTGTACGATCCGTTTTGTTTAACCAATACCGGAGTGTTTGAGGCAACACTGGCGGACATCACTACCAAGCCGATATTTGGTTCAAATCCGTCTAACTCAACTAAAATTTGATTTAAAGTTTGCTCCCTTTCATCATGAGACCCGCCGAGTCCAGCGCCGCGTAAACGACCAATAGCGTCAAGCTCGTCAATAAATAAAATAGCCGGAACGCTTTTTTTCGCTTTTTTAAAAGCGTCTCTCACGCGAGAAGCGCCAATCCCGACAAAAAGCTCGACAAATTCTGAGCCGGAGATATGGAAAAAAGGCACATTTGCCTCGCCGGCTACTGCTTTAGCCAGGAGTGTTTTTCCTGTGCCCGGCATGCCAATGAGCAACACTCCTTTAGGGATTTTTGCCCCAAGTTTAATAAATTTTTCGGGTTTTTTAAGAAAATCAACGATTTCTTTAAGCTCTTCTTTTGCTTCACGTACCCCAGCGACATCGCGAAAGGTTAATCTATTTTTTTGTTCATCTGGCTGAACTTCTCTCACTCCGCTTTCACCAAATCTCATTACCTCAGCCCCGCTTTTTTGTAATTGTCTATTTAAAAAAATAAAAAAGCCAATCATGAGAATGGCGCCGATTAAAAAGGGGAGCACATTAAGCCAAAAACCGCTTGAAGGCAGTTTGACTTTAACTGTTATTTTTTCTATTTTTTCTTTAGGGACCTCGTAGTTTTTGAAGATATCTCCCAGAGTTTCAGATTCCTCCTTAAAAACAAAATTTTTTTGTCCATCAATAAGGGATAAATTAATTTTGTTTCCTTCAACAACTATCTTTTTTACTTGTTCATTGTTAACTAAAGAGATAAATTGGCCCAAGGCTATTTCTTCAACCTGGGCTGAGGGAGAGATAAAGAGACTAAATAGTCCAGAAATAATTAAAAAAATGATCAGGAAAAGTAAAAAGTTTTTTATTAAAGTTTTCATAGAAATTAAATAATCATTTAGAGGGAGACAAGGAAAGGCGATGGTCTTCTGGTTCTAGAGAGATAATTTTAAACTGCTTTTCTTCTCCTAGCTTGAATTTTGATTCTATTTTTTCTCCTTCTTTAAGATCAAGCTCAGAAACATGGCATAAACCATGGATATCAGAATCAAGTAAAACAAACAAGCCGAAGGGGTTGATCTTCAGAACCTTGCCTTTGACTATTTGGTCAACATGATATTTTTCATTTATTTTTTTCCAAGGATCATCACGCAGTTGTTTTATTGATAAAGCAGCTTTGCCATCTTTGGCAAAATCAATAATTTTTGCCTTAGCGACTTGTCCTATTTTTACTGCCTCTTCAGGTTTTTCTATTCTTTTCCAATCTAATTCAGAAATATGAATTAGTCCCTCTCCTCCTTTATCAAAAGTGACAAAAGCACCAAAACTAGCCAGACCAGTAACTTTTGCCTCGACTATATCCCCCTTTTTATATTTTATTGTTTCCTCTTCTGGCTGGATTTGTTTTTCTGAAAAGATAATTTTTTCTTCTGTTTCTTCAAGAGTAATAATTTTTGCGTCTAGTTCTTTGCCGACAAAAGCTTTAAGTTTTTCTAAAATTTTCATTTTATCTCCGTCTTCGACGCGCGGATAATGCTGGGGTTGAAGTTGAGAAGCCGGCAAAAATCCTTGAAAATTTTTATATTTGACGATTAAGCCACCTTTATTAGCATCAACAATTTTTATCTTAACAACCTCGCCTTTTCCAAAGATTTCTTTTAAGCTGTCCCAGGCCTTTTTATGGCTAGCGTAACGCAGCGAAAGCTCGACCAATCCTTTTTCATTTTCTACCTCTATGACAGTTGCTTCCATTTTGTCCCCTTTTTTAGCGCTTCTTAGTTTGCCCGATTCGTCTATTGCTTCAGGGCCCCTGATAATGCCGGTTAAAAGACCTCCAATATCTAAATAGATTCCGTCTTGTTTAAGAGCAATAATTGTTCCTTCGACCAAATCTCCATCTCGGAGCGGGAATTTTATTTTTTTATTTTCTTCTTCTTTTTTTTCTTCTGTAGCCATAAAGTTTATTTTATAGGTTTTACTAAAATAAGTCAATAGAAATCAAGGAGGGTTGACTTTTTTAAAAAATAAAGGAAAATATTTCTTATGAAGAAAATAGCACTTGTCATTATTTTTTCTATCTTTTTTGGTTTAGGCATCATTTTCTTTTTTACTTATTCTCCTGATAATCTGATCGGTTTTGTACCTGCCGATGCAGATATTTATTTGCACTTTGATCTTAATAAATTTTTTTATCAAGGCAAGAAAGAAACAGAATGGCTTAATAAATTTTGGCCAGAAGAATTTTCAAATTGGTTAGAGAAAAAAGAAGATAAATTCTCGCTCTTGGGATGCAATCTCCATAAAGATACCTTGTCGCAAGTTGAAGAAATTGGCATAGTTATTAAAGATAAAGAGATAGCCTTGCTTTTACTAACAAAGCAGAAAGGGCGTGACTATCCTTTTCTTACAAAGAAAGGGGAGAGCTATTTTTATCCTCAGGCTTTAAGCCGGGCCATTTTTGCTATTTCCAGTTCAAAAGACTTTTTTTTAAACCAGGCCAGCTTGTCTAGAGGGCAGGCAAGGCCTCAATATATTTATTTCACCCCAGAGATGCGACAAAATAAAATAATTTTAAAAGGGAAATTTTTGACTAACGAGGCCGCCTTTTTAAAAAGAAGTTTATTCCAATCCGAAACTTTTTCTCTTGAAAAATTATTTAATCTCTCTGAGATTTTAAAGGGAGACTTCATTTTCTCGCAGCGAGAGAAAGAGTCAATAGAAGAAACTTTATTTAGGATAAAAGAATCTTTGGCCTGGAAGAATCTGCTTGAGAAGGAATCTCGCTTGCCAGACGGGACAGAATTTAAAGAATTAGTGGTTGACCCAGAGCGATTTAATTTTCAAGAAAAAAAATTGGGGGATACCACCCTCTATTCTTTAGAAGAAAAAAGAATGTTTTTAGCGAAGCGGGATGATTGCCTCTTTTTTTCTAATAGTTCTTCTTCTTTAGAAAAAAACATTTCTTTTTCGAACCCTTTCCCCTTTTTTTATTGGTCAATTAATTTTGGCAACCTAAATGATGTTTTTATTTATGAAAAAAAAGGGGAAATTATTGCTATTTTAAGGATGGATTAGAAAGTATGGGTGTGGATAACTTCTCTTGCCAAAAAAATATTTCACAATATAATTTTTATTAATTTAAGACAATTTATAAGCTGAAAACGGCTTTTTTATTTTTTAATCTTATTTCTTAAAATTATGAACAAGAAAGAACTTCTCCAAATTAAAGAACAATTAGAAAAACAAAAAAAAGAAATTAACCACCAGCTTTTAGAACTGGCCGAAAAGGATCCTCGCGGTCAGAATAATTATGAAGCAAGATTCCCCCAATTTGGGCAGGCAGAAGACGAAAATATTGACGAAGTGGAAGATTTCAGCAATCTTTTGCCCGTGAAGATAGGACTCGAAGAATCTCTGGCTGAGATAGACGAGGCCTTGAAGAAGACAGAGAAAGGAAATTATGGAATCTGCGAGAACTGCGGGAAAGAGATTCCTCTTAAAAGGTTGGGGGCGGCCCCTTCAGCTCGATTATGTTTAAATTGCGAGAAAAAACTAAAAGAATAATTCTTTATTTTTTTCTTCTTTTTTTATTTATTCTTGATCGGTATTTAAAAAAGTCTTTTCTTTTTTCCGGGGAAGCTTTTTATAATCGAAACCTTGCCTTTAATCTTTATTTAAAAGAAGGCATTTTTTATTTACTCTTTTTTTTAGTTTCTTTCTTTTTAATTTTGGGCTTGATTTTAAGCCTTAAAAAGAAAAAAAATCTTTTTGTTTTTAGTTTCGGCCTTATTATTACTGGCGCTGTCTCAAATTTTATCGACAGGATTCTCTACAGCGCGATTATTGATTATTGGCGAATTCCCCTAGCGGTTTTTAATTTAGCCGACCTATTAATTTCTGCTGGCATTCTACTTTTGTTAGTGTTACTGTTATGGAAAAAAGAAAAATTTTGAATAGGCTCGTTAAATTTTTTTCCGTCCTTTTGTTTATCAGTTTTGTTTTTTTAATTTATTTTTCTTTTTATTCTCCGCCCCTTAATCAACTAAGGGTTATTTTTTTAGACATTGGCCAGGGCGATGCAATTTTAATCAAAACGCCGCAAAATAAAAACATCCTGATTGACGGAGGACCGGACAAAGGAGTCATCTATAAAATAGATAATTATTTGTCCTTTAACAATCGAGTCGTAGATTTAATGATTTTAACCCATCCTGACCCCGACCATCTTAATGGTTTAATCGAAGTCCTCAAACGTTTTAAGGTCAAAAAATTGATAGTCAATAGTCCGTTAGACGACGTCTTTTCTCTTTTTAAAAAATTAGCTGAGGAGAAAAATTTAATCCCCTTAGTGGCTGAAGGGCCTTCAAAAATAAATTTAGGAAGAAATTTAGATCTAGATTTCTTTTGGCCGCCACAAGATTTAGAAGAGAGTGGCAGAGGAGATAATAATCATTTTTCTCTTGTTTTTAAAATGACATTTGATAAAGTTTCTTTTCTTTTTACTGGCGATGTTGACCTAGAAGCAGAGAACGAGATAAGAAAAAGAGGAGCAGATTTAAAAGTTGATGTTCTGAAAGTTTCTCATCATGGATCCAAAAATTCTTCGAGCTTATATTTTTTAGAAAAGACAAAACCAAAATACGCAGTTATTTCTTGCGGCAGAGACAATCGTTTTGGCCACCCCGACCCAAGAGTGATTGAAGATCTAGAAAAAATTGGCGCTCAAATTTTTCGAACGGACAAATCAGGAGACATCATTTTCGAAACAGATGGGGAATTGATTAAATTTAAAAATAGGTTATAATATTTGCAATCAACCTGCACCTTAATAATTATTCATCTTATAAAAAATTGATAAAGTCAAAAAAGGAGGTGAGAGTTATGAGAATCGCCATACCAATAACTGCTTCAAGTATGAAAAAGGCTTTAAAAGACATCAAAGAAGCTTCTAAAAGTGCGGACTTCATAGAGCTGAGAATTGACTATCTTAAGAGGCCGGACCTGAAGAGATTGCTATCTAGCTCCAGCGTCCCCATGATTGTGACAAACAGAGCGCAAGACGAGGGCGGACACTTCAAGGGCACGGAAGAAAAAAGATTGTCTTCCCTGAAAAAAGCCATAGATTTAGGAGCAGCCTACATTGACATTGAATTGAGCCATTACATTAAGCTTGAGAAAAAAAGAACCAAAATTATCGTTTCTTATCACAATTTTTACGAGACGCCAATCAACTTAAAAGAGATTTATCAGAAAATTCTAGCCAAGAAGGCGGATATTGTGAAAATTGCGTGTAAAGCGAATAATAAAAAGGATGTTAAGAGGGTGATCAAATTGCTTGAGAGTTCCAGAAAAGACATGATTGGTATTTGTATGGGTGAGATAGGAAAAATCACCAGACTGCATCCTAAAAATTATTTGACCTTTGCCTGTTTAAACACGGCGGAAGGTTCTGCTCCTGGTCAATTTACTATCGATGAGATGCTGCTCTTTAGAAAATCACAAATGGCGAATTATCATAAAAGTGCCAGAAAATAATTCTGGCACTTTTTTATTTAAAAAACCAAGTTCTTGACATTTTGGATTTTTTGTCTATTCTAATAATATAATGGTTTCTTTTAAAATTTAGAAGAGAGAATTAACAAAAAAAGGAGGAGAATATGGAAATGACAGAGGGAGAAAGAAAGTGGTATAAATTGGGCGTTCAGACAGGCTTTGACGCGCTTTTAAATAAGGAGTGGGACACGGTCGAGATTTATACGGAAAAAGGGGTAAGGTCTAAGAAGGGCTTGCGGCAATTTCTTAAGAAACAAGAAAATGAAGTCAGAAAAATTGTAGGCGATGCTTTAGCGGAGATTCATAGAAGGAATGGGTGGCCTTATGCCAGATGTGCGAAATGCGGTTATGTGAGCAACCCCGGTTCTTTTCATACAAGGACGTCAGCTTTAAAATGTCCTAAATGTGGGACAACCGTCATATTGACACCAGTCCATTGACATCTCTGGCAAAACCCAAATAAAAAGTATTAGCCCTGTTTAGGCAAATCCTAAACAGGGCTTTTTCTTTTCATCATTTGGCTTTATGATATAATAAAGCCTATGCGCATAGGTCTTGATGCTCGGCTTTACGGCCCGATCGGCAAAGGGATTGGCCGTTACAGCCAAAAATTAATTGAAAATTTAGAAAAAATTGACCAGAATAACGAATATTTTGTTTTTCTCGGCCAGGAAAACTTTGCTTTCTATCAGCCGCAAAGCCCTAATTTCCATAAGGTTCTTGCTCCTTATTCATGGTATTCCTGGCAAGAACAGATTTTTTTCCCCGCTCTTTTGCGAAAATTTAAGCTCGATTTAGTCCATTTTTTACATTTTAATGTTCCCCTTCTTTATTCCGGCAAATTTATAGTCACGATTCATGACCTGATTCATCGTCTGCCAGGGAGACAGGGTTCTAGCCGCAATTTTTTTATTTATTGGCTGAAAAAACAAGCCTATAAATTGGTCATCAATCATGACGTAAAAAAGGCAGAAAAGATTTTAACTGTTTCTCTCTTCAGCCGCGAGCAGATTATTAGTTTGACAGCGGTTGATCCGCAAAAAGTTCAGGTTATTTATGAAGCTGCTGATCTGCCGCAAAAAGGACTTTTGGAAAAATACAAAGAGCTTGACTTGCTGAAGAATATCCCTTATTTACTCTATGTAGGCAATGCTTATGTTCATAAGAATTTAGAGCGATTGTTGCAGGCCTTTAAAATAATTTACTCATCCGGCGATCTTCCCCAATTGTCTTTAGTTTTAGTTGGGGCAATTGACCCATTTTTCAAGAGATTGCAACATTTAGCGGCTGAAATGGGCATTAACAATAATGTCATTTTCCCCGGCAAAGTTTCCGATGCTGAGCTGGCCTGGCTTTATCAAAATGCCTTGGCTTACGTTTTTCCTTCATTAATTGAGGGTTTTGGCTTGCCAGGGCTGGAGGCGATGGCTTATGGCTTACCGGTTGTCTCTTCAGGGGCCGGACCAATGCCTGAAATTTACTCTGATGCGGCTCTATATTTCAATCCGGAAGATATAGTTGAGATGGCTCAGAAAATTGCAGAGATCATTAAAGATCCTCATTTAAGAGAAGAATTATCTAAAAAAGGATTAAAGCAAGTAGAAAAATATTTATGGCAAAAAACAGCACAAAAAACCAACGACGTTTACCAGTCCTTGTTAAATGGTTGAGTCTAATTTTATGGCCAGCCTTAATTTTTTATCTCTCTTCAATTCCTGAGTTAAAAAGCGGACTGCCTCTTTTTTGGGACTTGATTTTTCGCAAGCTTGCTCATATTACAGAATATCTAATTTTATTTTTTCTCTGGTTTCAGGTTCTAGATTTACCTTTTAAAAGACGCCTTGTTTTGGCTTTTATTTTTTCTTTGCTTTACGCTGTTTCTGATGAATATCACCAATCTTTTATTTTTGGTCGGGAAGGTTGTTTAAGAGACGTAGGGTTTGATAGCCTTGGCATTCTAGCTGGATATTTTATAATGAATAAATAATTTACGACGCAAGAAGAACCGATAGAATGGCGAAAAAATAGTTTTATCAATATTTTCAAAGATGTTTTTTCCACGTGGAAAAATTTTATTAGCGCCTTTGACTACTTTTAAAATTGGGGGTCCTTCTCAATATTATTTCCAGGCTGAAAATAAGCCTGATTTGATTGAAGCCATAAAATGGGCCAAACAAAAAGAAACCCCCTTTTTTATTTTAGGCAGCGGAAGCAATATCCTGGTTTCTGATCAAGGCTTTAAGGGATTGGTGATAAAATGCCAGATGTCAGCCATCAAATGTCAAAAACAAGGGTTGATTTATGCTGGAGCAGGCTTGCCTCTAAATAAATTATTAGAATTTTCAATAAAAAAAGGATTGGCCGGTTTAGAGTGTTTGGTCGGCATTCCAGGCACTTTAGGCGGCGCGATCCGCGGTAATGCCGGCGCTTTTAATCATTCCATCAGCGATTTTATTAAAAAAGTAGAGGTTTTTAATAGTAAAACTTTAAAGGTTGAAGAAAAAGACGTGAAGGAGTGTAAATTTGCTTATCGAGAGAGTATTTTTAAGCAAAGAAAAGATTTGATCATCTTGGGAGCAGAAATTCAGCTAGAAAAAGGCAAGAGAGAGGAGTCAAAAAACAAAATTAGAGGTTATTTACAAAAGAGAAGAAAGACACAGCCGAAAGAACCGAGTGCCGGTTGTATTTTTAAGAATCCGCCTGGCTTGTCCGCCGGTTGGTTGATTGAACAATGCGGTTTAAAGGGTTTTCAGCTCGGGAAGGCAGAAGTAAGCAAGCAGCATGCCAATTTCATTGTCAATCACAAGAAAGCCACAGCTCAACAGGTCATGGGTTTAATTGATTTTATTAAACGAAAAGTAAAAGCGAAATTTGGCCTTGATTTAGAAGAGGAGATTGAATATGTGGGTTTTGTTCCACGTGGAAAAAGAGGCCATTAAAATTCAACAAAAATCAAAAATTTCAATATTTATAGGTATATTAAGCGTCATAAAATATGAAATTATCTTGTCAAAAACTAAAACAAAGCCTAAAAAACGCCTTTTGGGGTCTAAAAATTGCTTTAGGCCAACACAGTTTCTTACTAATGATTCTGATTACTCTTCTGGTTTTATTTCTTGCCTGGTTTTTGAAAATTTCTTTTCTAGAATGGTTAATAGTTATTTTATTAATAGGTTTAATTTTGAGCTTGGAGGTTTTTAATACTGTCTTAGAAAAATTACTTGATTTTATCGAGCCGAATCATTCTCCCCGAGTCAAAGAGATAAAAGATTTAATTGCCGCTGCTGTTTTGGTTATCTGCCTGATTTCTCTAGTTTTAGGATTGATTATTTTTCTACCTAAATTAATTATTTTCTTTTAAAGAAAAGGCCCGCGGGAATCCAGCAGGGCACATGAGCGACATCCTTTCAATTTAATTAAAAAAATCAAGAAACCAATTTTTCACCAATTTTATAAACATCTCCTGCTCCCATTGTAATGATTAAATCATTTTTGCTTGAAATGTTTTTTAAATATTTTGACGCTTCTTGAAAATCGTCGAAAAATCTTACTTTCTTTCTGTTTTGATTAATTTTTTCCTTGAGCATTTCTGAACTAATTGTTTCATCTTTTTCTTCCCTTGCCGCATAGATTGGGATAAGAACAATTTCGTCAGCATTACTAAAACTTTTGGCAAATTCATTTAAAAGGAGCTTTGTCCGACTGTATAAATGCGGCTGAAATACGACCGTAATTTTTTTCTTTGGATATATTTCCCTAAAAGCCGCCAGAGTTGCCTTTACTTCTGTCGGATGATGAGCATAATCGTCATAAATCAACACGCCTTTTTTTGTTTTACCCTTGAAATCAAATCTTCGCCAGGTTCCAGCGTAATTTTCCAGAGAGTGTATTATATTTTTCTCATCTATTTTAAGTATGCTTGCTATTGCAAAAGCAACTTTTGCATTTTCAATATTGTGCCAGCCCGGGAAATTTAATTTAAATTTAGCTTTTATATCATTATAGCTCAACACTTTACATTTAACTGATTTTAATATAGATCTGGTCTTAAAATCGCTTGAATTACAAACAAGAAATCCATCTTTTGGAATTTTTACGGCAAATTCTAAAAAAGCATTTTGAATTTTTTTTAGGTTTTTATAGTAATCAAGGTGATCTCTATCTATGTTGGTTATCGCTAAAATTTTTGGTTCAAGATTCAAAAAAGACTTCTTATATTCACAGGCCTCTACAACAAAAAATTTACCCTTTCCGGCTATAAAATTGCTTTTTGCGTCCTTGAGTAAACTTCCAACTATAACTGTCGGTTCAAACCCAGCGTCAATTAATATTTTTGCAGTCATGGCTGCGGTAGTGGTTTTGCCGTGGGTTCCAGAAATTGCAATCGTAAAAAAATTTTTTGAAATCAGGCCAAGAGTTTCAGGATAAGTAAGAGTCTTTATTCCAAGTTTTCGCGCTTTTTTCAGCTCTGGATTATTTTCTGGAACAGCGATAGTATAAACAACAAGTTCAGTTTTTGGGTTTAAGT
>Ga0210023_1001555_pt1 | contig 15958 bp, 14 predicted proteins | sample CryGeymeta201524_FD_183987 | JGI IMG/M metagenome (GOLD analysis project Ga0210023, IMG submission 183987) | Groundwater microbial communities from Crystal Geyser aquifers in Utah, USA - Crystal Geyser metaG 2015-24 (SPAdes) (version 2) | ecosystem: Environmental > Aquatic > Deep subsurface >... | reverse complement strand
CAGCTACCCTGAAATTATTTCAGGAAAACGTTTTGAAAGATGAGCAAACCATCCGTTTTGGCATTCGAAAAATTGAGTATTTGGCCGACAAAGGATTTTTACTTAATGGCGAAGTAACCAAGTTTAAGGGAGTTTGCCTGCACCACGATTTGGGCCCATTGGGTGCGGCAATTAATACAGCAGCTTTAAAACGACAACTAACTATTTTAAAAGACATGGGTTGCAATGCCATTCGATCAGCGCACAACATGCCATCGTTGGAACAACTGGAACTGTGCGACGAAATGGGTTTTATGATGATTGCCGAAAGTTTCGACGAGTGGGCAAAACCAAAGGTAAAGAATGGTTACAACCGCTTTTTTAACGACTGGGCCGAAAAAGACGTTGTCAACCTTGTTCGGACAACCCGCAACCACCCGAGTATTGTAATGTGGAGCGCCGGAAACGAGGTTCCCGACCAGTGGGGAAGCGAGGGTGTAAAAAGGGCCAAATGGTTACAGGATATTTTTCACCGTGAAGACCCGACACGCCCGGTAACAGTTGGAATGGACCAGGTAAAAGCAACCATGGAAAGTGGTTTTGGCGCTTTGCTCGATATTCCGGGAGTAAATTATCGCTTGCATCTGTACGAGGAAGCGTATGAAAAATTTCCGCAGGGTTTTATTTTGGGATCCGAAACAGCTTCCACTGTAAGTTCCCGAGGAATTTACAAATTTCCGGTTGTTCAGGCCAAAAACAAAGAATACGAAGATGGACAATGTTCATCGTACGATTTGGAGTGTTGCAACTGGTCGAATATTCCTGATGACGATTTTGTTTTGCAGGACGACAAACCCTGGGTGATTGGCGAATTTGTGTGGACCGGTTTCGATTATTTGGGAGAACCCACGCCGTATGATGATTTCTGGCCGTCGCGAAGTTCATATTTTGGCATTTGTGATTTGGCCGGATTGCCAAAAGACCGTTACTATTTGTACCGCAGCCGCTGGAATACCGGGGATGAAACATTGCACATTCTACCCCATTGGAACTGGGAAGGCCGCGAAGGCCAAATCACGCCGGTTTTTGTTTATACGAATTACGACAGCGCAGAATTGTTTATTAACGGCAAAAGCCAGGGAATACAGAAAAAGAACAACGAAACTCCCCAAAACCGCTACCGGTTAATGTGGATGGACGTGAAATATGAACCCGGAACACTTAAAGTAATTGCGCTTGACAAACAGGGAAAACCATTTGCTGAAAAGGAAATTCGCACTGCCGGAAAACCACATCATTTGGAAATATCACAAGACCGCACTTCATTGTCTGCCAATGGAAAAGATATTTCGTTTGTAACTGTTTCAGTGGTTGATAAAGATGGGAATTTATGCCCGAATGCCGCTAATCAGTTGAATTTTAAGGTGACAGGAGAAGGAACTTTCAGGGCGGTTTGTAATGGCGATGCCACTTCGCTGGAGATGTTCCATGTGCCCACTATGAAAACGTTCAGCGGAAAACTGGTAGTTTTGGTGCAATCAACAGAAACTGCGGGTGATATCAAACTGGAAATCGAAAGTAAGGGACTAAAGAAAAGCACATTATCGTTAAAATCATTGTGAGCCAAAATAAAACTATAAAAGATACGAACTGACTTTTTCGCCATTCTCTTTAAATACAAATTCAAACCGATCAAGTTTTTCGTTCCGAATGATTACCTCGTATAAAACCTCTTCGCCCCGGTGTATAATTATACCATTCATTATTTCGCCAAAAGAAACACCTGAATTTTTAATTGCTTCCGGCAATTCATCGGGCCAAAGATTTTTTTTGTATTCGATTAATTCACCTTTTTTCGAAAATTTAGCAATATGTTCAATATCGTTTAAATAGAAAATGGCTTCATTAATATCATTTTTAACCTCCCAGTCGATGTTTTTTGCACCGTGGAATTTTTTTTCAAGCTGTTTTTTAACTGTACCGGGAATATGTTTTGAGTAGCTTTGAAATATTTTAGAAAAAGGAAACTTCATTTTTTTTTAATTTGTAATCGGTTTTTTAATGTCAAGACTCAGAATTTAGTTTTCTGTTTTTGTAACTATTAGACGAAAAATAAATAAAAAGTAACCATCCATTAATCAGGTCCAAACATTTTGAAGTACAAATACACCACCCTGGTCCTGGCCCTTTTCAGCCTCATCTTTATTGCGTCTTCGCTGGTTGAAAGCGAAACAGCAATTTCTTTAACTGAAAGCGAGTCTTGATATTTCATCATTAAAAGCGCTTTTTCCTCAGGGTGAATTTTTTCGAAAACCTGCAACAGATTTTCATAACTGATTTCCGAAATTTCAGCATCAGTTTCATCAATAATTTCAGGCAGTTCATTTTCCTGGTTCCAGTTGGGGTAGTGTAATTGTTTCTTTTTACGGAGATAATCGATAACAGTGTTGTAAGTGATTGAATACAGCCAGGAAGAAAATGAGGACCTTCCCTTAAAACTATCCAGTTTTTCAAACGATTTGCTTAAAATGTCGCTGGCAAATTCTTCCGATTTCTGCCTGTCTTTAAAAAAACTGTAACATTTGTCTTTTACTTTAGGTAAATATCGGTCATAGAGAACCTCAAAGAGTTCATTCTTCCCCTCCTGAATTATTTTGCCAACTATTTGCTCGTCCGTTAAGTCCCTGAATTTCATATCATCCATACAGCACAGAAAAACGAATTACAGAATTTTTTTGGAAAAATACATTTTTTTTTGGTTTGAACTGTTACTTAATGCCAACCCTCCGTCAAAATACATGAATGAAATAGAAAATAACATTCAAAAAAAATAAAGTTTAACAAAAAAATGATTCTCATTATGAAAAAGATTTTTTATGTATTGTCGATTGTTGCTGCAACAATCTTTTTTACCAGTTGCGCTAAAGCGCCACAAGCTGAAATTGATGCCGCTAAAGCTGCTCTTGAACAGGCAAAAACTGCACAGGCCGACCTTTATGTTGAAGCCGATTATCTTGCAGTTCAGGATTCATTAAACGCTGTAATGGTTGAAATTGAAGCTCAATCTTCAAAACTTTTCAAAAGCTACGGTAATGCAAAAGAAAAATTAGTGGTAGTTACAACACAAGCTACCGAACTGGTTGCAAAAACCGAGGTTAGAAAAGAAGATATTAAAACAGAAGTTGCCACTGCCGAAGCTGCAACACTTGCTTTAATCGAAGAAAATAACCAGTTGGTTACAAAAGCTCCGAAAGGAAAAGAAGGCAAAGAAGCTATTGAAGCCATTAAACTTGACTTGACCGGTATTACAACTTCAGTAGGCGAAGTTTCAGGATTAGTTGCAAGCGGCGACCTGCTTGGCGCACAAACAAAAGTAAATGCTGCACAGCAAAAAGCTACTCAAATCAACGCCGAGTTGAAAGGAGTTTTGGACAAAGCAAAAATTAAATACTAATTAGTAGTAAACCGAATAAGAAACGCCGGGGCTTAAAACCCCGGCTTTTTATTGTAAATTATGAGAGTACGCGCATTTGCCAAATTTTTTATTTTTTTGTTTACAGTTACCATACTTGTTTTTATAGGGTACTCTGTTTTTATATACAAAACCAACAAACCACCTCTTGAAGAAATAAACTTTGCCCGTGAATCACTTGCTTTGGCAAAAAACAAAATGGCCGGTCGATATGCAAATGAAACTTTAAAGGATGCAGAAAATTTGTATAACTGGTCGATGAAAGAATGGAAAATCCAAAACGACAAATTTTTTCTATTCAGGGATTATTCCCTTACGCGCGATCTGGCATTAAAATCGCTAAACAAAAGCACAAATGCCGGGAATGAAGCCAAAAATGTTAAAAGCAAACTTATAAACGCTGTTGAAACTGAACTTTCAAAATTGAAAAATCAAATTGAAAGGTTTGAAAAATATTATAAAACCCTGGTGTTGAATAAATCGACGCTCAACGCTTTCAATAAAGGTAAGACCCGCTTTTTGGAAGCACAAATTGAATATAAAAAGAATGATTTTCAGCAGGCGGCAAAACTGGCAAAGAAGGCATCGGAAAGTATTTCGCAAGCTGAAAAATCGGCCCATGTTAAACTGATTGAGTTTTACGAAAACTATCCGGTTTGGGAAAAAAACACAAAACTGGCTTTCAATCTTTCGAAACGGGGACAAACGGTGATTTTAGTCGATAAAATACAATCTGCCTTAATCATCCTTAAAGGAGGAAAAGAATTTAAAACATTCCCGGCGGAATTTGGTACAAGTTGGATGGGTGACAAGTTGCATGCCGGCGATAAAGCAACTCCCGAAGGCGTTTATAAGGTAACTGAAAAAAAAAGTGGTTCCAGAACCAAATATTATAAAGCGCTGTTAATTAATTACCCGAATGGTGAGGACCAGAAAAGATATGATAAAATGGTGAAATCGGGAGAAATATCCAGAAAAACGGGAATTGGCGGATTGATTGAGATTCACGGAGACGGAGGAAAAGGTGTTCACTGGACCGATGGTTGTGTTGCCCTCGAAAACAAAGAGATGGATGCAGTTTTTAGTCAGTCGGGCGTTAACACTCCTGTAATTATAGTAGGTTCGCGTGTTTCGCTTGAAGAATATTTAAATTAAGAAATGGGAAAAGTTAAAAAATACATTGTCTGGTTTTTGTTCATAATTGTATTTGGACTTATTTTTTTGATGTTTGCATACATTAATGTGATGGTAATTCCCGAAATACAGTTTTCGAAATATCAGGAAAAACTCAGTGTTAAACCGGTGATTGATACAACTATTAATGTTGAGACCGAATTAAAAGCGCTCGATAAAACGCTTAACCTTTTAAGTAAAAGAGTTGACCGGTTAACCCCGGGTGATGCTTTTCTGGTTATCAATACCACCAATAACACTTTCGAATTATATAAAAACAACCAGATTATCAGAAAGGGACTATGCTCGACAGGAAGTTTTATTCATTTAGAAGTTGACAGTACAAAATCATTCATGTTCGAAACTCCGAAAGGGGTGATGACTGTGAAAGGGAAAAAAACTAACCCGGTTTGGACTAAACCCGACTGGGCTTTTATTGAAGAAGGCTTACCCGTTCCGCCCAGAGGCCACTCATCGAGATTTGAACCCCATGTACTGGGCGATTATGCCCTTACACTGGGCGATGGATACATGATTCACGGAACACTATACCAGAGATTGATAGGTTCGCCGGTAACCCACGGTTGCGTAAGGTTGCTCGACGACGATTTGGAGGCAGTTTATAAAACCTTGCCGGTTGGGGCAAAAATATTTATTTATTAAAACCGGAAAATGATGAACGAAACAATACTAAAATACAAAGCCGGTTTGATAATCATTGCCGTTGTTTTCGCGATTTTACTGGCACTTACAGTGGTTAGATATGTAAAATCAATGGATGCGGTTCGGGTAGCCATCGACGAAAAACTGATGGTAATTCCCGATGAGGAAATTCACGATACCAGTTGGAACATACCTGAAATACAGGAAAAAAAGAAAGAAATTAACTGGCTCGAAAGACAACTGCTTTTGGCCAAATCAGATTCTTTAACCTTGGGAATCAATATTAACGACAGCATTGTTCAGGTGCAGTTGAAAGGGACAGTACTTGTTCAGGCTAAAATGATTAAACAATACCCTTTACATTTTTTCGAATCGCTAAATTATGGCTCATACCACGATTTTACAAGAATTGCCGCCATTGTTGAAGAGCAGTCAACCATTCTGAAAAAGCCAATTAAAAAAGTGCAGGCTCCAAAAAATGAAAACGAGTTTCAGGCAGTTAAGCACGATACAATACCTGACCCTTTGCTGGTATGGCAATTCAGCCTCGATAACCGGATTAATGTCGTTATTACGGGAGTGGGATTAGACAAAGATTCTGTGTTGAATTTTCAACACAAGAAAAATCTGATGGATTACAACTACCAAAATCTGAAAGAAAACCTGCTTCCCGAAACCTACACACCCACCCTTTATATCTGGCTGAACGATAAAGATGCAAAGTCGGTTTACCGGGCAATTCCCGAAAAAGGCAAAGTAGTCTTTAAAAATTAAACCATTTTATTTCTTAGCTTTGTTCAGTAAATTTTAAAACTGAAAAGATGAAATTAATACTGATGGCAACCTTGTTTGCCTTTTCGTTAATGATTTGTAACGCACAGGAAACCAAACCGGGTCCGCAGCCACCGCCCGAAACCGGGGAAAAATTTAAAGTCGGAATGGCAGGTTACACTTTTGTAAAGTTCGACCTCGACAAAACACTGGAAACCCTAAAAAAGGCAGATGTTCATTATTTGTGCATCAAGGATTTTCATTTACCATTGAAAAGTACCGATGAAGAAATTGCTGCTTTTCATGCAAAACTGAAAGCCAGCGATGTAAACGGATATGCCGTTGGGCCAATTTATATGAAAACCACCGAAGATATTGACCGCGCTTTTGATTACGCAAAAAGAGTTGGCGTGAAATTGATAGTTGGCGTGCCCAATTATGAATTGCTCCCTTATGTTGACAAAAAAGTGAAGGAATATGATTTTAAATATGCCATTCATCTTCACGGGCCCGATATGCCGCTTTACCCCGATGCCGAAGATGTTTGGAATAATGTAAAGAATTTGGACCCGAGAATCGGAATGTGCCTCGATATTGGTCACGATACGAGAAATGGAAAAGATCCGGTTGCCGACCTGAAAAAATATCACACCCGCGTTTTCGATATTCATATTAAAGATGTTACCGGGCCAACCAAACTAGGATACTCGCTTGAAATTGGCCGGGGTGTTATTGATTTTCCGGCGTTTGTAAAAATGCTCCGCAAAGTAGGTTACACAGGCGTTTGCAGTTTAGAACATGAAAAAGACATGACCGACCCATTTATGGGAATTGCTGAATCCATCGGTTATTTCAGGGGTGTGATTGAATCAACAAAAAAATAAATAGATAAATATGTACACTGGATTATTACACACCCACAATTTGTTTCGCTGGTTAGTTCTCATTGTAATTGTTTTAGCAGTTGTTTTTGCTTTGGCAGGCTGGTTCAGAAAACGTGACTGGACTAAAAAAGATAACATTACAGGATTGGTTTTGACCATTTTTATGGACATTCAGTTTTTGGTTGGAATTATTTTATATGCATTTGTCAGCCCTGTAACCAAGGTCGTTTTCAGTGATTTTGGCGCTGCCATGAAAAACTCAGCGCTCCGTTTTTATGCAGTTGAACATATTTTATTAATGGTAATTGCATTGGTTTTAGTGCACATTGGCCGTTCAAAATCGAAAAAGACAATTGCACCCTGGAAAAAACACCGTGCTGCGGCCATTTTTTATGGAATTGCATTGGTACTAATTTTGGCCGGAATTCCGTGGGACAGAAAGCTATTTTAAATGTAAGGGTTTAAAATTTTTAGGTTATATATCTCCTGGTTGTGCTGCAAATCCTCTGAATACAAAATTTCGCAATTGGCGCACAAAGCCGTGGCTATAATCAGGGAGTCATAAAATGAAAATTTAAATTTTTCATGGATTTCCAATGTAAAAAAATATAATTCTTCCGTTGGAAATATTTTACAAATCGGAAATAATACTTTTGAAATATAGTGTTTTGCTTCTTCAGAATTCATAGGATATTCAAATTTCTTTGTCGAAACATTTAAAAACTCTTGAATCACCTGAAAACTAATAAATCCTTCTCCGGAAAGTGCGTTCTTAATTAACTTCTTTGAAATTGTTCTTTTCAAGGAGTTATGCAAATCAAAGGAATAAATCAAAATATTTGTGTCCAAAAAAAACTTACCTTTCATTCATTTCGTCTCTTGTAAACTTTCTACCGGAATAAACATGTTTAAGTGATTCCATCACCTGGTCATATTCTTCCGAAATTCTTTCTCTTTCAGCATATTGCTTTAACCATTTTCGAAAAGCTACATTCAATGTAGTTTTTTCCATCATTGCTTTTTCTCTTGCCTTTTTAATTAAATCTTCTTCGGCGCTAAAAGTAATATTCAATAACATCGTGTACACTATTTTCGTGTAAAATTACTTCATTCAAATGATTTAAACAAATTGGATTCTGTAAAATATTTTATTTCTTCAGCAAATCATCGGCTGCCAGCACCAGGAACATAAAATGAGTTGCACCGCCGCCCATTACATATTCGGTTTGTTGCCAGAAATAGGGCCACTCTTTTAACTCCGGAAAATCGGGGCGTATAATTCCTGTGCCGGAAACCACGCCGCCCGGAATAAACGAGCGGTCGGCGCGGTTTACTCCGTAAGCTTGAAGTACTGAACGCGAACCGACTCCCGAAGCAAAAGAAGATGTATTTTCTCCGGGATGGTTTCCAAGAACAAAATTCAGGGCATTAAAAAGCAAATCTGTACCAAACATTTCGGGCAGGTTTTTATGCAAAAAATACTGTTGCATTCCCAAGCGCTGAATTCCCCAGCCATCGCCCCAAATGGCAATATTGTACGGCACGCCAAATGGATTTTCAGTTTTTCTTTTTTCCAATTGACTGCTTAATTCTTTAAATGCAGCTAAAACTTCTGTTTTGAATTCCTCATTTTTACAACGGCTAAAAATTCTTGCAATCGAAGCTCCGGTTTGCGAAAGACTTCGAACTACCTGATCTTTCATATCATAAATATCTCTCTGATATTTTGCATCGTTGGTTGTAAGCAGCAGTTCGCAGACAGCGTTTATTTTCCCGGAACTGTTTCTTCCCGAAACCTGTCTTTCCACATCGTAAAGTTCTGTTGCTGCTTTCAGGCAGCGGGCAGCCAAATCATCATTGTAACCTTTCAGAACCCTTGCTGCGGCAGCCAATCCCTGAATTGCAGTGTATTTATGCCCTGCATTTTCTTCGGTAAAAACCCAGCGGTCATCAGTTTTTCCCGATTCAGTGCCGGTTTTTTCGTTTATTCCAAGCGCCGGATTGTATTTCAAACCATCCGTCATTGACGAAGCATCGCCCAACATTACATACTGCCTCAAACTGTTGCAAATTATTCCGCGATACAATCTTCCCATGTTTTCGTATCCACCCAAAATAGTTAAAACACCATGTTCAACTTGTTGCAAAACGTCGGGTTTTCCATCGGGAAGGTGAATTTCAACCAGCCGGTTTTCCTGGTCAACCGTGGTTTGATCCCAGTTAACTCCAAACTCTTCGTACGCCATCGCCAGTGTCCAAACCGTTCCGGCCTGCGATTCCACGCGTAAATCGTAATCGCCGGCATCGTGCCAGCCACCCACATTTAATCCCGGAACCTGTTCGTAAGGTTTGTATTTTGTTAAAGTTGAAGGCCCCTGTAAATACCCGTCGAAATGATTGGTATCAACCGGCGCCATTATCGCATCGTCCATGTGACAGTAGTTGTGCCAAACACGGTATCCTTCGTTGATTCGCATGTGGCACATTTGCACCGGAAGAAAATATTCGAGCGTTGGCTGCCACACATGCCGTTCGTAAACATCTGTATCAATTTTGAAAGGTTCGGTTTTATAAGTGTCATAAAGTATCTGGTACATTCCAGGCTTTTTTATTTCAGAAAAATCGAACTGATAATAATTAAAACGAAGATATTTCCCCCATTTTTCGGGAAATGCCTTTTTAACTGTTTCAAAATTACCCATTTCCGACAACCGGACTAATGAAACCTCTTTAATATCAGTTTCCAGTTTATCAAGTTCAACCGATGTAATTTTTGTTTGGTCAGGATGGTAACCAACCTGACTGACATGAACTACCGGTTTTTGTTTAAAATTTGTTACTACAAGCGGTTCGACAAACCATTCAATGGCATTTTTTGTTGCCCCTTTCTGAACTTCCGATCGAACCACAAACCAGCCGTTATTGTGATAAAACCGGCCGTCGAGTAATTGCAAATCCGCTTTCAGACTGGTAATTTTCATCATCTGCAATGGAATAATATCGGGCGCTATCGTGAGTTTTTTCCCCGTTGCCATTGGAAAAGCCTGCCAGTTTCCATCGGCATCTTTTTGCATCGGTCCGTTGGGCTGTGTCGTGAAAATGCCCGATTTATCATCTATATACCACGACTTTCCAAAAAGTAAACCGGGGAAAAGTTCGAGGTTAAAACCTACTTTCCCAATCCATTCGTCGGGAAGTGGTTGTTCCAAATCCACTATTATTCTGAAGTTTTTACCTTCTCCTATAACACGGACATTGTAACTGAAATTCAAATCGGGGTAAAAAACCGGGTTAAAACCTTTGCGGTTGCGGCTTTCGTCGGGATAAGTACATCTAACGCTGATTTCATTCCGATCGCGGAAAACCTGTCGTTTTTCAGAAACCGGAATTGGTTGCCACTGCCCGGGAGTTGGCTCCAGACGAAGGTCACCATTGGTTGCCACGCGTGTTCCGTTTTGAATAATTCCGATGGCGCCCTGATGGCCTTCGGGATAAATATCGTAAAACACCATCACGTTAAGTCCTGGCATTTCGAAATATTCGTCGCTGTTAATCTCTAATTTTTGTGCTGAAAGCGATAGAATGGAAAATGTAAAAAGGGTAAGGAAAAACAAATTTTTCATTTCAATATTGGTTTAGATTTTCAGATTGTAAATATATTACAATTCGTTGTTGTCCGTTAAAATTTATTCTGATAACGATATTGTTCCTGTATATTCACCCGGTGACAGGAAGTCAACGGGTGAAAGAAAAAACGAGAATTGGCACAAGGAGCTGTTTCAAGGGTCACTCAGACCAAATAATTTGATATTTTTTCATTTCCGCCCAAGCAATTTATCCACTTTTTGTTTGACCTCATGATATGGAATTCCTTTTCCATTACTGAGTTGTTGCCGGCTTTTATTAATGGTTTCTCTTTCTTCGACAGAAGTTAGTTCCCACCAATCGATATTTGTGTTCAACTTTTCCCAACCGAATAAATTTCGTCAATCAAATGCTGATATTTTGCAGCAACAATACTCCGCCGTAATTTTAATGTTGGAGAAAGCTCGCCGGTGGCTGGCGTCCACTCGGCGCAAACCAACCTGATGCGGCTTATTTGTTCGTGAGACCCCAACGATTTATTGATAATCTGAACTTCTTTTTGGATTTTCTCAATCACTTCGGGAATCTGGATTAATTCTTTATTGTTTTCGAAATGAATTTTATTCTCTGTACACCAGTCGTGCAGCAATGGAAAATTTGGAGAAACAAGTGCGCTGGCAAATTTTTCGTTGGCACCGATAACCATTGCCTGTTCAATTAGTTCCGAGGTTTTTAGTTTGTTTTCGATCATTTGCGGGGCAATATATTTTCCACCCGAAAGCTTGAAGATTTCTTTTTTCCTGTCGGTAATTTTCAGGTATTTCCCATCCTCAAAAACCCCAATGTCGCCGGTATGGAACCAACCGTCCCTGTCAATTACTTCATCGGTTAAATCGGGCGCTTTGTAGTAGCCTTTCATCACACCCGGGCCTTTGCAGAGAATTTCGCCATCTTCAGCAATCTTCACTTCAAAACCTTCCAAAACAGCGCCCACAGTGCCAATTTTCATTTCTCCCGAGGTGGGATTGTTCACCGCAATTACAGGTGATGTTTCCGTAAGCCCGTAACCTTCGAGGTTCAGCATTTTTGACATTCCCAAAACCCTTGCAATCCGGGGTTGAAGCGCAGCGCCACCCGAAACCACGTAAACAATATTTCCTCCAAGCGCTGCGCGCCATTTCGAGTAAATCAGCTTGTCGGCTATTTTAATTTTTAGTCTCAGAAGCGGGCCATATTTTTTATTGTATTCGAAATGACGGGTTAAATCCATTGCCCAGAAATACAGCGACTTTTTTATCCCTTTTAGCTCTTTCCCTTTTGTAATAAAACCGTCATAAACTTTCTCGAGCAGTCGCGGTACCGAGTTAAACATGTGCGGTTTAATCTCTTTTATGGCCGAAACTATCTGGTTCAGGTTTCCTACATAATAAATTCCCATTCCTTTATATTGAAAGTGGTAATTCACGCTGCGTTCGTACACATGGCAAAGCGGAAGGAAACTGATGACGTGGTGATCTTTGCCCAAATGGTGCATTTTTGAATGTGCCACAAAATTCGAAACCAGGTTTTTTTGGGTGAGCATCACTCCTTTTGGAACGCCTGTTGTACCGGATGTGTAGATGATTGTAGCCAGATCTTCGGGCAGTATTGAATTTTTTATTTTCTCAAGTTGATCGCCCAGTTCGTTTCTTTTCGAAGTGCCTAACTCAAGTATTTCCTCGTAGTTTTTTGCCCCTTCCACCGCCTCAAAAGAGTAAATCTCCCTGATGTGCTCCAGTCTTTTTATTATGGGATTTATCTTTTCATACAATTTCTGGTCGCCAACAATCACCAGCTTCACTTCGGCATGATGTAAAATATATTTGTATTCATCTTCGCCGATGGTGGGATAAATAGGTACATGCACCACTCCAGTCATTGCCAGGCCCATGTCGGCAAAATTCCACTCGGGCCGGTTGGTGGTAACAGTGGCCACTTTATCGCCTTTTTTCAGACCCAAAGCCATTAAACCCATAGCAAACTGATGCGATTTTTCAACATACTCTTCGGTTGAAAAGGTGTACCAGGTTCCATCCTTTTTTCCACCAAGCGCATCTTTACGCGGGAATTCGGCCAGGTAACGATCAAGAATATCAAATGTACGGGTAACTGCGGTTGCCATAAGTTCTATTAGTTTTTATAAAATTTGGCTAAAAGTAAATGAAATTGGAATTATGCCATTCAAACGAACCCTGCTAACAGGTTAAACAACCACTCAAAAAGTTTTTCAAGTCGAATATCAGTTTTATTGATTCTAAAAATCAAGAGGTTTTAAATATCAACAGAAATTATCTTTGGCAAACATTAAAATATATCTAAAATTTCCGCTCACAAAATTTTTCAATGACCAGGGAAAGCCAAATAGAAGAAAATCTAATCGCAACTCACTGGTTCGAAGTACAACTATCGCCCTGATAAAAATACCATTCGCGAGATAGAATCCTCGTTCCGTATCCTGAAAACCGATCTCAAAATACGCCCTGTTTTCCACAAAACCGATGAAAAAAAATATACATCCGTAAATGCAGCAAACCCGAAACCAAAGCACGCGAAATTTATGATGACCGGGAGCACAAACACCAACCCTGGATTCGAAAAGCTGTGTTACCCGAAAAACAATCTCGAAAAACAGATAACATTGATAACATGGAAATTACAAGTTAAATATTGCAAGTTGGTTTATGACCCCGGAATTTATGAAATCAGTAAAAAACGATATGCGGAGAAAGTTTTGGGAGGAGAAACGGAAGGAAACACAGAGCAATTGGGAAAAAGGAATGATATTTTAAAAATGGGTCACTATTGATGCATACCGATAATTATTGGGATATTACAAGTATCTCGTCCCATGCCTGAAACAGCAAAAAACTTCATTAGTAACAACAAATTTCAATTTTATTGAAAACTATTAAATGATTCCCCGCTATTCTTTTCTTTGCTTTTTCACAATCAAAATCAGGCAAAAAGATTTCATTTTAACGAAATTTTAATGGCTCTGAATAGCCTCCTTTTAGCAATTTTATGGGTACTTTTGGCCAGCTAAAAAAACAACAACAATGAATAATTTAATCTTTGAATTTTTAAAAAACAAGGTGAGCTTGTTTCAATATTTTACCGATAATCAGATTTCAAAAATCATAGATGAATCCAGACTTCTGTTTTGTGAAGAAAATGAGGCAGTAGCCCGCTTCGGAGAAGAAAATCTCTTTTTAGGCGTTCTGATTGAAGGCGAGCTGTGTGCATCGGTAATTGGAGAAGGGGGCATCCGCAAAGAGATACGCATATTTGTTACAGGCGATACCTTTGGTGAAATTGCCTTAATGAGCCAGGACAAAATGATAGCCGATATTATTGCGACAAAGCAAAGTAAGGTTCTTCGTATCCCGGTTTCCGTGTTCCGGACAGTGATTATTGCAGAACCTGCAGCAATGGCGCATGTTTCGAAAACTGTTGTCGAACGGTTCCAGCAAATGCTTGAACAACCCGAAGCAGCCAAATCGGCTTTCAAACAAAGCGAGGATCCTTATGGTCTTCAGCTAAAAGGCGAGCGGCCTGAAAAAATACTGGTAATCAATTGTGGTTCGTCATCCATTAAATTTGCCTTTTTCGATTCGGAAGATGAAAACAATAAAGCCACAGGCCAGGTTGAACGTATTGGAATGGATAAAACCAGGCTAACATTTAGCGGATTGAAGGGCAAAACAAATCGCGAACTCGAAAAGGGTAGTTATACCGAAGCATTTAAAGCCATCATGGATGAACTTTCAAATCCGGAAACCGGTGTGATAAAACGTCCGTCCGATATCAGCGTTGTTGGCCACCGTATGGTGCATGGCGCCGAAAAATACCGGGCGGCTATCGTGGTCAACAACAAAATTCTGAAAGACCTTGAAGAACTAAATCCATTGGCGCCGCTGCACAATCCGGTGAATATTGCCGGAATCAGGGAAGCGCGAAAAGTATTCAGTTCAATACCACATGTAGCGGTTTTCGATACAGCATTCCACTCTACCCTACCCTCGTATGCCTACCTGTACGGCCTTCCTTATGAATATTACGAAAAAAATGGTGTCCGCCGTTATGGTTTTCATGGAAGTTCACATTCTTATGTTTGTTTAAAGGCCTCACAATATCTCCGGCAAAGGGTAAACGAATTAAAAATTGTAAGTTGCCACCTGGGAAATGGGGCATCGCTTTGCGCTGTTGAACACGGCCGTTCCGTTGACACCTCCATGGGGTTTACCCCGGGCGAGGGTTTGATAATGGGAACCCGTTGCGGAGACCTTGACGCAGGAGTAATTACTTATCTTGAACGCGAAGAAGGCATGACAGGCGCTGAAATAGACCAGTTATTGAACAAGAAAAGCGGATTGCTCGGACTTTCAGGAATATCTGGCGACGTGCGCGAACTTGAAAAGGCTGCTTTAAAAGGCAATGTAAGGGCATTAACAGCGTTGAAAGCCTTTAGTTACAGGGTTCGGAAATACATAGGGGCATATTTGGCAGCCATGGGTGGGATGGACGTTTTGATTTTTACGGGAGGTATTGGTCAGGGTAGCGCGGGAGTTCGGTCAATGGCGTTACAAGGACTACAGTGTATGGGAATTAAACTCGACGATAAACGAAACCGTGAAGCCAACGGTTTCGCAGACGTTTGTCGCATCTCCACCGACGATTCGCCGGTTACAGTATTAATTGTGCCTACCGATGAAGAACGCATGATTGCCCGTGAAACACTGCGTGCGTTAGGTCGTTCGTATTTAAAAGACATTGTAAAAGCACAGAAAAGCGAACCTTTTTTAATTGAAGTTTCGGCACATCATATTCATCTCTCACAGGAACACGCTGAAGCGCTTTTTGGCGAAGGACACCAGCTTACCTGGCACAGCGACCTTTCGCAACCCAGCCAGTTTGCCAGCAAGGAAATTCTAACGCTTGTGGGGCCAAAAGGTAAAATTGAAAGAATCCGTGTGCTAGGGCCAACCCGCAAAGAAACGCAGATTGAAATATCGATGACTGAACAGTTTAAACTTGGCATTCATCCGCCAATCCGCGAATCGGGAGACCTTGAAGGAACGCCGGGTTGCATTTTGGAGGGGCCAAAGGGCAGTGTTAAAATTGAAAAAGGAATTATTTGCGCTTTACGTCATATTCACATGACTCCCGAGGATTCGCTTCGTTATGGCTTAAAAGACAAAGCTGTAGTTCGTGTGCGTGTTAAAGGTAACCGTGAACTCATTTTTGGCGATGTTTTGGTGCGCGTAAACCCGAATTACAAACTGGCCATGCACATTGACACCGATGAAGCCAACGCCGCCAATTTAAAAACCGGAGATTTGGTTTATATTGACAGGATTCAAAGCGCTGATTAAAAACAGGTTACAATGAAGGA
>Ga0210023_1001550_pt1 | contig 15989 bp, 10 predicted proteins | sample CryGeymeta201524_FD_183987 | JGI IMG/M metagenome (GOLD analysis project Ga0210023, IMG submission 183987) | Groundwater microbial communities from Crystal Geyser aquifers in Utah, USA - Crystal Geyser metaG 2015-24 (SPAdes) (version 2) | ecosystem: Environmental > Aquatic > Deep subsurface >... | reverse complement strand
GTCGTCGGGAAGAAGCCGTTATCCAGCTTGAACGTCGCCAGAGCCTCCTCGAAACCACGAATCTGAATTTCAGCTTTGGTACGCCGGGCTTTTTCCGGTTCCCCCAGCAGCCGCGGCACCACAATTCCGGCCAGAATGCCCAGAATCACCACCACCACCAGAATTTCAATCAGGGTAAAACCGCGTTGATCTTTGCCTCTGCGTTGATTCCTTTGCATCGTTTCTCCTCTAGAAAATTCGTTCCCAGGTCTTTCAGCCCAGGCTCTGGCTGGCCTGAAAAATTGGCAGCAGAATCGCCAGCACAATGAAGCCGACGGCTGTGCCCATAAACAGAATCATGATCGGCTCCAGCAGGGAAAGCATGCGATTGATCGACAGTTCAATCTGCTGATCACAGGTATCGGCGACCCGTCGCAGCATAGGTTCCAGCTCGCCGCTTTTTTCCCCTATGGCAATCATCTGTGTCAGCATCACCGGGAAAATAGCCGCCTTATGCAGCGGCCCCGCCAGAGATGAGCCTTCGCGAATCTGCTGCTGGGCCGATTCAATCACCTGCTGCAGAACACGATTATTCAGCAATTTGGCGGTAATTTCCAGGGCTCGTAACAGGGGCAAACCACTGCCGAGAAGGGTTGACAGGGTGCGGCTGAAACGGCTGGTAGCAATCAGCAGACTGAGCTTGCCCAGAATCGGCAGTTTCAATTTCCAGCGATCCAGTGTTTCACGCCCCCGATCACGCGCCGCCCAGCGTTGAAAAAACACCAGCGCCGCCACAAACAACAGCAGCAACAGCCACCCATAATCACGCAGCAGATTGCTGACGGCAATGAGCATGCGCGTCGCCAGGGGCAACACCTGATCCAGTTCCGTCAGCATACTGGTCACCTTGGGCAACACGAAACCGACCAGAAACAGGAGCACCCCGGTGCCGACCAGGGCCATGAGCAGGGGATAAGCCAAGGCGGCGGTAATGCGACTGCGCAGCCGGGCCTGCTCTTCGAGCAGATCGGCCAGGTTATTCAGGGCCTGATCCAGGGTGCCGCTGTTTTCCCCGACCTCAATCATGCTTAAGTAAACCGGCGGGAAAATGCGTGCATCAGCCGCCAGGGCCAGATGCATGGGCTCCCCTTCGACCACGGCATCGCGCACCCGGGTAAGAGCCTTGGCCAGTTGCGGCTGTTCGAGTTGGCCGGCGACGGTACTGATGGAAAGTTCGAGGGACAGCCCGGCCCCAAGCAGGGTGGAAAGTTGCCGGGTCGCCACTGCCAGGTCTTCCACCGGCACCCGCGACGTGTTTATTTTCTGCCACCAAGTCTGTGGTCGGGCCGCACCGGTCAGGGAAATTTCGCTGACAAAGACCCCCTGTTGCCGCAAACTGGCGATCACCGTGCGCTGGCCGCTGCCTTCGATGCTGCCGCGGACTTTTTTGCCCGCGCTGTCAAAACCCTGATATTCAAAAAAAGCCATCGACCGGAGTCCTTAGCTGTCCAACTGGGTCACCCGCAACACTTCTTCCAGGGAGGTTTCTCCCTGGCGCGCCTTTTCCAGACCAGCCTGCCGCAGGGTGAGCATACCGCCCTTCTGTGCAGCGTGGCGAATAGTGCCGGCATCGGCACCGGCCATCAGCAACGCCCGAATAGCATCGTTGATGATCATCAACTCATAAATGCCCGTCCGACCGCGGTAACCAATATTCTGGCAACTTTCGCACCCGGCGCTGCGAAAGAATTGGCGGTCAGTCTGCTCATCGAGCAGGCCATCAAAATGGCGAACCATCTCGTCACTCGGTTCATAACTGGTGCGACAGTTGGGGCACAGGCACCGCACCAGGCGCTGAGCCAGAATCCCATTGACCGCCGATGACACCAGAAAGGGCTCAATTTTCATATCGAGGAGCCGGGTCAGGGCACCGGCGGCGTCGTTGGTATGCAGAGTCGAAAAAACCATGTGTCCGGTCAGGGCCGACTGCACCGCAATCTCGGCGGTTTCACCGTCGCGAATCTCACCGACCATGATGATGTCGGGATCCTGACGCAGAATCGAACGCAAGCCCACCGCAAAGGTCAGCTCAATTTTGGGATTAACCTGAATCTGACCGACGCCGTTGAGCTGATATTCAATCGGATCTTCAACCGTAATAATATTTTTGCTGCGATCATTGAGACGACTCAGGGCGGCATAAAGGGTGGTCGTTTTGCCCGAACCCGTGGGGCCGGTGACCAGAAATATGCCATGAGGTTGTAAAATCAGCTGCTCGATCTGCTGACGCATTTTATCCCCCAGCCCCACTTCGCTCAGTTCAATCACGCTGCCGCTCTTTTCAAGCAGGCGTAAAACCAGGCGTTCGCCATAGGCCGTGGGCAGGGACGAAACCCGAACATCGACATCGCGCCCGGCAATCCGCACCCGAAAACGTCCATCCTGGGGCAGGCGCTTTTCAGCGATATTCAGGCCCGACATAATTTTAAGTCGTGAAATAATCGCCGCCTGGGCCTTTTGAGGCGGCTTGAGAATTTCATAGAGCACGCCATCGATGCGGTAGCGCACACTCATTTCGGTTTCAAAGGGTTCCAGGTGGATATCACTGGCTCGTTCACGACAGGCGCGGGCGATTAAACCGTTGACGAAGCGAATAATCGGCGCTTCGTCACTGCTGTCGAGAAGATCGGTCGGTACCAGATTGGTGGACAGGTCACCATCTTCGGCATCGAGCTCGGGGGTTAAATTGGTATCGCCGGCTTTCTGGGCATAGGCCTGATTGATGGCGCGTAAAATTTCATCGCGGGTTGCCAGACAAAGGCGAATGTGGCAGCCACTCAAAGCGCCAAGGTCATTCAGCACCCGGGAGTTGGAGACATCGGCCAAAACCAGTTTTAATCGGCCATCCGTTTGTTCGAGGGGAAAAGCACATTGCTCGCGAAGATATTCGAGGGGCAGGCGTTCGAGCAGTTCAGCCACGCCGCTGACTGCCGGGATAGCGGCGAGAAACTCCAGCCCGAACTGGGTGGCAAGGGCCTGCTGCAGGGCGCTTTCACTCAGGCTGTAATGCTGGAGCAGCAGTTGGCCAAGGCGCTCGGGTTCCTGCTGCTGGCGCTCTAAAGCTGCGTCAAGGGTGGCCTGACTCAAACCCGCATCGCGCACCAGAATTTCGCCGAGCTTTTGCCACTGACTCATGGCTGGCGCAAACCTTCTACCGGCTCAGGCTGGTTACGACTGTTGATGAGCAGGGTCTTTTCTTCGATGGTTTTTTTCAGCTCGTCGCTCTGGAATCTTTCGGCGTTGAGCTGCGCCTGACGGGTTATTTCACTCATTTCACTGGCGTTGCGAATCACCCGTGGCGTCATGAAAATCAGTAAATTGGTCTTGGTTGATTTGGTGCCCTTGCTGCGAAACAACCAGCCGAGCAGGGGCAGGTCACCCAACAGGGGAACTTTGGATTCCGTCGCCTGGACATTGGTGCCGATGAGCCCCCCGAGCACAACCGTTTTGCCATTTTCGGCAATCACCGTATTGCGCAACTGACGCTTGGTAAAGGTCGGTCCAACATCATTAACATTACCAACCTGGGTGCCGGCGATATCGGTCATTTCCTCAAAAATTGTTAAACGCACCAGATTATCTTCGGTCACCTGGGGAGTGAAACGCAGGGTCAAGGCGACATCTTTGCGCTCAATGGACACACTGGTGGCTAAACCGCTGCTGCCGCCGGTGTCGGTTAAGCGGTTGGTGATAATCGGCACATTGGAACCAACAATAATTTCGGCTTCTTCGTTGTCGGTGGTCAACAGGCGCGGCGCAGAGAGAATGTTGACATCCCTGCTGACCTGCGACAGCTGAATCAGGGCCGAAAGTGCCGGCACCGTAAAAGTGGTACCGTCGCCACGATTAATGGTAATGGGGTTGAACATACCGCCCAGCATCAGACCCTGAACCGTTTGCGCCAGCAACGGCAGAGTGCCACTTTCGTTGGGCGTGATGCTGCTTAAGCCGACGCTGCCCGTATTCAGATTACTGGTACCCAGCATAACGCCATTGCCGTTGACCTCGGCGGCTCCTTGCAGAGACACCCCGATATCACGCGTGGCCTCCATGGACAATTCGAGAATCAGCGCTTCGACATACACTTGGTTACGCCGGATATCGAGTTTTTCGATCACCTGCTTAATTTGGGCAAATTCGTCGGGTTCGGCACTGATCAGCAGGGAATTTGTCGGTTTGTCGGAGGTGATAACCAAAGGCCCTGACGGCTGATTGGGCGCCACCGCACCACCCGGTTGGCGCGCCGTCGCCGCGGCAGTTTTTTTGCCGGTCATAATTTCATTAAGGGTTTTAGCCAGATCTTCGGCGTCGGCATTTTTGAGGTAATAGACATTAATATTGGAGCGATCCTGCTCTCCGGCAACATCCAAAGTTTCAATCAGATTACGAATCAGGGTAATTTCATCATCCGAAGCAATCACCAGCAGGGTATTGGTGCGCGGATAAGCGATGACCTGGCCGGGCTTATCCTGAGCTGTCGCGACCTTGCGACTACGGCTGCGCGGACTGTTCTGCTTCACCAGCAGCGTGTTAATCATCTTGGCAATTTCTTCGGCACTGGCGTTTTCAAGCTCGAAAATTTCCAGGCGATCCAGCGCCGCGGGCAAATCCAGCTTGGCGATAATTTCTACCAGGCGCTCAATGTTGGCCGCACTGTCGGTCAGAATCAGGGTATTGGTTGGTTCATAAACCGTCAGATTGCTGGTTTTGGGAATCAGGGGACTTAAAACGGTCGTGGCTAAGGACTGGGCGTCGGCATATTTCAGGGTCAACAGGCGGGTGACATAATTTTCGCCCTCGGCGTCGGTCACCGGCAAATTATTGAGTTTGGCATTCTGCACCGGCACAATTTTATTGACCTTGCCGCTGGGCACCAGGGTAAAACCCTTGACATTCAAAACCGTGAGAAAGAGCTGATAGGCTTCTTCCTTGGTCATGGATTTGGGTGAAATAACCGTCACCTTGCCGCGCACCTGTTCATCGTAAACGAAGTTGCGACCGGTCATTTCCGATATCGTTTTAATCAGATCAACCAGTTCGACATCTTTGAAATCGAGGGACAACTGCTCCGCTGCCGCAGGTTCGGCGCTAGTCGCCGGCAGGGGGGCCAACAGAGAAAAAAACAGCAGCAAAAAAATGGGCCAAAAATTCTTCATTATCATCTTATCTCGTATGCGAAGGTCATGGCTTCGCCCTTTCTTTCGAGGCCAATACTGATCTGGCTGGCCTGGCGCAGTTGTCCAAAAACCTGCAAGGCCTTTTCCGGCGAATTGAGCGGCAGACCATTGACTTCACGCAAAATATCCCCCTTTTGCAAACCTAACTGAGCAATGAGTGAACCGGCCTGAATCATGCGCAGCTGGAAACCGGTGGTTTGACCATTTTCAAGATAAGGAACCGCCTGGGCCTGTTTGAGCAGGTCGCCAACATTGCCGCGCGCATTCTCGGCCACTTCAGCCGGGATCAGCCAGCGGTTTTCGTCAAGGCTTTCAATCTGCGCCCCGGTTTGTGTGGCTACCGATGAAGGCGTGAGCGCCGCACGACTGCCCGCCGCGGCAAGGGGCTTGCCCTTCTGAGCTTCGAGCACCAGGAAGCTGCCGTCCGCAAACTCCAGGGTTACCCGGTTACGCTCAATCGCACCAATTTTTGTACCATCAGGCAGTTCGCCATGCAGGGGTCGGGGGTAGGTTTCTTTGCCGTCGCTCAAAATCGCCAAGGCGTCGCTGCCCGCCACGGTGCCGATCAATTCCCACTTGGTCGATGCTCTCTTGACCCCGCTGGGCTGATCCGGGGTTACGGTTTCCGAGCTGGTTGCAGAAAATTTCTGCTCACCCCCCGCCGGGTTAAAAATATCGCGCTGCAAAATAACCGCGTAATCGGCCAGGCTGGGCTCTGCGACCGTTTCGATGGCAGACGGCGTAGTGCGTTGCGCGCTGATCAGCGGCGGTTCAAGCCGATTGCCAAGTTCGCTTGCCACCAGCTTTCCCAGCGCCAGACCGCAGAGACAGCTGAGAACAACAAAAACAAACACATAGTAACGTTGAATGAAAATCAGCATCAGTCGCCGCGAAAAGCCAGGAAGGTCTTTCTGAATGGTAGAGCCGCCAAAAACATCGGACAGTTTTAACGTTTCGAGTCGTCAAAATCAAGGGATTAAGCGAGTTTTGCCACAAAAGTTACACCAATGAATCCTATTTATTGAATTCGGCTGAAAAATTGTGAACAGTTTTTTTCTTCCGGCGCGCGGTTATTTCGAAAAAAATTGTCCGGCCCGCTGGTCAGCTGCCCGGCTCTCGGCTAAGATTGGGGAAATTTGGCGCATAAATTAACCGATGCGACCCCAAAGTCTAAGTCACCCATTAGCAAAAGAAAGTTGTCCCGATGAAAAAGAACCTGCTTGAGCCTGGGCAAAAGCTGCACGGGTTTGTGGTTGAGAAAATTGACGAAATTCCCGGCATCAAGGCCCGTATGATTCGCCTGCGCCATGAGAAAACCGGCGCAAGACACATGCACCTCGAACGCGCCGACAGTAATATGCTGTTCGGGGTCGGTTTTCGCACCCCGCCGCAGGATTCCACCGGGGTCGCACATATTCTCGAACACACTGCCCTGTGCGGCTCACGGAATTTCCCCGTGCGTGATCCTTTTTTTTCCATGCTCAAGCGCAGCCTCAATACCTTCATGAACGCCATGACCGCCAGTGACTGGACCCTCTATCCCTTTGCCAGTCAGAACCACAAAGATTTCGATAATCTGCTGTCGATTTACCTGGATGCCGCCTTTTTTCCCAATTTGAGTGAGCGGGATTTCTCTCAAGAGGGGCATAGACTCGAATTTGAAGAGCCAGAGAATCCGGCATCGCCCCTGGTCTACAAGGGGGTGGTCTACAACGAAATGAAGGGTGCCATGTCCGACCCTTCATCCCTGCTCTCCCGCCGCCTGAACCGCGCCCTTTACCCCACCACCACCTATCACTACAATTCGGGTGGCGAGCCCGCCGAAATTCCAGATCTCAGCTGGCAGCAGCTGCGCGACTTCCACGCCCGCTATTACCATCCGTCCAACGCCTGGTGCTTCAGTTATGGTGAGCTGGATCTGCCGCATCTGCTGGCGCGGGTCAATGCGCTGGCCCTTGACCAGTTCGGCCCAATCGAGATTCAGAGCAGGGTTCCGGCGGAACAGTTTTGCACCAGCCCGCGCCAGGTTCACGAATTTTATCCCCTGGATGCCGGCGAAAATCCCCAGGGACGCTCCATGGTTCAAGTCGCTTGGCTGACCTGCGAAATCAATGACAGCGTCGAGCGCTTGGGCCTGACCCTGCTGGCCGCGCTACTGCTGGGCAATCCGGCGGCCCCCCTCTACAAAGCCCTGATTGATTCGGGATTAGGCGCCAACCTGGCCCCCGGTTGCGGTTATCAGGATGATAACCGTACCACCTGTTTTGCCGTTGGCCTGCAAGGCACCGATCCCGACAAGGCCGCCCAGATCGAAGACCTGATTCTGCAAACTCTGGAACAGATTGCCCGTCGCGGTTTCAGCCCCGAACGCATTGAAGCGGCGATTCATCGCCTGGAATTTTCCAATCGTGAAGTCAGCGGCGATAGCTATCCCTACGGCCTGCTGCTGCTGATGCGCATGCTCGGGCCCTGGCTCCATGGCGGCGATCCCCTGTCAGCCCTCGACTTTGATCACCAACTTGCCGAGCTACGCACCCGCCTCGACGCCGGGCCCTACCTGGAACAACTGCTGCGCCGTTGGCTGCTCGACAACCCCCACCGAGTTCGCTTGCTCCTCGAACCCGATCAGCAACTGCGACAAAAGGAAGAACAGGCCCAGCGGGAAAAACTGGCCAAACTGGCGGCCCAACTGAGTGAAACGGATAAAACGCAGATTATTGAACGAGCCCTGGCGTTGCAAAAGGCGCAGGAAGAGGACGAGAATCTCGCGTGTCTGCCAACCCTGGAGCTGACGGATATCAAAGAGACGGAAAGCGCCATTGCGTTGCACGAAGAAGTCCTTGACGGCGCAACCCTCAACGTCTGTGACCAGCCGACCAACGGCATTGGCTATCTTCACCTCAATCTGCCCCTGGGAGCACTGAGCGCCGAGGAGTTACCCCTCTTGCCCCTGTTCAGCGCCCTGTTGACCCAGGTGGGAACCAAATGCAGCGATTATGTCGAGCTTGCCCAGCGCATCGAAGCCGTCTCCGGCGGCATCAGCGCACGCACCTCCCTGCTGGAAAGCCCCCTGGACAATCAGCAGTATCTGCCCAGCTTCGAAATCAAGGCCAAAGCCCTGGTGCGCCATGCCGCCGCCCTGACGGAACTGCTGGGCGAAATTCTCACCGCAATCGATTTCAGCGATATTGCCCGTATCAGGCAGGTGCTCGACCAGTTGCGCATTTCCCTCGCTAACTCGGTGCCATCCAGCGGTCATTCTTATGCCGCGCGCGCGGCAGCCGCCCATTTAACCCCGGCGGCACGCCTGCGCGAACTCTGGTCGGGGCTCGAACAGGTGGCGCTGATGCAGCAACTGGCAAGCCGCAGCGACACCGAGCTAAAACACACCGCCGCCTGCCTGCAAGCCATGGCCAAACGCCTCTTTTGTCGCGGCCAACTGCACCTGCTGCTGACTGCGGAAGCCGAGGCGTTCGACGCCTTCCGCACGCCCTTGAAGCAACTCTTGGCGCAACTTCCACCAGCGACAAAATCCGCGGGTGAAATGGCATTGCCGGCGCCGGTAGAACAACATCAGGGCTGGATTTATTCGGTGCCGGTCAACTATGTCACCCAGGTTTTCATGGCGCCGCCCTACCAGGATGCCGACGCTGCCCCACTGGTGGTGCTGGGCAAGCTGATGCGCGCCGAATATCTGCACCGCGAAATCCGTGAAAAAGGTGGCGCCTATGGCGGCATGGCCGGTCACAACGCCGAATCGGGGCTCTTTTCCCTGCTGTCCTACCGCGACCCGCACCTCGAACGCACCTTCAAGGTTTACACCGACGCCATCGCCTGGGCGGCACGCGGGGCCTTTCAGGACCAAAGCATCAAGGAAGCGATTCTGGCGGTATTCAGCGATCTGGATCAACCCTTGTCGCCCTCGGGCAACGGCAGCCGCGAGTTCGCCAACCGCCGCCAGGGCTTAAGCCTGGAAATGCGCAACCGCATGCGTCAACGCCTGCTCGCCGTCGACCGCAAACAACTCATGGCCGCAGCCCAGCGCTGGCTGGTCGAATCGACCCATAACGCCAGCTGTGTTCTCGCCAGCGAAGAGGCCCTCAAAAACTGGAACAACAGCCACCCCGAGCAGAAACTGATTTTAAAACGCCTGTAGGGACGACGGGCCCCCGTGCCTGCCCGGTTTTTGAACGGTTTGGAATTTTTCCCGAGGGAGCCCACAGGGGGGCTCCCCTACCCATTTTTTGAGAACTCATCCATGTCATCAGAACAAACTTTTTTTGCCACGGCCGCTCACGGGCTGGAAAAACTCCTCGCCGCCGAACTCACCGCCATGGGGGCCGCAGAGGTTGTTGAAGAAATGGGTGGTGTTCACTTCAACGGGCCCCTGAAGCTTGCCCTGCGGGCCTGCCTCTGGTCGCGCCTGGCCAGTCGTATTCTCATGCCGATTGCCGAATTTGCCGCCGACAATTCTGATCAGCTCTATGCCCAGGTTGTGCAGCTTGACTGGCGTCAGCATCTGGACAAGGGACGCACCCTGGCCGTCGACGCCCATGTTGCCCAATCAAACCTCGACCATTCGCGCTTTGCCCTGCTGCGCGTCAAAGATGCGGTGGTCGATCAGCTGCGCAACTCCTGCGGCTGGCGCCCGGATATCGCTCCCCAACAGGCTGATTTGCGCCTGAACCTCTATCTGTTCAGAAACCATGCGACCCTCAGTATCGACTTGAGTGGCTCCAGCCTGCACAAGCGCGGCTACCGCAGCGACGGCCTGGGCGCGCCCCTCAAGGAAAATCTGGCCGCCGCTATTCTGCTGCTCTGCGACTGGCCCCACATTCATGCTGCCGGCGGTGCCTTTGTCGACCCCATGTGTGGCTCGGGAACCCTGGCAGTCGAAGCCGCCCTCATGGCCACCGACAGCGCACCGGGCCTGCTGCGCGATCACTTCGGCTTCACCGGCTGGAAACAGTTCAATGGTCAGGGCTGGGATGAGCTGCGCCAGGAAGCGCAACAACGCCAGGCCGCTGGTCTTGCCCGTCGCCAGCCGCCGATGATCGGTTACGATGAACAGAGTCGCGCCATTCGCCAGGCCTGGGAGCATGGCCGCGCCGCCGGGGTTGAACGCTGGCTGCATTTTGAACGCCGCGAACTGGATCTGGTCGAAAAGCCACCCTGCACCACCGGGCTCCTGGCCACCAATCCCCCTTACGGTGAGCGTTTAGGAGAGGTCGCCGCGTTGCCCTCGCTCTACAATCGACTCGGTGAAAAGATGACCCTCTTCCAGGGCTGGCAGGCCGGCATCATCACCAGCCAGGTCGAACTGGGCCGGGCGATCGGCCTGCGCGCTGCCCGGCGCACCCCCCTCTACAACGGCGCCCTGAAATGCCAACTACTCCATTTTCACCTCGACGCAACCAACCACTGGAAATCTCTGGCCGATGGCGCGGGCAAACCGGTGCAGCGCAAACTGTCCGCCGAGGCCGAAATGCTTGCCAATCGACTCCGCAAAAACCGCAAAAAACTGGCGTCATGGATCAAACAGGAAAAACTTGCTTGCTATCGCATCTATGATGCCGACCTGCCCGAATTCAACCTGGCGATTGATGTCTATGGAGATGAGCTACATCTCGCCGAATACCAGGCCCCCAAAGATATTCCGGCGTCAAAAGCCGCCCGCCGCCTGGCCGAAGCCCTGGAAGCCCTGATTCAAGTATTTGATGTCAGCCAGAGTGCCATTCACGTCAAGCAACGCCTGCGGCAGAAAGGCAAAAATCAGTACCAACCTCAAAATCGACGGGGGCAACTCAAGGAAGTGCGCGAAGGGCAGCTCCATTTTCTGGTGAATTTGAGTGATTACCTGGATACCGGGCTTTTCCTTGACCATCGCCTGACCCGAAAACTTATCGGCGAACTGGCCGAGGGCAAAAATTTTCTCAATCTGTTTGCCTATACCGGCACGGCCAGCGTTTACGCCGCCGCCGGTGGCGCCACAACAACCACCAGCGTTGATATGTCGCACACCTACTGCGCATGGGCACGCAAAAATCTGACCCTTAACGGTTTCAGCGGCACGGCCCATCAGGTGATTGAGGCCGACTGTCTGGCCTGGCTTAAAGAAGCGCCAGCCCAGGCCTTCGACCTGATTTTTCTCGATCCTCCGACCTTTTCCAACTCAAAGAGCATGAGCGACAATTTCGATATTCAGCGTGACCATGTTGGCCTGCTGCAAACGGTGATAAAACTGCTGACCCCCGGGGGCCTTTTGATTTTCTCCAACAACCTGCGCAGTTTCAAAATGGATTTTGATCAGCTGGACGCATTGAAAATTGAAGACCTGAGTGCCACCACCCTGCCGCCCGATTTCGCCCGCAACCCCCGCATTCATAATTGCTGGCGCATTGAAAACTAAAGGTAGGCAGACCGATCTTTTAAACCGCAGAGGGTGCCTTGCCTCGTTCCACTCCCGTCTCGCAATACCCGAACCCAGTCAATTCAATATCATTGAATTTTCGGATTGACACGCCGAATTTTCAATGATAAAGCTCTTCTATGTTGACGCGCTCTCACTATCTTAATGCTCTGTCGGTTGCAACCACACGGTCGCCGGTGACCGCGCTGCTCGGGCCACGCCAGTGCGGTAAAACCACCCTGGCAAAAGCATTTTCTACCAATCAGGTATCACATTATTTCGACCTTGAAGCTCCATCGGATCAACAACGGCTACAGAATCCCGAATTGCTGCTTTCATCGCTTGACGGGCTGGTCGTGCTCGATGAAATACAGCTGATGCCCCAACTTTTCAGTATCTTACGGGTTCTGGTCGACCAGTCCGAACATCGGGCCCGCTATCTGATTCTTGGCAGCGCATCACCGCAAGTTATCAAGGGCGCTTCTGAAACCCTGGCTGGGCGCATCGAATTCATCGATCTGGGTGGTTTTGATCTGCTCGAAACGGCAAGTTCAGCAGGCCAGCAGCTTTGGCTGAGGGGCGGGTTTCCTCGTTCTTTTCTGGCGAAGAACGAAGCTGACAGTCTGGCCTGGCGCGAAGGGTTCATCCGAACCTTTTTGGAAAGGGACCTGCCTCAACTCGGCATTAATATTCAGGTGACGGCCATGCGCCGGTTCTGGACAATGTTAGCCCATACCCATGGACAGATCTGGAATGGCTCAGCACTGGGGCGTTCGCTCAGTTTATCCGACAAAACAGTGCGTCATTATCTCGATATCCTGACCTCAGCCTATATGTTGCGCCAGCTGCAACCCTGGCACGCTAATCTCAAAAAGCGCCAGGTCAAGTCACCAAAAATTTATTTCCGTGATACGGGATTACTGCACAGTCTGCTCGGACTCGAAACCTACCATCAGCTGCTGGGCCACCCTGCGCTGGGATCTTCCTGGGAAGGGTTTGCCTTAGAACAGGTCATGCGTATCGTTCGACCGAAAGATGCCTATTTCTGGGCAACACACAGTGGCGCTGAAGTCGATCTTTTTTTTGTTGCAGGGGGCCGGAACTATGCCATCGAATTCAAATTCAGCGAGGCCCCCAAAATGACCCGCTCAATGTTAAGTGCCCTTGAGAGCTTGGAGCTCGACTATCTGTGGGTCATTTATCCAGGCGGCCAAAGCTACCCGATCCATGAACGGATCGGGGTTTCACCCCTGAACGAAGCGGGATTATCGGCCATTAGCGAAAAAATAGAAAAATGCTGATCCATTTCCCAGTATAATGTCAGCCCATTGCCGACCTACGAAGCGGGTATGTTTATGGACGACCTCTTTCTACCCCAGGATGGCTAAGAAAAGCGACAAATACAAGGTGCAATGGCCGAACAATGAGACCGTCGAAGCAGTGAGGTGATTGCGACTATTCACAGCCTGGCGCCACGATTGGTGAGTTTTTTGCGCCGCCATCACTTATTGACAGGAAAAATGAAATGACAAGCACCCAACAACGCGCCGCACTGCGACGCCAAATCTGGTCAATTGCCAACGATGTACGAGGCTCAGTGGATGGCTGGGATTTTAAGCAGTATGTACTCGGCACTCTGTTTTACCGCTTTATCAGCGAAAACTTTTCCAGCTACATCGAGGCCGATGACGACAGCATCAATTATGCAAAGTTAGGCGACAACGTTATCACCCCGGAGATCAAAGACGATGCCATTAAAACCAAAGGCTACTTCATCTACCCCAGCCAGCTGTTTGCTAACGTCGCCAAAGATGCCAACACCAACGAAAGCCTGAATACCGATCTGGCCGCCATCTTTGCTGCGATTGAATCTTCCGCTAATGGCTACCCTTCCGAAGGCGACATCAAAGGCTTGTTTGCCGATTTTGATACCACCAGTAACCGCCTGGGCAATACGGTTAAAGACAAAAACATTCGCTTGGCCGCTGTGCTCAAGGGTGTATCCGGGCTCGACTTTGGCGACTTTCATGGCAGCCAGATCGACCTGTTCGGTGATGCCTATGAGTTTCTCATCTCCAACTATGCCGCCAATGCCGGCAAGTCTGGTGGTGAGTTTTTCACTCCGCAACACGTTTCCAGGCTGATCGCCCAACTGGCCATGCACAAACAGAAAAGCGTCAATAAAATCTATGACCCCGCGTGCGGTTCTGGCTCGCTGCTGCTACAAGCCAAAAAGCATTTTGACGCCCACATTATTGAAGACGGCTTTTGGGGGCAGGAGATCAACCACACCACCTACAACCTGGCGCGGATGAACATGTTTTTGCACAACATCAACTACGATAAGTTCAATATCCAGTTGGGTGATACGCTGCGAGATCCGCATTTTGGCGACGACAAACCCTTTGATGCCATCGTCTCCAATCCGCCTTATTCGGTGAAATGGATCGGCAGCGACGACCCCACCCTGATCAACGATGACCGCTTCGCCCCGGCCGGTGTGCTTGCCCCTAAATCCAAAGCCGACTTTGCCTTTGTGCTGCACGCCCTCAGTTACCTCTCCGGCAAAGGCCGCGCCGCCATTGTCTGCTTCCCCGGCATTTTTTACCGTGGCGGTGCTGAAGCCAAAATCCGCAAATATCTGGTGGATAACAACTATGTCGAAACGGTGATTTCCCTCGCGCCCAACCTGTTTTTTGGCACCACCATCGCGGTGAATATTCTGGTGCTCTCCAAACACAAAACCGATACCACCACCCAGTTTATTGATGCCAGCGGCCTGTTTAAAAAAGAGACCAACAACAACATCCTCACAGATGCCCATATCGAACAGATCATGCAGGCGTTCGACAGCAAAGCGAATATCGATCACCTCGCCCTTTCCGTGCCCATTGAGCAGGTCGCTGCCAGCGACTACAACCTGTCGGTCAGCAGCTATGTGGAAGCCAAAGACAATCGCGAAATAGTGGATATTTCCCAGCTCAATGCCGAACTGAAAACCACCGTCGTCAAAATTGACCAGTTGCGGGCGGATATTGATGCCATCGTGGCGGAGATTGAGGGTGAGGGGGCTTAAGGCATGAGCGATGTCATTATTTACACCACCGAAGACGGCACGACCAAAATTGATTTACGCCTGGAAAACGGCACGGTTTGGTTATCTCAATTAGAAATTGCAGAGCTTTTTCAAACTACCAAACAAAATATCAGCAAGCACGTTCAGGCCATTTTTGACGACCAGGAGCTGAACGAAAAAGCAACTGTCAACCAGCAGTTGACAGTTCAAAAAGAAGGCGAGCGCGAGGTTTCACGCACGATTGCACTCTATAACCTCGATGTGATTCTGGCAGTCGGTTATCGTGTACGTTCGGTGCGTGGCGTGCAATTCAGGCGCTATGCGTCCACTGTTTTGAAGGAATACCTGGAAAAAGGTTTTTCCTTGAATGACGAGCGCCTGAAAAACCTCGGTGGTGGAAATTACTGGAAAGAATTGCTGGGTCGCATTCGCGATATTCGCTCCAGTGAAAAAGTGATGTACCGTCAAGTGCTCGACCTCTACGCCACCGCAACAGACTACACCCCCGATAGCGAGCAAAGCCTCACGTTTTTTAAAATCGTACAAAACAAACTGCACTATGCCGCTCACGGCCATACCGCCAGCGAAGTCATCTACCTGCGCGTGGATAGCGATAAACCCTTTGCGGGCTTAAGCAGTTTCAAAGGCAGCCAGCCCACACAGGCCGAAGCCATGATTGCCAAAAACTATCTCAGCGAGCAGGAATTGCGGGTGCTCAACAACCTGGTTTCTGCGTATTTTGATCTGGCTGAATTGAACGCCATTGAAGAGCGAGAAATGCGTATGGCCGATTATGTTCGCGAGCTGGACAACATCCTGAACTCCACCGGGCGCAAGGTACTGGACAATGCTGGCAACATCTCGCATTCCCAAGCAGCAAACAAAGCCAAGCTGGAATACCAGAAATACAAAGCCAAAACACTGGACAATGTGGAAAAAGACTACCTGAAAACCATTGCTTCACTGGAAAAACAGGCAAGAAAAGAGAGCCGTAAACAATGAGCGCAATGAGTTTTATGGAAAAGCTGCTAGATGGGGTTGAGGTTGAATGGCAACCTTTGGAGCAGGTCGCGAAAATAAAACATGGGAAAGATTGGAAAGGCTTAGGAGCTGGCGATGTTCCGGTTTACGGTTCAGGCGGCATCATGGGGTATGTCGATAGGGAGCATTACCCGTTTATTGCACACCCTTGAGCCGTTTTTTGGCAATGTAGCTGTTCAGCACGGTATCGAAGGTTCCGTTGTAGAGGGCACAGCGTAAACGGAGCATGGTGTTGCCGTTTTCCACC
>Ga0210023_1001545_pt1 | contig 16047 bp, 13 predicted proteins | sample CryGeymeta201524_FD_183987 | JGI IMG/M metagenome (GOLD analysis project Ga0210023, IMG submission 183987) | Groundwater microbial communities from Crystal Geyser aquifers in Utah, USA - Crystal Geyser metaG 2015-24 (SPAdes) (version 2) | ecosystem: Environmental > Aquatic > Deep subsurface >... | reverse complement strand
TGCTTATCGACGAGATCATTTACGAGTTCAGCTTCGCGGTAACCCGCAAGGCTATCCTGGAAGAAAAGCTGGTGGTGATCACGAGCACCAGCGAGAAGGTGCTCTATGACCGCCGCGAAGGAAAGCCCAATTTTGACGATTCGTTGACCAAGGACCAGTTCCTGCAGTTCGCCTTCAAAGGGACCCGGGACAACCAACTTTTCCTGACCAATTCCGTTTCTCAAAAGGTCGACAATTTTCGGCCGGTCTACGACTGGTTCAAGGACACGCTCGAGCTGGTTGCGCCCGACTCGCGTTTCGAGCCTTTCGAGCAGTTCCTCGATGAGGGGCATCCCCTCTATACCACCATGAACGAGATGCTGCCGCAGCTCGACACGGGGATTGCCCACCTGGGCGGCGAAGAGATCCCGTTCGAAAACATCCCTCTGCCGGAGCCATTGAAGACCAAACTCCAGGAAGATGTGAAAGAAGGCATGACTGTCCGGTTGATGACGGAACCTATCAACGAGCGGTTCATTGTCACCCGTAAGGGCGGTGAATTGATTGCGAAGAAGCTGGTGACCTTCCATCCGAAGTCGGACGGAACAGAGGCCAAATTCGAGATCCGCCAAGAGTCGGACGGTTCACAGCGGTGACCTTCCATCCGAAGTCGGACGGAACAGAGGCCAAATTCGAGATCCGCCAAGAGTCGGACGGTTCACAGCGGGTCATAGACCTTCTGCCAGCTTTCCTTGAGCTTTCGGCGCAAACCTCAAAAAAAGTCTATGTCATCGATGAAGTTGACCGCAGTCTGCATACCTTGCTGACTCGACGACTGCTCGATGCATACTTGTCCAACTGCTCCACGGAAACAAGGTCGCAGTTGCTGCTGACGACTCATGACGTTCTGCTCATGGATCAGCAGCTGTTGCGTCGAGACGAGATGTGGGTGGCGGAAAGAGACGCTTCAGGAGCATCGAATCTGCTTTCCTTCAGCGAGTACAAGGATGTCCGCTACGACAAGGATATTCGAAAAAGCTACCTACAGGGTCGGCTTGGAGGAATCCCTCGCATCTTGCTGGGAGGGACACTGACAAATCCCTGCCTCATGGAGGAAAGCGAGGGGGATGAGTGATGCCGCCGAAAAGACGTAAATTTCAGAGACCACTCGGCGAGCGACGCTATCGGAAACTGTTCGTCCTCGCGGTTGAAGGCGTCAAGACCGAGCCACAGTATTTCGCCATTTTCAACGATCAACATTCGGTGATCCGAGTGAATTGCCTGAAAGGCAATCATGACAGCTCGCCGCCACAGGTCTTGAAGCGCATGGAAGACCACCTCAAGCAGGAAGCACTGAGAGCCTCGGATGAGGCCTGGCTGGTGGTGGACAAGGACCAGTGGACCGATGAGCAGTTGGCCCAGCTTCACGCATGGTCGCTGGGGCATGACAATTACGGATTTGCCCTCAGCAATCCCAAGTTCGAGTATTGGCTGCTACTCCACTTTGAAGACGGCACAGCTATCGGTTCGTCACGTGAGTGTTCCGACCGGTTAAAGCGACATCTACCCGATTACGACAAGGGCATCGACGTTCGCAAAATAACGCGGGACAGGATCGACGATGCTATCCGCCGCGCCAGAGTTCGAAACAATCCTCCCTGCGTCGACTGGCCACGTGCCCTTGGTGGCACGACGGTCTACAAGTTGGTCGAAAACATCCTCCAAGCCTGAGCCTGAAACTAGCTCAACATCGAATTATCAAGGACGCTCTCGGGCGTCCTTTTCTTTTTCTGCGGTGGTGCGGTGGATGGCTGAAGCCTTTGCGGTGGATGACCACCGCACGCCAATCTCTTGCCAGATAGGGCTTTCATGCCATTTGCGGTGGTTGCGGTGGCAATTCCAGAGGTCTTACCCCCTATGGACAAAAAAATATTTTCAATTCACCTACCCGACAACAGATCGACGTAAAAAAACGGTGCCAGCGCGAGAGACATTCCCAGAATACCACCGCAACCACCGCCATCTCTCTTCTATTTATTTATAACTATATAAAAACAAAGAACTAAGAACCTTAAACGGCCTGCGGTGGTATGCAAAAACCTTCCACCGCACAACCACCGCAACCACCGCTGATATCCACCGCATAAGCACTGCTCCGACAGTTTCAGGCCCGCTCCGGTAAATAACGGGAAAAGCAATTAACCCGTATTTCTGGAGCCTGAAGCCATGAGCCTTCTGAAAACCATGATCAAGCACACCGGCGGTGGGCAGGAAGCCACGGCTGGTTGTGAGTCCTCTCCATCATTACCACCGCAACCACCGCAGCCCGCCATCTATGTCTCCACCGGGCTCGATGTCCATGAGATCGATGATGTCCGCGACTGGCCCGAGGACGTCGAGATCGACGGCATGCTGTGTCGCCGTCTGTCGCCTGAATACTTCGCCTGGCTACGTTCCCGCATGGTCACGGCCCAAGTCGCACACAAGGCCGGAAAGCTCCCCGAGGATGCCTGGAACACGCTGCGGCAGCGATTCAACACCTTGCAGGAGCTGGCCATCCGGGAGTTCGGCAAGGAAAGCCTCCAGGAAATCCTGCGGCCCTTTTCTCCGAAGAACTACCGACCACCCGCACTTCGTCCCGAGTTAAAGGAGAACCCCGTCGAAGTTCCCAGAAAAGACTGGATTTATCCAGTTCCCAGAAAAGACTGGATTTATCCTGGGAACCAAGCTTGGAAATGTAAGCAGCCGGTGACTTCCCAGGCTGTCACCAAGGTCGACGCCATCTGTGAGCAGGCCTTGGCCAAGGGCTGGTCCGAGGCACGCCTTTATCAGAACCAGGGGCGATTCAGGTTTCCCTGCGGCGAGGACTACGGGCTGGTCTGCTTCGTCGATGGCGACCAGGAGATTGGCGAGGTCACCGAGCGATTTATCGAGATTGTCCACGGGCCGAAGTCCGGACGCCCCAGCACGCTGAGGTTTTTCAACCCGGACGTGCCAGCACGCTGAGGTTTTTCAACCCGGACGTGCTCCAGCCGTGGATGAAGAAAGTGGAGGATTGAGCCGTGAAAAAAAAGAAACGCTACGCCAATGCCAAGGATGTCCTGCCCGAGGAACTCTTCGAGCAGATTCAGAAGCACTACACCGGAATTCTCTGGATTCCCGCGCCCAGCCGTTTTTACCAGGAGCGCCGCAATCTGGTGCTGGCCCTTCATCTTCAAGGCATCAGCAGTCAGGAGATTTCCAACCTCGCGGGAGTGACCACCCGCCGGGTCAATCAGATCATTGCGGCCGAGCGAAAACAGGATCAGACCCGACAGATGGACGCCGTTTCCGGTAAGTAATCGCAGAACCGGCGGGAGCGTGTTTGGAGGCTAAATCGGTCTCCCGCCCGGCATCCCGGCATAAAAGAACAAACATTGGCAGGAAATCGATGTGACTTTGAGCAAACCTGACAAAGAGACAATGGATCGCTGGCACCGCAACGAGGGCAAGACAGAACCGCCCCGGCGCGGCCCTGGTGCGCCTGAAGGCAACCAGAACCGCCTGCGTCACGGCATCTTTGCCGACCGCTGTCTGACCCCGGAAGAGAAGGTCATGTTCGACGTGATCATCGAACGGCTCAACCAGGACTTCGTGTTCAACAAGTCCAGCGACTTTCTTCAGGTCGAACTGGTGGGCGTCTACTCGGTGAAGCTGGTCCGCGCCCAGATCGAAGGAAACACCCAGGCAGCCGAAAGTCTCGACCGCATGATCCGCTGCCACATGAAGGATCTCAAGACCACCAAGATCGCCCGCGAGGGTGAGGAGCCGCAAGGTCCCCAGACCTCTCCGGCGGAATGGGCGGCGGCGCTGCTGGAGAAGGTGGCCGAGGCCGCCAACACCACGGCCGCGAAGACCTCCAGCCGCAAGAAACGCGGAAAGAATTGCGGATAACACCATGGAGGGCTTTTCCGATGACCCCGGCCCACGGCGACTTGCGGCAGACAGCTTCACCAGGAATTGCGGATAAGACGTGTTCCTTGCACTTTCAGAATCGGCGTTCCCCAGCCGCCGATCATCATTACCACTTCTCACTATCCTCCAGCAGCTATCAATATCCGCTTGGCATGTGTGCGCATAAGCCGAGCCGCATAAGCCAAGCAGTTATTGGCATACGCAGCCGACAGACGCCGAAGGAGAAATTCCGGTCAATCGAAATTTCCCGACCCGCATGGCAGGATGCACCCCACTGTCATGATCATTCATCATCGGCGGATGTGTTCTTCTGCGGACACTGTCATTCACTGTCTTCGACACTGTCTCGCCCAACGAAAACAGGAGCAGCCAAGGCCGCTCCCATCATCGATTCCGAAAAGATCAGAGGCGTTCGAGGGCTTCCTCGAGCTGGCCGTCCACGAGGTGGGTGTAGATCTGGGTGGTTGACACGTCCCGGTGCCCCAAGGCCCTCTGCACCACGAGCAGGTCGTTGGTCGCGCTGTAGAGGTGGGTGGCGAAAGTGTGCCGCATGCCGTGCGGCGTCAGTTCCTTTTCGATCCCGGCTTTCAGCAGCCAGTGGGCGAGCCGGTTGGCGATTTGCCGCTGGCAGAGTCTGCTGTCCCGGTTCGACAGGAACAGGGCTTCCATTTCCGGGCGGCCGCGTCGACGGCGCTCGGACAGGTAGCGGCGCAGCAACGTGCGGAGGTCGGTCTTGATGAACTTGACCTGCGGCACATTCCCCTTGGCCCACACCCGCAGATGCTTGGCGTCAAGGTCGATGTCATCCATGTCGAGCGCGGCCAGCTCGCCAAGCCTGATCCCGGTGCCAAGGAGCACCTCGATCATGGCGCGGTCGCGCAGCGCGGAGAAGTCGGTCCAACCCTTGAGCTCCTTGAGCAGACGTTTCTTTTCGGTGGCGGTCAGGAACACCGGCAGCTTACTTGGCAGCCGATGCATGCGGATTGACCGGGCCGGATTGTCATCGACTACGCCCGCTTCGACGGCCCAGGCGAAGAAGGACCGCACGGCCGCCTTCATGCGATGGAGCGAAGCGGCTGAGCGCGGACCTCTTTCACAGTCAGCCACCGCCTCGGAGGAGAACACCTGGTCGAGGAGCCCGGGCGTAATCTCCCTGCAAATAATCCCGGGAGCCAGCTTCTCCGCCACACGGGCCAACAGGGCAAGATCCCTGCGGTATGCGGCTATGGTCGCTGGGGAGCGTCCTTCGGCCGACAGGCGGGCACAGAACGCCTCTGTCGCGCCCGCCAGATCGAGGTCAGCCGTTCGATTGCTCATCGCTGGACTCCTTCACCCGGCTGTGGCCCATGGGCGTGCTTTTGGGCAGCGGCAACTCCTCGATGCGACCCGACTCCTTGGCCCAGACCATCATCATGCGGAACACCCGGACAGTCTTGGCGACGGTGCGCTCGGCCCGCTCCTTGCCGTCGGGGAGTTTGAGCAGCAGGTCGGACTTGTAGAACTTGCCGACCTGGGGAAGCCGGATCTCGGCGAGCTGGCGATCCGCGCCGAAGAAGGCCTCAACCACGTCGAGGTCCTTCCGGTAGGTGTAGAGGGTCCGCTCTTTCTTTCCGGATTCCCGCAAGTGGCCGATGAAGAGGGTCCGCTCTTTCTTTCCGGATTCCCGCAAGTGGCCGATGAAGGCCTCGGCGGTCTGATGAACGGTGCAGTCAGTCATGTCTATGTCTCCTTTCAGGGTGGCCCGGCGTGTTCAGGACAGGAACTCGTCCAGCTCCCGCAGCAGCTCCTCGACGTGGCCGAGGGAGCCGACGCTCGCCCAGGTGATGTCCGGCTGCTTCGCGTCCGCTTCGAGCTTGCCGCGAATGCCGTCGATCAGCCGGGCGATGCTCTCCTGTTTTTCTGTTTTTCTCGGTACGCCTTGAGTGCCTGCTGGCGGTTTCTGTCGTAGGTCATGGCCTGCCTCCGGTTCCGGTTTTCGTGGATGCGGGACCATCCCGCGTCACATCCAATGACGCTTCTATTTCGTTTGAAATCAAGTGTTTGCAGAGATCTTTCTGCATATGCCCCAAACCCATAACCCAAAGGAGATCAACATGTTGAAGAAGTTTCTCGAATGGACCATCCCGCTGGTCGCATCCTCGGCAATGCCTTAAGGACGGGATTGCACTGATGGCAGTAACCGACAAGGAGCGCAAACTCGCGGCGACCCTGAGCGATCCCGTGTTGTGGGGGCAAGCCTACCTCTACAACCGGGATGGCTCAGGCCGCGACTACTGGCCGCATCAGGTGGAGGACCTGCGCTGTCTGGCCAGGAACATCATTCACCTCGACGGCCGGGACGTGGGCAAGTCCATTGTGCTCTCGACCGACGCGCTCCATTACGCCTTCACCACCCGGGGTGGCCAGGGCCTGATAGCGGCCCCGCACCAGGGGCACCTCGACAGCATTATCGAGGAGATCGAGTACCAGCTCGACACCAACCCGGATCTGATGAACAGCATCGCCCTGACCAAGTACGGCAAACCCAAGATCCATCGCAAACCCTACTTCCGGCTGGAGTTCACCAACGGTTCGGTGCTCTATTTCCGTCCGGCTGGGGCCTATGGCGATTCCTTTCGGTCTCTGCATGTGGGCCGCGTCTGGGTCGATGAGGGAGCCTGGGTCTGGGTCGATGAGGGAGCTTGGCTGACGGAGCGGGCCTGGAAGGCGCTGCGCCAGTGCCTCAAGACGGGGGGAATTTTGCGCATCTACTCCACGCCCAACGGCCTGCGCGACACCACCTACTACCGGCTCACCTCGTCCGACCAGTTCCATGTGTTCCGCTGGCCGTCCTGGCTCAATCCGCTCTGGACCGAGGACCGCGAGTCTGAACTGCTGGAATTCTATGGCGGCCGGGACAGCTCCGGCTGGCAGCACGAGGTGGCCGGTGAACACGGCAAGCCCTCCTATGGGGCCTTCAATGTCGAGCAGTTCAACCTCTGTCGGCAGAATCTGCTGGAGTATCAGAAGATCGTCATCACCGATTCCGAGCTGCGCGATTGCGATACCGAGGAAGCGGCCCACGACCGGCTGGAGATGCTGCTCAACCTCACGCCCCGCAGCGGGCAGTTCTGGGTTGGCGGCGACCTGGGCTACACCAACGATCCTACCGAGATCATTGTTTTCCAGGAAATGGAGGTCGGCGAGCGGACCCTGCTGAAGATGATCCTGCGCGTGCATCTGGAACACGTTTCCTATCCGCACATCGCCCAGATCTTCGCCCTGCTGGAGCGGTACTACACCCCGGCAGGCATCGGCGTGGACAACGGCGGTAATGGACTGGCCGTGGTGCAGGAACTGCTCACTCTGGACAAATACAGGGGGCTGGAGCTGGAAGGCAGGCTCAAGGGATACGACTTCGGCGGCATGACCCGACTGGCGGTGCGGGACGGCAAGGAAATCAAGAAACGGACCAAGGAGCTGATGACCAGCCTCATCAACGGGGCACTGCAACGCAAGCAGCTCATTTTCCCCTCGGACGACCTGGAGGTGGAAGACCAATTCACCACCCACACCTACACCCTGCGGGACGGCAAGATCATCTATTCCAAGGGCAACGACCACATCATCGACGCGGTACGCTGCGCCATGCTGATCCGGGAGGAAGGCAACCTCGACCCGGTCGGTGAAGAGGTCGTCTCGCTCAAGCCTGTGCTCACCAATCCGATTTTTATCTGAACCAGACAAATCATCATCAGTTGTGAGGAAGTGGCAACGCTTTGTCTGGAGGCATCCTCCGACGCTTTTCACCCCTCTCCGGTAAGTAACCGGCATCAAGCCGGGTTCGGGCCATACGGGCCGGATGTGCGGCTGTCATTGCCGAAACTATCGAGAGGATCACGTGGAAAGCACCGCCCATCAGGACGAACAATCGGAAAGCCTGGACACCACCGGCTTTGTCATCGCGCCACTGGCAGCAGCGGCCGCCCTCGATTCAGCCGCCTTCAGTAAGGTCAACGCCGCCGAGGCGATTCCGGCCACCTGGGAGGAACGCGCCCGCAAGGCCTGGGAATACTACGTCGAGGAGCCGCTGGTGAAGAACTGCGTCAACTCCTGGCGCACCTTCGCCGTGGGCGACGAAATCAAGATCACCAGCGATGACGAGAACCTCAAGGAGCAGGCCTTGGAGGCCGCCTGGCGGCTGAACATCTCGCAATTCATCAAGGACATGGTCCTTCAGCTCCTGGTGAAAGGAGACGCCATCGGCTTCAAGCGTTTCACCCAGTCCGGCCAGGACATCGAGGAGCTGGTCTGCGTCAACCCGGTTTCGGTCAAGGTCAAATACGCCCAGGGCGAGCTGATCGAGGCCCGGCAATTTCCCGAGGACACACCCGGCGGCGGCGACTCCATCCCGCTGCCCGTCGAGCAGGTGGTCCACCTCAAATGGGACGCTCCGGCCTTTTCGCCCCGGGGCAATTCTCTCGTGCTTCCCGCCTTTCAGGCCATCGAACTGCTACGCGACTACCGCCGGGCCGAACAGGCCATCGCCAAGCGCTGGGCCACGCCGTTCCGCCTGCTCAAGGTGGGCGGCGCGTTCGGGCAAAAGATGGTGATGCCGGACCAGCGGATGCTCGAACAGGTTCGCGACATGGTCAACAAGATGGACATGAAAAGTGGCCTGGTGGTGCCGTTCTACGTCAATGTCGAAACTCATGGCACCGACGGCCAGGTTCTCAACGTCGAGGACAAGGTCAAGGAGGTGAAGGAAGACGTCGTGGTGGCCCTGGGACTGTCGCGCTCGCTGGTGACCGGTGATGGCCCGAATTTCGCCACCGCCTCGGTAAGCATGCAGAAGATGATGGTCATGATTCGCGAGATCAAACAGGCCGCACGCAAGCTCCTCGACTGGGTGTTCGACGACTGGATGGAGCTGCGCGGCCAGGGCGACAAAACTCTCCAGTTCATCTTCAACGACCTCGACCCCAGCGACGCGGTCGATTTCAAGAAACTCCTCATCGAACTCTACGACCGCAAGCTCATCAGCCGTTCCAGCCTCCAGCTAAAGATGGACTTGGACCCGGACATCGAGACCGCCAATCGCGAAACCGAGAGTAAGAAGATCGACCTGATGGACGAAAAGCAGGTGAAGCCCGTGGTGGATATGGTTGTCTCGGGCATCCTGAGTGTGCCTCGCGCCAGAAAGATGCTCGGGATTCCTGCCGAGGACAACGAGACTTCAGCAGAGGCCGCGCTCGTCTGGTCAGGAGATCTGGAATCCACCGGCGATGCGGCCGTGTGCGACGAGTGCAGCCATTTCGACACGGCCACCAACCACTGCCGGGTCCACAACAGCGAGCGCACCTTCGACGCCCCGGCCTGTCGTTTCATCGACCGCCGGGAGCCCCGCTGATGTCATCGGACCTCAAGCAGCGCATTCAGGCGGCCACTCTGAAGAGCCTGACGGCCCGCAACCGCTACAACGACCAGATCACGGCCCAGCTCACCCAGGCGCTGAAACAGGCTGAGGACGAGGTCGCCCGCGCCATCCTCCAGTACCGCTCCCTCGGCTCGCTGCCGGACAACAAGCTCGCCGCCCTCAAGGGGCTGGAAAAGCTCCAGCTCGAACTCGACGACACCATGAAGCGGCTCAAGCGGGAGCAGACCCTGGTTTATCGCAAGACGACCAAGGACTCCTTCAAGCTCGGCATCCAACAGGGAATCGGAGAGTTCGCCGACGCGGCGCTGCCGTTCTATGCCGACTTGAAACCCGAAGGCATCGATAAGCTGGCCACCAAGGTCTTCACCATCGTCGACACCAGTGCCCTCGACTTCATGGCGCAATACAACCTCACGCTCGCCGGTGACGTCCATCGCGAGCTCTCAGACGGCATCAAGCGCACCATCCTGAACGGCATCGCCACGGGCAAGGGAGCCGACGATATCGTCCGGGACATGGGCAAGGTGATCATCGACAAGGATTCCTTCCGCCAGGCCGGAAGCCGGGTGTTCAGCAAGGCCCAGTACCGCATGGAGATGATCGCCCGCACCGAGGTCCTCCGCGCCCACAACATGGGCAGGCTCAAGTTCCACGAGCGGGTCGGCATCCAGAAGCTGGAATGGCTGGCTATGGAAGACGAGCGCATGTGCCCGGTCTGTGGCGGCCTGGACGGCAAGACCTTTCCCATCGACAAGTTCCCCCAGCAACCCGCGCATCCGCATTGCCGCTGCACCAACGTCGTGGCCTGGCCGATGACCGTCTGCGGCAGCGAGATGGTTGCCAAGGCCGCCGCCCAGGCATCGCAGGGGGACGCCTGCATTCTCCCGCCCCACGTGCTGGAAGGCATGGCCGATGCCCAGGCCAAGGAGAACGCCAAGCTCAAGAGCGCCTTTGAAAATGGCGACATCACCGAGCTCGGCTCGTTGACGGTCAAACAGCTCCAGACCCTGGCGAAACAGAACGGCGTGGCCATCGCCCGGACCAAGGCCGATTTCATCAAGCTGCTCGATCTGGCCGAGCCGGGAATCGATCATGGTGACCTGGCCGGAGCGGCGCTCAGCGCCAAGCTCAAGGAACACAAGATCGGCCTGCTGCGGACCAAGGACGAACTGATCGAGTTGCTCGGACTGAAGCAGGCGGAACTCAAACAGGCCAAGTTGCTCGCCGCTCAGATGGCGAAGATTCCGCCCGCCGAGGGGCTGGAGGGCATGACCGCCCAGCAGCTCAAGGAGATGGCGAAGGAGAACAGCATCTCCCTCAACATGACCAAGCAGGAGACCATCGAGCTGCTCGACAAGCTGGAGCCCGGCGTGGACCACAGCGGACTGATGGGCAAGGAACTCGCGGCAGCCAAGCAGAAGCACGGTATCGGCATTCTCAAGAACAAACAGCAGCTCGTCGAGGCGCTGCAGAAGAAGGCCGGTACCGACATGGCCGAGTCCGTCAAGCAAAAGGCGGTCTCTGACGCCAAGCAGAAGCTGATCCAGAAACAGAAAACGGCCCTCGAAGACGCCGCAAAGGCAGTGGTCGTTCCCGACTCGCCGACCGGCTACAAGGATTTCCTCGACACGATTACCAAGGCGGAAAAGACTGTTTCCAGCGGCACCGATCTGCCCCAGGAGCTGCTCGCGGCCCACAGCAAGGAAATCGCCTTCAAGAAACAGCTCTTCCAGGACCAGATCGGAAAGCTGAAATCGGCCGAGCTCAAGACACTCGCTAAGGAGACCAAGGTCCAGTATTGGCAATGGGCCAACAAGGATGAGCTGACCACGCTCTTTACCGAGACCGATCCCGCGAAAATCAAAGCGGTTCAGGAGAGCATCGACGCCAAACACGCCGCCTGGGCCGAAAAACATGGTGGCAAGAAGAAAGCCGCGCAAGCCAAGCCCATCACTCCGAAAAAGGAGCCGCCGAGTCCGGTCAAGCCGCCCGAGGCCAAGATCGGCAAGAAAGGTGCGGAGTTCTCAGACGTCGATTCCGCATGGCAGCGGAAGGGACTGCCGTCAAAATTCAAGAAATCCGGCAAGGCCGCTGTCGGTGGCGCACACGAAAAGGAGTTCTGGACCGACGAAAACGGCGACAAATGGCTGTTCAAACCCAATGGCCGCAAGGACGACGAGTTCATCGCCTTCGGTGAGGAAGCCGCCTACAAGATCGGCCGTCTGCTCGATCCCCACGCCATCGAGGTCCGGACCATCCAGTTGAACGGCCGCACCGGCTCCATCCAGAAATGGCGCACCGATCTGCGGGACGACTTCGATTTTCGCAATATCCTGCCGCAGGATCTGACCACCATCGAACTGGAACAGATCCAGCGCGAGCATGTGGTCGACTGGCTGATCGCCAACCACGACGGACATTCCAAGCAGTTCATCCGTGCCCGAGACGGTCGCGTCTACGGCATCGACAAAGGCCAGGCCTTCAAGTTCCTGGGACAGGACAAACTCTCGCTCGATTATCACCCCAACGGGGTGTGCGGCGAGGAAGAGCCGTTTTACAACAAGGTATTCCGGGCGGCTAAGGAAGGGAAGGTGCGGGTCGATCCGAACTCGACGCTTCGCTACATCCACGAAGTCGAAAAGATCGCCGACGAGGATTATCTCGATCTGCTGCGTCCCTACGCCGAGGGCCGGTTCGCCAAGGACCCGGCCGGGCTGAGGCATTTTTACGATCTGGCCCTGGAACGAAAGCACAATCTCCGGCGGGACTTCGAGGCTTATTACGCCGATGTGCTGGGGGATCGTGGATTCCGTTTCGACAAGCTGACGGCCGCCACCGGCAAGAAAAAGCTGCTCTCCTCCGCCGAGGAAACCCTGGTTGAGGAAGCCCGCAAACTCGGCTGGCAAGGCAAAACATTGCCCTTCGACAGCGGCGACGTGGAAGATCAGAACGCGCTGATCTTCACCGAGACCTTCAAGGGGAAGAAGCGCACCGCGATCAAGATGAAGATCCGGCCGGACACCGACCGCCGTATCGACGATCTGCTGCGCAAGTACGTGCAGACCACCGCCGGAGAAAAGGGGCAACCGCTAAACGAAGACAGCTTCTTCGAGACCGTTCTGGACGCCGTCAAGAACGTCAATTTCCACGTGGGCGACGGCAAGTACAACCGGACCAAGATCGACAAGGCCCTGCGCCTGCGCAAGAAACTGGAAGCCCTGCAAAAGAGCGCCGACCCCAAGGTCAAGGAGATGGCGGACCACTACCTGAAATGGGTCAAGGAGATCGAGGAGTCCGTCGATTGGGACCGGGCCACCAACGGCATTTTCGAGCAGTATCTGCCCAAGCTCGATGCGCAGAAACCCAAGGAGAAACCGCCGTTCAGGGTGGAACGCGGCAAGGTGACCCATACCAAGCGCAGGATCGGTTCCGGCACCATCAGCGTCGAGGCCGACGACGTCGACAACCGGACGCTGTTCAATCACAACTCCCGCATGCAGGACGGGCACCAGTACACCGTCACCTTCGAGGACGGCACCCGGGTCCGCTATCGGCCTTGGACTGACACCAACCTTTACGCTCAGCGAGGCGAGCTGGAAATGATCCTGGACGGCGACACCACCCCCAGACGGGTCGAGGCCATGTTGGAAAAACTCGAACAGCTCGGGATCGATACCCGGGTGGCCACGGCGGAAAACGCCGAACAGATGTACCTGGAGAAGCTCGCCTACATCCGCAAGACCGACAAGAGCGCCGACTACAAGCGGCTGCAGAAACGCCTACATCCGCAAGACCGACAATAGCGCCGACTACAAACGGCTGCAGAAATCCCTCGACGACCGCAACGCCACCACCCCCGAGCGGGTCCAGGCCCTGCGCGGCTATTGGCAAAAGGAATTTGGCGTCCAGGACATAACCCAGCTTTCCGGATACAACCCGCTGGGCGAATACCAGGCAGGTTTTCTGGACCGCGACGCCAAGGGCGGATACCGGCACCAGTTCCGGTTCGATATCACCGAGGAAGATCTTGAAAAACAGATGAAAGGCTATTCGCTGGTCCATGATCTGACCAACGGCGAGAGCATGACCGGCTTCATCGACTCGATCATGGAGAACAACGGAGCCATGGTCAGCACGGTCGAGAAGATGCGCATGGGTGTGGCTCCGGGTGGAATGTCCCCGGTGGCCGACATGCAGACCGGCGGCGCGAGCTACTTTTTCACCCGGATCAAGAAGCAACCGGCCAGCGATGCTTCACCGGCGCTCTACTTCAAGAAACAGATGCTGCGGCGCATGGACGCCATCAGCTACGACCATGACGCCTACGGCAAGGTGATCGACGACTACGTGCAGCGCAACCGGGGGGCCAGCATCGACGACTGGAAGCGGTTCTCGCAGCGCCACGGCAACGAGACCATCTTCAAATACTCGGTGACGCTGCTGGACAACATCGAGTTCATCGTGAGCAGAAGTGAGAACGAACGCCGGGAGATCATTCAGAGTTTCACCCGGCGCGGCATCAAGAAACTACCCGACGGGCGCAAGGTGGAGGACATCGTCCATACCCCGCAAAGCTGGAGCAAACGCAAACAATGACCATGAAGGATTTTATCGAACAGGAGAAACGGCGGCTGCAGGAAGCGCTGCACTGGTTTAACAGCCGGGGGAGCCGCATGACCGTCAGAGAATCCGGGGATGTCTTTTTGAACACACTGGTGGACGGTTACACCGTGACCCGGATTGCCCCCCATTTCGACGCCGCTGGCAACCATCTGCGCACCGATTTCTGGCTGTTGTGGAAGGCGCTGGGCTACGACGAGGGATTTCAGCACGCCCACACCATCAAGGTGGTCGATGTCCGGGTCGAAGACACACTGACGGCCGAATATGACGGCAAGGAGATCGAAGCCTGGCTGATTGTCGATATGACCGACGACCTGGGCCGGGTTCACCATGTCGAAATGATCGAGCCCGTTTCCGAACCCGAACTCGCGGCGGACTGGCAAAGATGGATCGCCTACCGGCAGAAAAACGCCGAGAGATTCCGCCGGATTGACGACCAGCTTTTGGCCGAGCATCTCAGAATTGCGGAGGATTGGTCATGAAACTGCGCTACATGATCGACTCGATATTGGTCGACCGGCGAGCCTCCGTTCCAGAATATGTGCCCGTTGGCGTCTGGGTTCAGGGGCCGGGTCCCGGCCTGGATGTGGAGATGTATTACCTCGACCGGGGACCGGATGGGCTGGTCGACCGCCGGGACGAGGCAGTCTGGGTGGTGAACCGTCTGGTCGAGGCCGGAGTCACCTCGCTTCCGGTGGATTTTCTCGAATACCACCAGCTGTCCCGCTCTCCCTATGACGGGGTCTTTTCCGAGATCACCGAGATCGACGAATATCCCTCCATCGACGCCTGCGGCAAAGCCGTTCTGGCCCGGCTGAACCACGCCCGCTGAAATTCGCCGTTACCCTCCGACACATCGCCAACGCTTCCGGTAAGTAACCGCTGAACGCTCCCCGCAGATCGCGGAGAGCCCAGCAAACCAACCGGAGACGTTGATGGAACTGTTCGCCACAGACCTGGAAAGGCTGGCGTTTCTACTGGAGGCCGATGCGGCGCTGACCTGCGATCCTGACGAACTCGGGACGGAGGCCGCCGAACAGCCAGCTCCTGAAGAGCTTCCTCCCGAGAAGCGCCCCAAGTACATCACCAACTACATCGGTAGTAAGCAGAAACTCGTCGACTGGATCTGGAAGCATACCCCCGAGGGCGTTGGCACCGTGCTCGACGCCTTCTCGGGGTCTGCGGTCGTGGCCTACATGTACAAGACCAAGGGCCTCCAGGTCATCGCCAACGACCGGCTGCGCTACTGCCACCACGCCGCCAAGGCGATTATCGAGAACAACTCGGTTCGCCTGAGCGAGGACGAAATCGAGGCGCTCTACTGCCACCACGCCGCCAGGGCGATCATCGAGAACAACTCGGTTCGCCTAAGCGAGGACGAAATTGAAGCGCTCATGGCCGACAACGCCAAGGCTGGCAGCTTCGTTCAGGACAATTTCAAGGGGATCTTTTTTGCCAAGGGCGTCCATGCGCTGATCGATACGATCCGCGCCAACTGCGACAAACTCTCCGGCATCAAAAAGGACATCGCCCTGTTTGGCCTGGGCAAGACCTGCATGAGCGGCAAAGGTGGTTTCGGGCATTTTTCATCCTCGACCGACTACGGTCGACGCAAGGACACGCCCGAGGAATTCAAAGACCGTCTGCGCAAGAACCTGCAACGCATCAACGCACTGGTCTTTGACAACGGCAAGGAGAACAAGGCTCACCGTCACGACATCAACGCCCTGCTGCCCAAGGCCAAGGCGGATCTGGCCTATTTCGACCCGCCCTACGCCACCGAATTTTCCACCACCAATTACGAGCGAGCCTACCACTTCGTGGAGGGGCTCATGACCTATTGGGACGGCCTCGAGATCAAGGCCGACACCAAGGTCAAGTATTACGAGACCGACCACAAGACGGTCACCAAGGGTAATGCCAGCGAGTTTTTCCAGACCTTTCTCGGCAATGCCAAGCACATCCGACACTGGCTGATCTCCTACCGCGATCACGCTTATCCGAATGAGCAGGAGATGAAGAAAATCATCGGTTCATTCGGCAAGCAAAGCCAGATGAAATCGAAAGATCACCAT
>Ga0210023_1001543_pt1 | contig 16053 bp, 7 predicted proteins | sample CryGeymeta201524_FD_183987 | JGI IMG/M metagenome (GOLD analysis project Ga0210023, IMG submission 183987) | Groundwater microbial communities from Crystal Geyser aquifers in Utah, USA - Crystal Geyser metaG 2015-24 (SPAdes) (version 2) | ecosystem: Environmental > Aquatic > Deep subsurface >... | reverse complement strand
AAACAGCGTCAGGAGATGAAAATTAGTAACTATTCAGCTCCGTAGTCACAGAGCCCGAGCCCCCCATTCCACGGGCCGCATGAATCCATCCCTGGAGCTTAGCTGTCGCCATCCGGGCGACAGATACCCGTTCCATGGCGGCCTCGGGATCTGCATGGTGAATAGTTGCGAAAATTATTTGGTACCGAAAATCTTGTCGCCGGCGTCACCGAGTCCGGGCAGGATGTAACCATTTTCGTTCAATCGTTCATCGATGGACGCCACATAAATATCTACATCAGGATGCGCTTTGGTGACCCGGTCAATCCCTTCGGGAACTGCCACCAGGAAGATCCCCCGAATACTGGTGCACCCATGTTTTTTGAGCATGGCGATGCAGGCGCTCAGCGAACCGCCGGTAGCGAGCATCGGATCAAGAATCAACGCGGTGCGATCTTCCATGTTGCTGGTCATTTTTTCAAAGTAAGTCACCGGCTCAAGGGTTTCTTCGTTGCGGTACAGACCCACCACACTGACCTTGGCGCCGGGGATCAGGTCAAGCACGCCATCCATCATCCCCAACCCGGCGCGCAGAATCGGCACCACGGTGATTTTTTTACCCTTGATCCGTTCAACCTCGACCGGGCCACACCAGCCGCAAATGGTTTCCTTCTCCGTCTCCAGATCCTTGGTGGCTTCATACGTCAGAAGACGGGCAATCTCCGAAGCCAGCTCGCGAAAATCCTTAGTACTGATATCGGCCTGACGCATCAGGCCCAGTTTGTGACGCACCAGGGGGTGATTCAGTTCAAAAACAGCCATAGGCTTCATTCCTTTTTGAAAGTTTGAACAATGGTTGACACAGGGCTGGCGCAGCTAAAACAGAAACGCAGATTAAGCGTTGGGCCAACAAGCGTCAAGCCCGAATTCCTCACCTTTTAAAACTCGGGCATTTGGCGCGTCCAGCCTGCAAATGGCGGGCTCAGGATTGAAGCAGATATCCTCAAAAGCACGTCAACCGGCACCCCCCACGCCACAAGAGGCAAGGCACGAATTCTGCTAGGGAATATCGGTTAATGCAAATTTCAGAATCCTACGTATTCTTAGTGCTGAGCTTGGCGGTATTGTCGGGTTGCGCTTCGGCCCTCGACCGACCCATACGGCTTGAGCCTGAAGCCCCCCATGCTTTGGCTGCGGATCGTGCAGCCTGCCGTGATTACGCGGAACGCAACGGAGTGATCAACCTGGGACCAATGATGGGTGACAGTGCTCAAAACCAACCGGATCGCGAACGACGTGATTGGCTGTTTCTCGGCTGCATGAAAGAAAAAGGCTACGGCTTTTAGCCGGAGGAATCAAGATGAAATCTTATCTTTTAATCATCCTGGCAGTCACCCTGCTGGGGGGCTGTGCCAAACCGCCCGAACAAACGTATCATCATCCGAAAACCGGCACCAAAGAGCTTGAGGCTGACATCGCCAATTGTGGTCGTTTGGCGGATAAATTCGGCTATGTCAACATGACGCCGGTGCATCAGTACGAAATGCCAGACATGAAAGACGGCTTTCAACGCGATAAGGTTTTTGACTACTGCATGGCCAAAAAAGGCTATGAACAGGGTGATTCAGGCCCGGTGGTTATCGATGATAGCAACACCTTTATTTACATCGCCGATAGCTTCCTTTCCCGTGGCGAAACCACTCAGGTGCGTATCGTTTTCCCGCGCGCCGTCGGTGGCCTGGACGCAAATGACCTGCAGGTTGAAAATGGAACAGTGACCAACATCCGCACTCCGGATCGCGGTCTGACCTGGACAATGACTCTCACGCCGGTCGCCAACAAAGAAGCCGTGCGTAACACTATTTCGCTGAACAACGCTGGTATTACCAGCATTTACACTAACCCCGGTATCGGCACCACCTATTCCAGCAACTACCGCATTGATACCCTGCGTCCAAGCGTTGCAATTACTATTCGCGACAAATCCCTACGACAAGGGCTCAGTCGTTCGGTCGTCACCTTCACTTTCAGTGAAGCACCCGCAGATTTCAGCCTCGAAGATGTCGAGGTCACTAACGGTAAAGTCAGCTCGCTGGTGCGTGATGACGCCACCCATTACCACGCCGTTTTTATTGCCGATCAGGATTTCAAGGGCAGCGGATCCATCAAAGTCAACGCGAGCAAATTTACCGATCTGGCAAACAACAGCAATGAGGCGTCACCACCCGATTTTGTGAGTATCGACACGCTGAATCCCGCGCTTGCGGCCTACCGCCCCTGAGAGCTCCCTCAATTTGGTGGTTCAATCTCATGGAAATTTAGGTTATATTCTTCGGCCCGACCCTAATAGGTTGGGCCGATTTACTTTTGATGACATGACAATTACGTACAAAGGATTCCCTCTTGACTCACCTGACTAAAGAAATCGAAAAACGCCGGACTTTCGGCATTATCAGTCACCCCGACGCCGGCAAAACCACCCTCACTGAAAAGCTGCTGCTCTTCGGAGGCGCCATTCAGTTAGCGGGCGCAGTCAAATCCCGCAAAACCGACCGCCACGCCACCAGTGACTGGATGAGCATCGAACAGGAACGCGGTATTTCCGTCACCACCAGTGTCATGAAGTTCAACCATCACCAGTATGAAATTAACCTGCTTGATACCCCCGGTCACCAGGATTTTTCCGAAGATACCTACCGGGTGCTTACCGCCGTCGACAGCGCTCTGATGGTGATCGACAGCGCCAAGGGGGTCGAGCCGCAAACCGAAAAGCTCATGGAAGTCTGCCGCATGCGCAATACACCGGTGATCACCTTCATCAACAAACTCGATCGTGAAGGACTCGATCCCCTCGACCTGCTGGCCGACATTGAAGAGAAGCTGCAAATCGAATGCGCGCCCATGTCCTGGCCCATCGGCATGGGCAAACGTTTCAAAGGGGTTTACAATCTCTACCGTCAGGAGTTGAATCTTTTCACCCCCGGTGCCGGACGCAGTGAAGAACGCGTTAAAATTGCCAACTTGAATGATCCACGGCTGGAGGAATTGCTCGGTCGTCAGGCCGACGAACTGCGCGCCGACATTGAGTTGCTCGAAGGTGCCGCCAACCCCTTCCGCCTCGAAGATTACTTGAAAGCCAGCCAGTCACCAGTTTTTTTTGGTAGCGCCATCAATAATTTCGGTGTTGAGGAAATGCTTGATGCCTTCTGTGAACTCGCCCCCGCACCGGGACCACGGGCAACCGAAACGCGCATCGTCGAACCCAAGGAAGACGCTTTTTCCGGATTTGTTTTTAAAATTCAGGCGAATATGGATCCTGCCCATCGTGACCGCATCGCCTTTTTACGCATCTGCAGCGGCAAATTCACCCGCGGCATGAAGGTGCGCCATCACCGCATCGGCAAAGATGTCAACCTGAGTAACGCCACCATCTTCATGGCCCAGGATCGCGCCAATGTTGAAGAGGCCTTTCCAGGCGACATTATTGGGCTGCACAATCACGGCACGATTAAAATCGGTGATACCTTCACCCCCAAGGAAGAGCTGAAATTTACCGGCATCCCCAGCTTTGCCCCCGAACACTTCCGGCGCGTGCGTTTGAAAGATCCCCTTAAATCCAAACAGTTGCAAAAGGGGCTGTTACAGCTCGCCGAAGAGGGCGCGGTTCAGGTCTTCAAACCAATGTCCGGAGCGGAATTTATCTTAGGCGCAGTGGGGGTGCTGCAATTTGAAGTCACCATGGCGCGGCTCAAGGCCGAGTACAACGTGAATGCCGTCTATGAAGGAGTTGACTACAACACCGCGCGCTGGATTGTATGTGACGATAAAAAATTGCTGGCCGATTTCCAGAAAAAACACCAGATGAACCTGGCCGAAGACGCCGAAGGTCAGCTGACCTACCTCGCCGCCAGTGAATGGCGCCTGGGACACACCGCTGAAGAATGGCCAGGCATAACCTTCCTTAAAACCCGCGAACATAGCTGAAAACGAAGAAACTTTTCAGCCCCCGAAGAGCAGAATTGCGGGTTAGTCGTCTCCTGCAATCATAATCAATCCTGATTAACCGCAATCTTTCGCTGGCGCCCCTTGACCTCAGGTCTCGCTCCTCCCCTGGGGTTAAGGGGAGGCCAGCAGCCGAAGATGAATGCTAATCAGGCAATCAATTGCGGCTAAAGAAAACTCAAATTCTTCCTGACACAATCAGCAAGACCGCGCGTAAAGGAAAGGCCGGGATCTCTCCCGGCCTTTCCTTTTCTTCCAGTTTAAGATGGTGTTACTGCGGCAGAGCCGTGTGACACTTCTGACAATCGCCAGCCACCGGATCGCTCCAGTTGGCGCTGTTACCGTTGTGGCAGACGATGGCCGAACAAGTGCCTGCGCTGAAGTTCGGCGCTACCGCCTTGGCGGCATCGTGACTGGTTCCGGCGGCCTGTTTGTAGCCGTTGGTCCGAGTCCAGTTGGTGTTCAGCTCGGTGACGCCGGTGATATCATCACGCAGCTGGGCGGTGGTTTTGAAGCCGCTGAGGTTGAAGACGACATCGGGTTGACCATTAAGGTGGCTCGCTGTGGCGGTGTTGATACCCAGGTTCCCTTTGGTGGTCGCACCGCTGTGACAGCTGCTGCAGACATCGTTCTGATCATTCTGCGTCAGGGTGACGGTATCTCCGTGACAGATCACACAGGTGATCGTAGTCGAAGTTACGCTATTACCGTGGGCTGCATTGGTCGCAGCGGCGGCCTGCATAACCCCAGTGCGGTCACTGTCGTAGAGATCGGTGTAGTGAATACCGACACTGTGGACACTGTGGGCGTTGGTGGTCGGGCTGTTGCCATGGCAATCGTTACAGTTGCCGCTGATAGTCGCGTTCCAAGCCGGAGACGCGCTGCTAGCAACATTGGCACCATCGCTGTGACAATAGGAGGCACTACAAACGCCTGTAGCTGGAACGTAAGCGGCACCCGCAGCATTTTTCGCCTTTAGGGTTCCGGCGGCGCCGGCATCGGCCGGGTTGAGCGAGGTCTGCTTGGTCATGTGACCGGCGACAGTGCTCGGGTGACAGAAGCCGCAACCGAAGCTCGGTTTGCCGTTGGTGTAGGTGACATTGTACCAGCCGGCAGCGGCACTGCCGTAGTCACCGTTGCTGAGAAGACCAGCAAAAGGTACGGTATTGTGAGCTGCGTGGGCACCACTCAGACCACTACCGACGTTAGCGTGGCAATCGAAGCAGTTGTCGCCACCACCCTCGAGTGTGCCGTTAATATGCAGGTTTTTATCAACAAAACCGGTTCCTGTGGCGTTGGTATTGTCGTGACAAGTAATACAATCGGTTGCAGTTTTGCCGGCGTGGGCACCAATTGCTGCCGGGGCCATGTCGTGACAGAAGGTACAACCGGTGCTGCTAGCGCCCCAGTTCGGAGCGTTGGTGGTGCCGCTGGTGGTTCCTTTCGGCATCGCATCACCATGACAATAGCTGGTGTTACAGCTGGCATAAGCCGAGCCTTTGGTTTTATTCAGCGGATAGCCGTAACCACCGCTGACATCAACGTTGCCGTCACGGTGACCCGTGGTCGGCGTCGCGCTGCCCCAGACCGCGCCATTGTGGCAATCGGTACAGTTGATCGCGCTAGTGATGGTCTGGCCCAGGTGCGTGGTGTGGGCGCCGGTGGCCGGAACCGTAGTGTGACATTCGGTACAGGCAGCGGGCTGACCCCAGGCCGGGGTGGTGACCAGGGTGCCGGTGCCATTATCGTGACAGCTGGCGGCATTACAGGTTGTCCAGCTGGCACTGCCCAGAGCGGCGGTGGTCGGATAACCGAGGTCACCAGCAGTTGCGTCAAAGACATCGACATTACCATTGGCGTGGACACCCGTCGGACTGACGCTCGGCGTCGCATTGCGGTGGCAGTTACCACAACTGATGGTGCCGGCTTCGGTATTGCTCAGGTGGATACTGTGACTGCCGGTTGCCGGTGGCGTGGTATGGCAGCTGCTGCAGTTGGAGCTGCCATTCCAGGCCGGGCTGGCAACAGAGACACCCAGACCATTGTTATGGCAGCTGGCCGTCGAACAGGTGCCGTAAGGCGCACCCTTGGTCGTATCGGTGTAGCCAAAGAGTACTTCAACCGAACCGTTGCGGTGTGTACCACCAGGGTTGACGTCTTGAACCGCACCGCTGTGGCAGGTGCCGCAGTTGACCCCAGCTAGGGCGAGGTGAGTGCCGTGAGCGTTAGTGGTCGGTACATTGCTGTGACACTCGTTACAGGTTGAAGGCGTACCCCAGGCCGGAGTGATGACCAGGCTACCGGTACCATCATCATGACAGCTGGCAGCGTTACAGGTGCTCCAACTGCCGGAGCCGATGGCGGCGTTCTGCGGGTAGCCGAGGTCGCCGGCGGCGGTATTGAAGACGTCAACATCACCATCGGTATGGATAGCGGTCGGAGCCGTGATGCTCTCCACCGCGTCGTTGTGACAGTTGTTACAGGTTGCACTATCGGCCAGGTGAGCGGTGTGGCTACCTGTGGTCGGTGCCGCATCATGACAGGCGGTACAGTTCGGCGTAACGGTGCCCCAGACCGGGCTGGTACCGCTGGTGCCGGTTAGACCATCACTGTGGCAGCTGATGCTGGCGCAGCTCTCGGCCGCGGAGCCGAGGGGCTTGTTGGCGGTGTAGCCGCCGACGGCGACATCCACATTGTCGTCGCGGTGGGCTGCGACGCTGTAGCTGCTGTCTTTGACTGCGCCGGTATGGCAGGTGGTGCAGTCACCCGTCGCGGTAATGTGCTTGGCGTGGCTGCCTGTCGTCGGCGAAGCCAGGTGACACTGACTGCAATTGGCGGCGTTGGTGCCCCAGGCCGGAGTGACTGCGTAATCACCAGCAGCTTGACCGGTGACGTGACAGCTGGCAGTGGAACAAGTCGTCCAGCTGGCCGAGCCCAGAGCCGCCGGGTTATTGGCATAACCATTGAGCGGGGTGCCGTCGATATCAACGAAACCGCTCAGGTGGTTGGTCGGGGCGGTTGAGCCTTCAATTGCACCAGCATGGCACTGGTTACACACCGCACCGTCGTTGAAATGAGCGGTGTGCGTCCCGGTGGTCGGTGCAGTGGCGTGACAGGTAGAGCAGTTGGTCACGTCCGTGCCCCAGACCGGGGTCACGGCCGGGTTACCAAGGCCGTCATCATGACAGCTGGCAGTAGAACAGGTGCCGTAAGGTGCGCCCTTGGTACTATCACTGTAACCGAGAGCAGCGACGGTGTTAAGTATCCCGTCGCGGTGAGCAACGCCAGCGTTGGAGCCTTCAAGCGCACCCTGGTGACAGGTACCGCAGGTCACACCGGAGAGGGCCAGGTGGATCGGGTGGCTGTTAGTGATCGGTGCAGCCGCGTGACATTCGTTACAGGCGGATGTGGTGCCCCAGGTCGGAGTCGCCACCAGCGCACCGGTGCCATCATCATGGCAGCTGGCGGTAGAACAGCTGCCGTAGCCGTTACCCGGCGCGCCGGCCGAGGTGTAGGTAACGCTGGTGACCTCGATCGACTTGTTCACGTGAGTGTTGCCGCTATGGCAGTTATTACAATCGGCGCTGTCGGCAAGGTGAGCCGTATGGCTACCGGTGGCCGGGCTGGTTGCGTGACAAGTACCGCAGGCACCGCTGGCAGCGTTGCCCCAGTCAGGCGTGGCATAGGTCGGTGCGCCGATGCCGCCATCAGCCTGGCCGCTACTGTGGCAGTAGAGGTTCGAGCAGTCCTGAGTGGCCGTGGTCGAGGTCTGGCTGTAGAGCCACTTACCCGTCGTCCAGGTGCCGGGCGGGTTGTAACTGCCGCCGGCGGCCAAGGTACCACTGAAGCTGATTTGCAGGGTATCATCCTGACCGGTCAGGCCGTTCGTTTCGTTATGGCCACCGGTATGGCAAGTCGCACAGTTCATACCACCAGAGTTAACGTGGGTATTGTGCTGACCAAGCGGGTTGGTTGAAAGCATATCTCCTGCAACCAACGGCTCGCCGGTTCCGGCACTGGAAGCGCCGTGACAGGAGTTACAGGAGGGGCCAGTGGCGTCCCAGTTACGGGTCTGGCCTGGATGGCAACCGGTGGCGCTATTAGTACAGCTGCCCCAACCGTTACCCGGAGTACCGGCAGCATTGTAAATAGCCTTGGAACCAACGCTGATCAGACCGTCACGGTGGTTGGTGCCACCATTAGAGCCCGCGACTGCGCCAGCGTGGCAATCGCCACAGGTTGAACCGTATGAACCAAGGTGTTCATCGTGCTTGGCCGAAGTCGGGGTGGCAACGTGACACTCAGCGCAGACCGAGGTGGTTCCCCAGACCGGCGTGGTGACATTGCTGGCGCCAACATTACCAAGATCCGTATCCAAACCACTCTGGCCGTTATTATGACAGCTGGTGGCGTTACAGGTTGTCCAGGTGCCGATGCCTTTAGCAACACCCTGCGGGTAGCCGAGGTCACTAGGATTCACATCATAGACATCAACCAGGTTATTGCCATGGAGTGCCGGGGCGGTGGTGCCTTGAACGGCACCATCGTGACAGCTGCCGCAGGTTGCGCCGGATGACAGGTGAACCGTGTGACTGCCGGTACCGGGCTGATTCAGGTGACATTCGGAACAGTTATTGATCGCAGTGCCCCAGACCGGGCTGGCAACTGCTACACCGAGACCGTTATCGTGACAGCTGGCAGTGGCACAGGTTTCAAAAGCCGAAGCAATGGTTTTGTTCTGGGTGTAGCCAAGTGCTGCCGCGGTATCGATATTGTTATCACGGTGTCCTGCACCGGCGGTGGTGCCCTGGGTGGTGCCGGTGTGACAATCGCTACAGGTGACACCACTGACGCCCATGTGAGCCGTATGGCTGCCGGTGGCCGGAACTTCAGCATGACACTCGGCACAGGCCGAAGGCGTGCCCCAGACCGGGGTTGTAACTAGGTTATTGCGACCATCGCTGTGGCAGGCCGCTGCGTTACAGGTGGTGAAGGGAGTATTCAGCACCTTGTCGGCCGGATAGCCGAGGTCTGCCGGAGTGGCATCAAAAGCATCGATATTCAGGTCAAGGTGTTGGCTGGCAGCAGTGGCGTTGTCGACCGTGTTGTCGTGACAATCCGCACAGCTGATAGCTCCCGCTTCCATATTGGCAAGGTGTTTGCCATGGCTCCCCGTAGCCGGCTGCTGAATGTGACAGATGGTGCAGTTAGCCTGGGGAACCATGCCCCAGGTTGCGGTAACAGCGGCGGCGCCGGTGCGGCCGTCCTGGTGACAGCTGTTGGTGCAGTTCGGACTGGTGAAGGCAGAGACCTTACCGGCCATATCTACGGTGCCGTTGAGGTGAGCGTTATTGGTGCCATTGTCAGCGTGACAATCGGTACAGGCGATGGTTACGCCGAAGGTTGCAGCAGCACTGAGGTGAGCACTGTGGTTCGCCGTTGCCGGATCGCTATCACTATGACAGAAAGCACAACCGACGGCATTGGCAACCGTCCAGGTGGCGGTGTGACCATCGTCCGAAGCATCGTGACAAGCGATGTTGCTGCAGGTCGCATTGCCCGGGTCGCTGTCGCTGCCGACGGTACCGAGGATGTCTGCTTCGTCCATAGTGGCAACGGCGAGGCCTTGGATCTTCTCGGCATCGGTGCCGGTGGGGGCCACCGTATTGTGCGTTACATCACCTGCTGTCGGAACGGTATGACAATCGTCGCAGGTCTTGTTGGCGTCAAAGTGGGTATTGTGAGTGCCGGTAAGGGCACGGCCAGCAGCGGCGGTGTTCTCTGCGCTGGTCGGAGTCGTTGAATAATAGTGACAGGCGTCACAGGCCAGGGTTGCGCCAGCAGTCCAGGTACCGCCGTTGCCAAGCGTTGAAACGTGGCAGGCCGTAGAGCAGGTTTTGTCCGTGGTGTTGTAACCGACCGCCGTTGTAATAATGCCTGGACGATTCGTTGAATTGCTGTGGTTAAAGCCACCGACCTGATCTGCGGTTGGATCATAAGTATAGCTTTCAGCACCGGTATGGCAGACCGCACAATCACTGCGATCAGAGGTTGCGATCGTGTTACCGCTGGTGATGCTGTGCTGTGCATGGACATCGGATACTGGTGGGAAGCCGTGGCAGCCGTCGCAGCTGGTGCCGGCACCGACGCCGAAGGCTGCAGCATCGCTGTGTGGCAGGTGACAGGTGAAGCAATCTTGACCAGTCTTGGCACCACCAGCGTGGATACCGGTATTTTCTTTATTATTGTGCGTGGTGCCGTTGGCCGAAGAGTGGCAAGTGGCGCAGATGTCGTCGGCGTTAACGCTATCGGTCTCATCGTAGGAATTGGCACCAGTGGTTGCGGTGAAGGTGACCGTACCGCTGTAGCTCGGCGTGACCGACTTGACCATATAGATATTGGTGGTGCCGTGGGGATCATGGCACTCAAGGCAGCTATTGCCCTGGTGGGTATTCATGGTGCTGTGGCAGCTGGTGCAGTCGAAGCCTGCCTGCAGGCGCAGGTTGCCTGTGCCGGTCAGGTGAGGCTGAGTCGCATCGTGACATGCTTCACAAGTGCGATTTGCTGCCGGATTAGCTGAAACGGGATAATTACCGCTGGCCAGGTTGTGACCGGTGGTGAGAGCAGTACTCTTGTCGGGAGCCTGCACACCAATTGTTGAGAGGCTGGCACCCGTGTGACAACTGACGCAATTGGCCGTCGTCGGAGTTGCCCATACCGGCGCCGTTTCACCAGTATCCACCCCGTGGCAGCTATTACAAACTGCCGTTTGCAGGTTGACGATGGTGTCTTTGAAGCCGTTGACGTGATCAGCGGCGTTGGTATCAGTCGCCAACCCGTTGTGAGTGTGGCAGGTATTACATGCCAGCTGCGGGCCATCGGCGGCGAATACGTGCTTGTTATGGGCACCAGGCAGGGTTTCGCCGGTGACATTATGGCAACTGCCACAGGCACCGGTTGCCGACAGATCCCAGTCGGGCGTGATAGCCGGGGCGTTGGTCCCGTCGGAGTGACAATAAATAGTGTTACAGGTTCCGGTTGCCGCACTATAAGTGCCCGCCATCCCGCCAAGCTGGGTCAGACTGGAACCCGGATTAAAGGCGACATCAGCTGCACCGTTGACATGGATGCCTTGAATAGCACCCGTCGCCAAAGTTGTCGCATTGGCCGCAGTGTTGACATGGCACAAAGAACAATCATAGCCCTTGGCCAAGTGCTTCTGGTGAGTCGCCGAGTTCGCCTTAGCGGTCATCGTTGTAGCATCGTTACCGTGACAGGAGGCACAGGTTGCGGCAACACCATTTTGCCAAGCAGGAATGGTGGCAGCAACCGGGGCTGCGCCACGTGCGCCACCGTTACTGTGGCAATAAACCGCCGAGCAAGTACCGTTGCCGGCCTTGGCATAGGCTGGAGACAGACCGCCTGCGGTGACGAAGGACGTTGGTGCATTAAAAACATCCTGGAAGGTTCCGGCATCATGGGTATTGCCGGCATGGCATTCGGAACAGGCAATCTTGTATTGCGTTGCGGCACTGCCGGCATGGCGGGCATGGGCCGTCTGGGATTCATTTTTAAAGTTGGGATCGGTGGAGTAGTTGTAGCCATTTCCGGCATCAACCGCATAGCCATCCGGGCCACCCGCCGTATTGGCAACCGGCGGATAACCGTGGCAGGCGGTACAATCACCGGCGGTGAAAGAAGCATTGCTGTCATCATGAGTGTGACAACTGCTACATTCACCTACGGTACCAGTTGCGAAGCCGTTATGTGCAGCAGGCAGCGTATGGCAGCCTTCGCAATAACCATTGCCGCTGTTTTTCCAAGGGTAGGTCATCGAGGTGTAAGCCAGCCCGGTACCGGGGTTGGCAGGCGCACCCGCAGGCCAGGCACTCAGAGAAACGTTGTCGCGCAAGACGTAATAGTTGGGAGTCCCACCATTGTAAGAGTGACCACTGTGACAATCGAGACAACCGATGCCCGAAGCACCATGGCCTTTGTAGACGTGGCAGCTGGTACAGAGGCTGGTTTTATCTCCGGTTAATACGCCACTACCCTTAAGCAACTTACCATCACCAGAGGACAAAACGTTGCCCGCGCCATCGGTGGTGGTAGCATCGGAATCGACAAAGTGAGTACCGTGGCAGGTGGTACAGGTCATGTTGCCGCTGGCATCCAGGGTGAGTTCACCAACTGGACTGAAAGGCTTGTACTTTGCAGAATTGGCCGCCTGAAAAGCAGCATAGTTGGTTTGCAGCGGGTGAGTCAGGTGGCCGTTGTTGGCGGTTTGATCCCAGTCTTTGTGGCAATCGATACACATGGCATCGGCACTGCCGACACCCAGCTTCAGCAGTTGGGGGTTGGCAGGTGAACGCGGAGTCCCATCCATTTCACCATGAGGGTCGTGACAGCGGCTACAGGAGACCGTGGCGCCCGAATAATTATAGCGGCCATTGAAACGTGTGTCCGCAGGCGCCGAGGCACCGGCAGCAGGGTTATTGTCGGAAGCACCCCAGTTGTGGGAGGTTTCCTTACCCGGGGTGACCCCGGCCGCCGTGGTCGAACCAAGAGCGTCACTCGCATCACCAGCAACAAAGAGTCCACTGCCAACCGGGTTGGTTGACCCTCCCCCGAGCCGGAAGGTGAAGGTGTCCGCTTCATGCCCGGTTGTATGGCAGTCCAGGCAAACAATCTGCGATAAATCGGACAAATTCGCGCCGGTTTTGTGACAGAAATCACAAGCAAAATCGTGAACCGGGCGGGCAAATGCCATCGACTGGATGGTCATCAGCACCGCAAGCGCCAATACGGGAACCAGGGTTTTCAGTTTCATCAGCTCACTCCCAGGGGATCAATGCCGTACAAATTAAGGTACATTCTACCAATATTCAAAATTTATTATTTAATGTGACAAGCGAGACACATGGCGCTGCCCGTATTCGGAATTGCTAAAAATGGTGTGTAGGCAACATTGGTCATGTAATCGACATGGGGATCATGACAGGTTGAACACTCAACATTCTGACCGGTGCCAAAAAGAACTAAGCCAGCAGCCTCGACATCGGTATCAAGTTGCAGGTCACCCGCGTTGGTCACATCACCATAAGCAGCGGTATAGCTGAATGACACTGGATGGTCGTCGCGCAGATCACCAGTTGAACCCGTGGCTGCGTTGCTGGCACCGATTCTGGGGCCCTGAACGCCAAAACCTCCCTGTACGGGAACCACGCTATTCGTCGGCACCCCGGTAATGGGGTTATTCAGCAAGCTGTCACCAACCCCGATGCTGCCATCATGGCAAGATAAACAGGTTAAAGATTCCGCATTGACCGCACGGTTACTGGCACCCACAGTACTTGAAAGGGTACTGCTTGCGTAATGCTGAAATATGCCGACACCCTGCAAGCTCGTCAGATCGCGGTTCCACAAGGGCGCATCGAGGCTGCCCCCGTGGGGCGTATGGCAATAGACACAGATCTCTTCTTCAGCCGTTGTAGTCGCATTATACCAATAGCTGGGTGCCTGGTAGAGATTCCCTGAATACGACAGGTTATGCGGTGTATTGGCGATATTGGCCGGTCCTGTTCCGGCAAAAACCGAGGTCGCCCCTAACAGCAAGATCGCCAGAATCAATATGTTTTTCATGACTAAACCCTTTCTTATCGGCCAGAGTGAGCACTTTTGTCTGTGTCTTCGCAAAAGCCGTGCCTATTGGCATTTATCTATAACTGCTCAGAGTTGATTCGTTTAAATTAATCTTTTTTATCTTTTTTATCTTTTTTGTCGTCCTTGTCCTTCTTGTCCTTCTTGTCCTTCTTGTCCTTCTTGTCCTTCTTGTCATCGTCATCATCGTCATCATCGTCGTCGCTGTCGCCATCGTCGTCGCTATCTTCATCTTGTTGGGCGGCTTGATCGGCGGCAGCTTGATCGGCGGCAGCTTGATCGGCGGCAGCTTGATCGGCGGCGGCCTGGGCAGCAGCTTGGGCAGCAGCTTGGGCAGCAGCTTGGGCAGCAGCTTGGGCAGCAGCTTGGGCAGCAGCTTGGGCAGCAGCTTGGGCGGCAGCGTCGGCAGCAGCGTCGGCAGCAGCGTCGGCAGCAGCGTCGGCAGCAGCTTGGGCGGCAGCGTCGGCAGCAGCTTGGGCGGCAGCATCAGCAGCGGCTTGTTCTGCGGCGGCCTGAGCAGCGGCTTCAGCAGCAGCTTGCTCTGCAGCAGCCTGGGCAGCGGCTTGGGCGGCAGCGTCGGCAGCGGCTTGGGCGGCTGTGGGGTTCAGAAGAGTGGCGAATTCGATTGCAGATGTCCATGAAGGCGTTGCATATTCCAGGGCTGCAACCAGCTCAAAAGCACCGGTTTCGGCCGGAGCGTAATCACCAAGGCTCACAATAATGCGCAATTCGTCAACCTTGGCCAGTTGTCCCGGAGCGTCAAGGGTTACTTTTTGTTCAACATCGTCGAGCTTGGTCAACAGGGCCTGCATAAAGGCCGGGACCAAGGTGCCCTGCTGGCCATTGGCGACCACCAATTGACCGGTTGCGGTCGCGAAGAGGACATCGTTGTAATTACGATCAGCAAAATTCAACACAAACACACGATTGGCTCCGGCCTGTACCAGACCCGTGGTTTGCAGAGCCGTCACCTGGTTGCTTTCAACAGTTGTCGAGAAAAGCTCACCCTGGCTGAGAAGCAAAAGTTCACGGCTGCCATCGGCGTTCCAATCAGCGAAAACCGGAAACGCGGGAGCGTTGAGCGTGGCCAGAGTATTTTGTGAATTCAGCAGCGGTGCTGCATCGGTGCCGACATTGTCAAAGAGGAATAATTCGTTACCTGAGGCAACCAGCAGATCCTTGTCGCCATCCTGATCAAAATCGGCGACGGCAGGAATTGCCTGGGCAGCGACCGTAACCAACCACTCGCCGGTTGCGGCAAATTCGAGCCCGCCAAGACCGGTGAACAGGGTTACGGAGCCATCGGCACCCCCGATCAGCAGGTCAAATTTGTCGTCGTTATTCCAATCGACCAAGCAAGGCACCGCACCATCAATCAGCGGCAACACCAGTTGAACCGGGGCCTGCTCAAACACCAGGCGCGCAGCCGAAGCAACAGGCTGATCGATCGTACCAGGGTATTCGATGGTATCGTTCACTTGCGGATCAAGCTGTTGCGATCCGGCATAGACGTTCAGGCGGCCATTGTCGGCCAGCAGCAGATCGAGAATGCCATCCTGATCAAGATCGGCGACAATCGGAGTCGGGCTGGTGCCCTGAAACGCCTGGCCCTGCAAGTTGAGACTATGGGTGGCAAAGCTTTCTGGCAAACTGGCAGGTTTCAAATCGACAGTGAAGCTGGACTGGGCATCCTGAGCCAGGGCAAGGTTGACGACTGCGGGCTCGAAGCCTGCGGCCTCAACTACCACCGCGTAAGAACCGGCGGCCAGATCTCGCACTTGAAGAGGGGTAACACCAACGAAACGACCCGCATAACCGTGATGACCACCCAGAGAAACTCTGGCCCCGGCAACATTGGCATCAATGGTTAGCAGAGTCGCCTGAAAAACAAAGCTGCCCGCTGAGCTGGCCGGGGTTTCAAGGGCAGTATTATCAACCGCAACCACATTCCAGCTGTAAGCGGTACCGGGTTGCAGATCGGCAGCAAAAGCGGAGAGCGCACTGATGGTTCCGCTCACCTGATGACTGGCAACCAGGGCAGCACCCTGAGTGATTTCTACCCGGTAGTTCAGGCTGGCGTTGGGATCGGCATCGGTAGCCGCATCCCAATTCAGGGTTGTGCTGCTGTTGGCCGCTTCACCGGCCAGCAGCGAGGTCAGCACCGGCGCACTGGGGGCTTCCTGGGTGGCGTTGATATAAATATTCAGAGGAGCGGACCACTCGGAGGTCGCTTTGCCGTCATTGGCTTGAATCTGCCACGAATACTGGGCGTTTTCAATCAGGGTGGTGGCAACAACGGCGGTTTCGCCCTCCGCCAGCGTCAGAGCATCAACTTCAACCCCAGCATTATCAAGGACACGCAGGTTATACGTAAGGACATCACCTTCGGCATCGGTCGAACCATTAAATGCT
>Ga0210023_1001507_pt1 | contig 16251 bp, 15 predicted proteins | sample CryGeymeta201524_FD_183987 | JGI IMG/M metagenome (GOLD analysis project Ga0210023, IMG submission 183987) | Groundwater microbial communities from Crystal Geyser aquifers in Utah, USA - Crystal Geyser metaG 2015-24 (SPAdes) (version 2) | ecosystem: Environmental > Aquatic > Deep subsurface >... | reverse complement strand
GGCTGGCCGCACGCCGCATTTGGGGCATGGGCTAATTCACTATGACTGACAGTTTTGGGCTTGTTGTAGGCTTTTTGTGGGGTCGACTTCAGTCGACCATGGCGGACTAAAGTCCACCCCACAAAGTCGGCAATGACAAGTCATCTTATTTACAAAAGGACTAGTCCATGACTTTTCCACTTGAAACCGCCGCCCGCCCCGAAACCCTGCGCCGGGTCGCCATTGACCCGGTGTCGCGTGTCGAGGGGCACGGCAAGGTGACGCTGCTGCTCGATGCCGACAACCACATCGAGCAGGTGCGGCTGCACATTGTCGAGTTCCGGGGCTTCGAGAAATTCATCGAGGGCCGCCCCTACTGGGAAGTGCCGGTGATGGTGCAGCGCCTGTGCGGCATCTGCCCGGTGTCGCACCACCTGGCGGCGTCCAAGGCGTTTGACCGCGTCATCGGCGCCGCACCAGTGAGCGCCAGCGCCAACGCGGTGCGCCGGCTGATGCACTACGGGCAAATTTTGCAATCCCACGCGCTGCACTTTTTTCACCTGTCGTCGCCCGATTTGTTGTTTGGCTTTGATTCCGAAGTGGCCAAACGCAACATCGTGGGGGTGGCGCAGGCGCACCCCGAGATCGCCAAAAAAGGCATTTTGCTGCGCAAGTTCGGCCAGGAAGTCATCCGCATCACCGCCGGCAAACGCATCCACGGCACCGGCGCGGTGCCGGGCGGCATCAACAAGCTGGTTACTGCGGAAGAACGCAACAGCCTACAGCGCGACTTGCCGCAAATGCTGCAATGGGCACAAGATGCAGTGGACATTGCCAAGCAGTTGCATGCACAAAACCCGGCGCTGTACAACAGCTTTGGCAGCTTTCGCTCCAAGCTGATGTCGCTGGTGCGTCGTGATGGCGCCATGGATTTGTACGATGGCGTGCTGCGCGTGCGCGATGAAGACGGGCACATTTTGTTTGACCAGATCGACGACCAGCGCTACCTGGAGCTGATTGAAGAAGAAGTGCGCCCCTGGAGCTACATGAAGTTCCCGTACCTGCGCAGCCTGGGCGCGCAACTGGGCTGGTACCGCGTGGGGCCGCTGGCACGGGTGCAAAACTGCGACTTCATTCCCAGCGCCCTTGCTGAAACCGAGCGCCAGGCCTTTGTTGCCTGGGGCCAGGGCGAGCCGGTGCACGCCACGCTGGCCTACCACTGGGCGCGCATGATCGAGATGCTGCACGCGGTGGAAGTGGTCGCCGAACTGCTGGCAGACCCGGCGCTGCTCTCGGGCGACCTGCTCACCAGCGGCGTGCGCCAGCGCCACGGCGTGGGCATGATCGAAGCGCCGCGCGGCACGCTCATCCACGACTATGAAGTGGGCGACGATGACCTGGTTACGCGCTGCAACCTGATCGTGTCGACCACCCACAACAACCAGGCCATGAACGAATCTGTGCGCGCGGTGGCGCGCGATTACCTGGACGGCCAGGTGCTCACCGAAGGCCTGCTCAACCACATCGAAGTCGCCATTCGCGCCTACGACCCATGCCTTTCTTGCGCCACCCACGCACTGGGCCAGATGCCGCTGGAGGTGACGCTGCTGGCTGCTGATGGCACGGTGCTGGACCATGTGCTGAAATCGTCCGATGGTGGCTGATTTTGGTTTTGTGACTTGCTGTGGGGTCGACTGAAGTCGACCCCACAAGCACGCCAATGACCACCCCACTGCTGGTGCTGGCCTGGGGCAATCTGAGCCGCGGCGACGATGCGCTTGGCCCCCTGTGCGTGGCTGCCCTGCGCGAGCAACTGCCCGACTTTTTACAAGAACAGGTGGCGTTTCTGGACGACTACCAGTTGCAGATAGAGCACGCGCTGGACCTGGTGGACCGTCAACGCGTGCTTTTTATTGATGCCAGCCTGAACTGCACGGCACCGTTTCAGGTGAGCCAACCCAAGCCCGCGCGGGACACCAGTTTCACCAGCCACGCGCTGTCGCCGCAGGCCTTGCTGCAGGTGTACCAAGACCTGCAGGGCGTGCCGCCACCGCCCTGCACTATGCTGGCAATACGCGGCGATCAATTTGAATTGGGGCAAGCGCCCGGCGCGCAGGCGCTGGCGCATCTGGCAAGCGCAGTCAAGTGGGCCAGACAGTGGTTGCTGGACAGCCAACCAGGCGACGCCTGATCAACCCAGCGCGTCATTCACCTGTTCATGAAACTCGGCCAGATGCTCGGCCGCCTGTACCTCGCGCGGCACGGCGTCGCGGATGGAAAACACACCCATGATCTTGTTGCCTTCGGTAACGATGGGCAGATGCCGAAAACCGCGCTCAATCATCAGCAGCACGGCATCGGCCACCTTGGTCTCAGGCACCACACAGTGCGGGCTGCGCGTCATGATGTCGGCCACCGTGGTGGTGGCCGGGTCGAGCGACTTGGCCAGCAAGCGGGTCATCAGGTCACGCTCGGTGACGATGCCGAGCAAAGCGTTGGTGGTGTCGATGACCAGCACACTGCCGCAGTTGGCGCGGGTCATCACGCAAGCAGCGGTGTAAACCGTGGCGGTGGGCACCACGCTCACCACATGACGCTGCGCCATCGATTGAAATACGGTACGTTCGGGCATTGCTGACTCCTTGGGGTGGTGGTGTTAACGCAGGGCCGCGTTGATTTTGTCAAGCGCACTGGCACCTGGGCAAAGTTGCTGCACCCCCAGGGTGTTGAGCGGCCGCGCGGCGGTGTTGAGTGAGGTATGCAGGTCGGTGGGCAGCGGGTCAAGGTAAAGCAAGCCGGTGACCACCTCACCGCGCGCCGCGTGGCTGTTCATGTAGCTCATGGCCGCGTAGCGATCGGTGGGGTCGTAGTCAGCGTGCAATTTGCGCAAGCGCAACACCGAGCCGTCATGCTGCTCGACCTCGAGCACTTCACCCGGCGCATGCTGGGTGGCGGTTTCCTGGCCGGGCGTGATGAAGTCGATCACGCTGACCGATTCATCGTGCTGGCGCACGTATTCGTAGCTCTTGGTGCTGCCGGCGTGGTTGTTGAACGTCACGCAGGGGCTGATGACGTCGATGAAAGCGGCACCGCCGTGCGCCAGCGCGCCCTTGATCAACGGCACCAGTTGCGCCTTGTCGCCCGAGAAGCTGCGCGCCACATAGGTGGCACCCAGTTGCAGCGCAATACCGACCAGATCGACCGGGCTGTCGGTGTTGATGACACCTTTTTTGCTCTTGGAGCCGCGGTCTGCCGTGGCCGAAAACTGTCCCTTGGTCAGGCCGTAAACGCCGTTATTCATCACAATGTAGGCCATGTTGACGCCGCGGCGCATGGCGTTGGCAAACTGCCCCAGACCAATGGAAGCTGAGTCGCCGTCGCCCGACACACCCAAATACATCAGCTCGCGGTTGGCCAGGTTAGCGCCGGTGAGCACGCTGGGCATGCGCCCATGCACGGTGTTGAAGCCATGCGACGCACCCAAAAAATAGGTGGGCGCCTTGGAACTGCAGCCAATGCCCGAGAGCTTGGCGACGCGGTGCGGCTCAATGTCAAGCTCCCAGCAGGCCTGGATGATGGCTGCCGAAATGGAGTCATGACCACAACCGGCGCACAGCGTCGAGACCGGGCCTTCGTAGTCGCGCCGGGTGTAGCCAACCTTGTTCTTGGTCAGCGTGGGGTGGTGCAACCGGGGTTTGGCAAGGTAGGTCATACAGTCTCCTTCAAAAGCGCCAGCTTGGCAGCAATCGCGCTCACGATAAAGCGCGCCGTGATTGGCGTGCCGTCATAGTGCAGCACTTTAGTCAATTGTTTGGGGTTGGCGTCAAGCTCGTTGATCAACAGGGTGCGCATTTGCGCGTCGCGGTTTTGCTCCACCACGAACACCGTGTCGTGCTCAGCCAAAAAGGTTTCTACCGATTTGGGGAACGGGTAGGCCAGCAGCCGCATGCCATCGACATGAATGCCGTCTTCGTCCAACACATCCAGCGCTTCGCGCATGGCAGGCGTGGTGGAACCAAAATAAATGGCGCCGATGCGCGTGGGCTCGGCCGCTTTGTGCACGATAGGCTGCGGCACCAGGTTGGCGGCTGTCTTGAACTTTTTCAGTAGCCGCTCCATGTTGTAGATGTAGTCCGGCCCGCGTTCCGAGTAGCGCGCGTAGGCATCTTTGGAGGTACCGCGGGTGAAGTACGAGCCCTTGGTGGGGTGCGTGCCGGGGTAGGTGCGCCACGGAATGCCGTCGCCATCGACGTCGTTGTAGCGGCCGAAGTCTTTGCCGGCTTCCAGGTCGGCAGCGGTCATGACCTTACCGCGGTCGTAGGCGCGCGCATCGTCCCAGACAAACGGTTTGCACAGGCGCTGGTTCATGCCGATGTCGAGGTCGCTCATGACAAAAATGGGCGTTTGCAGCCGGTCGGCCAGGTCCAGCGCGGCCGCAGCGTGTTCAAAACACTCGTGCGGGTCTTGCGGGAACAGCATCACATGCTTGGTGTCGCCGTGCGAGGCGTAGGCGCAACTCAGCAGGTCTGACTGCTGGGTGCGGGTTGGCATGCCAGTGCTGGGGCCACCGCGCTGGATGTTGATCAGCGTGACCGGAATCTCGGCAAAGTAAGCCAGGCCAATGAACTCGGTCATCAGCGAAATACCGGCGCCCGACGTGGCGGTAAAGGCCCGTGCGCCGTTCCAGCCCGCGCCAATGGCCATGCCGATCGAGGCCAACTCGTCTTCGGCCTGCACGATGGCAAAGTTGTGCTGGCCGGTGCTTTCATCCACACGGAACTTGTCGCAGTATTTTTGAAAGTTTTCCGGCACCGAAGACGATGGCGTGATCGGGTACCAGGCGGCCACCGTGGCACCGCCATACACGCAACCCAGCGCCATGGCACTGTTGCCGTCGGTGAAAATCTGGTCGCCGATCTTGTCGGATTTGCGCACCTGAAGGCCCAGCGGATACGCAATGTGCTGCTTGATGTAGTCGCGGCCCAGGTTGATCGCCTGCAAGTTGGAAGCCAGCAAGCGCTCCTTGCCCTTGAACTGCTCGGCAAACAGCTTTTCAAACACCGATGCATCCATGCCCAGCAGCACCGACAACGCGCCCACGTAAATGATGTTCTTGAACAGCTGGCGCTGGCGCGGGTCGGTGTAGGTGGCGTTGGTGATTTCGGTCAGCGGCACGCCAATGACGGTAATGTCCTTGCGGAACCTGGACTCAGGGATCGGCCGGGTGCTGTCATAAAACAGGTAGCCGCCGGGCTCGATCTCGGCCACGTCGGCGTCCCAGGTTTGCGGGTTCATGGCCACCATCATGTCGACACCACCGCGGCGGCCGTGATAGCCCTTTTCGCACACCCGGGCCTCGTACCAGGTCGGCATGCCCTGAATGTTGCTGGGAAAAATGTTGCGCGGGCTCACCGGCACGCCCATGCGCATCACCGCCTTTGCAAACAGCTCGTTGGCACTGGCCGAGCCCGAGCCGTTGATGTTGGCAAACTTGATGACGAAATCGTTGATGGCTTCAATGGGCTTCATGCGGCCTCCGTGACATTGGTGTGTGCTGCGGCCGATTTGGTGTCGCGTGCGCGCGGCCCGGCTTGCGTGGTGTTGAGCAAAAATTTCTGCATGTCCCAGGCGCCTGTGGGGCAGCGCTCGGCGCAAAAACCGCAGTGCAGGCAGACGTCTTCATCTTTCACCATAACGCGGCCGGTTTTGAGTTCGCCCGACACATACAGGTCTTGCCCCGTATGCTCGGCCGGCGCCTTCAGGCGCGTGCGCAGGTCGACCTCTTCGCCGTTGTTGGTGAAGGTGATGCAGTCCATCGGGCAAATGTCCACGCAGGCATCGCATTCGATGCACAGGTTGCCCTTGAACACGGTTTGCACGTCGCAGTTCAGGCAGCGACTGGCTTCCTTGAAGGCGGTGGCGGCATCAAAACCCAATTCAACCTCGACCTTGATGCTGGCCAGGGCTTTTTCGGCCGTGGTCCATGGCACTTTGAAGCGCACGTCGTTGGAGATATCGTTTTTGTAGCTCCACTCATGAATACCCATTTTTTGCGACATCAAATTAACCATTGGGTCCGGGCGCTGTGTCACGTCTTCGCCGTGCAGTAGCCGGTCGATCGACACCGCCGCCTCATGCCCGTGGGCCACGGCGGTGATGATGTTCTTGGGGCCGTAGGCCGAGTCGCCGCCAAAAAACACGTTAGGCAAAGTCGATTGAAACGTGCCATCAGTCAGCACCGGCAGGCCCCATTTGTCAAATTCGATGCCAATGTCGCGCTCGATCCAGTTGAATGAATTTTCCTGGCCAACGGCAATCAGCACCTCGTCGCAAGGCACCAACACATCGGGCTCGCCGGTCGGAATCAGGCTGCGCCGACCCTTGGCGTCGTATTCGGCGCGCACGATCTCGAACGTCATGCCGGTCAACTTGCCGTTGTCATGCTCGAACGATTTGGGCACGTGGTAGTTGAGGATTGGAATGCCCTCGTGCGCCGCGTCTTCTTTTTCCCAGGGCGAGGCTTTCATTTCTTCGAAGCCGCTACGCACGATCACTTTCACATCCTTGCCGCCCATGCGCCGTGCCGAACGGCAGCAGTCCATGGCGGTATTGCCGCCGCCCAACACAATCACGCGCTCGGCGGTGGTGGTGATGTGGCCAAACGACACCGACATCAGCCAGTCGATGCCGATGTGAATATGCGCCGCCGCCTCTTTGCGCCCAGGTGCGTCGAGGTCGCGGCCGCGCGGTGCGCCGCTGCCGACAAATACTGCGTCATAACCCTGGCCCAGCAGCGCCTTGAGCGACTCAATGCGCTGCCCGGGCTTGAAGTCAACACCCAGGTCCAGGATGTAGCCGGTTTCTTCGTCCAGCACCGACTCGGGCAGGCGAAACTTGGGGATTTGGGTGCGCACAAAGCCGCCGGCCTTGCGCTCGCCCTCGAACACGGTCACGGCGTAGCCTTGCGTCACCAGGTCGCGCGCCACCGTGAGCGATGCCGGCCCGGCACCCACGCAGGCCACGCGCTTGCCGTTGGGCGGCAACACCGTGGGCATGCGCGCCTTGACGTCGTCCTTGAAGTCAGCCGCCACCCGTTTCAGGCGGCAAATAGCCACCGGTTCAGGCTTGGCGCCGTTGTTTTCCTCGACGCGACCACGCCGACAGGCTGGCTCGCACGGGCGGTCGCAGGTGCGACCCAAAACACCCGGAAACACATTGCTCACCCAGTTGATCATGTAGGCGTCGCTGTAGCGCCCCTGACCAATCAGGCGGATGTATTCGGGAACGGGGGTGTGGGCCGGGCAGGCCCATTGGCAATCAACGACCTTGTGGAAATAGGCCGGGTTGGTGATGTTGGTAGCTTGCAAAGTTGTCTCCTTGCCCTGCAAACGCTTGCAAAATGTTGCTGCAGGTGAGTTGGGCATCCTACGCTCAACGGCTGCACTGATAAAGCCTTCAAATCGGTGAATTGCCATTTTGCTGATCCAGATCAAAAAAGAATCAGGGGTCAAAAATCGGCATGAAACTTGATTTGCCTCAAACATGCGCAGTGACTCGCCGCCAAAATCGACAAAACCATCCCAGGACCCACCATGAAAACCATTAAGCAAATTGACCGATTCAAAGCCCTCGACACCTGCCACCAGCAAATGCACCAGCAGTTGGCTGAACTGGCCGATTTGCTGGAACGGTTCGAAACCGGCAGCGAAAGCCCGCACACCCGTCAAAAAGCCAAAACCATCGAGGCCTTTTTTTCTGAAGTGGCCCGCCCGCACCATGCGGAAGAAGAAAAAATGGTGTTCCCCGACCTGCTGCTCAGCAGCAACGCCGAACTGGTGCAGGCCGTGCAAACCCTACAGCAGGACCACCGCTGGATCGAGCAAAACTGGCTCGAACTCGCCCCCATGCTGCGCGCCATTGCCCAGGGCGAAGACTGGGTGGACATGGCCGAACTCAAGCACAACGCCGAAGTGTTCGTCAGCCTGTGCCACGACCACATCGTGCTCGAAGAATCCCTGATCTACCCCGAAGCCAAGGCGCGCCTGGCCGATGAGCTGGCCAGCCGGGCCAAGCGGCTGGCGCAGTAGGCTGTGTGATTATTGCGCCGCATGCTGTGGATTGGCAGTTTGGCGGATGTCGAAATTCGAACTATATTTAGCCGAACAGATCAAGCCAATCTCATACCTCAAATCCAACGCCGCAGATATCGTCAAGAATTTTGCAACCAATCCGGAAACCATCATCATCACCCAAAATGGTGAGGCAAAGATGGTGGTCGATGCCAACCAGTGTTGCACTCAGCCATCACTTCGAAAACTTTGTTCGGGCACAAGTTGACTCTGGTCCGCGAGTTGCGCAATCAGTGCATCAAGATCACGCAGACACTCCAAGGATATCGGTCGTCCCTTTTAATTTCGCAAGTCTGGTTTGACGTGGCATTCGCGATAACCTGCCCAGTCGCCGCTCAGGTCGTGGTCACGGCATTTGACGTCAAGTGGTTGATCAGTCACCAGCGCCACAAGAACAGGCAGGAGATCGCCATCGAGCGTGGCGCGGTGCTAGCCTTTGACTTCGCGCTTGTAATCGCGTTTAAAAGATGAAGCGCGATCAATCGTCCGCATGCAGGTCTGCCATCAGATCGTCAACGCTGGCGAAACGCTTGCCCTTGCCCGCCTCAAGCTCAGTAATGGCTTTGCGGGTGGCGGCATTGGGCACCTTTACCTCGAAAGGCAATCGACGCTCATCGGCGACGCGCAGCAACATCAAGCGGATAGCGTCAGAAATGGTCAGACCCATTGACTGCAATGCATCGGTGGCGCGCTCCTTGGTGGCGGTGTCGATGCGGGCGCGGACATAGGTATCGGCATTAGCCATGGCAAATTTCCTCAGGTCTGTTTAGAAACCACAAATTGTAGTTACGGTGCGACTACAAAAACTCGTCGTTCAGTATGACACTTCCTGCATTGCGCAACGGACACTCTATACCGCAGCTGGAGCCAATAGTCAGGTGAATGGCCGTGACAATAAGAGAGGCCAACCCAATGGGGTGAATAATTTTCCATAATTTAAACAGGTAGTTTATAATTTTTCCTAAAATTTCATAATTGAGAGCTACCACCATGCAACGTACTGAAGTTTTTCACCGCGAGGAACTCGCAAAACGACTGGCAGACGATCTTATGTCTGAAGAAGGTGCCTCGGGTCTGTTTATAACGGGACCCAGGCGCACCGGAAAGAGTACCTTTATCAGGGAAGATCTGATTCCGGTTCTAAAGAAAAAATACGCATCGGAAGTTGTGTACGCTGATCTTTGGGAAGACCGGGCAGCGAACCCTGGTGATGTCATTGTTTCAGCCATCAAAGCCCAGTTACTCCAGTACGACGGATTCATTCTTAAAGCTGCCGGAGGTGTTGGCCTGGACAGATTCAAGGTGGGGGGTTTAGAAATGTCTCTAGACAACATCGGCATTGGTAAAGGCGAGACGTTGTCGAAAGCACTGACCATGCTTGCTGCCGCATCAAAAAAACCAGTGACATTGATCATTGATGAAGCGCAGCAGACGCAAGTCACAGAAGAGGGTCGTCAAGCCTTGTATGCGTTAAAAGCAGCCCGCGACTCCATGAATTCCACAGCGGGTGCAGGATTCCGTTTGCTTGCCACAGGATCTAATTCTGACAAGCTCGCTTCGTTAGTTGAAGACAAGGATCAAGCGTTTTATCAAGCGCCGCTCATGCCTCTGCCAACGCTGGGCAAAGACTATTTACAGTGGTTTCGAAACAAGCAGAACTTCGAACCTAAACCAAGTATTGAGGCAATGATTGAGGCATTCGATCATTGCAATCACCGACCAGAGCCATTTAGAGCAGTTTTTAAGGCACTTAAATACAAGACAGATGTCACGCCAGAGGATATTGATGAGGTCTTCATGAGCATGGTTGCATCCTCACTGGCGAGCGCTAAAGCCAACTTTCTTCAGCAAGTCAATGGACTAAATCCTTTGGACCTGGCTGCATTAAAAGTAATGGCAAGGGATGATAAGAAATTTTCTCCGTACTCCAAAACATCCTTTGCAGATTACAAGGCATTTATTTTTGCCCAAACTGGGGAAATGCCTGAAGCTATTCCTCAATCATCTGTACAGCAGGCGTTAGAGCGCTTGCGTGGAGAGAAGTTTGTTTGGCGCGCTGGAAGAGGCGCTTATCTGATTGAGGACACTCAACATGCTGTTTGGATGAAAGAGGTTGTGGAGCAGAGTGTTGATGATGTCGATCGAGCTCGTAGAGAAATTAATGCAAGAGTTGCTACCTCTTGAAACCCGCACACCCATTGGGTTTGCGAGGTTTCTTGGGCCAACAGCGTGGTAAAACTCGCACGCACAAAAAAAGCCCCTCGCGGGGCTTTTTACTGGAGCCAGGGCAGCGCCCGGTGTCAGAAGCGGTGACGAATACCGAAAGCCAGGCCGGTGGAATCGGTGCCAGCGCTTTCTGTCACGCCCCCGAGGTAGCCATTGCCACCCGGTGCGACCTGCGCGTTGGCACTGTTGTCGAAACGAACCACCACAGCGCTCAGATCGGTGCGCTTGGACAACGCATAGGTGTAGGCCGCGCCATAGGACCTAAGGTCAGCATTGGCCGGGCGCTTGTCGTTGTACTGGTTAAAGGCCACGGAAATGGTGTGTGGCCCGGTCACGTTGCGGTAGCCAATGTGGTACAGCATGCCGTCTTGCTTGAAGGCTTCAATAAATTTTGATTCCACCAAATTCGCAAAAGGGAGTCTCGGATCAGACGGCCCACCAGTGGCGATCAAGTCCGATATCACAGACAAATCAGCCGGATTGTCATCCTTGATCTTTGCCACCAAGGTACTGAGTTTGCTGCTGCCCATATTCATGGACGCACCCAAAACCGTTGTCGTCAGAGATTTTTCGCCGAGTTCATTGTTTTTGGTGTTGTAACCCATCCCAACCGAGAAGGCATCGGTTTTGTAAGCCACGTTGATACCAAGCAAACGGCCAGCACTGTTATCGCCAGCCACCTCGCCAGGCGCGTACATCAAGGCGCCCGAAATGCCATCCTTGACGATGCGATAGGCCAACGAGTTGGAATTTCGAATTTCAAACACAGCCGGGAACTGCACAATCTGCCCCGCAGACAACGCCGATTGCGTTTCCATAATGTCGAAGGTTCCAAAGGTTTCATAAGCAGGCGTGTACTGACGCCCAGCCAACACAGCGCCAAAGGGTGTCACCAAACCGACCCAGGCCTGGCGGTCAAATGCCCGGTTACCGTTGACACCCACATTTACGCCAAACTCGCTGGCTATCGCCAAATCAACAGCACGGACGGTTCCAAGCATCGTGCCATTTGGGAATTGAGCGTCAGTCAAACCTGTCAGTCCGCGAAACTGCGCATCAGTTGGCAATCCCAAGCTGGAAGGACTCGAAAATCTATCAGACAACTGGCTGCCAGAAATGGGCCGGCTGCTGTTGGCGCCCGTATCTGCCTCCACGCGCGATTCCAGCGTAAAGATGGCCTTGTAGCCGCCACCCATATCCTCATTGCCCTTGATGCCCCAGCGCGAGCCTTCCATGATGCCGCTGGCAATTTGCGTCACCGTACCAGCCTTCAAACCGCTGACCGAGGTGATGCCGACGTCCGCCAGGCCGTACAGCGTGACACCGCGTGGGGGGACTTGCGCTTGCGCCAGACCGGCGCAGCACAGGGCACTGGCCAGTGCCACATGACGCAAACCAAACAATGCACCCAATTCGTGCTTTTCACCACAAGGGTTTTCCCTGATTTGTTGCAACGCGAGGCATCGGGCGCGCACCTGCCATGGAATCCAGCCCAAAACTTCGGCACTGCGAGCGAAGCGAAGCAGTCCATCCCTTTACGGGCTGTGCACATCGCAGCATGGCCCGCCCCACCCATGAACTGTCATGCCAGGCTGCCCGTTGGCTGAGTTGGCAGGGTCGTTGTCGTACAGTTGCAACAAAACTGGCTTAAAGAGGCACGTTATTTGCATTCAACCCACCCTGTTGGTGCTTTAACAGCGCCTTCATGGTGAAATCAGTCATGTGAAGTTTTTTCGCTGTTTCAAAACTCACCATAAATGGTGTTTTGATTTTTTAACTTTAGGAGTTTTCATGAAAAAAAGTTTAGTTGCTTTGGCAGTTCTCGCTGCTTCGGGTGCATCTTTTGCACAATCTAGCGTGACGTTGTATGGTATTGCTGATATCTGGCTCGGCAGTGTAAGAACCGATGACGGTGTGACCAGCCAGACCCAAACCAAGGTTGACAGCGGCGGCGTGAACACGTCGCGTTGGGGCATCAAGGGTTCTGAAGACCTGGGCGGCGGTTTGTCGGCCGTCTTCAAGCTGGAACAAGGTTTTAAACTTGACACCGGCGCTGGTGATACGGCTGGTCAAGCATTTTCCCGCCAGGCCTACGTTGGTTTCGCCGGCGGTTTTGGTGAAGTCGCAGTTGGCAAGGTCTGGAGTGCTTATGACGACGTGAGCGGCGCTTCGAACGCCATGTTTGACTCGGGTGCTTTGGCACCCATGTATGCCGTGTTTCAGAGCACCAATTACTTTGATCGCCCGGCCAATGGTTTCCGTTACACCTCACCAGAGATGGGTGGCTTTACAGGTGCCGTAAGCTACAGCCTGGACGAAGACGTGGTGGGTGCTACATCCATTGCCAGCTTGGCCTTGTCGTATGCTGCTGGTCCTTTGGCTGTGCAACTGGGTTACCAAGATGAAGACATCAACGGTGTCGCCGATGACACAAAGTACCTGCGTTTAGGCGGCACTTATGACTTCGGCGTGGCCGTCGCCAAATTGACCTACGGCAAAGTAACTGATATCGGCAATGTCAATGGCGACGACGCTGACGAATACCAAGTTGGTGTTGACGTGCCCGTTGGCGCTGCCATCGTGGTGTCCGCCAGCTACGCCAGGTCTGAAGATGACAAGGATGTTGGCTATGAGTCCACTCGTGATGGCTATGGCATAGGCGCCACTTACACCCTTTCCAAGCGCACCTTCCTGTACGGCGGTTACACATACAGCAGCGCTACGCAACAAGCCGCTGACGATGCAACCTCCAGCGCCTTTGCTGTTGGCGTGCAACACCGCTTCTAATCACATTGCCAGCTCTGGAGCCTGATCGGGCTTCAGTCGCTGCGCACACTTGAAAAAAGCCACCTTCGGGTGGCTTTTTTTTGCTTCAACGCTCGCCCACCGCAGGGTTCAAAAAAAAATTGTCACGTTTTTGAAATGCGATGCGACTAACTCTGTGATGACATGGCACGGTGCAATGTCACACACCAGAAAGGAAGCATCATGAAATCCCTACTTATCGCCACCGCCCTGGTTGCCACAAGCTTTGCAGCCTCCGCGGAATATAAGGGCATCCGGTACGAGCCCGGCGTCAACAACACCACCAGCGCTCATCAGTCCCGCGCCACTGCGGCGCATCAAACCACTGCCGCCACCAAAGCGAGCACCTTTGCTTTCAGCGAGTCCGCCATGCGTGCCGCTGAGCGCAAGGCCTTGTTGGCATCGCTCAGCGCATCTGGCCAAACGACGCAATCCGCCACCGTTGTCTGGGGCGAGCCAGCGTCTGCTTATTCACCGGACGGTCAATAACGCGCGCATTGAACGCGACGTCATTTTGCTTAACCTTAAAGGATTCATCATGAAGAAAAGTTTAGTGGGGTTGGCCGTTCTGGCGGCCACTGGGGCGGCTTTGGCCCAGTCATCGGTCTCAGCTTATGGGGAACTCGATGTCTGGTTTGGCGGTTTACGCACCGATAACGGCGCTGGCGCCACCACGTCGCAGACGGCTATCGGCAGCGGCGGCATCGACGAATCTTACTGGGGCCTGAAAGGCTCGGAAGACCTGGGCGGTGGTCTGAGAGCCAACTTTGCCCTGGAGCAGGGGTTTGAAATCGACTCCGGCGCGGCGGGTGCCTACACCGGGCAAGGCACCGGCTCGCAGGCGTTCGACCGTCAGTCTTGGGTGGGCTTGTCAGGCAACTTTGGTGAAATTCAGATCGGCAAAGTCTGGAGCGCCTACGACGACATCACCGGGGCTTCGAACGCCATTTTCGACTCCGCTGCGCTGGCCCCGGTTTATCGGGTTTTCAAAAGCGTTGAGTACATCGACCGACCCACCAACGGTTTGCGCTACACCTCCCCCGAGATAGCAGGTTTCACCGGTGCCGTCAGTTACAGCCTGGACGAAGACAGCACGACGAACCCATCGGTCCGAAGCGTGTCGTTGTCTTACGCCGGGGGCCCGCTCGCGGCACAGTTGGGCTACCAGGAGGAAGAAACCATTGGCGTACCCGATAACGCCAGCTTTACCATGCTGGGGGCTTCGTACGACTTCAACATACTGACGACCAAGCTGATTTACGCCAAAGCCGACAATGTGGGCAGCCTGCCCGGGGTGGAGGCCAGCGAGTGGCAAATCGGCGCCGACATTCCGCTAAGCCCAGCCATGGTGGTGTCAGTCAGCTACGCCAAGTCTGACGACAGCCAACCGGCCAATGTGTTTGAGGCCGAGCGCGAGGGCTATGCCATCGCCGCCACCTATACCCTGTCCAAGCGCACCTACCTTTATGGGGGCTACACCTACAGCAGCGAAACCCAACCATCTGCGGATGATGCCACGAGCGAGGCACTGGCCTTGGGCATTCGACACAGCTTCTGAGCGCCAACACCCGTTGGCGACTGCCCACGCTACGGCGCTACCGCGCCAACCCAAGCCGCCTCCGGGCGGTTTTTTTATCAAGCGGCTGCGCCGTTGAATGAGGTCGAGCATTTGGTTCTGTTTTAATTTGTTGCACAGCCACCACAAATGCACCAATCATGCGCAAGTTTAAAGACCATTTTGGGGCGAAAGCACCAGCTATCTGTTGCAATAGCGTCTAACTTCCTACAACAGGAGGTTGGCTCTGGGTCCTGAAGCACGTTGGTTTCAGGGCCTCATGTTTAACCTTGGAGAAATTTGAAATGAAAAAATCCCTGATCGCATTGGCCGTTCTGGCCGCTTCCGGCGCCGCCATGGCCCAATCTTCGGTGACCTTGTTTGGCCGTCTTGACGCCGCTGTTGGCTACATCGACACAGAAGTTTCGAGCAATAATCCACTGAATGTAAAACCATCGCAGTCGCAAACTGTGGTGAATTCATCTACTTTCAACACCACCTACTGGGGGATCAAGGGCACTGAAGACCTGGGCGGCGGCTTGAAAGCCAATTTCAACCTGCAAAGCAACTTCAATATTGATACCGGCGCAATTGGTAAAGGTCAGAGTTTGTTTGAACGCAACGCCACAGTGGGCTTGTCGGGCGGTTTCGGTACCGTCAATCTGGGCCGTCAATACACCCCCTACTACGCCATATATGCTTCGACCGCCATGATTGGCAATGCCAACCTTGACGCTGAGACAGTGTATGGCGCTGGCCTTGTTCAAGGTGTCACCCGCGCCAGCAATTCGATCCGCTATGACTCTCCCTCTTTCAGCGGCTTTACCGTGTCGGGTTTGGTCGGTTTGGGTGAAAATGACACCCTGTCACCTGATAATGCGGGTGGTGACTCCACCGACACTTACAGCTTGAACGTCATGTACAAAGCTGGTCCTTTACTGGTCGGTTACGGCTACCAGCAACGAAAGCTGGCACAAGCTACTGTCGGTGCCCCGCAAGACGAACTCAGCTACAACATGGTTGGTGCAAGCTATGACTTTGGTATGGCCAAAATCACTGGCGGTTACCAAAAGGTTGAGAATGACCTCGCCGGTGCTGCAAACCAAGAAGACGACGAGTTCAACGTGGGCGTGAGCGTTCCGGTCGGTCCGGCTACCACCCTCTGGGCTGGTTATGCTGACTCGCAATCCGATTTTGGCAACGGCAATTCGCTGGACAGCAATGGTTACACATTGGCAGCGACTTACCAACTGTCCAAGCGCACCAAGTTGTACGGTGCTTACGCCTACACAGAAATCGAATCATCTAAGGATCAGGGCGTTACTATTGACAACACACAGACAGACAAGTTTGCGGTTGGCGTTGTCCACCTGTTCTAATCTGACGCTGGCGCAAGTCAGCTGACGGTTAAAACCTCAAAAACCCCGCCTGGGCAACCCGGCGGGGTTTTTTAATGGCTGAGTGATTTCAAAATGAGATTTACACCATGATGACCCTGCATAACCCGCCCCATCCAGGTGAAGTCTTGCGCGAGTATCTACCTGCAGATATGTCTGT
>Ga0210023_1001501_pt1 | contig 16277 bp, 16 predicted proteins | sample CryGeymeta201524_FD_183987 | JGI IMG/M metagenome (GOLD analysis project Ga0210023, IMG submission 183987) | Groundwater microbial communities from Crystal Geyser aquifers in Utah, USA - Crystal Geyser metaG 2015-24 (SPAdes) (version 2) | ecosystem: Environmental > Aquatic > Deep subsurface >... | reverse complement strand
TATTCAGTTATGAATACGGTTTTGAATGGCGCTATGTTTTTGGAACTTTTTCTGAATAAAAATATCAGGTTCGATCAGAAAAAAGTGGTATTTCTTAATGACAGAACTTCAGACCCGCTTCACCGGTTTTTATTGGAAAAGATAAAACAAAAGTCAGAACCGGTTAAAATATCAACATGGATTGGTAAATTGAGTTTTTCACAAAAGCAAATTCGAAAGGAAGTTCAAAAAGGATTGGTTGCCAGGAGAATCATTAAAATGGAACCTCACCAGTTTTTGTTTTTCAAATGGCAAAAATCAAAAATAATAAACAAACAGCCGTTATTTAATTTGATTTCCGATATTGAATACCAGATTTTCAGGGGTACTGAAAATGAAGAAGAAATCATGCTGTTGTCCATGTTAAAACCTGCCGGATTAATCAAACGGATTTTTCCGGAGAGGGAAAAGCGAAACCGGGCAGATAACGAGCTGAAAAATCTGATGGTTGAAAATCAGGTTTCAGTTGCAGTTTCCGAAGCAATTGCAGCAGCCCAGGCAGTTGCCGCATCGGTTGCAGTTTCGGCGGCAATGGCGGGAGCACGCAGGTAAAACTTTAACCACTCCTCAGCTAAACTGTTTTAGAAATCGGTTGTTTAAATTACCAATCAAATTGGTTTGATTCAAAAAAATATGATGCAAAAAATTGCTGTTTTCTGGTTTCGCCGTGACTTGCGTTTAGCTGACAATACCGGGCTTTTTCATGCTTTAAAATCGGGTCTGCCTGTTTTGCCCATTTTTATTTTCGATACGGAGATTCTGGATAAGCTGAATTCAAAAAACGATGCCCGCGTTACTTTTATCTACAATCAACTTCAAAAAATTAATTCTGAAATTGAAAAACAAGGGAGTTCTCTGAAAGTGTTGCATGGCAAACCTTTGGAAATTTTTCAGCAACTGGCCGGTGAATTTGAAATTGCTGCCGTTTACACCAACAACGATTACGAACCGTATGCCATTCAGCGCGATAAGGAAATTGAAAACTTTTTCAAGCAGAAAGGGATTGCATTTCATTCGTTTAAGGACCATGTAATTTTTGAACATACCGAAGTTTTAAAGGATGATAAAACACCTTACACCATTTTTACGCCGTACAGTAGAAAATGGAAACAGGCGCTTGAAAAGTCGGGAATTCAGGAATTTCCATCACCAAACTTTCTGCACAGTTTGATAAAAACCAAACCGTTTCATTTTCCCGAAATTGGAGAAATCGGTTTTGTGAAAAGTCAGGTATATGTACCAGAAATGAATATTTCGGATCAGTTGATAACAAATTATGCCGAAAAACGAGACTTGCCTGCATTGGATGCCACATCGAAACTGGGTGTTTATCTGCGGTTCGGAACAATCAGCATCAGAGAAGTTACACGGATTGCACTCAATTTGTCGGAGATATTTCTGAATGAATTGATTTGGCGAAATTTCTTTAGCCAGATTTTGCGACATTTTCCACAGGTTGAAAATAAGGCATTTAAGCCAAAATACGATTTTATTCAATGGCGGAACAACGAAAAGGAATTTGAAGTCTGGTGCCGTGGAGAAACCGGTTATCCGATGGTTGATGCCGGAATGCGCGAACTGAATGAAACAGGTTTCATGCACAACCGTGTGAGAATGTTGACAGCCAGTTTTTTAACCAAACATTTGTTAATCGACTGGCGCTGGGGCGAGGCTTATTTTGCCGAAAAACTGCTTGATTTCGATTTGGCCTCGAACAACGGAAACTGGCAGTGGGCGGCAGGTTGCGGTTGCGATGCAGCGCCTTATTTCCGTGTTTTCAATCCCGGAGCGCAACAACAAAAGTTTGATGTACAGGCCAAATACATTCTGAAATGGGTACCTGAATATGGAACCGTAAAATATCCACAACCTATTGTTGAACATGCGTTTGCAAGGGAGAGGGTACTTCGGGTGTACAAAGAGGCGTTGGGATAATTAATATTTTACTCCATCAGCCACTCCAAAATCCGGTTACTCTTTGGGCTTGAAATTGGCGAAAGTGCATCCACGACCAGTCCGTTTTCGTCAATCAAGAATTTCTGATAGTTCCAGGTTACTTTGGCTTCAAGTGTTCCATTTTCTTCGCTGCTGGTGAGCCACTTGTAAATCGGGTGGGGATTGTTACCTTTTATCTTTATTTTTTCCATCATCTGAAAAGTGATTTCATATTTTTTTGTACACACTTCAAAAATTTGCTTATTGTTACCCGGTTCCTGTTTTCCAAAATCATTACTGGGGAAAGCAATAATTTCAAAATCGTCGCCTCCGTATTCTTCATACAACTCCTGCAATTTTTTGAATTGTGGCGCCAGGCTACATTCTGAAGCCGTATTCACAATCAGAACTTTCTTGCCTTTCAGTGTCGAAAAATCAAATTTTTTTCCATCGATGGTTGTTGCTTTAAAATCGTGAAGTGTTTTATGCTGCGCTGTAATTTGAAAAGAAAACAAGATAGTTATAACAAAAAAGTAGTATTTCATATCGACTGTTTTAATTCTGTTTCATTCTGAATATTGATGTCACGGATAAAATTAGTCAATTGTTGTTAATAAAAAAATAGAGGTTAAAAAGCAGATTTAATTATCTTTGGTCGCTCACTGCGAAAAGCGATAATATGGAAAACTTTGTTGTTTCGGCACGTAAATACAGACCTGATACTTTTCAAACCGTGGTTGCCCAGGATTCGATAACCAATACGTTAAAGAATGCCATCAAAAGTAACCAACTGGCTCATGCTTACCTGTTTTGCGGGCCGCGCGGTGTTGGTAAAACAACCTGTGCGCGTATTTTTGCCAAAACAATCAACTGCACCAATTTGTCACCCGAAGTGGAAGCTTGCAACGAGTGCGATTCATGCAAAGCGTTTAATTCCAGCCGTTCGTTTAATATCCACGAACTCGACGCTGCTTCAAACAACTCGGTTGACGATATTCGAAGCCTTACCGACCAGGTTCGGATTCCGCCACAAATGGGAAGGTACAGTGTGTATATCATCGACGAGGTTCACATGCTTTCCGCTCAGGCTTTTAATGCTTTTTTGAAAACACTGGAAGAACCGCCAAAACACGCTGTTTTTATTTTGGCCACCACCGAGAAACACAAGATCATTCCGACCATTTTATCGCGATGCCAGATTTTTGATTTTAACCGTATTAGTGTTTCCGATATTGCGGGTTATTTGGAATTTGTTGCAAAAAACGAAAGTATTGAAGTTGAACCCGAAGGGCTGAATGTAATCGCGCAAAAAGCAGATGGCGCAATGCGTGATGCACTTTCAATTTTCGACCAGATTGTCAGTTTTTCGGGCAGGAAAATAACGTACCACGATGTTATAACCAACCTGAATGTGCTGGATTACGACTACTATTTTAAACTGGTTGATCAGTTTCTGAAAAATGATGTGCCCGAAGTATTGCTGATATTTAACGATATCCTGAACCATGGTTTCGACGGGCATCATTTTATAACCGGACTGAGCAGTCATTTCCGCGATTTGCTGGTGTGCCGGAATGCTGAAACCATTCAATTACTTGAAGTTGGCGGCGAAACTAAAGAACGTTACAAAGTGCAGGCACAGGCAGTGGAAAGCGGTTTTTTGCTTGAAGCGCTGCAAATAAGCAATGAATGTGACATGCAATACAAAATGAGCATGAACAAAAGGTTGCTGGTTGAGTTGGCATTAATCAGGATAGCACAGCTCACCTTAAAAAAAAAATAGCTGACACTTCACAACCCGAAGATTTTCTTGAATCCATTTTTTCAAACCAATCCCTTTCAGAAGAAAAGGCAGATACCCCTGTTCTTCAGGTTGTGCAGTCACCCACAAAACCCACTGCACCTGCCGGTGATGTTGAAGTCAGGAAAATAGCCCGGCGAAGCTTCAGTAACATGAGTTCCCCTTCGATTAAAGACGCTCTTGAAGGAAAACTGGATGACAAACAACTTTCGGCTAAAGAGCAGCATCAAATTTATTCGAAGGATAATGAAAAAGAAGATTTTACCCTTGAGGAATTAAAATTGAAATGGGAAGCATTTTTAAAACGACTTGATGACCGACCCAATCTGCAGTCAACACTTTCGAATTTACCCGAGTTAAAAGAAGACTATCAGTTAATTTTAGAAATTGAAAACACAGTTCAGGAGGATTTAATCGGAACCATTAAACCCGAGTTGGTTTCGTGGTTGCGAAAGGAATTGAAAAACTCAAAAATTCAGCTAAATGCCATAATTACCGAAAAAGTAAAAGGTCGCATTATTTATTCCGATGCTGAAAAATATGATGAGTTATTAAAGGAAAATCAAGGTTTGGCTTTACTCCGTCAAAAATTAAATCTCGATTTTGGGCAATAAGAAGGTCACTGGTCATTAGTACTTCATTTAAGCATTCTTGCATTCCCGCATTACTCAGGGCGCAAGCCTCGAAATCATCCAACTCCCGTTTTCGTTTTCATATAAAATCCTGTCGTGCAGCCGGCTTTCCCTACCTTGCCAGAATTCAAATTTTACGGGTTTAACCAAAAACCCTCCCCAGGTTTCAGGACGTTTTAGAATTTCACTGACCATTTCATTTTTAAGATTTTCAAATTGATTTTGAAGAAATTCGCGCGAAGGAATTTTAATGCTTTGATTTGAAACAATAGCAGCAATCTGACTTAAAACCGGGCGTGACGAAAAATACCGATCCGAAATTTCATCGGATGTTTTTTCGGCGAATCCCGAAATGCGGATTTGCCGTTCCAGTTCAGGCCAGAAAAAATGCAACCCAACCGCCGGATTTTTTGCAATCGCTTTTCCTTTGCTACTGTTGTAATTGGTGAAAAAGGTGAATCCATTTTCATTGTAATCTTTCAACAAAACCATTCTCGAATCAGGGAATCCATCAACTCCAAAAGTTGCAACCGACATGGCAGTTGGTTCATTCACTTTTACGTTGATTGCATCGTTTAGCCAATTTTCAAACTGTTTCAGCGGGTTTTTATCAATGTTGTTTTTTGTAAGTTCGGCATACTTGTATTCAATTCGTATCGAATGTAGTTTCATGTAAATTATTTTGTCAGAATAACTGAAAACGAGCGATAAAGTTTAGACTCTTTATTATTTTTCAAAAAAGCTGAAATTTACTTTCCCGTATTTCCGGTTTTCCTTAAAAAAGGGATGATTAGAAAAGTTGTATTCTTTGGGATGTTCTAAAATAAACAAACCATTTTCATTTAAAAGATTGGTTTTTAAAACGGCATCCGGAACTTCAATCAAATTTTTCAGTTCAAAGGGTGGATCGGCAAAAATAAAATCGAAACTTCCTTTAAAAGTTCTCAGAAATAAAAATACATCAGTCTTGTATATTTTTGCATTTTCTATTTTTAGTTTTTCTAATACATTCAGAATAAAACGGTGATGTACAAAATCTTTTTCAACCAATACCGCTTCTTTACAGCCGCGACTAATAAACTCGTAACCAATGCTTCCCGAGCCTGAAAAAATATCGAGAACCGTTTTTTCTAAAAAATCATAGCGATTTTCAAGAATATTGAACAGGCCTTCTTTTGCAATATCGGTGGTTGGCCTTGCCTTGAAATTTTTTCCCGGAACAAAAATCCTGCCCTTGTATTTTCCTCCTACAATTCTCATTTTTTCAGTCAAATTGTTGAAAGGTGCAACTGAAGTGAATTATTCAATTCTTTATGATTTGAAATGGTTTTGTCGGTTTTCAGTTTGCTGATAGGTTTAAAATAGGGTTTAAGTAAATCTTCAATTTCGGTGTTTTTGTTCATTACATCGCAAACAAATAATTCTGTTTCGCTTCGTGCTGTTTCCATCAGTTTAAAACTGTTTAATACGTTGTAAACTAAATCAGTATGATGTAAATATGGAAAACTGTTAGCAAATAATAATTTGCCGTTTCGGTAAATAACGAGATAGAAAAACATTTGGGTTGTAATAATAAACGCGCAATTCCTTTTTTCAGACTCAACCGGTTTTGATAAAAATGCTAAAATTGGGTGAAGAATTTCTTTTTTACTGTTAAAGAATTGATTCAGTAACGAAATCAAATCGCGCATAACCGGGAAAACCAGCCGGGCATTTATACAGGCTATTTTATTCTCGGTTAATTCTACTGTTGTATCTTCCTGAAATAATAATGAATTCAAATTTTCAGAAAGTTTTTCGCCACAAAATTCCTCAGGAATAATTGTAAATGTTGTGCTGTAAATAAAAATCCTGACATACTTAAACCGTTTTTTTAAAAAACTTTCCGTTTCGAGCCAATCTTTTAAATGTCTGACAAGAAGGTTTTCGCTGCTTATTTTTACATGAGTGGTTTTGAACGCAACCACTTTATTCTTCAATGTGTCAAAGGCCGTAAAAGAAAATCCATCCAGGCTCACCTGAATGGATAAACTATATTGTATTGTTTTTTCGATTTCGAACGAATCGTCGGTAGTAAAATCAAACATTCTTTTTATTCCCAGTTTCCGGCGTTGTTTACCGTTTCAGTAAGCGAACCTACCAACAGTCCGGGATATTTTTCGTTTGTCCTTCTCTGGTCGTTTAGATTAATAATTAATTGCTCGTCTAAACCTCTTAATATTACGTTGTTGTGGGCTTTGGCCTGGAAAACCGGAACTCCAATACCTGATCCGGTAATAATTATGGTTGCTCCAAGATGAAACTCACTAGGTTCTCCGGGAACAGGAACATATTTCAAATTTTTTGCATCGTACCCTTTGCCAAACACAGCTTCCAAAGCGCTTACCCGAATACTGTCACGAACAATTAATCCCATCTGAATAGCTTTTCTTTCTGTAATACCGGCTTCAACCATACTGTCGTTTAACTCGCCAACTTTACGAACGGTAATTACGGAATCATTCACAATAAAATTGATCAAAGTATCCCAGCTTCCAGTGAATTTTCCGTAAACTTCTTTATACGCCAACTGAGCTTTTCTTATATCTTTGAGCTTTTCAACGGTCGTATCGTAACGGGCTTTTTTTGCTTTTTCAAACTGAATGGGCCGCTGAACACTTTGATAAATAAAAAACGCCAGAACAACAGCAACGATGAAAAGTAAAATTTGTAATACGGTTTTCATTTTTATAATTTTAAGTAGTTTGTTTTTCGATTGCCTGCAAATTTAAAAAAAAATATAAATTACTTTCCTTAACTTATAGTTATTTTAATGGTATGATTAAAAATCATTTAAAAACCATATTGACTCAAAATTTGCCGTTTTCGCCAACTGCCTGCCAGTTGAAACTGATTGAAATGCTTGCAGGATATATATTTTCTGATGAACCCGATCAAATCATGCTGATAACCGGTTATGCTGGTACCGGAAAAACAACGATGCTTTATTCTTTAACACAGGCTTTGAGCAATCTTAAAATACAGTCGGTTTTACTGGCGCCAACAGGCAGGGCTGCAAAGGTTTTATCGGGTTACACAAAAATGCCTGCATTTACCATTCACAAAAAAATTTACCGGCAAAAAACCTCATCCGATGGATTTGGGCATTTTGTCCTCGATAACAATCTGCATAAAAACACTTACTTTATCATTGATGAGGCTTCCATGATTTCGAATGAAACCAATGAAAACTCGGTTTTTGGCAGCGGTAAACTGCTCGACGATTTGCTGGAATATGTTTACTCGGGCGAAAATTGCCGGTTGGTTTTGGTTGGCGACACTGCCCAATTGCCACCGGTTGGTTTAGATATCAGCCCGGCGCTTGAGCCTGCTACACTTGAAAATTTTGGGTTTAGCGTGAAAAGTACCGAATTAACCGATGTGGTGCGTCAGGCTGAAGGTTCAGGAATCTTAAATAATGCTACTCAAATCAGGAACAGGATTGGCAGCGAAAATCAGGAATCAGGATTTTTCCATCTTAGTATTACTGATTTTGACGATATGGAAAGAATTCCGGGCGCTGAACTTATTGAGAGCATAACTTCATCGTACCAGAAATATGGAATTTTTGAAACAGCCATCGTAACGCGCTCGAATAAACGGGCCAATTTGTACAACAAAGGAATCCGGGGTTCAATTTTGTATCGCGAAAATGAAATTGAAAAGGGCGATTTGCTTATGGTGGTAAAAAATAACTATTTCTGGCTTGATGAAAATATAAAAATCGATTTTATTGCTAATGGTGATATTGCCGAAGTAGTAAAAATTTACAAATACGAAGAGTTGTATAATTTCCGTTATGCCAATGTTTGTCTTCGTTTTATCGATTACGACGATATTGAGCTCGATTGTAAAATATTTCTCGAAACGTTAAGCATTGAAACAGCTTCATTTTCATACGAACAAAACCGCCTGCTTTTTGAAGCAGTTTCCGAAGATTATGCCGACATACGGAATAAACGCGAACGTTGGAAAAAGGTAAAAGAAAATCCTTATTACAATGCGCTTCAGGTAAAATTTGCTTACGCTATTACCTGCCACAAAGCTCAGGGTGGCCAGTGGAAAGCGGTTTATGTAGATCATGGTTTTGTAAACGAAGACATGCTCGATACCGAGTTTTACCGCTGGCTTTACACCGCCTTTACCCGCCCCACGGAAAAACTTTTTCTTGTAAATTTCAACAAAGGTTTTTTTGAGGATGGAAATTCAGTTTAACTAAAATGAATTACTATTGTAAAATTTTTAATTTTTAAAAATCAGATATGAATTTTATACAATCTATTATCCTTGCAATCGTTGAAGGCTTAACAGAATTTTTACCGGTTTCATCCACTGGCCACATGATAATAGCTTCGTCGGTGCTTGGTATTGCTGAAAATGAGTTTGTAAAAAATTTTACGGTAATTATTCAGTTTGGGGCAATTTTGTCGGTTGTGGTTTTGTACTGGAAACGTTTTTTTAAATCAATTGAATTTTATATCAAACTTTTAATCGCATTTATTCCCGCTGCTGTTATCGGTTTGTTAGCCAGTGATTATATCGATATGCTTTTGGAAAATGTTATTGTCGTTGCAATTTCACTTTTACTGGGAGGTATTTTTCTTCTTTTTGTTGATAAAATGTTTGAAAAAAACGAATTGAATCCAGATAGCGGGCCCAACAGGAAAAGCTCTTTTATTATTGGTGTTTTTCAGGTAATTGCCATGATACCGGGCGTATCGCGTTCGGCAGCTACAATAATCGGCGGGCTCACCCAAAAACTTACACGAAAGGCTGCAGCCGAATTTTCTTTCTTTTTGGCTGTTCCCACCATGTTTGCAGCTACTTCGTATAAATTACTTAAAATTTATCAGTCCGAAGCCGGTTTCACAAGCCACGATATTCAGTTATTGGTTGTTGGAAACATAGTCGCATTCATAGTTGCTATGCTTGCCATAAAATTCTTCATCAGTTTTCTGACAAAGCACGGTTTTAAGGTTTTTGGTTATTATCGTATTGTTGCGGGAATTATCATTTTGACAATGTACTTTGCGGGAATCGATATGAAAATTGTATAGTCTGAAACATCCTGATAATCAATCTGGCGCAAATGCAAAAGTGAAAGAGCTAAATGTGCTAACTATTTTTTACGCATTAACCTGAAATTTCATAACAATAGCTGTTATGACAAATTAGACTTCGGTTAAATCCTTGGAACAGATAAACCATTTATAGTTTTTGTTGATATTGAGCACTTATGATAAGTTAGGGCCCACGGAATTTCGTTTGATTATTATACTTATTAACTCCCTTTTTATATACTTTCCATCAGAAAAGCAAAATTTTACATTTAAGGGAGTTTCCATAAGCATTTTTGATATTTTAGGGATTGGCGTTGCCTTTATTCTTTTTATTATTTATCTGGTTTCCTTTTTTAAGGACATCAATAAATTCGCAAAAATTGACCCTCCTAAATACTAAACTGCTACAAGCATAATTTATGGCAGTTAAATATATCAAATTCGCAGCAAGCCGGTTGATTGGCACGCTGGTGGACACACTGGTTTTATGGGTATTTTCATCATACGTTTTTTCCTCCTATATTGGGAATTACATAGTGGCACCAACTATTTCTTTTGAAGTCGCGGTTTTTGTCAATTTCATATTTTCATACTACTGGATATGTTTTAACATCTCCTGCGTTTTAAGTTTTATTGTTAAAATGGTTTTTCTGTTGTTGTTCGAAAGACTGTTTGGTTGGGATGTTGTTTACTGCAACTTTGTGGCCTTGTTAATATCAGGCATTGTAAATTATGCACTTTCCGAATTTGTAGTGTTCAAAAAAAGTCGATTAATATAATTAAATCCAATAGCTCAAATTACTTTATACGTTTTCCCCTCACTTACAGCCTCGGTATTTTCAAAAACCGTTCTGGCTTCTTTTTCAAAGAGTTTGATATCGTTGTAACGGGCCGAAAAATGACCAATGAGCAGCTTTTTTGCGTTGGAAAGTTTTGCAATATTAGCGGCGTCGATGGTGGTCGAATGAAGTGTTTTATCTGCAAAATCGCGCATCGCTTCCAGAAAAGTGGCTTCGTGATATAAAAGGTCAACATCTTTTATCACATCAACAATGGGTTCGTGAAATGCCGTATCGCTGCAAAACGCGTAAGAGCCCGGCTTTGGTGGCGGAGTAGTTAATATTTCATTTTGAATTACCTCTCCATCGGCTGTTACAAAGTCGGCCCCATTCTTAATTTCTCCTATCCTGGCAACCGGGATTTTGTAAAATCCAATCATTTCCTTTTTAATGTTGGCCTGTTTTGGCAATTCGCGGAATAAAAAACCGCAGGTTGAAATGCTGTGTTTAAGAGGAAAAGATATCACTTCAATTCGTTTGTCGGAATAAATTTGTTGTGGTTTTTTGAAGTTCAGCGGATGAAAAACGAGGTTAACAATCATTCCTCCCTTAATATTATCGAGTTGAGGTTGCAACAGGTTTTTTATTTCTGATGGAGCATAAATATGGATTTCGGTTTTTAACCCAAGCAAATTTAGGGTTGAAATTAATCCGATTAGCCCGTAATAATGGTCGCCATGTAAATGCGAAATAAAAATGTGTTTTATTTTACTGAAATTGAATTTGTTACGGCGGATTTGCATTTGAGTTCCTTCGCCACAATCGATCAAAAAAAGCCTCCCAGGCATTTTTAATACCTGGGAGGTTGGATATCTGTCTGATGTGGGTAAAGCTGAATTACTGCCGAGTATGGTTAATTCAAAAGGCATTTCCTGTTATAGATTTTCCTTTTTCACCAGTAAATCTTCCGCCTCTTCCACCGTATTTGTAATGAGCAAAATGGTGTCGAGCATCGAAATTTTTACCAGGTTTTCCACATCGGGCTGAAGCCCGCACAAAATAAACGTTCCAATTGCATCTTCGCATAACCGGTTGGCTACCAGAACCGAACGTAAACCCGATGAGTCGCAGAAGCTGCAACTGCTTAAATCGAGAATGATGTTCTTTTCTCCTTTGTTATTAACAACAACCATTTCCGATTTTAAATCGGGTGCGTTATTTGTGTCAAGCCTGTCGGAATCTACCTTAATAAAGGTGTGATTTCCTTTTTTATGAATTTCGAACATGCGTCAATTTACGAAACTCAAAATAAAATACATCATTAATTACTTATCTTTTTTCTCATTTTCTTCCATCTGCGTTTTCAACGCTGCCAATTCGCTAATGTCCCCCAAGGTGGTTTTCTCCATTGTGAGCGTTTCCGTAACCGGGTTTTCCGTTTTTTTGCTGACACGAGCGGTTTTCCGTTTGGCATTACCTTCTGCGCGTTTTTCGTCTTCAGCAATTCGTGAATGCGAAACGATGATACGTTTAGCCGATTTGTTGAATTCGATAACTTTGAAATCGAGTTTTTCATCTTGTTTAACAGACGTACCGTCTTCTTTTACCAGGTGGCGTGGAGTTGCAAAGCCTTCAACACCGTAAGGAAGGGCAATTACAGCGCCTTTGTCCATTAATTCAACCACTGTTCCTTCATGAATTGAATCTGCGGTGAAAATGGTTTCGAACACATCCCATGGATTTTCTTCCAGTTGTTTGTGGCCGAGGCTTAAACGACGGTTGTCTTTGTCGATATCGAGAACAACAACCTGAATTTCATCGCCAATTGCTGTAAATTCCGATGGGTGTTTGATTTTTTTCGTCCAGCTTAAATCTGAAATATGAATCAAACCATCAACTCCTTCGGTAATTTCAACAAATACGCCAAAGTTGGTGAAATTACGAACTGTAGCATTGTGTTTGCTTCCAACGCCAAATGTAGTTTCTATGTTTTCCCATGGATCCGATTTCAGTTGCTTGATTCCGAGTGACATTTTGCGTTCGTCGCGGTCGAGGGTTAAAATTGAAGCTTCCACTTCATCGCCCACTTTCAGGAAGTCCTGAGCGCTGCGCAAATGCTGGCTCCAACTCATTTCCGAAACGTGTATTAAACCTTCAACCCCGGTTGCAATTTCAACAAAAGCGCCATAATCGGCAATCACTACCACTTTCCCTTTTACTGTATCTCCAACTTTGAGTTTTTCGTCGAGGTTATCCCATGGGTGAGGAGTTAATTGTTTCAACCCAAGTGCGATGCGTTTTTTGTCGTCATCGAAATCAAGAATTACGACATTCAGTTTCTGGTCTAATTCAACAATTTCGCTTGGATGAGCAATTCTTCCCCACGAAAGGTCGGTAATATGGATTAAACCATCAACTCCGCCAAGATCCATGAACACACCGTACGAAGTTATATTTTTAACAACTCCTTCGAGTATCTGTCCTTTTTCGAGTTTACCGATAATATCTTTTTTCTGTTGTTCGAGTTCGGCTTCAATAAGCGCTTTGTGCGAAACAACTACGTTACGGTATTCATTGTTGATTTTAACCACTTTAAATTCCATGGTTTTTCCAACAAATACATCGTAATCGCGAATTGGTTTAACATCAATTTGTGATCCTGGCAGGAATGCTTCGATTCCAAATACATCCACAATCATACCACCTTTGGTGCGGCATTTAATGTAACCTTTAATAATTTCATCTTTTTCAAGCGCTTCATTCACACGATCCCATGAGCGGGTTGAACGCGCCTGTTTGTGCGAAAGGATCATCTGGCCCTTTTTATCTTCCAGACTTTCGATGTAAACATCTACTGTGTCTCCAACTTTCAAATCAGGATTGTAGCGGAATTCGTTTATACTAACAATACCGTCAGATTTGTAACCGATATCCACCACAACTTCGCGTTTGTTCAATGAAATAACGGTTCCTGTTAAAACTTCTTTTTCAGATACCGTGTTTAAAGTGTCGTTGTACAAACCAGATAGCTTATCTCTTTCAGATTCAGAGTAAGCGTCGAGGCCAACTTCAAGACTTGCCCAATCAAATTCTTCGGGTTCGGCTGATGTTTCCTTGGGTTGATAACGGGGTTTTTGTTTTTTCTCTGTTGCTTCTTCAGCAACAATTTCTTCTGCTGCCTCAGTTTCAGCTTCAGCAACAACTTCTTCTGTTGCTTCTTCTGTTGTTTCATTTTCAACTTCGGTAACAATTTCTTCATTTACCTCAGCTACCGCTTCGGCAACAATTTCTTCAACAGTTTCGGTGGTTTCAGGCACTTCTTCAACTGCTTCGCTGGTGGTTTCGGCTACTGTTTCAGTAACCTGGTTTTCTTCCTGAACCGGGGTTTCATTTACCTCTGATTCAAGATTTTCATTTTTCATTTCAGTCATGTAATTCAAATAAAATTAATGAGTTAGACATTATATTTGTTTAAAACGCGCGCAAAAATAGAACTTAATTCATTTATTTCAAAAGGTTTGTAAATTTATTTCAGGTTTGTTGTTTTTAATTAACACCGGCAAATCAGTGTAATAATATTGCAGTCTCTTTTTCTTTTCTTATTTTTGAGCCTCATTTGATATTTGTAACATGTCAAATGAATAGTACAACGTTGTATTTTCAAACCAAAATAAATATTTACAAAAAATAATATGAAAGGAATTATTCTTGCCGGCGGCTCTGGAACGCGGCTTTACCCGATTACCCGTTCGGTTTCGAAACAAATTTTACCAGTGTACGATAAACCCATGATTTATTATCCGCTTTCGGTTTTAATGCTTGCCGGAATCAGGGAAATATTGATTATTTCTACTCCAACGGATATTGGGTTGTATGAACACCTGCTGGGAGACGGCTCACAGCTTGGAATTCAAATTTCGTATAAAATTCAGCCCTCTCCTGATGGATTGGCACAGGCTTTTATTTTAGGCGAAGAGTTTATTGGCGACGATAATGTTTGTTTGATTCTGGGCGATAATATTTTCTACGGGTATAATTTTAGAAGTACTTTGGAAAAGGCCGCAGAATTAAAAGATGGTTCCATTGTTTTTGGTTACTATGTAAACGATCCTGAACGTTACGGCGTTGTTGAATTCGATGCAACCGGAAAAGTAATCAGTATTGAAGAAAAACCTGAAAAACCTAAATCGAATTACGCGGTAACAGGTTTGTATTTTTACTCGAATGACGTGGTTGAAAAAGCCAAAAACCTGAAACCATCAAAACGCGGAGAACTTGAAATTACCGACTTAAACCGGTTGTATTTAAATGAAGGTCGGCTGAATGTGAAATTGCTTGGGCGTGGTTTTGCCTGGCTTGATACAGGTACGCACGATAGTTTGCTGCAGGCTTCAAATTTTATTGCAACCATCGAACAACGACAGGGTTTGAAAGTCTCGTGCATTGAGGAAATTGCCTATAAAAAAGGGTTCATTACCAGGGAGCAATTATTTGATTTAGCCAAACCGCTGAGCAAAAACCAGTATGGACAATATTTAATCCACCTTACAGAAAGACAGGTCTTCCCATTTTAATCACGAAAAATGAAAATAATTGAAACACCGCTTCCGGGATTGTTAATTATCGAACCCTCTGTCTTTAACGATCAGCGTGGATATTTTTACGAATCATATCACTTACATCGTTATCAGGAGATTGGCATTGAGATACCATTTGTGCAGGATAACGAATCAAAATCAGTGCGGGGGGTAGTTCGTGGTCTTCATTATCAGTTAAATCCGGTAGCCCAGGCAAAACTGGTGCGGGTTGTGCAGGGCGCAGTTTACGATGTTGCACTCGACATTCGCAAAGGTTCGCCAACTTTTGGGCAGTGGTTTGGCCTCGAAATCAACGAAACCGATAAAAAACAGTTATTTATCCCACGCGGTTTTGCTCACGGTTTTTCGGTATTAAGCGAAACCGCTATTTTTTCGTACAAATGCGATAATGCTTACAGCCGCGAAAATGAACGTGCATTAAACGCATTCGATCCGCAACTTGCAATTAACTGGCAATTGAGTGAACCGGAATGGAAAGTGTCTGATAAAGACAAAGTTGCCCCATTATTTTCTGATGCTGAAATGAATTTTACCTTTTTAAAATGAAGATTTTAGTTACTGGATCTTATGGCCAATTAGGTAATGAAATTAACAGCCTGTCTGCCAAATACGCTGACTGGCATTTTTTATTTACCGATGTCGATTCGTTGGATATTACAAGTGAAATAGCTCTCGATACCTGGTTTCAGAACAATAAACCAAATTACATTATTAATTGTGCAGCTTATACCGCCGTTGATAAAGCTGAATCTGACATTGTAACAGCAGAAAGGGTAAATTCACTGGCACCAAAACTACTGGCTAAACAAGCTAAAAAAATTGGTGCAAGACTGATTCATGTTTCAACTGATTATGTTTTTGATGGCGAATCTTTTCTGCCCTATTCCGAAGAAGATAAAGTAAATCCCAAAAGTGTTTACGGCGAAACCAAATTGCGGGGAGAGAAAAATTGTTTCGAAGAAAATCGGGATACAATTATTATCCGTACTTCGTGGTTGTATTCTGCTTTTGGAAACAATTTTGTAAAAACAATGCTCCGGTTGGGTAAAGAACGTGGTCAGTTAAACGTGGTTTTTGACCAGGTTGGAACGCCAACTTATGCCGCCGATTTGGCAGGTGCGATTCTTGCAATTATCGAAATTTCCGAAAAAGAATCTGAAAACTTTATGCCCGGAATCTATCATTATTCAAATGAAGGAGTGGCCAGTTGGTATGATTTTGCAAAGGCTGTTTTCGAAATTTCGGAAGTGAATTGCAATGTTGAACCGGTTCTATCCGATCAGTTTCCAACTGCTGCAAAACGACCGAATTACAGTGTATTGAATAAATCGAAGATTAAAAATACATTCGGAATAACTATTCCTTACTGGAGAGAAAGTCTGAAATATTGCATT
>Ga0210023_1001493_pt1 | contig 16336 bp, 14 predicted proteins | sample CryGeymeta201524_FD_183987 | JGI IMG/M metagenome (GOLD analysis project Ga0210023, IMG submission 183987) | Groundwater microbial communities from Crystal Geyser aquifers in Utah, USA - Crystal Geyser metaG 2015-24 (SPAdes) (version 2) | ecosystem: Environmental > Aquatic > Deep subsurface >... | reverse complement strand
GCGGTTGTTGAAAATAGCGTCCGCCTTGACGTAACCGCCAAATTTGATCGAGGTGTTGGAACCCGGCAGTTTGAACGAGCCGGGGATGTCGCCACCCGTGACAGCGTTAGCAGGTGCGGCTGCAGCGGGTGCCGCTTGTTTGGCCGACAACTCGTCAACCTTTTTTTGCAGCGCGTCGATTTGCGCCTTGAGGTCGGAAAGGGCATCGGCACGTGCCAGTGGTGCGGCCGCCAGCATACCGCCGGTCAGCGCAAGGCACAACGCCGTTTTGGTAAACGCGGGAAATTTTTTGTATTTCATGGTGTCTCTGTTTATAGGAAGGTAACCTTGACTTTGGATGAATGCGCCGCAAGGGATGACGCAACTGCGATTATTGGGTGGTTCCGCTACGCTTACAACTTCTTACAGACCAAACTCGTCATAAAACCGTCATCAAAGCGTTAATACGTTGGGCCAGCGCCACAAACGCAATCGCAGGTATTGCATCATGCGTCGTTAACACAGGCCCTCTTCTTCTGTACGCCCAGATCAGCCGCATTGCCCTACATAGCCACACGCAGTGCAGAAATCGCAACCGTCTTTGTGGATGACGGCGGGGTTGCCACATTCCGGGCAAGCTTTGCCCGCCATGGTTTTGCTGACTTCTTTGGCGTCGGGCGTATCAAGTACGCCCATGTCGCGCAGCGGGTAGCCTTCCTCGTTGAGGATACCGAGCATGGCGTAGCGGTGAATGATCAGGCGCGCAATGTAGGCCACGGTGGACGGCCAGGTTTGCTGGCGGCGCTCGTCGTTGGGCAAGCCCGGCACAAAGGCCATGAAGTGGCCCAGCGGCTCGGCGTAGTTGAGCAGCTTGCGCAATTTCATACCAATCCAGGCCGGGTCAATCACCCGCATGTCAAGGCTCAAAAGGCGCGCCAGACCATCCATCGCCTTGGGGTAGTTACCGCTGAAACCGACTGCGCACGGGCGGGTGATGACACCGCCATCGGGCGCGGGCAGGTTGACTTCTTTCAGTGTGACGGTAAACGCCTCGCCGGTGGCAGGGTTTTCCACGTCCACCGCCCAGGCCAGCGTGCCCGACGGGCCGGTTTGCGGTTCGCCGCGGCTGAACATGGCGTCGATCACCGGTGTGTACAGCGGCTTGGCATCGGTGGACTTCTGTTTGGCCTTGGCCGTGATCTGTTCGCAGCGCCAACGGATGACCGCCGCGGTCGCCGCAACCACGCCCGGGAACAAACGTTTTTCGCCATGCGGCGGGAAGGGCATTTCAAACGCGCGTTCTTCGCTGACGGTGGCCAGCGCATCGAGCTTGAGCTGCAGCCAGGCCGGGTCGTTGGCACGCAGGTCCATCGACAAGGTCTTGGCCATGGCACCGAGTCCACGCGGTTGTTCGGCACCATTGACCCAGACTTCAAAGGGCTGCGGTGCGCCGCCGTCTTCCGGCGAGAGCTCGCCAATGAACAGGGCAAAGTCACCAAACGGGTGGTGCACCATAAAAGTCCAGGCCGGGTTGCCGCCAGGCAAGGCGGGGCGGCCAGGCCAGCGCAGCGACGACAACACCGGTGCGGGCAGGCGGTCAAGTGCCAGGCGGTGGTTGGCGTTGTCGATCTGGATTGGCTTGGCCGCGGTGGGCGCGGGTGTCACGCTCAGCACCGAGCCCAACACACTGTTGGGACGGTAAGTGGCCAGGCCCTTCAGGCCCGATTGCCAAGCGCGGGTGTACAGGTCCTGAAAATCTTCATAAGGATAGTCCGCAGGCACGTTGACGGTTTTGGAAATGGCTGTATCGACATAGGGGGCAACAGCGGCCACCATTTCTTCGTGCGCTTGCGCGCTCATTTCCAGCGCGGTTACAAAAGCCGGGGTCAGCGGTGCGTCCGCGCCTTTCAGGTGGCGGTACAGGCGCCAGGCGTGGTCTTCGACCGCGTATTCCTTGAAGCTGCCATCAGGCATGCGTTTCTTACGCGTGTAGGTCCAGCTGAATGCGGGTTCGATGCCGTTGCTGGCGTTGTCGGCAAACGCCAGGCTGATGGTGCCGGTGGGCGCGATCGACAACAGGTGCGAGTTGCGCAAGCCGGTCTTGCGGATGCGGTCTTTCAAGGGCGCAGGCAGGCGCGACGCAAACGTTTGGCCACTGAGGTACAGGTCGGCGTTGAACAGCGGGAAGGCGCCGCGCTCGACGGCCAGGTCGCTGGAGGCGGCGTAAGCAGTGTCGCGCATGTGCTCCGAGATGCTGCGCGCCACGTCGCGCGCAGCTTGCGTGTCGTAGCGCAGATTCATCATCACCAGCGCGTCACCCAGGCCGGTGTAGCCCAAGCCGACGCGACGTTTGCTGTTGGCTTCGGCCTGTTGCTGCGGCAACGGCCAGACAGTGGCGTCAAGCACGTTGTCAAGCATGCGCACGGCCACCCGGCAGACGTCGGCAAAAGCCGCAGAATCAAAACGCGCCTGGTCGGTAAATGGATCGACGACAAAGCGCGTCAGATCAACCGAGCCCAGGCAGCAGCAGCCGTAGGGTGGCAGCGGTTGCTCCGCACAGGGATTGGTACTGGCAATGGTTTCGCAGTAGCTGAGGTTGTTGTCGCGGTTGATCTGGTCGAGAAACAGCACGCCGGGTTCGGCGTGGTCGTAGGTCGAGCGCATGATCTGGTCCCACAGCGCGCGGGCCTTGAGCTTGCGGTAGACCCAGATGCCGTTGTCTTTGTTTTGAAAAGCGCCAGCTTCTTTTTGCGCCACGCCCGGCTCCGCGCGGTGCACCAGGCAGAAGTCGTCATCGGCCTGCACCGCGTTCATGAATTCGTCAGTGACCCCGACCGAGATGTTGAAATTGCGCAAATCACCTTTGTCCTTGGCGTGGATGAATTCTTCGATGTCCGGGTGGTCGCAACGCAGCACGCCCATCTGCGCACCGCGGCGCGCACCGGCGGACTCGACCGTTTCGCACGAGCGGTCAAATACGCGCATATAGCTGACCGGCCCGCTGGCGCTGCTTTGCGTGCTGCCGACCCAGGCGCCGCGCGGGCGAATGCGCGAAAAGTCATAGCCGACACCGCCGCCACGGCGCATGGTCTCGGCCGCTTCGGTGAGCGCCGTGTAAATACCGGGGTGACCTTCTTCGATGTGCGCGATCGAGTCGCCCACCGGTTGCACAAAGCAATTGATCAGGGTGGCCGACAACTTGGTGCCAGCAGCCGACTGGATGCGCCCGGCGGGCAAGAAGCCGGTTTGCAATGCTTTAAGGAACCTGGCTTCCCACGATTTTTGTTCTTCGGGCTTTTCAACCGCGGCCAGGGCACGGGCAACGCGCTGGTTGACGTCGGCGACGGTTTTTTCAGTGCCTTTGCTGTATTTTTCAATCAGCACTTCTTCGCTGATGGGTTGCGGTGCCAGTGCGTTGATGCTTGTTTGGGCGTCTGGGGTTTGTTGCGTCATGTTTTTACCTCGTGGGGAATTTGGGTGGTTTTGGCCGGGTGATTGGCCTGTCTCTGCGGGGTTGCTTTTGCGTCCGATTTTGCGTCGAAGCGGGCATTAGACACTAAATCTAGTGGTCGGACAATAAGTTTTGACTATAGGTAGCGTCCGGGCTATGCCGCTAACATCTCAACCTTTGGATCAATTCTTGCATGGCTTCTTCCCACCCGACCGCCGTACCAACCCCGATTGCCATCCCTGACGGGGCGTTTGTGCGCTTTGCTGACTCGCCGTTTGAGCTGTACCAGCCGTATCCGCCTGCCGGAGACCAGCCCGAGGCAATCAACCAACTGGTAGAAGGCGTGCAAGACGGTGAGGTGTTCCAGACCCTGCTGGGTGTAACTGGGTCGGGCAAAACCTTCACCATGGCCAATGTGATCGCCCGGCTGGGTCGCCCGGCGATTGTGTTTGCGCCCAACAAAACGCTGGCGGCACAGTTGTACAGCGAGTTCCGCGAGTTTTTCCCGAACAACGCGGTGGAATACTTTGTCAGCTATTACGATTATTACCAGCCCGAGGCTTACGTGCCGCAGCGCGATTTGTTCATCGAAAAAGACTCGGCCATCAACGAACACATCGAACAAATGCGCCTCTCATGCACCAAAAGCGTGCTGGAGCGGCGCGACGTGGTGATCGTCGCCACGGTGTCGGCCATCTACGGCATTGGCCAGCCCGAGGCGTATCACAAGATGGTGATGACGCTGCGCGCGGGTGACAAGCTGGGCCAGCGCGACATGATCGCCCAGCTGGTGCGCATGCAGTACCAGCGCAACGACATTGATTTTTCACGCGGCGCGTTTCGTGTGCGCGGTGACACCATTGACATTTTTCCGGCCGAGCATTCCGAGATGGCGATCCGGGTCGAGCTGTTTGACGACGAGATCGAAAGTCTGCAGCTGTTTGATCCGCTCACCGGGCGCATCCGGCAAAAGATTCCGCGCTTTACCGTTTATCCCAGCAGCCATTACGTCACGCCCAGAGAGCAGGTGTTGTCTGCGGTGGAAGCTATCAAAATCGAACTCAGCGGACGCATCAAGGAATTTGTCAGTCAAGGCAAGCTGGTTGAAGCGCAGCGCATTGAGCAGCGCACCCGGTTTGACCTGGAAATGCTCTCAGAAGTAGGCCACTGCAAGGGCATCGAAAACTATTCACGGCATTTGAGCGGCTCAGCCCCCGGTGAGCCACCGGCCACGCTCACCGATTACCTGCCCAAAGACGCGGTGATGTTTCTCGACGAGAGCCACGTGCTGATCGGCCAGTTTGGCGGCATGTACAACGGCGACCGCTCGCGCAAAACCACACTGGTGGACTATGGTTTTCGGCTGCCCAGCGCGCTGGACAACCGGCCGCTCAAGTTTGAAGAATTTGAGACGCGCATGCGCCAGGTGATTTTTGTCTCGGCCACGCCCGCGCAGTGGGAAAAAGACCATTCGGGCAAGGTCGTCGAGCAACTGGTCCGCCCGACCGGCCTGGTCGACCCCGAAGTAGAAGTGCGCCCGGCCACGAGTCAGGTCGACGACGTGCTGCAGGAAATCCGCATTCGCGTCGAGAAACACGAGCGGGTGTTGATCACGACGCTGACCAAGCGCATGGCCGAGCAGTTGACGGATTACCTGGCCGAAAACGGCGTCAAGGTGCGCTACCTGCACAGCGATATCGATACAGTGGAGCGCGTCGAGATCATCCGCGACCTGCGCCTGGGTGCATTTGACGTTCTGGTCGGCATCAACCTGCTGCGCGAAGGGCTCGATATTCCCGAGGTGTCGTTGGTGGCGATCCTGGACGCCGACAAGGAAGGTTTTTTGCGCTCGGAACGCTCGCTGATTCAGACCATTGGCCGCGCCGCGCGTAACGTGCAGGGCCGGGCGATCTTGTACGCCGACAAGATCACCGATTCGATGCAGCGCGCCATGGGCGAAACCCAGCGCCGCCGCACCAAACAAGTGGCGCACAACACCGAGCACGGCATCACCGCGCGCTCAATCGTCAAGCAGGTGCGCGACCTGATTGACGGGGTTTACAGCGAGAAGGCCGGTAAAGAGGCCGAGAAACTCGAGCGCGACGCGATGCAGCGGGCCCAAATAGAAGACATGAGCGAAAAAGACATCTCGCGCGAGATCAAGCGGCTGGAAAAACTGATGCTTGAGCACGCCCGCAATCTGGAGTTCGAGAAAGCCGCGGCGGTACGTGACCAGTTGGCTGTTTTGAAAGAACAGGCCTTTGGTGCGCCTGGAAGCGACAACCTGGCGCTGCTGATGCCTGAAAAAAAATAGTAATTAAATTGGCTTCTAGAGCTTATAGAATAAGAGAATCTAGCTATTAAAATTGATGCAAAATCAAGAATAACCCTAAAAAATTACTGATCAGTCTACTTACCCGACTTTAATGCTCGGCTTTTGCTATACTTCGCTTGCCTCACCGTTGAACTCGTTGACCAACCGGCGGCAGAGAACTGTTTAACTTACTGTCTGGAGCTTGCCATGCGTCTTACCACCAAAGGCCGTTTTGCGGTCACTGCGATGATCGATTTGGGGCTGCGCCAAAGCGCCGGCCCGGTGACCCTGGCGGCGATCAGCCAGCGTCAGCAAATTTCATTGTCGTACCTGGAGCAATTGTTTGGCAAGTTGCGCCGCCATTCGCTGGTCGAGTCGACCCGCGGTCCGGGCGGCGGTTACACCTTGGCCAAGGCACCGCAGGACATCACGGTGGCTGAAATCATTACTTCTGTGGACGAGCCGCTCGATGCCACCCAATGCGGCGGGAAGGAAAATTGCCTGGGCGAGGGCACGCGCTGCATGACACACGATCTATGGGCGTCGCTCAACACCAAGATGGTCGAATTCCTGGATTCGGTCAGCCTGCAAAAGCTGGTTGACGACCAGATTGCCAAGGGCTTTGAGCTGGAGGCCAAGCCGACGCTCAAACGCGCGATTTCCAGCATGCCCGCACTTCAGCCGATTCGCGTCAATGCCCCCAATTCGGTTTTTGCACTGGGCACCGCCTTTGCCAAGATGTAAAACGTTTAACCGACCTTTAACCCTGAGAGATTGACCATGGACAGCACTCCGCACTTTCCGATTTACATGGACTACAGCGCCACCAACCCCTGCGACCAGCGGGTGGTGGACGCCATGATTCCGTGGCTGCGTGAACACTTCGGTAACCCTGCCTCGCGCAGCCATGCCTGGGGTTGGGAGGCTGAAAAAGCCATTGAAAACGCCCGCGAGCAGGTTGCCGCCCTGGTCGGTGCAGACCCGCGCGAGATTGTCTGGACCAGTGGTGCGACAGAATCCAACAACCTGGCTTTGAAAGGCGCCGCGCACTTTTATCAGACCAAGGGCAAGCACATCATCACGGTGAAAACCGAGCACAAGGCGGTGCTCGACACCTGCCGCGAGCTCGAGCGCCAAGGCTTTGAAGTGACCTATCTGGATGTGCAGGAAGACGGCTTGGTGAACATGGATGCTTTCCAGGCTGCCATTCGCCCCGACACCATTCTGGCCAGCGTAATGTTTGTCAACAATGAAATTGGCGTGATTCAGGACATTGCCGCTTTGGGTGCGGTGTGCCGTGCGCGCGGCGTGATCTTTCATGTCGACGCGGCGCAGGCCACCGGCCGCGTCGCGTTTGACCTGAGCCAGCTGCCAGTTGATCTGATGAGCCTGACCTCGCACAAAACCTATGGGCCCAAAGGCATTGGTGCATTGTTTGTGCGGCGCAAGCCGCGTGTGCGCATCGAGGCGCAAATGCACGGCGGCGGCCACGAACGTGGCATGCGCAGCGGCACTTTGCCCACGCACCAGATCGTTGGCATGGGCGAGGCGTACCGCATTGCCAAAGCAGAAATGGCCACCGAGTTGCCGCGCATTCAGGAAATGCACGACCGCCTGATCAAGGGTTTGACCAGCATTGAGCAGGTTTTCATCAATGGCCACCTGACCCAGCGTGTGCCGCACAACTTGAACATCAGCTTCAACTACGTTGAGGGCGAATCGCTGATCATGGGCATCAAGGGCCTGGCCGTCAGCAGTGGCTCAGCCTGCACCTCGGCCAGCCTGGAGCCCAGCTACGTTTTGCGCGCACTGGGTCGCAGTGACGAGCTGGCGCACAGCAGTCTGCGCATGACGATTGGCCGCTGGACGACTGACGAAGAAATTGATTACGCGATCAAGACGATCACCGAAAACGTAGCCCGCTTGCGTGAGCTCAGCCCGCTTTGGGACATGTACAAAGAGGGTATAGATATTTCGACGATTCAATGGGCGGCGCATTAGCAGAGTGGTCGTTGCGGGCTCGGCCCGCAATCCATGGATACCGGATCAAGTCCGGGATGACAGCCGAAACAGAAACATTGGTTTAACAGGAGAATCAAAATGGCATATTCAGACAAAGTGGTTGATCACTATGAAAACCCGCGCAACGTGGGCGCGTTTGACAAGGGCGACGAATCGGTCGGCACCGGGATGGTGGGCGCCCCGGCATGCGGCGACGTGATGAAGCTGCAGATCAAGGTCAACGCCGACACCGGCGTGATCGAAGACGCGCGCTTCAAGACCTACGGCTGCGGTTCGGCCATTGCATCAAGCTCTTTGGTGACTGAATGGGTCAAGGGCAAGACGCTGGAACAAGCTTCAGAGCTAAAAAACAGCCAGATCGCTGAAGAATTGGCGCTGCCACCTGTCAAAATCCACTGTTCGATTCTGGCTGAGGATGCGATCAAGGCGGCTGTCAACGACTACCGTCAAAAACACACGACAGCCCAAGCCGCCTGATTGACCGAGCCAGCGGCTCTCACCGGACGCTGAGTCCATTTATTTCGCTAACGAGTTGCAAAGACATCATGGCTATCACGCTGACAGAAGCTGCTGCCCGTCACGTCAATCGCTACCTGACCAAACGCGGTCAGGGCGTGGGTGTGCGTCTGGGCGTTAAAACCACCGGCTGCTCTGGCCTGGCTTACAAGCTGGAATATGTCGATGAATTTGGCCCGGAAGACATGGTCTTCGAAGGCTTTGGTGTCAAGGTGCTGGTGGACCCCAAGAGTTTTGCCTATCTGGACGGCACCGAGCTTGACTTTGTGCGCGAAGGTCTCAACGAAGGCTTCAAGTTCAACAACCCCAGAGAACGTGACCGCTGCGGCTGCGGCGAGTCCTTTCGCGTGTGAATCTTCAATCTGACGACTTCACGCTGTTTGGCTTGCCGCAGCGCTTTGCGCAAGAGCGTGCGCAGATCGATGTCACCTGGAAAGAGCTGCAGCGCCAGGCGCACCCGGACAAGTTTGCCGACCAGGGCACTGCCGCGCAGCGCGTGGCGATGCAATGGTCGGTGCGCATCAACGAGGCCTACCAGCGACTGAAGGATCCGCTCAAACGCGCGGCTTACCTGTGTGAGCTGCACGGCGCGCCGGTCAATGCCGAGAACAACACCGCCATGCCCGCGTCGTTTTTGATGCAACAGATGCAATGGCGTGAAGAACTTGACGAGGCTAGTACAGCTGAAGATCTAGAGAAAATTGGCCTCCAGTGCAAGCAGGGCATGCGTGAAGTGCTTCAAAATATAGAGCATTTGATTGACGACCAGCAGGCCTGGGATGAGGCCGTTGCCCAGGTCCGCGCGCTGATGTTCATCGAGCGTTTTGCCGCCGACATCGACAAACGTCTCGATCAGCTGGAAGCCTGAAACAAGTTAATAGCCATGGCCTTATTGCAAATTTCCGAACCAGGGCAATCGCCCAACCCGCACGAGCGGCGCATTGCCGTCGGTATTGACCTGGGTACCACGCATTCGCTGGTCGCTTCGGTGCGCCACGGCGTGGCCGAATGCCTGCCTGACGCGCAGGGGCGTGTGATCTTGCCGTCGGTTGTGCGCTACCTCGAATGCGGTGGCCGCCAGATTGGCTACGACGCGATCGAAGGCGGCATCGCCGACCCGGCCAACACCATTGCCTCGGTCAAACGCTTCATGGGCCGTGGGCTCAAGGACGTGGCACTTGCCGCCAAGTTGCCGTACCAGTTTATCGACCACCCCGGCATGTTGGGGCTGCAGACCGTGCAGGGCGAAAAGTCCCCGGTTGAGGTCAGTGCCGACATTCTGGCCACGCTGCGTTACCGCGCCGAAGACACCTTCAACGCAGACCTGTACGGCGCGGTCATCACCGTGCCTGCGTATTTTGACGACGCGCAGCGCCAGGCCACCAAAGACGCGGCACAACTGGCTGGCCTGAATGTGCTGCGCCTGATCAACGAGCCCACCGCCGCGGCCATCGCTTACGGGCTGGACAACGCCAGCGAAGGGCTTTACGCCATTTATGACCTGGGCGGTGGCACGTTTGACATCTCGATATTGCGGCTGACGCAAGGCGTGTTTGAGGTGGTCGCCACCGGTGGCGACTCAGCCTTGGGCGGTGATGATTACGACCACGCGCTGGCCGACTGGGTGCTGGCGCAACTGGCCGCGCAAGCGGGCGATGCCATCAATGTTTGCAGCAATCTGGGGGCAGAGCCGCAGTGCGCCAGCAATTGCGCCAATTACGGCACCGCCAACAGCCGCAGTCCGGCCGACAAAGCTGCCCTGAAAGCCGCCGCCCGCGCCTGCAAAGAAGCCCTGACCGCTACAGAAATTGTAACATTCTGCGCAGTATTGGCGGGTGTTGGAGTCACTTTTGACGTTAAACGTGCTGACTTTGAGGCCGCCACCCAGGCGCTGACCGCGCGCACCCTGCAAGCGGTGCGCAAGGCGTTGCGCGATGCCAAGCTCACCGCGGGTGAGGTCAAGGGCGTGGTCATGGTCGGCGGTTCCACCCGCATGCCACAGATCCAGAAAGCAGTGGGCGACTTTTTTGGCCAGACGCCGCTGACCAACCTGAACCCCGACGAAGTGGTTGCGCTGGGCGCGGCGATTCAGGCCAACCAGCTTGCGGGCAACAACCCCGGTGGTGACTTGCTGTTGCTGGACGTGATTCCGTTGTCGCTGGGCATCGAAACCATGGGCGGCCTGGTCGAGCGCATCGTGCCGCGCAACGAAACCATTCCCACCGCCAAGGCGCAAGATTTCACCACCTACATCGACGGCCAGACCGCGCTGGCGTTGCACGTGGTGCAGGGCGAACGCGACCTGGTAGCCGACTGCCGCAGCCTGGCGCGCTTTACGCTGCGTGGCATCCCGCCCATGGCTGCCGGTGCCGCGCGTATCCGCGTTACCTTCACGGTCGATGCCGACGGCTTGCTGAGCGTGTCAGCGCGTGAACAGGTCAGCGGTGTCGAGGCCAGCATCGCCGTCAAGCCGTCTTACGGCCTGGGCGACGAGCAGATCACGCGCATGCTGCAAGACAGCTTTGCCAGCGCCGAATTGGACATGACTCAGCGTGCCATTGTGGAGGCGCGTGTTGATGCTGACCGCATGATTCTGGCCACCGAAAGCGCTCTTGAAGCCGACGGTGATTTGCTCGACACCGAGCAGCGCGCCGCCATCGAGACGCTGATGCGCCAGGTGCGCGCCGCCTGCGTTCTGGAGGACGCGCCCGCCATCGAAGCCATCACCACCATGCTGGCCAAGGGAACCGAGAGCTTTGCCGCGCTGCGCATGAACCGTGGTATTCAGCAGGCGCTCTCCGGCAAGAATATCGAAACAATTTAAGAACTTTGTGGGTCAGATCACTTTGCGTAGCCAATGTGCTCTGACCCCAACCATTCAACTATGCCCATCATCAAAATCCTGCCCCACGCCGAGTACTGCCCCAACGGCGCGGAAGTGTCGGCCCCTGCGGGCACCTCGATTTGCGAGGCCTTGCTGGAAAACCACATCAACATCGAGCACGCCTGCGAGATGAGCTGCGCCTGCACCACCTGCCACGTGATTGTGAAAGAAGGCTTTGAGTCGCTGGCACCGTCCGAGGAAGCCGAAGACGACCTGCTTGACCGCGCCTGGGGCTTGCAGCCCACGTCACGCCTGAGCTGTCAGGCGATCCTGGCGCAAAAGAATCTGGTGATTGAGATACCCAAATACTCGATCAACCACGCCAAAGAAAATCACTGAACCTGTGAGAAACCGCGTCATGCGCCAAATCTTTCTGGACACTGAAACCACCGGCCTGGCTGCAGACAACGGCGACCGCATCATTGAGATCGGTTGCGTCGAGATGCTGCACCGCAAGCTCACCGGCAACAACCGCCACATCTACGTCAACCCGGGGCGCGACAGCCATGAAGAAGCGCTCAAGGTGCACGGCATCACCACCGAGTTTCTGCAAGACAAGCCGCCCTTTTCCGATATTGCCGACGACCTGTTGGCCTATCTGCGCGGCGCGCACGTGGTTATCCATAACGCACCGTTTGACCTGGGTTTTTTGAACATGGAACTGGCCAAGCTGGGCCAGCCCAGGCTGGAGACCTTGGTTGAGAGCATCACCGACACGCTGGTGATGGCCAAAGAGCTGTACCCGGGCAAGCGCAATTCGCTCGACGCGCTGTGCGACCGGCTTGAAGTGGACAACTCGGGCCGCTCGTTGCACGGGGCGCTGCTCGACGCCGAACTGCTGGCCGACGTTTACATCAACCTCACGCGCGGGCAGAACGAACTGCAAATGGATGATGCCAGCGCCAGTGATGCCTCCGGCCACGCGCTGCCGCTGATGGATTTGAGCGTGTTCCAGCTGCCGGTGATTGCCGCCGACGCGCAGGAGCTGGCAGCGCACGAAGAGGTGCTTGCCCAGATCGACAAGGACAGCAAGGGCAAAACGGTCTGGCGTGCGCTGGACTCTGCCCGGCAGGCGGTCGCCTCCGCCGCTGCCTTTGCGGCCTGATGCAGCGGCGCTGGCGGTGTTGGCCGAACTACAATGCGCGCCTCACCGGGGGTGTCTGTCGCGATGGCAGGCTGAGAAAGTCCCCATACCTGATCTGGATCATGCCAGCGTAGGGAGCGTGATGGTTGGGGCGTCGTCCGTCTGTCGGACTTGCCTTTCACCCAGCGCTGTTGGCGCTGGCGCATTGAAGGACTTGCCATGAACCGTCGTCTTTTTTCACTCGCCGCCACCGCATTGGCCGCGCTTGCTTTTCCCACTTTGTCGCACGCCGGGGATGAGCTGCGGGTGATGGTGCACAGCTCGTTTTCACTGCCCAAGCCCTTGCTGGCGGAGTTTGAAAAAGAAGCCGGCGTCAAGCTCGCCATCATTAAAGGCGGTGACGCCGGTGAAATGCTCAACAAGCTGATCCTCACCCAAGCCAACCCGGTGGCCGACGTGGTTTACGGCATCGACAACACGCTGCAAGCCAAAGCGCAAGCGGCAGGTGTGCTTGATAGTGCTCTAGCGCCCGTGGATTATGGTTTCGTCACTATTAATTTTGACAAGACCGCGATTGCCCAAAGCGGTATGGCCTTGCCTACATCACTGCAGGACCTGACGCTGCCCGCCTACAAGGGCGCGCTGGTGGTGCCCAACCCGGCCACCAGCAGCACGGGTTATGCTTTTCTGCTCGCCACCCTCGCGGGTCTGGGTGAAGAGCAAGCCTTTACCTGGTGGGGCCAGATGCGCGCCAACGGCCTCAAGGTTGCCAAAGGCTGGAGCGAGGCTTACTACACGGACTTCACCCGCGGCGGTGGCAGTCACCCGCTGGTGGTGAGCTACGCCACCAGTCCGGCGGCGGAAGTGTTTTACGCCAAAGAAAAACGCACCCAGTCGCCCACTGGCAGCCTGAATTTGAAGGGCAGCGTCTTCAAGCAGGTCGAAGGCGTGGCGCTGCTCAAAGGCGGATCGCACCGCACGCAGGCGCAGAAGTTTATTGACTTTCTGCGCTCGCCAGCGGTACAGACGGCACTGCAAACCGAGATGTGGATGTACCCGGCACAAGCCAGCACGCCGCGCGTACCAGTGCTGCAGCAGCACGCTGCCGAGCCCACTCACTTTGATAACCTGCCGTTGTCGGCCATTGCCGACAACGGTGCCAAGTGGGTGGCGCGCTGGACGCAGGTGGTGCTGAAGTAGTCCCGGCCTGAGTTCCATATCGCCGTGGCCGCGGTCACCCGTTTGAACTTGCCCCGCAGTTTCTGGCTGGCGCTATTGCCAGCAATTGCCTTGCTGTTGCTGCTGTTGGCCCCCTTGGCCCGGTTGGGTTTTGCAGGGTTTTCAGGCGAGTTCAACGCACTGGGCGACCTGTCACTGTGGCAGCCCTGGCAAGACGATTACCTGCGTTGGCGTGTGCTCTGGTCGGTGGCGCAGGCGGCTATCACTTGCGTGTTGGCTCTCGCTCTGGGCCTACCGCTGGCCTGGGTCTTGGCGCGTTTTGAGTTTGCCGGGCGCAGGCTGGTGCTGCGCCTGCTGATGCTGCCGTTTGTGGTGCCGACGCTGGTGGCCGCGCTGGGCGTGCTGGCGCTGTGGGGGCCGCGCGGGTTGATCAGTAGCACGCTGGGTATCAACCTGCAGGACACGCCGTGGCTGCTGCTCTACGGCAATCTGTTTTTCAACCTCTGTCTGGTGGTGCGTGCGGGCGTGGACGCACTGGGGCAGGTCAATGCGCGTCAGGTCGCCGCCGCGCGCACGCTGGGGGCGACACCGTGGCGTTCCTTCTGGCGCATTGAGTGGCCGACGATTGCGCCGTGGCTGATGTCGAGCCTGTGCCTGGTGTTTTTGTATTGCTTTGCCGGCTTTGGTCTGGCGCTGGTGCTGGGTGGCCAGCGCTATGCCACGGTCGAGGTGGAGATCTATTCGCTGGTGGCCTACGAGCTGCAACTGGGCCAGGCCAGCGTGCTGGCGCTGTGGATGCTGCTGCTGACCGGCGCGGTGGCGCTGGGCTACGCTGCGCTGGAAAAACGCTTGGGCGCACCCGTGCGCACCGAGCCTGTTGCCCGCGTGCATCCACGTGATGCGCGCCAGTGGCTGGCGGTGGCAGGCGCTTTGGCAGTGCTGTTTGTGGTCTGTGCGCTGCCCATTTTTGCTATTGTTATAAAAGCTGTTTACGCTTTATGGACGGGGGCTAGCGGCCTATTTGATGCTGAAGCGCTGGCGGCCCTGTGGAACACATTGCGTTTTTCTGCCGTCGCGCTGGTGCTGGCCACCTTGCTGGGCGTGCTGCATGCCTTGGTCGCACAAGCCTCGGTAGTCTGGCGCGCGCTGGCGTTTTTGCCTTTTGTGGTGTCGCCGGTGACAGTGGCATTTGGTTTGCTGTTGCTTTACCCGTCTTGGACCGCCAGTTTGCCGCTGCTGTTAGCGGCGTACGCTGTGCTGGCGTATCCGTTTGTTGCCAAGGCCTTGTCGGCCGGGCTGGACGGTTTACCTGCGCATCTGACACAAGCCGCGCGCACGCTGGGAGCCAGCCCGTGGCGCTGCTTCTGGCGCGTGACGCTGCCGCTGCTGGCGCCCGCCCTGCGCCGTGGCATGGCGTTTGCCGCCGCTACCGCTTTGGGTGAATTTGCCATCACGCTGTTTCTGTCGCGCCCCGAATGGGCCACGCTCACTACCTTAATTTACCAGCGCCTGGGTCGCCCCGGCCAGGCCAATCTGGATGCGGCGATGGTGTTGGCCTGCGTGCTGATGACGCTGGCGCTGCTGGCGTTTTTGTTGATCGAGTGGCCGGTGCGCGAGCACGCGACTGCAGACAGTGACGGTCATGGATCCCGGGTCGGGTCCGGCATGACAATCTCCCACTGACATGCTGGAACTGCGCCACATCCACCACCGCTACGGCGACCAACTGCTGCTGCAGGACGTGAGCCTGCAGGTGCAAGCGGGTGAAATTGTGGCGCTGCTGGGGTCATCGGGCAGTGGCAAAAGCACGCTGCTGGCCATCGCCGCGGGCCTGCAGCGCCCGGATGCGGGTAGCGTCTGGTTTGACGATGTTGATATTTCTGCCGTACCGCCCGAGCGACGTGGCTTTGCGCTGATGTTTCAGGACTTTGCGCTGTTTCCGCATCTGAACGTGCAGGACAACGTGGCCTTTGGGTTGATCGAGCAGCGGCTACCCAAAAAAGAGGCGCGTACGCAAGCGTTGCAAATGCTGGAAGTGTTTGGTTTGAGCCCGCTTGCGCAGCGCAAGGTCTGGAACCTGTCGGGTGGTGAACAGCAGCGCGTAGCGCTGGCGCGCGCGCTGATCACGCGTCCGCGCGCGTTGTTGCTCGACGAACCTTTCTCAGCGCTGGATGCCGATTTGCGCGTGGCGCTGCGCGACGAGTTTCGCAACCGCATCCGCGCCGCAGGCATGGCCACGCTGCTGGTGACGCACGACGCGGCCGAGGCGGATGCCATGGCTGACCGTGCGGTGCGGCTGATGGCAGGGCAATTGGTGCCGGACTGCAACGGCGCGGCAGGCTAAAGTCGGGCTGCAAGCGCAAAGTATGTCTATTCCAGAGGAGCCGCATGGATTACCTTCAAATCAAATTCGTCCACCTGAGTGCCGTGACGCTGTCTGGCCTGGGCTTTCTTATTCGTGGTGTGGCCTCGCTGCAGGGGGCAGCATGGGTAAAAACCAGGGTAGCCAAGACCGTGCCGCATGTCGTGGACACCGTACTGTTGCTCACCGCGCTGACGATGCTCTGGCAAACCGGCTTTGCGTTGGCGAGTTTGCCTTGGCTGCAGGTCAAGATTATTGGTCTATTGGCCTATATTCTGCTAGGGATGGTGGCCCTACGGCCGCGCTACGCGCTGTCCACCCGAGTGGGTGCTTTTGTGGCTGCGGTGCTGACGTTTTCGTGGATGGTGTCGGTGGCGGTGACCAAAGATGCCCGGGGCTATCTGGCGTGGCTACTCGGGTGAGGCGAAATCCCCGATGCAGGGTAACGCGTTTGGAACCTGAGGGATGTGAATCCCTGGCGGAGAGGGAGTCCGTTCCGTCTAACTCTAGCGTAATCCCGTTTTCTATCATTTTGCTGTTTTTAC
>Ga0210023_1001477_pt1 | contig 16462 bp, 17 predicted proteins | sample CryGeymeta201524_FD_183987 | JGI IMG/M metagenome (GOLD analysis project Ga0210023, IMG submission 183987) | Groundwater microbial communities from Crystal Geyser aquifers in Utah, USA - Crystal Geyser metaG 2015-24 (SPAdes) (version 2) | ecosystem: Environmental > Aquatic > Deep subsurface >... | reverse complement strand
AAACCGTCCTCGATCACCGGGCCGATCGTCACCTGGGCCTCGGGAAACAATTCTTTCACCGCATAGGCGAGCAAGTGCGCGGTGGAATGGCGGATCAGGTCGACGCCGTCGGCATCCTTGTCGGTGACAATCGCCAGCGTAGCGTCAGCGGAAATCAGGTGTGAAGTGTCAACCAGTTTTCCATCCACCGTGCCCGCCAGCGCGGCGCGGGCCAGCCCGGCACCGATACTCTGCGCGACTTCCGCAACCGTTACAGGATTCTGGAAAGTTCTTTGTGAACCGTCGGGTAAGGTAATAAGAGGCATTTTGATTTGCTTAAAAAGTACAAATGCGGCTTCTGCCGCACGTTGATCAGTCCTGCTTGACGCCACCATGCGGCAAGCGGCGCGAAGTATAACGCAACTCAGAACGCCATGTTGAAGTAGGCGATCAGGGCATCAAGTGTGAAGACAAACAATAAACTTTGCAGCACGGCACGGATAGCGACTTTGGGAACCTCGGTCACCGAAGGTTTGGCCTGCATGCCGTTGTAACAGGAGATGGAGGAAATCGCCAAACCGAATAAGCTGCCTTTGAACGCCACCTCGGCGTATTCACTCAATCTCACCGTCTGCAAAAAGCGCTCGATCTGATCAAGATATGACACGTTCTGAAACACCGCGCTGACCGCCAGCCCTCCCCCAACGGCAATCAACTGGAAATAGATGGTCAGTGCCAGCACGGCCAGGGTCACCCCGGCGATGCGCGGCACCAACAGATAATCCTGCGGCGAGATGCCCATTCGTTCCAGGCTCAATAGCTCGCCGCGTATCTTCATCAACGCCAACTCGGAAGCGATTGCGGCACTACTGCGGGCAATGATGATGATGGCGGCAAATAATGGGCCCACCTCGCGCACCACCGTCCAGATCAGAATCTTGACCGCGAGGGTGCTGTCGGGGCCCGCCAGTGCAGTCGTCTGAGTAATAACCAGGGCGCCAACCAGAAGCGCGAACACCGCAACGATGCTCAACGCCTCGACACCGGTAAAAAACAGCTGTCTCTGAAATACGGCATTGACCGGCGCAACACGCAATACGCGCAAATTATTCAGCGCGTACCACAGCAATGCCAGCGCTCCGCCAACCGTGCGCCGTACCGCACGCATCTGCAATCGCAGCAGAATCTTCCGCCGCCATGAAAGATGTGGGGGAATGATGCTTTCCGGCTCTGTGCTGGGCTGCTGCATGCAGGCCTAAGGGGCTGACGATAAACGGGCAGCGCGTTCCTGATAACGTTTGGCCTGCTGCGGCTGGCCCAAAGCATCATGCAAGCGTGCCAGCAATAGCAGATCTTCACGTATTTTCAACGGCAAGCCCAATGACTTGTCCAGATCGAGCGCCTCGTTGAGTTGCGACCTCGCATTTTCAAATTGTCCCAAAGACAGATTGGCCGCAGCCAGCAAACGCAATGAATTGGCATATTCCATGCGCGATGTATTGCGGTTGACAGCGGCCGCGCGCTCCCCCCAGGCGAGACTCGACACGGCATCCCCAGTTCCCAACACAATGGCAGAACGGACGTTGGCGATCACGCCATGCAACGGACAATCATCACCACAACTCGCTTCAGCTTTGCCCAACCAGGACTCGGCCGCAGCCAAATCGTTGGCTTGAAGATACAACGCGGCTTTTTCGGTGGCTGCAGTGGCGAGATAAACAGGCGCATATTGCAAGGCATCATCCTGCAATAGCGCGTCCAAATAAGCGTGCGCCCGCGCGGTGCGCCCGAGAATCCGGTTCACGCGCGCCAAATTAAGGGTGTTGACGGCAATGCCATCGATGTTTTCGATCTCGACATCGCGCCGCAGCGCCTGCTGATATAGATTCTCTGCCGTCTCATAATTGCCAAGCTGGAACGCCCGCAAAGCGCGCTGCCCATACTCGACCGCGTGCAACTGTTTAGCATTACGAACCGGCTCCACCTGGCCGCAGCCGGACAGCCCGCACAGCGCACAGAGCAAAAATAAAATTTGCCGCAGGTGAATTGTTGTAGCACTCATGGCTTGGTCGGCGTGACGTAGCCGTCAACCGGCAACAATTCCGGCTCGGCCTTGGGGAAAAAATTCCGGAAAGGCCAGGTTCGTTTCGCGCCGTCCAGCATGTCCTGGCCGTCCTGCACCAGCGCATTGGTGTTATGAATGAATACAGGCAACTCTCCGGCAGATTCCGTTGTCATCAGCTTGATGTCGGCAGTGGCGGCCTGCACGTTATCCAAAGATGAATCTGCCTTCTGCAACAATCCCGGCAAAGTGCTATCCAGCACCTGCAAATTTGCATTGACACTGTCCAATGCACGATTCAGCTTGCCGGAGGTGCTATCGAGCGTCTGGTTGCCGCTGACGGCCAAACGGGTGAACTGTTTCACCATCACCTGCATATCGCCACTGGCCTGGTTCAGATTTTTCAGGGTGCGCTGCAGATCGCCTTCGGGATTCTTGATGCTGCCGGTGATCTCTCGAATATCATTCAGGATAGGCTCGAGTTGCAACGCAAGGCTTTCCGCCAGAGTGGCGGCATCCTGCCCGCGCTCGAACACCAACACACTGTTTTCCTTGACGGCTTGTACCGGTTGCGTGCCGGGAATGATTTCCACCACACTTTCCCCAACCAACGCTTCCTTGATGAGTCTGGCTTTGGCATCCTGTCCGATCAGATGCAAATACTCGTCATCCAGCGACACTCTGACCCGTACCGTGGCATTCGGCTCCATGCTCACCGACTTGACACTACCGACCTTGAAGCCAATAAACTTGACCGCCATCCCCCTGCTCAAGCCCTGCGCATTATTGGCAAAGAAATAAATCGTTGTGCTGCGCACTAGGTAGTCCTGCTTGACGGCAATCAACAACAGGGCAAGCAATAACACAGCAGCGGCACCCAGCATGAAACGCCGCGTGCGTTGTTCGATATGTTGCAGCCCCTGGTTGAATTGGTTTGGTTTCATGATGGTCACAATTGGATGACTTGCTGGCGCGGATTTTCCTTGTCTCGATATTCTTTGAAACTGACCAACGCCGAAGTGTGTTCCGGAAAATGCAAACGAAATATCGCGTCAAAGCGGCTCGCCTTCTCCAACTCCTTGCGCGACAAGCCTTCAAAAGTCCCGTCGTACAGGATCAATTCCGGCCGCATCAGCATCGCGCGCGCAAAGCCGGCCAGACGTTTTTCAAACAGGGTCAGCTGATCCGGCAGCTTCAGCAGAAACGCATCAACAGCCACCGCGTCAGACAAACCGCATTCACCCAGCAAAGTGATTACTTCATCCTCCAGGCTGCCTGTCATCGGAATCGCATGATACTGCACCGGCAGGACAATGTTATCCCACACCGGCAGATTGCTGATCAATCCGCCGTTGTGCGGCACGATGACCACGCCGGGTTGGCTGCCCAGATTTTCGAGCAATGCGCTGCGCTGGGATTCTGAACGAACGACGAGGCAATAGGAATAGCCCGATTGCAGCAGGGCTTGGGTACCTTCTTCTCCATGCAAGCTCAAAGTGAACATGACATTTCGTGGAAGCACGTCTGGAGATTCTGGAAATTGGTAGGCGCGATTGCTATCGAATTGACAGCAGATTTACGCGCAGGCAATGGGTTTCAGAATTTTCCGCGCACTGTGTTACCCCCATTGTTACCCCCGCAACCATATCGCTCCCCCATGTTTGTTTCTGCAAGAATTGCAGTTAGGATTATGCCCAACTTTCATTAACCGCGTTGCCATCTCGACACTTGGTTGCCGTATTATGAAAAAAAGTTGAATATTTAATGGGGCCACATCGTGAAATGCGTTACAGAAAAATTCTTTTTTTTAATCCTCATCTTCTTTTTTTCATCTTCTGCATGGGGAGACGTGCAGGTTAGGATGAAGAGAGCAGATAAAACGCTGATGACGATTTACCTATCGAAATCGATCACTGAGGAGGATTATTCCACAATAATCGAACAGTCAAAATTGATTGGAATAATCTCAAAGGGATCTCCTGTGGTAACGACGATCTCCTTAGACTCAACGGGGGGAAGCGTTTCTTCTGCTTTGAAAATTGGGAGATTTCTAAGGGAAATGGGAGCCTTGGCAACTGTCTACAAAAATTCAATTTGCTATAGCTCTTGTGTCTACGTGTTAGCTGGCGCACCTAATAGAGCGGTAGACGGTTCTGTTGGAATCCATAGGCCATATGAACTCGTAGATACGACCTCGTCAGCACAAGGCCAAAAGAGTAAATATAGCCAGCTAAGTACACAAATCGTGACGTACTTGAAGGAGATGAATATTCCGACAAGTCTGTACGAGGATTCGCTTTTCATCAGTCCAGAAAGAATCAAGATACTGAGTTTTGATGCAATGCAAGCATATGGCTTGAATGAAAATGATCCTTATGCAGATGAGGCAGAATCTGTTCGACAATCGATTAAGCTAGGTATTTCAAGAGCAGAGTATGGCAAAAGAGAGGCCAGAGCATACGCGGAGTGCGGCCTAGGCAGTTTTTCCCTTGATATGCCCGAAAAAGAAGCAATGGCTAAACTGGAATGTCAATCTGCGGTTATGGACGGTAGCCGTTAATTTAACCCCCCAATAGGGTCGCCACCGGGGAAGCTCTCACTGCTTCGCTTGCAGCACCGTTTCGCGAAGAACCAGATTTCGCTCTTCGATCAATGCATCCAGTTGTGCACGCTTCTCGCCGGGCGTCAGGCTCGATCTGTTCACCTCTTCCATTTCAGCATTGAGGCGTCGCAGTTCCTTGCTGGTCTGCTCAAGTTCTGGCGCGTAGTCATTCGCGGGCGCATCTTCGTACTCGTCCGCTAGGTCTAGCCGATCTGCTTTCTCCAGACTACGTATCGTGCCGTGCAGCCTCCTTGCCTCGCCAAGCATCTCGTAAAACATCGTTTCGTGTTTGGTGCGCTTGGCTGGCTCGGATGAATAGAAACGGCGTACCACCGGCAGCTCGTCCGTGCGCTTCTCCGGCAGCGTGTCGCTGTAGAAAGCGCTATCTGAGAGCATCAGGCCGTACATCGCCCATGTGTTGAAGTAGCCGCGCAGCAGTGCCTCGGCGCACGCAGGGTTTATCTGCAGGTTCTCCGGCATGTTGCGGCTTGCCATGCCTGCCGCCTTCAGAGTTTCGCTGGTGTAAGGCTTCGCGCGCAGGAATGGCTGCATGTTTTCCATGCCCGGTGTTTCGATAGGCGCACCGGTGAAGCTCTTTCTGTTCGTTGCCTGCTCGTACAGCGGGGCGACAATCTGCGGCATCAAGTTCAGGCTGAACAGGTTCTTCAAGATACGCCCGACAGACTTGCCGTATTCCGGCTCTTGCTCATTCAATGCAGCCACGGTGCGCTCCGCCACCGATGCCAACGCGCCCACCTCCCAAATCTTGGGGTATCTGAAATGCTCTTCCTTGCCGTCCACAGGCACGAAGAAATGCCAGTATGAATCCCTGTCCCAGTCTTCCAGCTCGTCATACTTCGGGTTGTCCTTGTTCTGCCAGTACAGCCAAGCCGACAACATCGCAATGGTTCCTGCCTTGGCTGCAATCGCGCCCTTGTTCGGATCGTGAGCCAAGCCGCGATACAGCCTATCCATACTCACTACAGCAGGGCGCAGGAACATCACCGTGTCGTACATAGCCCCCAGCACCTGACTATCGCCCTTCATAGCAAAGTCAGTGCTGATCTCGCGCCCGAGATAGGCCGCTTCGCGAGGGTGTACGCCCTGCTCGCGCAATCGTTTGTACTCGCCAAGGCGGGTGCTCATCTCGAAGGCATCGGCCAGCGTCTCGGTGAAGTAAAGCAACTTGTCCGGCGTGTCCAGCACAGTCTTGGGGTTGATGCCCTTGCCTGTATAGAATCGATCAAGGTGTGCGCGGAAGGTGTTTTCGTCCCGCAGATACGAAGCGAAACCGCCACCGTTGGCGAGATATTCCCGATAGGCTGGATCTTGCTTGATGCGCGAAGCCATGCCCTTGGCCGAGTCCACAAAAGGGCGGAAGCCAGCGCGGGACATGACAGCCCCCATGATGGTATCGCGCGCCATATTCGCCACCATGAAATCAGGCGTCAGGGTGATGGTCATCTGCCCGACACGCTTGGGCAATCCCAGCCACTTGATTATCCAATGCTGGGGCGCACGGTTCAGCGAGGCCACGGCGCGATACAGTAGCGGGTCTGCCACCTCGTAATATGTCGGACGGCCATCCTCCAGCACGGCGAGAATGTTGCCCTTGGGGGACTGCCCATGCACCATGAACTCGAACAGCCCCGGCGCGCTTTCGATCTGTTGCTCGATTTGCGCTACCAGCTTGGCCTGTTCGGCATCCAGCATGCCTCGGTGCGCCGCCTTGGGATCGATGCCTGCGGCTTCCAGCAGTTTCTCCTTGATCTGATCACGCTCGATCTTCCCTTGTTTTGAATCCGCTTCAATCTTGACCAAAAAGTTGCCGCCCCCCTTCTGCGTCTCGGCCAACTTCACAATCTTGGCGCGTGCTTCGTTCTTCAATGCTGTGTCAATCAGTGTAGCCGCGTTTTGCGTCATGTTTCCGAGGATGTCGCGCAGATTGCCGGTGCCACCGGTCAGCTTCTGGATGCCTGCCCAATTGCCTTGCGCGCCGCCCTTGGATGCCGATGCACTCGGCTGTCCGACGCGGTAGAAGGGCAGGTACTGGCTGCGCCGCCACATGCTGCGCGCCTTCTTGTTGATAACGCCCATGCTCTCTGCGAAGTCCAGCACGCCATTGTTCCAAGCCTGATACTCGGCGAAAGCGGTTTCAAACTCTGGCCGCTTGAGCTGCAGCATGGAACGCACCTCGGCAGGCGTGAATAGCTTTTCACGCCCCTGCAGCATGAGTTCATGCGAACTACGCCCAACTGCATACATCAGGAATTCGTCGAGATTGCCGGCCACCGGTTCCAGAATCTTCTCAAGTCCCTTGCCTTGAAAATCGAAAGCGCCATTTTCCTTGCGGATCGGCGCACCAAGTCTGATTGCACCATCCACCAAGCCACCCGCACCACGGGTAAGCCGCGCCGTTTCATACGCCCCTAACGGCGAGGTCTTGCCGGTAAGCTCACGCTCCATGCGATAGATGCCGTGAAGGTCGTCGGTCACGGCCTGACGGAACTTGTCGCCAAACCCGTCCAGCGCCTCGTTAAGGCTTCGCTGCGCGCCTATCTTTGACTGCGCTCGGTGCAGGGCGTCTTGGCGAAACCATGATGTCATGCCTTCCTGCGCCTTGCGGATGGCCGCGCCGCTCTGATGTTGCTTGGTGAAGTCGTCGAACCATTTGTAGTAATGCGGGGCCGCCGCCTTGGCCTTTTCCGGCTGCGTCATGTACAGCCGCGTAAATTCGGCAAACCCTTCGTACACCTTGCCCTTGTCGTAGCTTACGCCGCGCAACTCCTCGGTGTGAACTTCCGCCATATCGCCTTTAAGCCACGATTCCCGAATTGCAGAAATGCGGTCATCCAGCATGTGCGCAATTTCATGTGCCGCCACCTCCAAATCTGACTTGTGCTTGATCCGCACCGCGCCCACTTTGGGAATGTAGAAACCAAGGCGCTTGCCGGACACCCTGCCTTCGTACACACGGATGCTAAGGTCTTTCATCAGTGGGATCAGCACATCTTCCCGGCGAATCGGCTTCTCAGTCAGCTTGCCGGCAGTCGCTGCGTTGTCAGCAAAGCCTGTGTACTGTGCACCCGGTGCCATGGCTGCGCGGGAATCTACCGGCGTATCAGGCATGGCGGTCTCAAGCGGCGTAAAGCCGGACGCGCGCGGCGCGGCCTCGGCTGTAATCGCGGCATGCTCTGGCTTTGCCATCACCTCCGCCGCTTTCGGCATGGTTTCGGCTATGGGTTCGGCTATGGGCTGCACCCTTGGGGTAACCTTGGGGTTTTCTACAGCCACGCCTTCCAGCATGGGCACGGCGTCAATTGCCATTGGTTGCGGTTCTGCTGTCCGAATGACAGGGGCCGTCTCTCCCACCCCCATCGCCTTCGGTGCCTCTGCTTGCATGGTGACGCCCGGAGCATAGCCGAATTCATGTCCGGGGAGCTTTACGTTTCCGCCCTGTGCGCTTGACGTTTCTGCGGCGCGCATGGACTCGGAAAATTCTGGCGCGATCTGCTCCAGCGGGGAGAACCCCGGTTGCGGCATATTCGGAGAAGTTTCAACTCCTTCAACGTTGCGGTAATGTTGTGGTTCCACAGCGACACGATTAAGCACCGCAGGGTCTGCGGCTAGCGCTCGCGGCATTGTAGGGGCTTGCGGCTCCTCGACAATGGGTGGCATGCCTGTATCGGGTTGCGTTATCGCGTCCTGCGCGCTCCTCGCTAGCACTGCATCGATTGGGACGGCCGATTGATGGGGCGACGGCTCGACCGCAATCTGTTCGGTGGCGGTCTGTGGATCTGCACGGCGTTCTGCCGCGCGGGTCAGGGGGCCCTTCGGTTCTACCGGCTTACCCACAAAGGCCATCGGAGCTACGTTGACGACGGTATCTACTGCCGTTGCCAGTGCAGGACTGCCAGTCGCATCCAGCGTCTGATCACCCACATACCGCCCAGCTTCGGCAAGTTTCTGGAATGGGTAGGTAGCTGCACCGGTGAGGTGCTGGCCGGATTCCGTCTGTGGCTGATAGGTCATCGCACCGGCAACCTTGTGCACGACATCAGCCGGTTCGGCCTCGGTCAACCCCGTAGCCTTCGAGGCAATGGCACCCAGCCCGGCGATGCCGGCCATCGGGAGTGCTACCGCCTGGGTGGCAAGATTCGCGGCAGTTTCCAGCACCGGATAAACCCGCCCGATGTCTTTCACGGTTTCGATGGATGGCGCAAAGGCGCTGGGCTGCTCTGCCTCTTGGGGGCTTTGAAGTGGCGTAAAGCCCGGAACGAATCCTTTGGCGTTGGTAAAGCTGCTTGCCAGTGGTGTAAATCCCATCACGCCCCCTAGTTGTAATGTCCGGCCAGCTTGCCCGATGCATCCAGCACCTCGACACCCTGCGCGGTCTGATTGCCAAGCCGGTATCCCGCCATCGCCTGATCGGCTGCAAAGCGGGCATGAACATCCTGCACTGCAGGCTCGTCGCCCTCGCCCTCGCGGATGACACTCGTCCGCCCTCTGCGGTCTATCTTGGATATTTGGCCGCCTTCGTGGTTGACAACCAACACGCCGCCAGCGCCGTCAGAAATAATCTTCTCCCCCGCTGGAGTCGTCCCGGTCTTGACCATTTTCCAAGCTTCAAGCGCATTGGCGGCGATATTGTTTTGCAGCAGGAACTTCACATTCCGTATTTCCGATGTCGATTCTCCGACTACCGTTTGCTGCGCCTTGATCTTGTCGTTTGCTTCGCTCGCCTTGTTGTGGCGCACCGTCTCGCCAAGCGTTCCCTGCTGGTGAGCCACGGTCGCTTCGGTGCGCGCCGTGTCGTTGTTCAGTTTTTGCTGGTTCACGACACTTCCGATCAGATCCTTCGCCTGCTGTTGCGCCCATAACGTACCTACAGCATCCATGCGTCGACCGTCCGGGAATACCATCACCCTTGACTTGATAGGCTTTATGCCATTGCCCGGATCGAACTCCGACGGCTCGAACCTGATCCCTTTGATGTCGCGCTTCTCGCCTGTGCTTGCAAAGGTTTTCAGCGCGCCCTGCGTGTCGCCGGCAAGCGCCTGTTGAAGCGTTTGCGTCAGCCCTTCATCTTCCATGCGCTTGAGGTTCTGGATCATCGGGAAGAGCGTATCAGCGCCCTTTTTGCCGTGAGCAACGTCAATGCGCGTCAGTTCAACAATATCCCTGAACTCATCGTGCAAGCCGGGCGCAGCAGGCTTCGGCAGTGTTGCGGCAGCGGCAGGGTTCTCCATCACCGCCTTGTTGTAAGCCTCCTGATTGGCTTGGAATTTCTGCGCAGAAGTCTGATACGCCGACCGCTCCTGTTTCCATTCGTCGTCTTTCTTCCACTCGGCTTCTTTGCGCGAACGCTCCTTCTCGGTGAACTCCGCGTCCGCAATACCCTTCTTAACTTCCATGCCACGCGACACCCCTTGCGCGGCACCGCCTGCAAATGCCCCTAGATTAAAGCCCATGTTCGCCTCCAGTGATCAAATGGAAATGGTCAAGCCGCGAGCGCCTAGCTCTTGGCGAGAACGAAGGATTTTCTTTCGCAACGCACAGTCATGCATGGGCAGCTCCATCGCGGCCAGTTCTTTCAGTTCGGCGATGTTGTCCGGCTTCACAGTGACGCCGGGCTGTTGATTTTTCTGCTTGACGGAAAATGTTTCGACGGTCACTGCATCCATTACCGCGAGACCCGCACAAAGCTCAATGCGCTTTTCGATCTCGCGCATTGATCTGGCAGCACCCCGGACCACCACATCATGTGGACCTATTGCGGTGAACAGCATCGCGCCCAATCTCTGCAGCGCGGTTACGTCCTCTTTCCCGATAGTCATGTCGCACATGCAGTTCGTAGGCGTCGCCCAAATGTCCGGACGCAGCTTGAATGCGACCTTGTGGTCGAGTAGCACGAAGCCCGTGCTGGCAAGTTGTTCGATTGTGTATTTTCGTAATTTTGAATTCATGTTCCGTCTCCTGTTTTTCAGAGCCGGGACATGATGTACGCAGTGCCACGGCTCAGTTATTGACCGGTCGTTGCGCTCAAGCGCGACGGCCTGATGCCTCTTCTACCCCAATCAATCAAGAAATCAAGCGGACTTTTCCGGTCTCTTTCCGACTTGGTTTTATACCGTCCACGATGGTTGACATGCGCCATACAACTCGGGTAGAAGTGAATTCACCTAGGCGACTGCTTGCAGAGTGCAGTCCCGATAAAGCGCATGAGTGCTGGTTACGGCGGAAGCCGTGCCAGCCAATGCGCGTCTTTTTTGCTGGTGCGGTTTCCAAGAAAACTATCTCTTGGAGACACCATGCAAATCTCAATCCAATTCATTCGCTTGAAAGAAGTCCAACGGCTCCGTGCTCGCGGTAAATCATCCACATACCAAGACATTGCCAATGGCGTACTGACCAAGCCAGTCGCTCTTGGTGGTGGTCGTTCTGTCGCTTGGCCGTTACATGAGATCGATACACTTAACGCGGCACTCCTCTCTGGAAAATCGACGGAGGAAATCCAGCAGATCGTTCAAGCCCTGCACATTGCGCGGCAAGGAGTGTTGTGATGTACACCCCTATTTTCTCTAGGCACCTCAAGCGCCCTCGTCAATCTCAGAAACGTCGTAGTGTTTCAGAACGCCATCAACTCTACGAGCAATTGAAGGCACAGCTCACTGCGAGTGCGCAAACATCTGTCGAATACGAAGCCGCTGTACGTGAAGCAGCGAGAAGGGCCGGGGTGTAACCATGGCCAGATCACGAAACATCAAGCCCGGATTTTTCAAGAACGAGACCCTTGCCGATTGCTCGCCTCTGGCCCGTCTTCTCTTCGCAGGTCTCTGGTGCCTTGCCGACCGTTCCGGTCGCCTCGAAGATCGTCCCAAGCGCATCAGAGCTGAAATCTTGCCATACGACGACGGCAGCGTGGATAACATGCTGGATGAACTGCAACTTGCTGGCTTCATCCTGCGCTATCAGCTGGCAGAGCAGCGATTCATCCAAGTGCTGAACTTCACGAAACACCAGAACCCGCATTGCCGAGAACAGGAAAGCACGATACCGGCACCAGTCGAGCACAGTGCTTGCACGGTGCAGGAACAGGTCGAGCACAGAACCGGCCCGGCTGATTCCCTTAACCTGATTCCTGATTCCCTTAACCCTATAACTGCTATGTCGCCTTCCGGCGAACCGCTGGCGTGTCCAGTGGAGGACATCATTGACCTGTACCACGCGGCCATGCCAAACAATCCGCGCGTCAAGGTGGCGAACCAAGCGCGCAAGGGCGCGATCAAGGCTCGCTGGCGGGAGGCTTCTAGCTTGGAATGCCGACCCTTCGGCTATGGCACCCGTGCTGATGGCCTTAATGCTTGGCGAGCCTTCTTCGAGACTTGCAACGAATCGGCCTTCCTGACTGGGCGCGCAGCGCCTCAACCGGGGAAGCCGCCTTTCATTGCCGACATTGATTTCCTCATGTCTCCCGGAGGATTTGCCAAGTGCCTTGAAAACAAATACCACAGGGAGGCAGCATGAATACTGGCGAACTGATGGTGCCGCCGCACTCCGTTGAATCCGAACAGGCCGTGCTCGGCTCTTGCCTGCTGGCTGGAGCAGATGCACTGGATCGAATTGAAGGCATGCTGACGGAACACGATTATTACCGCTATGAGCATCGCCAGATATTCGCAGCAATCCGCTCCATCGGAAGCGCTGGCAGTCCTATCGATGTAATCACGGTTGCGGAGGCTCTGGATAGGGCTGGCAGCCTCGAACGCATCGGCGGCCTAATCTACCTAGGCGAACTTGCTCAAAGCACGCCCAGCGCCGCAAATATCAAGAGCTATGCCGAAATCGTGAAGGAACGAGCATTGCAGCGCAGTCTGCTGGTGCTGGCCGACGAGATCAGGGCGAGTTGCCATACCCCCGGCGCGAACGTGGCGGCAATCATCAGCCAGACGGATGCGGCAATGGTGCGCCTGCTCGACACCGGCACAGACGAGCCGGCGCTGCTTTACGACGCAATGGCCGATGCCATTGCCGACATTGACGAGCGCGCGAATGGGAATCGCCGCTCTGGCCTGCAAACCGGCATTGCCGACTTCGATGAGCTGACCGGTGGCCTTGAGCCCGGGCAACTGGTTATCGTCGCGGCTCGCCCTTCTGTCGGGAAGACCGCACTTGCCCTGAACATCGCGGACCACGTAACCCAGCAAGGCGATACCGCCGCCTTCTTCTCGCTGGAAATGACCAAACGAGAACTGTCGCAGCGCCTGATTTCCTTGCGCGCCAGCGTGTCGGTTGCGCAAATGCGATCAGGTAAACTTTCCAATGATGACTGGTCTCGGATCAGCGCCTGCCAAGGCAAAGCGGATGGCGAACGCCTATTCCTGATCGACCGCAGCGCTATCGGCGTGGCCTACGTTCGAGCGGCGGCGCGAAAGATCAAGCGCAAGCACGGCCTCGGCTTGATCGTCGTGGACTACCTCGGGTTGATGAAGGGCGAGGGGCAGACCCGCACCCAAGAGGTCGGCAGCTTATCGCGTGGACTCAAGGCGCTCGCCAAGGAGCTGCATGTACCCATCATCGCCTTGGCTCAACTGAATCGGGCAACCGAAACCAGAACGGACAAGCGCCCACAGCTTTCCGATCTGCGCGACTCCGGCGAGATCGAGCAAGATGCGGACATTGTGGCGATGCTGCACCGCGAGGATCTGCATAACACGTCGTCAGAGTGGGCGGGGCTGTCCAAACTGTTTATCAGGAAAAACCGTAACGGTGCGCTGGGCGAAGTCGACCTTCGCTACCGAGGCGAATTCATGCAATTCCAGCGTGATCAAGGCACGAAGCCAGTGGAAAACAAAAACACACGCCGAACTGGATTTATCTGAAATCCAGTAACGTCGGTCATTTCCTTGTCGGTCGCCCAAAGCAAGCACAGCTTGTATGCCTGCTCTGGATATGTATCGCCTCGCGCAGCACATCGGCCTTGGTCATCATGGCGCTGTTGGCTGCGCCGCTCTGTAACTCTTTCAACCTTACTGTAATCTTACTGTTGGCCATCAGTTCGGACGCTCTAACATGAACGCCAGATTCTGTAGTCCCACTGGCGTCGTAAGCGCGCCTGTACGCCTCGCTTGCATTGCCTATGTTGAAGTATTCGACGCAGAAGCGTTCCTGCTTTGGCGTCAGTGTGGGGCGCTGGTCGAACGCGGTCCGTGCATCGTCGACATTCATGCAGGCTTCGGCATACGCCTCACCTGTCGGGAAGGTATCGCGATCTGGCGCTGGGTGCGCGGCACCATCCCGCAGTTCTTTTAACCTTGCGGTAATCTGGGGGTTGCGGTATGCGTTGGTTCACCTTACCGTCCCCCACCTTCGTCTTCTAATTCACCCCTGCCGCAGCAAAAACCCCAGCATTGGGATGCTTCGACTTCAATGCATCCAACACTGCAAATGCTGCGCCCGGGCTGTCGTAGTCATCTGACAGGCGGGTGTTTGGGATAACTTTGCCATCCGCTCCGATGAGCGCGATGCAGTAAGTGCTCTCGATTGGTTCGTCCTGTACGTCAATGAAACGGGCGGATTGCGATGTAGAATTGATACTAGTCATGATGCGTACCTCCTCAGTAGGTTGCGTTGTGGTCAGGCGGTCCGGGTGTTGACGCACCCTTGCCGCCGCTTTTACCTGATACCGTCAGGCGGCGGTGAACTCGCTCTAGGCAGCGATCAACTCCGCACGCTTCACTGTCTGCTTGAAGCTCTTGCGTGCTTGCCATAGATCGTATGTGGCTTGTTCTGCCAGCCACAGATCGGCGCGGCCACCATTCTCCGCACCCAGCCATTGTTCGATCCGTAGCGCCATTTCAGGCGATATTGCGGCGCGCCCATTCAGTACGCGCGATAGTGCCGCACGTGTCACGCCAAGCTGCGCGGCGGCATCAGTAACGGTTAATTCCAATGCGGGCAATACATCTTCCCGCAGGGTTTCGCCGGGGTGTGGAGGGTTGTGCATTCTGCTCATGTTCATGCTCCTGTCAGTGATAGTCCTGGTAATCCACCAGTACAGCGTCTGATCCTTCAAAGGTGAAGGTCATGCGCCAGTTCGCATTGACCCACACTGCATAATGCCCGGCCAGTTCGCCGATCAATGGGTGTAGCTTCCAGCCGGGGATGTTCATGTCCGCTGCGCTGCTGGCTTCATCCAGTCTCCGCAGTTGGCGCTGGAGTCTCGGCGCATGGCTGGGTTGTATGCCCGCCTTGCTGCCAGTCTCGAAGAACGCCTGCAGCCCTTTATGCCGGAACGTCTTAATCATGGGCGCAATGTATAGCGTAGCGTTTCACTTGTCAAGCAGCGGAGCCATGCAACTGAATGACTTCCGCTCCGGCCTTCAGCTTGTCCAGATAGTCTGCCCACACCTGCATCATCTTGCGGCGTTCGCCAAGATGGGCGGTGCGGTTGTATGCGCGCCCGTTCGGATCGCGCACGGCGTGCGCAAGCTGGTGTTCGATAAAGTCCGGACGCACCCCAAGCACCTCGTCAAGAATGGTGCGGGCCATCGCCCGGAAGCCGTGACCGCTCATCTCTTCCTTGGCAAAGCCCATGCGCCGCAAGGCGGCAAGAATCGCGTTATCGCTCATTGGTCGGCTGGTGGATCTCGCTCCTGGGAAAACATAGCGCCCTTCGCCGGTGAGTGGGTGCAACTCTCGCAGGATCGCCACGGCTTGCGCAGCCAGCGGGACAAGATGCGGTTCGCGCATCTTCATGCGCCCGGGAGGAATGTTCCACTCGGCCTTATCCAGATCGAACTCTGCCCATTCCGCCTTGCGCAGTTCGCCAGGGCGCACGAACACCAGCGGGGCGAGGCGCAGGGCGCACTTGGTAACGAACGCGCCCTGATAGTCATCCATGGCGCGGAGCAGCTCGCCAATCTTTTTCGGATCCGTGATCGAAGCGCGGTGCTGCGTCTCTACTGTTGCAAGCGCCCCCCGCAAATCGGCAGCCATGTCACGCTCCGCGCGGCCAGTTGCAATGGCATACCGGAATATCTGCCCAAAGTAATACCGCATCCTGTGTGCACTATCCACTGCCCCGCGCTCTTCGATACGCCGCAAGACCTTCAACAACTCGGGCGGCGTGATTTCAGCAATGGGGCGACTACCCAGCCAGGGAAAGGCATCCAGCTCCAGCCGCCGGATAATCTTGTCGGCATTCGACGCAGCCCAGCCCGGCAGCTTCTTGGCATACCACTCGCGCGCAACCACCTCGAAACTGTTTGCCGCGCGCTCAGTCTTCGCCGACTTGATCGCCTTGCGGTTCTCACTTGGATCAACGCCATCAGCCAGCAGCTTGCGTGCATCGTCGCGCCGTTCCCGTGCGGCCTTCAGACTCACCTCGGGGTAAGTCCCGAGAGACAGCAACTTTTCCTTACCCCCAAAACGGTACTTCAAACGCCACCACTTACCCCCGGCCGGGGAGATCAAGAGGAACATCCCCTTCTCGTCCGTCAGCTTGATAGGCTTGGTGCCGGGCTTTGCGTTCTTTATGGCGGTATCAGATAGGGGCATTGGGGTAACTCCCTTGCATTAGGCATGCGTTACCCCAGAAGCTACCCCCTATTACCCCCGGCTGTCAATGGAACGCAAAGGACATAAACGGACAACAAAAAGCCCGCAAAGCTATCAACTGTGCGGGCCTGCGTACTGCTTTGGACTTCTCTGGACTACCAATTGGTAGGCGCGATTGGACTCGAACCAACGACCCCCACCATGTCAAGGTGGTGCTCTAACCAGCTGAGCTACGCGCCTGTAAAAGGCCGCGCATTGTA
>Ga0210023_1001447_pt1 | contig 16676 bp, 15 predicted proteins | sample CryGeymeta201524_FD_183987 | JGI IMG/M metagenome (GOLD analysis project Ga0210023, IMG submission 183987) | Groundwater microbial communities from Crystal Geyser aquifers in Utah, USA - Crystal Geyser metaG 2015-24 (SPAdes) (version 2) | ecosystem: Environmental > Aquatic > Deep subsurface >... | reverse complement strand
TCCCACACCGTCAGGCTGGCCGCAGGCATGCTGCTCGACGGCATGACAAACGGAAACATCGAAGCCCCGGCCGTGCCAATCACCCCCACCACAGCCAGTGACGACGCTACAAACGCCGTGAGCGTTTGACGCAGCATCAGCAACAGCGCTGCGCTCAGAGCGCCCAGCACACCCAGTGCGGGCAAGGCCCACATCAGCGGTTGCTGGCCGTAATTGGCCATCCAGGCACCGGCTTCGCGCACCACCGTCTTGGCCAAAGGGTCAGGCAGATCAGACGGGTTGATCACCGAGGTGATGCGGTAGCCGTCAATCGATTGCAGCCAAACACCCGCTGCCACAAACGCCAGCACCATCACCACCGCCGCACCCACAGCGCCCTTGATGGCGCGCGCCTGGATCACACCCTCGGTGCGATGTGCCAGGTAGCTGCCGCCCTGCAAAGTGATCATGGCGCTGCTGACCACGCCCACCAGCAAGGCAAACGGGTTGAGCAATTGCCAGAAACTGCCGGTGTAGGTGGACACCAGGTAGGCATCGAACTGGAACGGCACCCCTTGCAACAAGTTGCCAAAGGCCACGCCAAAGATCACCGGCGGCACAAACCCGCCGATGAAAAGGCCCCAGTCCCACACGCTGCGCCAGGTGCTGTTGTGGATTTTGCTGCGGTAGTCAAACCCAACTGGCCTGAAAAACAGCGCCCACAACACCAGCAACATGGCCCAATAAAAACCGCTGAACGCGGTGGCATACACCAGCGGCCAAGCAGCAAAAATGGCACCACCACCCGTGATGAACCACACCTGGTTGCCGTCCCAATGCGGCCCCACAGTGTTGATCACCACACGGCGCTCCAGGTCATTGCGGCCAACAAAGGGCAGCAAGGTGCCCACGCCCATGTCGTGCCCGTCCATGATGGCAAAGCCCACCAGCAGCACACCCACCAGCAGCCACCAGATGATTTTTAGCGTTGAATAGTCAAACATGATGTGCCTTTCAAGCGTGTGCAGTTGCGAAGCTGGAACCGCTCTCGCTTTGATAGCGACCGGTGCCCAGGCTGCCTGGGCCCATGCGGGCAAACTTCACCATCAAAAACATCTCAACCACCAGCAGCACGGTGTAAAACCCGATGAAGCCCGCCAATGAGCCATACAAACTGTTGACGCTCAGGGTGGAGACCGACAGGTGGGTTGGCAGCACGCCATAAATCGTCCACGGCTGGCGGCCGTACTCCGCCACAAACCAGCCCAGTTCACAGGCCAGCCAAGGGGCGGGCAGCATCCACAGCGCTGCTTTGAGCAACCAGGGCTTGTCCATGAAGTTGGATTTGAGCGTGCTGTAGAAAGCCAGGCCAAACAGGAGCAACATGGCAAAACCCAGGCCCACCATGATGCGGAAACCCCAGAACATGGGTGTCACCTGCGGCACCGTGTCATTGACTGCTTGGGTGATCATCTCCGGTGTGGCCTGGCGCACATCGACCACGTATTTCTTCAGCAGCAGGCCAAACCCGAGGTCGGCCTTGTGTCGCTCAAACACCTGTTTGGCTGCGGCATCGTCGCGGTTGGCGCGCAAGGCTTCAAGCGCTGTCACGGCCACCACGCCACTGGCGATGCGCTCGCGATTTTTGGCCTTGATATCGTGAATGCCCGGGATTTCCTTGGTCACAGAACGCGTGCCAATCAACCCCATCACCCACGGCACTTCAACTTCCCAATTGTTCTTTTGCTCTGCTTCGTTGATGTCAGCTAACAGGGTCAAGCCCGCCGGGGCTGGTTTGGTTTCCCACATGGCTTCCATGGCGGCCATCTTGGTTTGCTGCGCTTCACCCACGGTGTAGCCCGATTCATCTCCCAGCACAATCACGCTCAGCACCGAAGCCAAGCCAAAGGCGGCGGCCACCCGGAAACTGCGTTTGGCAAAAGCTACATCGCGCTTTTTGAGTAAATACCAGCTGGAAATCGACATCACAAACATCGCGCCGGTGGTGTAACCCGCCGACACGGTGTGCACAAACTTGGCCTGGGCATCGGGGTTGAACAACACGGCCCAAAAGTCGGTCATTTCCATGCGCATGGTCTGGTCGCTGAACTCGGCACCCACCGGGTTTTGCATCCAGCCGTTGGCAATCAAAATCCACAAGGCGCTCAGGTTGGTGCCCACCGCCATCAGCACGGTAACCAGCAGGTGTTGCGGTTTAGACAGTCGATCCCAGCCAAAAAAGAACAGGCCGATCATGGTCGATTCCAGAAAGAACGCCATCAGCCCTTCAATCGCCAGCGGCGCGCCAAAAATATCGCCCACGTAATGTGAGTAATAGGCCCAGTTGGTGCCAAACTGAAACTCCAGTGTGATGCCGGTCGTCACGCCCAAGGCAAAGTTGATGCCAAACAGCTTGCCCCAAAAACGCGTCATGTCTTTCCAGACGACGTTGCCAGTCATCACGTAGACGCTCTCCATGATCACCAGTAACCAGACCATCCCGATGGTCAGCGGCACAAACAAAAAGTGGTAGAGCGCGGTGGCGGCAAACTGCAGTCGCGACAAGTCGACCAGTTCATTGGATATCAAGGTGGTTCTCCGTTGTTGTCCGAGGCTCTGCTGGAAGATAAAAACTGGTCGGACACCAGCTTCGCATCCACGGTCACCCGCTGTTCATGAAAAAAAGCCCACCACAGACCAGCCAGCAACACCAACTTGACCAGCACAACCAGGGTCAGTTTGGTGATGAGTGAAGCGTTGGGGTTTTTCATGGTGTTCAAGTGGCTCGGTACTCAATGGTTATCAATAACTGTGCCAAGTCAAAGTTTTTTCAAAAAAAACCGGGTTTCCGCTCTGACACGCGTGCAAGGTAGAGTCGGGGGGTGCTGCAGGCCTGACTGCCAAAATGACATTTTTGGCAGTTTTGGCATCTCTGTGTGGCATAAATTCTGTGACCTTTGGCAGTCAGTGGAGGCTTTCAGGCTGCACGGCCAAGGGCAGCACCCAGGATTTGCCATGGATAATCCCGCTCCATGGATATTCTCATGACGCTGATCGACTTTATTCTGCACGTGGACAAGCACCTGGAGCTGTTTGTGCAAAGCTACGGTGCCTGGGTTTACGCGCTGCTGTTTTTGATCATCTTTGTCGAAACCGGCGTGGTGGTCATGCCGTTTTTACCGGGCGATTCGCTGCTGTTTGTGGTGGGTGCCATGTGCGGCGTGGGCTTGATGAGCTACCCGCTGGCTGTCGGCCTGCTGCTGGCGGCGGCCATTTTGGGCAACCAGTCCAACTACACCATCGGGCATTACTTTGGCCCCAAGGTGTTCCAGTGGGAAGACTCGCGCTGGTTCAATAAAAAAGCTTTTGACCAGGCCCACGCGTATTATGAGAAATACGGCGGCATCACCATCGTGGCGGCGCGTTTCATGCCATTTTTGCGCACCTTTGCGCCATTTGTGGCCGGTGTGGCGCAGATGACGCGCAGCCGTTTCACGCTGTTTGACGTGATCGGCGGCACGCTGTGGGTGGCTGGCATCGTGACCGTGGGCTATTTCTTTGGCAACATCCCGTGGGTCAAGCTGCATCTGGACAAAATTATTTGGGCAATGATTTTGATCCCGGGCCTGGTGGTGTTGTTTGGCGCCTGGAAGAGCCGACGCAAAACAATTCTGCACTTTGGCTCTGATACCAAGTTATGAAATCAACCCTGCATACGCAATGCATAGACTGTTGTGTCTAACGCCCATGTTCAACAAGGCCACCCCCGCAGCATGAAACATGTGTTGCCTGCGTAGGGCGGGTTTCAACCCGCCATGGCCGACTGAAGTCGGCCCTACGACACGCCATTTTTGTCGACTATGGGCGTTGTTTCAACGTTAACGTCCATGTTCAACAAGGCCACCCCCGCAGCATGAAACATGTGTTGCCTGCGTAAGGCGGGTTTCAACCCGCCATGGCCGACTGAAGTCGGCCCTACGACACGCCATTCTTGTCGGCTATGGGCGTTGTTTCAACGTTAACGTCCATGTTCAACAAGGCCACCCTCGCAGCATGAAACATGTGTTGCCTGCGTAGGGCGGGTTTCAACCCGCCATGGCCGACTGAAGTCGGCCCTACGACACGCCATTCTTGTCGGCTATGGGCGTTGTTTCAACGTTAACCAACTCCTTGTCGGATGAACGGTAGAAGTTTGGATTTTTATGCGTGGTTATTTTTGTGTCTGGATCATCTTCATGGCAGAAGAAATCAGTGTGGACACTTCGGTCATGTTGCTGGGCACCACCAGTGTGGTGGTGGCTTCAGACGCAAGCTTTGAATACGCATCAACCGCTTTTTCAGCCACTTTGAGTTGTACAGCAGCTGAGCCGCCTGGCTGATTAATGGCTAAAGCAATGCGTTCGATGGCTTCAGCGGTAGCTTGCGCCACGGCCAAAATAGACTGTGCATCACCTTGGGCTTTGTTGATCACCGCTTGTTTTTCACCTTCCGAACGGGCAATAAAAGCCTCGCGCTCACCCGTGGCGATGTTGATTTGCTCTTGTCGGCGACCTTCTGAGGCGGCGATCAAGGCGCGCTTTTCACGCTCAGCGGTGATCTGCTGCTGCATGGCATGCAAAATTTCTTTGGGCGGGGTCAGGTCTTTGATCTCGTAACGCAGCACTTTCACCCCCCAGTTCAGTGCGGCTTCGTCAATGGCTTGCACCACTTGGGCGTTGATGATGTCGCGCTCTTCAAAAGTTTTGTCCAACTCCAGCTTGCCAATCACCGAACGCAATGAGGTTTGTGCCAGTTGCGAAATGGCCATGATGTAGTTGCTCGAACCATAGCTGGCACGCATCGCGTCGGTGACCTGAAAGTACAAAATGCCGTCGACCTGCAGTTGCGTGTTGTCGCGGGTAATGCACACCTGGCTGGCAATGTCCAGCGGCACTTCCTTGAGCAAATGCTTGTAGGCCACCTTATCCACAAACGGCACCAAAAAATTCAAGCCAGGCGTGAGTGTGCCGTTGTACTTGCCCAGTCTTTCAACCACCCAGGCGTGCTGCTGGGGCACAACCTTGATGGATTGGGTGACAAAAATGACCGCAATCACGAATAAAACGATGGCAATTTCCATATGAGACTTTCAGAGTTAAGTGTTGTGTACAGGTTTGAGGAACAGGCGACTGCCAATAACTTCGGCAATCAGGTGGGGGCCGGGCAGGGCAGGGTGACCCGCTTGAAGTGTGGCATCCCAATGAGCCCCCCGGTATTTGACACTGCAGGTGTGGTCGTCTTGCCAGTGGTCTACCAGCACGGTCTCTCCGACATCCATGTTGACATCATGGTTAGCCTGCGCTGGCGCAATCGGTGGCTGGGTTTTTTTGTAGCGTCGCCACACCAGCACCGAGCCGCCGCCCACCAAGGCCGCGCACACCCATTGCAAGGGCTGTGAAAAGCCTGCATGGGCAGACAGTGCTGCGGCCACCAAGCCCAGCGAGAGCATCAGCAGGTAAAAGGTGCCGGTGATCAGTTCTACGGCAATCAGGCCACCCGCAGCCAGCCACCAAAGGGTTGAATCAGCCATTTTTTGTCTTTCACTGTGTTGCAACTTTGCTATTTTCAGCGCAAAGCCTTGCGATGAAGGGTAAGTGTCATGATTTCTCCTTACACTTCGCGCCTATTTATTCCCTTTCTAAATCACCCGTGTCGTTGTTGCTTCGCCTTGTCGTGCTTCAGCACTGCCAGCGCCTTCACGCCTAGACACGGATGATTTGGAATTGGAATTTGTTTTTACTGTGAGTCGCTGGAGCCCACCATGAAGTTTCGCTTTCCCATTGTCATCATCGACGAAGATTTCCGCTCGGAAAACACCTCGGGTTTGGGAATCAGAGCCTTGGCGCAGGCGATTGAATCGGAAGGTCTGGAAGTGGTGGGTGCCACCAGCTACGGCGACTTGAGCCAGTTTGCGCAGCAGCAAAGCCGCGCCAGTACCTTTATTTTGTCGATTGACGACGAAGAATTTACCCCTGGCCCCGATCTGGACCCGGCGGTGGTGAACCTGCGCCACTTTATCGAGGAAGTGCGGCGCAAGAACCTGGATGTGCCGATCTACATTTATGGCGAAACCAAGACCAGCCGCCACCTGCCCAATGACATTCTGCGCGAGTTGCACGGCTTCATCCACATGTTTGAAGACACGCCTGAATTTGTGGCACGCCACATCATTCGTGAAGCCAAGAGTTACCTCGAAGGCGTGCAACCCCCGTTTTTCAAAGCCCTGCTGGACTACGCCGAAGACGGCTCTTATTCCTGGCATTGCCCGGGTCATTCGGGTGGCGTGGCCTTTTTGAAAAGCCCGGTGGGGCAGATGTACCACCAGTTCTATGGGGAAAACATGTTGCGCGCTGACGTGTGCAATGCAGTTGAAGAACTGGGTCAGCTGTTGGATCATGACGGTGCCATTGGCAAGAGCGAACGCAACGCCGCGCGTATTTTCAACGCCGACCACTGCTTTTTTGTCACCAACGGCACTAGTACCAGCAACAAGATGGTCTGGCATCACACCGTGGCCCCCAATGACGTGGTGGTGGTCGACCGCAACTGCCACAAGTCCATCCTGCACTCGATCATCATGACCGGGGCGATTCCGGTTTTTCTGAAGCCCACGCGCAACCACTTTGGCATCATCGGGCCAATCCCAAAGAGCGAATTTGAGCCTGCTGCGATCAAGGCCAAGATCAAGGCCAATCCGCTGGTCAAAGAGCACCTGCCGGACATTGATGTCAATACGATCAAGCCGCGTGTACTGACGCTGACGCAGTCCACTTACGACGGCGTGCTCTACAACACCCAAACCGTCAAAACCATGCTGGACGGCTATGTGGAAAACATTCACTTTGACGAAGCCTGGCTGCCGCACGCAGCGTTTCACCCGTTTTACGGCTCCTACCACGCCATGGGTAAAAAACGGCCCCGACCCAAGCACGCGGTGGTTTATGCCACCCAGTCGATTCACAAGCTGCTGGCCGGCATCAGCCAGGCCAGCCACGTGCTGGTGCAAGACTCGCAAACCGTCAAGCTGGACAAGCACTTGTTCAACGAGGCATTCATGATGCACACCAGCACCAGCCCGCAGTACAGCATCATTGCCAGTTGCGACGTGGCTGCGGCCATGATGGAGCCGCCCGGCGGCACTGCCTTGGTCGAAGAAAGCATTGCCGAGGCGCTGGACTTTCGCCGTGCCATGCGCAAAATTGACGACGAATATGGTGACGACTGGTGGTTCAAAGTCTGGGGGCCGGACAAATTGGCTGACGAAGGCATTGGCCGCGCGGACGACTGGATCATCAAAGGCGAGTCGCGCAGTCAAAAGGCCGGTATCCACTGGCACGGCTTTGGCAAGATGGCCACCGGCTTCAACATGCTCGACCCCATCAAATCAACCATCGTGACGCCGGGCATGGATCTGAACGGCAAGTTTTCCAAGACTGGTATTCCGGCCTCGGTGGTGACCAAATTTTTGGCCGAACACGGCGTGGTGGTAGAGAAAACCGGGCTTTACAGCTTTTTCATCATGTTCACCATCGGCATCACCAAAGGCCGCTGGAACAGCATGCTCACCGCCTTGCAACAGTTCAAGGATGATTACGACAAAAACCAGCCGATGTGGCGTGTGTTGCCCGAGTTCTGCCAAAAATATCCGCGCTATGAAGACATGGGGCTGGCCGACCTGTGCCAGCACGTTCACCAGCTGTACGCCAAATACGACATCGCCCGCTTGACCACCGACATGTACCTGAGCGACCTGACCCCGGCCATGAAACCCAGTGATGCCTACGCCCACATTGCGATGCGCAAAACCGAACGGGTGGCGATTGATGATTTGGTGGGCCGCATCACGGTGGGTCTGGTCACACCTTACCCGCCGGGCATTCCGCTGTTGATCCCGGGTGAAGTGTTCAACAAGAAAATTGTCGACTACCTGAAGTTTTCACGCGAATTCAACACCCAGTGCCCCGGGTTCGAGACCGACATTCATGGCCTGGTGGAAGAGCCAGGTGCCAATGGCCAGCCCAGTTATTTTGCCGATTGTGTGGCTTGTTGATTTGCTATCATAAATATAGCTACTTTCCCTTTATTAATAAGGGCTAGAGGCCATTTTTATATATAAATTCAGGTCACGGCCTGCTTTTGGGTAAACGCAGGCAGCTTCCATTCCTGGGTGTCCAACACCTGGCGCAGCTGTTCTACCGCGTTCCAGACTTCTTCAAACCCGAGGTAAAGCGGGGTGAAACCAAAGCGCAAGATGTCGGGCTGCTCGTGGCCGTCACCGGCTCTGAAGTCACCAATCACGCCACGGGCAATCAGCGCCTGCACCATGGCATAAGCCCCTTCACTGCGCGTCAAGCACACCTGCGAACCGCGTTGGGTGTGCTCGCGCGGCGTGGCCAACCCCAAGCCGTGGCCACTGCAGCGTTGTTCTACCAAGGCAATGAACAAGTCGGTCAATGCCAGGGATTTGGCGCGCAGCGCTGCCATGCCACCCATGGCTTGGGCGCTGGCAAATACGTCCAGACCACATTCCAGGGCGGCCAGGCTCAGCATCGGTTGCGTGCCACACAGGTAGCGTGTGATGCCAGGTGCAGGGCGGTAGTCGGGCGTGAACTCGAACGGAGTGGCATGTCCCCACCAACCCGCCAGCGGTTGCCAGAAACGTTCGCTGTGCCGGGGGTGAACCCACACAAAGGCGGGGGCACCGGGGCCACCGTTGAGGTATTTGTAGCCACAGCCAATGGCAAAGTCTGCGTCATCAGCTTTCAACGCTACCGGCACGGCACCTGCGCTGTGGGCCAAGTCCCACACCGTCAAGACACCGGCTGCATGGGCGGCGGCGGTGACAGCAGCCATGTCGTGCATGGCACCGGTGCGGTAGTTCACATGGGTCAGCATCAGCACCGCTACTTGGTCGTTCAGTGCGCCCGCAAGTGCATCGGCGTCGATCAGGCGCAACTCGAAACCCCGCTCTTGGCACAGCGCCTGCGCCATGTACAGGTCGGTCGGGAAATTGCTGCGTTCACTGAGCACCTGTTTGCGCAGCGGGGCATCTTGGGCGGCGATGGACAGCGCGCTTGAGAGCACCTTGTAGAGGTTGATCGAGGTGCTGTCGGTGGCCACCACTTCACCGGCATCAGCACCAATCAGGCGGGCAATTTTGTCGCCCAGGCGCTGGGGCAGGGTGAACCAGTTGGCACTGTTCCAGGAGCGGATCAGGCCTTGCCCCCATTCTTGTGTCACCACTTCAGCCACTCGGGCTGCGGTAGTTTTGGGTAGTGCCCCGAGTGAGTTGCCATCCAGGTAAATCACCCCGGACGGCATGTCAAAGGCATCCCGCAGCGGGCGCAAAAGGTCTTGCACGTCCAGCGCCTGGCAGTGCGCCAGCGTGAGTGCAGGCTGGAGGTCTGATTGAGTGAACAAGTCAGCGGTTGCCGGGAATGGGCGAGTCTTTGGAAATGCCCCATGCCCCGTCAGGCTTGGAAGCACCGGGGTCGTAGGTGTTGTATTTGGCGGTGTAGTAAAGCCCCAAGCCAACCAAGGCAGCAAAAATAACGCCTCCAATGACGAGTTTGAGCACCGTTACCCACAGTTTGGGTTCTTTGTCGTTTTTCATAGGAGCCTGCGAATCACGACAAGCGCCCGAGCAGCAGGTATTCCATCAAGGCCTTTTGCACGTGCATGCGGTTTTCGGCCTCGTCCCAGACCACGCTTTGCGGTCCGTCGATCACATCGGCATCCACCTCTTCACCCCGGTGCGCGGGCAGGCAGTGCATGAACAGGGCGTTGGGCTGGGCCACGGCCATCATGTTGGCATTGACGCGCCAGGCGGAAAAAGCTTGTTTGCGGACTTCGTTTTCGGCTTCATAACCCATGCTGGTCCAGACATCGGTAGTGACCAGATCAGCACCGCGGCAAGCCGCCAGCGGATCGCTATAGGTTTGATAGTGATTAGCGCTTGTTTTACCTGAGCTAGAGGCCACTTTTTCATTCACTTCATAACCGCTTGGGGTACTCACGTTGACCTTGAAGTCCAGCAGCTCGGCGGCCTGCAGCCAGGTGTTGGCCATGTTGTTACCGTCACCCACCCAGGCCACGGTTTTGCCCTGGATCGAGCCCCGGTGCTCAATGAAAGTAAAGATGTCGGCCAGAATCTGGCAGGGGTGAAACTCGTTGGTCAGGCCATTGATGACCGGCACGCGTGAGTGCGCGGCAAAGCATTCCAGCTTGGTTTGCTCAAAAGTCCGAATCATCACCAGGTCGGTCATGCGGCTGATGACCCGGGCACTGTCTTCAATCGGCTCGGCGCGACCCAGTTGGCTGTCGCCGGTGGTCAGGTGCACCACGCTGCCGCCCAATTGGTACATGCCAGCTTCGAAGCTGACACGGGTGCGGGTGGAGGCCTTTTCAAAAATCATCGCCAACGTGCGGTCTACCAGCGGTTGGTGTTTTTCGTAGGCCTTGAACTTCTTTTTGATCAGCGAGGCGCGGTCAAACAAGTAAGCGTACTGGCTGGCGGTGAGGTCGGTGAATTGCAGGTAATGTCTGATAGAAGGCATGGTGTTCATCCGTCAATTGGTGGGTGTGGCTGCAGCTCAGGCTTGCAACAATTGTTTGACCAGCGGCACCAGGATGCGCACCACTTCGTCGGCCTCGGCCTCGGTCATGATCAGCGGCGGCACCAGCCGGATCACCGTGTCGGCGGTGACGCTGATCAACAGACCCTGGTCAGCACATTGCTGCACCAGTGCGCCGCAGGGTTTGGACAGATCCACGCCAATCATCAAACCCTGGCCACGAATTTCGCGCACCGCCTTGCTGGCCAGTTCTGCCGCCAGCGCGTCGGCCAGCCCCTGGCTCAGGCGCTTGCCCACGCGCGCCGCGTTGTCCAGCAAACCGTCTTGTTCCATGATGCGGATGGTTTCCACCCCGGCGCGCATCGCCAGCGGGTTGCCGCCAAAGGTGGTGCCGTGGTTGCCGGGCTTGAAAATGTTGGCAGCTTTCGGACCTGCCACCACGGCGCCCACCGGCACACCCGAACCCAGGCCCTTGGCCAGCGGCATTACATCTGGCACGATGCCGGCCCATTGGTGCGCAAACCACTTGCCGGTGCGGCCCATGCCGCATTGCACCTCGTCGATCATCATCAGCCAGTCGCGCTCGTCACACAGGGCACGGACTTCACGCAAGTAGTCCATGTGCATCGGGTTAACACCGCCTTCGCCCTGAATGGCTTCAAAAAATACCGCCACCACGTTGGAATTGCCTTGGGTGGCTTGTTTCAGGCTGTCGATGTTGTTGATCGGCACGCGAATGAAACCTTCCACCAGCGGCTCAAAACCTTGCTGCACTTTGGGGTTGCCGGTGGCGCTCAGGGTGGCAATGCTGCGGCCATGAAAGGCTTTCTCATAGACCACGATCTCCGGGCGATCAATGCCTTTGTCGTGGCCAAATTTACGTGCCAATTTGAGTGCTGCCTCATTGGCTTCCAGGCCGGTGGAGCAGAAAAACACATTTGTCATGCCCGAGAGTTCAACCAGTTTTTTGGCCAGTGCTTCTTGCAGCGGCACATGGTAGTAGTTGCAGCTGTGAATAATTTTGCCAATCTGGTCTTGCAGCGCGGGCACCAGTTGCGGGTGGTTGTGGCCCAGCGTGTTGACGGCAATGCCACCGAGTGCGTCCAGGTATGGCTTGCCATTGACATCCCAGACGCGGCAACCCTGGCCGTGGCTGAGTGCAATCGGCAGACGGCCATAGGTGTTCATCACGTGGGGCGAGGTGGCTTCAATCTTGGGGCTGGCAGCGTTCATGGGGGGCATCTCTCAGGGGGCATGAAACAAAGCGGCCCAACGCAGGTTGGGCCGTTGAGAGGCGATTTTAGACCGATCCAACGGCCTGCTGAGCCAGGTGCGAAGCCTGGGGCGATTTGCAGCAGTCTTGTGTTGCATCAAAGAACAGCAAAGCAACAAGTCTTGTATAAGACATAAGATAAAGGTAGAATTTGCCCACGTTGCAAAACCCCACCCGCAGCACCACAGACATCTACCAGATGGTTAAACACACTTCAAAAAAAGTCTACATCATTGGCACCACGTTGGACGGCCGCACCTTCCGCCCCAGCGACTGGTCCGAGCGTTTGGCGGGTGTGATGAGCCAGTTTCGTCCAGACAGCCATCACCACGGCCGCAGCCACTTTGCCTATTCCCCCTGGTGCATGCCCACCAGCGTCAACAACGTGCGCAGCGTGGTCGTGCATACCGACTTGCGTGTCCACAACGTGATGGCCTGGGATTTTGTGATGGGCTTTGCCAAAGACAACGAGTTGCAAGTGCATCAGGGTGAGTTGCCTGAGGCTGGCGCACACGGTCACGCCACACACCATCGTTGATTGCCGCTGGCAGGCCACAGATCGCCCGGGTCGATAAACCGAATCCATTGACCGGGTTCACCAATGAAAAAGCCGTCAAAAAGACGGCTTTTGTTTTTTTGCTGACAGCGCACCCGTTACAAACGGCGTTCACCTGAAACTTTGTGGGACTGACCGCAGCGGCGAAGCCGCCAGCTGTGTCCCCAACCGATCAGGTCAACGTGCGATTTGCCTAAAAATTAGGCGGCTGCTACTGCAGTTGCAGCCAGGGCTTTTACCTTGGCAGACAGGCGGCTCTTGTCACGAGAGGCCTTGTTTTTGTGGAAGATGCCCTTGTCAGCCACGGTGTCGACCACGGCTTGCATCTTGGCAAACAGTTCTGTGGCCTTGGCCTTGTCGCCGCCCAGCACTGCTTTTTCCACGTTTTTCACCGCAGTGCGGTATTTGGAACGCAGCGAGGTGTTGGCTGCGTTGATTTTGATGTCCTGACGGACGCGTTTACGGCCTGATGCCAGGCGGGGGTTTTTTTTCTTGGGTTTTCCAGATGCCATGATTTGTGTTCCTTGAGTCTGTGGATGATGTCAGCAAAGCCTATGATTCTAGCAGCCCGGCTACACTTTGTCGCGTGAGCCTCTTTAAATCTGCTTCTGTCGTCTCTTTATTGACCCTGTTGTCACGCATCACCGGGCTGGTGCGTGAGCTGCTGATTGCGTCTACTTTTGGCGCATCCGCCATGACGGACGCGTTCAATGTGGCGTTTCGTATTCCCAATTTGTTTCGGCGTCTGTTTGGTGAAGGCGCCTTCAGCCAGGCCTTCATTCCGGTGCTGGCTGCCAGCAAAGCGCAGCAGGGCGAGGGGGCTACCCGGGGGCTGATTGACCATGTGGCCACAGTGCTGGCTTGGGCGCTGCTGGGCCTGAGTGTGCTGGGCGTGCTGGGCGCGGGCGGCCTGGTGTGGGCCATGGCCAGTGGTTTGCAGCAAGCGCCACGTGGTTTTGAAGTGGCCGTGGTCATGACGCGCTGGATGTTTCCCTACATTGCCTTCATGTCGCTGGTGGCTTTGGGTGCGGGCGTGCTCAACACCTGGAAGCGCTTTGCCGTGCCTGCGGCCACGCCAGTGCTGCTGAATGTTGCCATGATTGGTGCTGCCTGGCTCGGCGCGCCGTGGTTCAAAACGCTGGGGCTGGAACCCATTTACGCGCTCGCCGGTGGCGTGTTGCTGGGCGGCGTGCTGCAACTGACGGTGCAGTGGCTGGCGTTGAGGCGGCTCAATTTGCACCCCAGGTTGGGTTGGCGCTGGTCGGCGCTTCAAACGGCCTGGGCTGATGCCGGCACCAAAAACATCCTGCGCCTGATGGGCCCGGCGCTGCTTGGGGTGAGCGTGGCGCATTTGTCAATGCTGATCAACACCCAGATTGCCTCGCACCTGGCCCCGGGAAGCGTCAGCTGGATCACCTATGCCGACCGCTTGATGGAGTTCCCCACCGCCATGTTGGGCGTGGCCTTGGGCGTGGTGCTGATGCCGCAGCTGGCGGGCGCCCGCGCCAGTGGCGATGCGGCTAAATACTCTGCCATGCTCGACTGGGGCCTGCGCCTGGTGGTGGTGCTGGCCGTGCCGTGCGCGGTGGCGCTGCTGGTGTTTCCGACCCCGCTGGTGGCAGTGCTGTACCACTATGGGGCTATGACCGAGCTTGACGTGCGCATGGTCACCAACGCCTTGATGGGCTGGGGCGTGGGCCTGATCGGCCTGGTGGCGCTGAAAGTGCTGGCCCCGGGCTATTACGCCAACCAGGACACCAAAACCCCGGTCAAAGTGGCGCTGGTAGTGCTGGTGATTACCCAGGTGCTGAATTACTTTTTGGTGCCCTATTTCGCCCACGCGGCGCTCACTTTGTCGATTGGTATCGGGGCGTTGGTGAACGCGCTGTGGTTGTTGCTGGGGCTGTTAAAGCGTGGCAGCTACAAACCACTGGCGGGTTGGGGCGTGTTCACCCTGCAGGTGCTGGCGGGTTGCGCGTTGCTGGCGGTGTTTTTGATGTGGGCCAACGGCAGCGTCGACTGGGTTGCGCTGCGTGCCCAAAGTTTTAAGAGAATTTGGCTTATAGCCCTTGTATTATCTGCGTCAGTAGCTATTTATTTTATAGCGTTGTGGGCCGCTGGCATGAAGTTACGCCAACTCGTGCGTCGCTAGGAGGCTGTCGAACTTTCGGCATCGAAGCGAAATTCGACCCCAGCGAGGACAGTTTTTGCCGGATTTGCAGGCTCATAGCCGTAGCTATGGGCCAAAAAGACGGTAAAAAATGAACCGCTGCGGTCGGATTGCAGCCGATGTACCGAAAGTCCGACAGCCTCCTAGATCCTGGCGCTGTCGCATTCATAGACAATCACGCCCATGAACCTCAGTCTGAACCTGCCAACCCCACTGGAGTATTTTGCTGCGCTGGTGCATGCCGACGCGGATTTTCCGCTGCTCGAAGCCGCCATCAGCCTGGCGCAGGACGAGTACCCTGATCTCAGCGTGCAGCAAGTGCTGGGCGATGTGGACCAACTGCTGGCACGCCTGATGCGCCGCTTGCCACCGGATGCCGGACCGCTGCAAAAGCTGCGTGCCCTGAACCAGTTTGTCTACCGCGACCTGAGTTTTGCCGGTAATTTCAACAACTTTGCCGACCCCGACAACAGCTTTGTGCACGTGGTGCTGCGCACCCGGCTGGCGATACCCATCTCCATGGCGGTAATCTGGCTGGAGCTGGCCCAGGGCATTGGCCTGAAGGCACGCGGCATTGCGTTTCCGGGGCATTTTCTGGTTAAGGTCAATTTGTCTGAAGGCCAGGTGGTGATTGACCCGCTCACCGGTCAGTCGCTCAGCCGCGAAGACCTGGCCGAGCGGCTGGAACCCTACCGCCAGTTGAGCGGCCTGGTGGATGAGCAAGAAGTGCCGCTGGGTCTGTACCTGCAAGCGGCCACGCCGCGCGACACCATCGCCCGCATGCTGCTCAACCTGAAAGAAATTCACGCCGCACAAGAAGACTGGCAGCGCCTGATTGCGGTGCTGGATCGCCTGATTGTGTTGCTGCCCGAGGCCTGGGCTGAGTACCGCGACCGTGGCCTGGCCCACGCTGAAGCTGGGCACAGCGGCCACGCGCTGGAAGACCTGGAAACCTACCTGGCCAACACCATGCACGCCAGCGCGCAAGGGCAGTTCCCTGACCGGGCTGCCATCGCCCAACGGGTGACCGAGCTGCGCCGCACCACCAGTTGAAAACGGGCGCAAACTCAGCGTTTCAAGGTTTCAAACAGCTACGACACCATCAAACCCTCTGTGCTTCTGATGGATAGTTACCGGTGGCTGCGGACGCGTTGGGAACGCCAGCACACAGGGCGACTGCGTTGCGCCCGCTTTTCTTGGCTGCGTACATGGCGCTGTCACCGGCGCGCAACAAGTCACGTTCAGTTTGCCCATGATCGGGAAACAAAGCCACGCCAATGCTCGATGAGATCTGCAAGGCCACGCCTTGTTCGGAGATGAATGCCTGTGCCAGCGCCTGTCGAATTTTTTCTGCCACGCCAAGTGCCGCGTCACTGCCAGGCATGTCAGGCAGCAGGGCAACGAATTCATCGCCACCCAAGCGCCCTGCGGTGTCCGAGTCACGCAAACACTGTTTGATGCGTTGTGCCGCCGCCTGCAGCAACCCGTCGCCCACTTCATGCCCAAGGGTGTCGTTGATCGGCTTGAACTGATCCAGATCAATGAACAACAAGGCCAGCCGAGTTTGGTTGCGCTTGGCCCGTGACATCTCTTGCGCCAGGCGTTCTGACACCATGCGCCGGTTGGGCAAGCCAGTCAGTGGGTCATAAAAAGCCAATGCGCGTATCTGGTTATGCGCCAGCACGCGGTTGGTCACATCTTCCAGAGAAACCACGGCACCGCGTTGCTCACCTTGGGGCATGGCGGTGACGCTCATGCTGAACCAGCGCTGCTCGGTTGCTGTGTGGCGCGGGTACTCCATGTAAAAGCGCGGTATCTCGCCAGACAAGACCGAGCTAACTCCTGCGCTGGCACCAAGCCCGCCATCCGTGCTGGCGTCACCGGTGACACTTTGACATGCAAGCAGGAAACTGCTGCCCAAGGTGATGTTGGTGGCGTTATCGAATTTACACAGTGAACCACTACTGTCCGGTGAACGTGGTTTTGGTTTGACGTAAACCCAATAACCACGCGGGTTTGCGGTCGAAAAAGTTTGGTGCCGATTTGAATTTCATGGTCGTTTTTACTGGTAGTTTCCCTAGCTTG
>Ga0210023_1001445_pt1 | contig 16713 bp, 12 predicted proteins | sample CryGeymeta201524_FD_183987 | JGI IMG/M metagenome (GOLD analysis project Ga0210023, IMG submission 183987) | Groundwater microbial communities from Crystal Geyser aquifers in Utah, USA - Crystal Geyser metaG 2015-24 (SPAdes) (version 2) | ecosystem: Environmental > Aquatic > Deep subsurface >... | reverse complement strand
GAGCATGACGATCATGTAAGCACGCAGCCAGTTGGCGACGATCGGTACAAGGATGGACACCACAATGAAGACCGCCCGGCGCAGCGTGGACTGGTAGTTGAGGTAGGCAAACAGAACACCCACGGTGAGTGAGGCGATCAGGTAGCGCACGCCACTGCACGCTTCGATGACCGACCAGCTGCCCGACGGGATGATGAATTGCAGACCTTCACGGTACACCGGGACGCCGCTGGCACGCAGCGCCATGACCGTGAAATCTGCCGTCCATTGCATCAGCTGGGGCATGGCGAATTCACCAAACGGCACGGCAAAGAACATGAATGCCAGCGCAAAGCCGAGCATACGGGTGATGGCGAGCCCAAACAGGGCGGGCACCAACAGCACCAGCATTGATACCAGCGCCAGTTGCGTTAACGCATTGACGGCAACCAGGTCGCCCAGCAGCCAGGCAAAGGCCGCTAGCGCCAACGGCAGCAGCGCCCATGCGTTGGGCTGTGGCTGCAGTTGCGCCAGCGTGGCACGCTTGTGCCAGACCAGCCAGAGCACGATCGGCACCACAACAAAGCCGTGGGTAAAGGTGTCCGAGCGCAGCCAGATGCCGACCATGGCACTGGCGGTGTCAAAGTACCAAAACAGCGCCCACGCCAGCAGCAGCAGCAGCGCGCCAGCGTAGCGCGGCCAGGTAGGCGCTGGGGTGACTGTGGCAGGGGCGGTGGCGTTCATGAAAGGTAAGCGTCCATTTTGGCAAGGTGAGCGTGCCAACTGTAACTGCTGAGCACGCGCTGGCGGCCGGCCAAACCGATGCGGCAGGCGCGCTCGGGTGAATTGAGCAGGGTGTTGATCTGCGCGATGTAGTCTTTGGCAGTGTGGGCGCTGAGCAGTTCGGTGCCGTCGTTGGCGTCGATGGCCTGCACGCACGACTGTGCCGCGATGACCGGGCGCGCCATCGCCATGGCTTCGAGAATCTTGTTTTGAATGCCGCGCGCCACGCGCAAAGGTGCAACGACGACTGCCGCATGCTGCAGGTAGGGCCGCACGTCGGCCACCGTGCCAGTGACGACCACATGGGGACTCGACAACGCCAGCACGTCGGGCGAGGGATTGCGCCCGACAATGAAAAAACGCACGCCGGACCACTGCTGGCGCAGCGCGGGCAGGATGTCGGCAACAAACCAGGTCACAGCGTCGATATTGGGCCAGTAGTCCATGGCACCAGTAAACACCAGCGGGATGAGGGGTGGCGATGGCGTCTCGGTTTGAAAGGGCAGGGGCAAGGCCGGATCGGGCGCGAAGAAGGCGGCGTCTACGCCGTTGCTGATGGTGTCCACCCGACCGGCGCTTTCGGGGGCCAGGCTGGTGAACAGCGCGACTTCGTTGTCGGTAACAAAAAATGCGCGTTTGGCACGCTTGGCCACCGCGCGTTCAAACGCCAGCAGGAGTTGGCCTTCACGGCGATACAACCACGATAGCGGCCAGCGGTGCTCGGGCGCGTACTGTGTCCATTTGGCTGAGTCAACGTCGACAAAATCCACCAGCATGGGTACCCGGCAATCAGCGTCGACAAACTGCGCCATGACCGAAGAGAAAACCACAATCGCGTCAATGCGCTGCGCGCGCAGCGTCTGGCGCACCCACGCCTGCAAGCCCGCGTTGCGGTAGTAGTGTTGGCTCAAGGATTGACCGTCAAGCAAGCCCAGCATGCTGCGCAGCTTGGCCAGGCGCGGTGCAATGCGCGCCACATGCAGGTCGGGGCAGAGTTGGCGCACCGTGTCGAGGTAGGTTTCGTCAGCCGGGTCGTCGATGAAGGTGCCCAGAAACACCCGGTGGTTTTGCTGCAGGTGTTTGAGCAAATGGTAAGAACGCACCTTGTCGCCCTTGTTGGGCGGGTAGGGCAGACGGTGAACCAGGTACAGCAGCGTGCCCATGCGCAGATTCAGCCGAGGTTGCGCACGATGAACGGCCCGAGCCAGTTGGCCAGCGCGATGGGCATGCGCCGCCAGGTGGCGATCAGCAGGCTGAACTTGGTGTTGTTGGGGTTGTTTTGCGGAATGGCGTCGCGCTTGTAGAGCCGAAAAGCGTAGTGCAGCTGGGTTGGCTCGAAGCCCCAGTTTTTCTTGAAGGCGTAGGGGCCGGTGCCTTTTTTGCTGCGGCCGTAGTCAAACACCTTGAGGCCACGTGCGCAGGCGCGGCGCATGAGTTCCCAGTACTTGAAGTCGTTGGCGGCCAGATCGCGTGCCGATTCGTCGTCACCGGCGTAGTAGGGCAGCACCTCGTCGCGGAAATAAAAACTCAGCACGCTGCTCAAGGGGCGGCCTTCTGCCGACTCCACGGTGAGGACTTCGCAGTCAGGGCCAAACACGCGCATGAGTGCCTGGAAATATTTTTTGGGCAGGGCCGGCGTGCCGTGGCGGTGGACGTTGTCGGCAAACAGGGCGAAGAAGCGGTCTGCATCAGCGTCGATTTCACTGCGCAGGTTGTTCTTGATGCCCTTGCGCACCATGGCGCGCTGCTTGCGCGGAATGGCCAGCATGTTGGCTTCTTCGGTGGGCAGGATTTCTTTGCGGAAGGTGACGTACAGGTCTTGCGTGGGCCAGTCGGGGTGCCGGTCGTCCATGTAGCGCAGCTCCAGATGGTCAACGCCGAGCCGTTGCGCGATGGCTTGTGCTTCTTGCTCCAGCGCTTGGACCACGTCTGGTGTGTTGGCCACCGCGCCACCGTAGACGGTGAACGGCAGGCTGGTCAGCGCGTTGCCAAACAGCCAGCTGTTGATGTGGCCCAGGGGCAACACGCCTTCAATGTCGCCCGCGTCATTCTGCGCATACAAAAAATAGACGTTGTGGCGAAAGACCTCGGTGAGGATGGTCAACCAGCCCGCCCGGTGAAAAAAAGTGGCGTCTGGGCAGGCAAGTACGAACGCGTCCCAGCGCGCGGCGGCAGCGATGTCGTTGGGCAGCAGTCGGCAAATCGTCGTCATGCCGACTCAGGCTGCCTTGGCCAGCGGCGGCGTGGGGGCAAGAAAGAGGTCGTCGACGCGGCCCCAGGAGAAATCGGCGAGCAGGCGATCCAGGCGCCGGTACATCTGGTGGATGTTGACGTAATGGCGAAAGCGCGTCTTGCTGTTGATGCCGGCAATGCGCGGCTGTTCGGTGTCAATCTCCCACGGGTGAAAGTAAAAAATGCCGCTTTGCTGGTCTAGCGTGTTGACGCGGTGAATCAGCCAGCGTGACACCGGGTAGGGCAGCAGCCGGAAATAGCCGCCTCCGCTGGACGGGAAGTTGCGCTCGAACAGGCGCACGGTGGTGATGGGGATCTCCAACAACCCGGAGCGTACCGTGTGCGCAAAACGCGGTGCGTCGGGCATGCCGTAATGGTCGTGTGCAATGGGGTAGATGCTGGAGCTGTAGCTGTAACCGGCGCGCTGCAGGCTGTCATAAGCCCACAGGTTGGCGTGGCCAATGGAGAAGCTGGGTGCGCGGTAGCCCTGCACCGCCTGGCCCGACAGGTCTTCGAGCAGTTTTTTGGCGCGGCTGATATCGGCAAAAAAAATATCAGGCGTTTGGTCACTGGCGCGCTGGTGGCCATAACCGTGGCTGGCGAGTTCATGGCCTTGGGCCACGATCTGCTTCACCATGTCGGGATAGCGTTCTGCGATCCAGCCCAGGGTGAAAAAAGTGGCGCGGGTGCGGTGGCGTGCGAGCAGTTCCAGGATGCGGTCGATGTTGCGCTCGACGCGGCATTCGCGCGTGTCCCAATCGCTACGGGCAATATAGGGTGCAAAGGCCGAGACCTGGAAGTAGTCTTCCACGTCGATCGTCATGGCGTTGGTGACGCGGGGCGAGGCCATCAGTCGTCCTTGTCCTTGTCTATGGGCACAGCCATGGCCACTTTGACAAGCTTTTGCAGCATGACCAGGATTTCAAGGTTGAGTCGCTCGAGGCGCAACGCACTGCCTTCAAGGCGGCGCAAGCGGATGTCGTATTGCTCGGCACTGAGGGTGGCGATGTGGCCGGTAAGTGCGTGCGACAGGCCCGGTGAAAAGCGCAGTTTGCCGCTTTTGGCGCCAGGATTTTTGTCGCTGCTGGTGTCCTCAAGGAAGGATTCGCTCCAGTCGGTGTCGGGCTCGTCGCTGGGTCGGGCCACCGCAGACAAGCCCGATTCGTCGGCAATCTCGCTGGCGATTTCGTTGACTTGCTCCAGACCAAAACTGTCGCGGCCGTTCAGATAGCCCGACAGCAACAAGCGGTCACAGACCATGTTGATGCGCCGGGGGATGCCGCTGGTGGCCTTGAAAATGGCTTCAAGGGCGGGCGCGTCAAAGCCGGGGCGCTCGGCGCTGGCGCCGGCGCACTTGAGGCGGTGTTCGATGTAATTTCTGGTGTCGGTCTGGTCGAGCGGACCGATATGGCAGGTGGCGGTGACGCGTTGGCGCAGCTGCTGCATGTCGGGGCTCTGCAAGATGGTGCGGAACTCGGGTTGACCGACCAAAAAAGTTTGCAACAATGCTTGTTGACCAAACTGGAAGTTCGACAGCATGCGCAGTTCTTCGACCGCTTGGCGGGTGAGGTTTTGTGCCTCGTCGACAATGAGCAGGCAGCGTTTGCCCTGGCTGGTCTGACTGACCAAAAATGCCTCCAGAGTGATCAGCAAGTCAGACTTGGAAATGTCTTTGGAGCGCACGCCAAAAGCCGCTCCAACCATGCGCAGCGTGTCTTCAGCATCGAGCATGGTGGTGACCAGGTTGGCAGCGACCACTTTGTCGGCGTCGAGGCTGTCCAGCAGACCCCGTACCACGGTGGTTTTGCCGGCACCAACCTCGCCGGTGATAACGATGAAGCCTTCGCTGCGCATGACACCGTACTCAAGGTAGGCCTTGGCCCGGCGGTGCTGTTTGCTGGCGTAGTAAAACCTGGGATCGGGATTGATCTGGAAGGGTTCGCAGCTGAGTCCGTAAAAGGCTTTGTACATGGGTCAGAACTGGGCGCTGAGACGACCAGTCAGAGCGTTTTCAGAATAAGGATTGGTCGGGCTGTCAGCGACCACGCGGCGCAGGTCCAGACTGGCGGATGTTCTTCTGCCAACTTTGGCGGACCAATTCAGGCCCAGCGATTTGAGCGTGTTGTCTTGCGCGGCGACGTCGCCCGAGGTTTTTTGCTGCGACCACTGCATGCCCAGGGAATGGTCAGGCGTGAGGCGGTGGTTGTAATTGACGCTAAGCCCATGCTGCGTAACGGTGTTGGCGTTGCTCAGGTTGTCAATGCTGCTCGAGACCGTGTCGAGCCGGTTGCTGCTGCTGCGACTGAACAAGAAAGTGACGGTGTCGCGCACACCCAGCAGCGCGAACGACAGGTCCTGGCGGCGTTGCAAAGTGACTGCGGAGGTCAGGAAGTTACCCAGCACCGGCGCGTTGGGGTCAATCCCGTTGTTTCGCAGGAATTGGTCGACCAAGGTTGCGCGCGTTAGTGGGTCTGGCGCAGTGGACGCAAACTGACGGTCAAACAGATCGTAAACATTGCCAATAACGCCAAAGTCATTTTGGCCTGGTGCTGTCAGCACGTCTTTGCCGTCAGAAAACTTCCAGATCGTGCGCGCAGTGCGGTGTTCGACGCTGATGCTGTGGTTGCTGCCAAAAGAGCGGTTGCCGCGCGAAGCTGCCAAGGTGGTGCGCTCGGAGGGGCGCCAGTTCAGGCCAAACGTACTTGTTGAAAAACTTTGTTTGCCAGCGCTTGTGTAATTGCTGGACTCTCGGCCTGCGTCGGCAAACAGGTTAAGTTGTGGCGTGAGGGTGTAGGTGAGTCCCAGGTTCAACTGGTCGGATTCGGTGGGGCGGCCACTGCTGAAGTCGACCCGCTGGCGCGAGACCTGTGCAGTCCAGCCCAAGCTGCGAAATGCTTCGGCGTTGGCGAGTTTGACGACCGTGTCGGTAGTTGCGCTGTTGGAGGCGGCGTTACCGTCGCTGGCGCTGACGCTGCGGCTGATGCGCGCATCAACGTTGGCCAAGTTGCCAAGGCGCCCACGCACATAGGGTGACACGCGGTAGGTGGAGGTCTCGGTCTGGTTGGCGTTGACGGCGGTATTGCTTTGGGATTGGGTACCAAAAGCAGAAATGGCCTGGCGTGAGATGTTGCCGCTAAAGTCGAGAAAGACGCGCCCGTCAACGGCTTCGAGTGTGCCGAAAGTGTTGAGTGTGTTTTGGTTGCGATCCGCCGAGGTGTTTTGGGCGTAGGCGATGTGGCTTAGCGAATAATCAAAATAGGTTTTCAGCCGCGCACCGTTGACGGTGACACGTACGCCTGGAGCAATTTCGGTGGTCTGCTCGGAACGGGGCGCCACGTTGGTCAAGTTGATGTTGTCGGTGAGGGTTTCGGTAACAGACACCCGCGGTACCACGGTGACTGTTTGGGCAAGCGACGTCACCGCTGTGCACACAAGCGCCAGGCCGATGGACGGGATGGCGGAACGCGTCATGCCGCTTGCTCTTGTCCGTAGCCATAGCCACCGGCGTAGCCATAACCGTAACCGTAACCGCCTTTGAACAAGGAGCTGGAGCGGTTGAGCACCAGCATCTTTACGGGACAGCTGTCGATGGTGTCAATGGCCTGCTTGACTTCAGACTGTAGCGTTTTGCCGGCGTGCACCACCACAACAACTTGCCCCATGTGCGTGGCCAGCACGCGCGACTCGGTGGTGATGAGCAGCGGTGGCGAGTCAAACACGATGATCCGGTCGGGGTAGCGCGAGGCCATTTCTTCGAGCAGTTTGGTCATGGCGTCGCTGGCCAGCAACTCGGTGGCGCGCGGGTGCGGCGTGCCGCTAGGCAAAATAGTGAGCTTGTTGATGTTGGTCTTCAGCAGAACATCTGACAAATCCCTGGCGTCGTCAAGCACCAGGTCGAGCAGTCCTGGGCCGTGGGGCAGACCCAGCATCCGCATGACCGACGGGCGCGCCACGTCTGCGTCGACCAGCATGACGGTGTTGTCCAGCTCCGAGGCAATGCTCATCGCCAGATTGATCGACGTGAAGGTTTTGCCTTCGCCTGGCAAGGCGCTGGTGACCATGAGCAGGTTGCCGTTGGCGATTTCGGAGGCGCCCTTGCCCATGGCATTTTTGATTAACGGACGCTTGATGACACGAAACTGGTCAGCCAACTGCGAACGTGGCGAGGTGGGGATGATGATGCCGTTGCGCTCCAACAGATCGAGGTCGAGTTCGACGCGGCGAGATTGCACGGCTGGCTGGCTTGGTGCTGCATCGACCGGAGTTGGCGATGCGGGGGTCACCTTTACGGGCGAGGGAATATCGGGCACGTCGGCACCGGCTTGGCGCAGTTGCTCCAGCCGTCGGGTGGCCTGTTCAATCAAGCTTGTCATATCTGGTTCATCCCGCTTGTCTGGACATCATGAAAAGCACGGTCATACCGGCGCCAAAGACGGCCAACAAGGCACCGGTTGCGGCGGCAAAACGCTTGAGCTCGGTCTTGCGGCGTTGGCTGGAGTCGTGATCCATGACGAGCGAGACCACTCCCAGCAACGGCAAGCCCAAGGATTCACTCATGGCTTGGGCATCGTAAAAGACAGCACGAATCTGGCTCAACAGGAAGGTCACACCCAACCCCGCAGCCAGTGCGGCCAACAAAGCCAGCGGCATCAACAGCAGACGGTTGGGCGCAACTGGCTTGGGCGAGGTACGCGGTGGGTCGATCAATCGAAAGTCGGCGACGCCGGTGACATTGTCCAGATCGCCGGAGAGTGATGCCGATTCCCGGCGCGAGACCAGGTCGTTGTAGTTCTTCTTGTTGATCTCGTAATCTCGATTGAGCTGGGCGTATTCAGCTTCGATTTGCGGCGCGGTTTTCATCGCCTCACGCGCTCTGGCGAAACGCGCTTCGTATTCGTTGACCCGGGCGCGCAGTGAAGCGACCTGCACTTCGGTGGTTGCCAACACGCGGCTGAGCTCCTGGTAGGCCAGGCTGTTGTTGCTGCCGGGTGATGTCGGGTTCGCCATCGCTGCCTTGCGCAGTTCACGCACTTCCTTCTTCTTGAGGTCTTCGAGCTCTTTGATCAGGCGGCGGGCGTTGACCACGTCAGGGTGCTGTTCGGTGAAGCGCTGCAACAAGGCGTCCAGGTTGCGGCGCTGTGCATCGACGCGACTGTCAAGCTCGGGCGTAGCCACTGACATGGCAGATTCCTGAAGCAGACTGCGGGTGGTGATGTCGGCATTTTGGGATTTTTCGGCTTCCATTTGTTTTTTGGCGGCCTCTCGTGCGTTTTCCGCTTCGCGCAGCTCCAGTCTGGCCTGGCTGAGCTGGGCGTTGATGGCGCTGAACTGGCCAACCATATCCCGGCCGTCGGCGGTCTGCAGGTCAATGTTGCGCAGCTTGAATTCTTTCAGGCGCGCTTCAGCTTCTTCGAGCTTGGCGACGTAGTTCTTGATTTGCTCGTCGATGAATTTTTTGGCAACGTCGGAGTCTTTGCGCGAGCTGCCCATGCTGGACTCGACAAAGATTGACACCAGCGACTGCACGACCTTTTTGGCGACCTCCGGCTTGGGGTCGCGGTACGACAGGGTGTAGATATTGTCGCGACCGACGCTTTTGATTACGAGTGTTCTGGTGACGCGCTCGATCAACGCCTCTTGCGCCGACTTGGAGTTGTTGCCCAGGTCCAGGTCGGCCATGCGGATGAGTTTTTCAACGTTGGGTCGGCTGATCAGCGTGCGGCTGAGCATCATCACCTGCTGCTCTACGTTGGGTTGCACTGCCAGACCAGACATCAATGGCTTGAGAATCGACTGCGTATCGACGTAGATCCGTGCCGAGGCTTCGTACTTGTCAGGCACAGCCAGCACAATCAGGGCACCAACAATCGCCACGAACCAGGCCGCGAGCAAGCCGCGCCAGCGGTGCTTCCACATGCCTCTGGCAATAGTCGTTACCTGGCTAAGGAGTTCATCCATGGGTCAATTCTTGTCGGTCAAGGGCCAGCGACACACGGCATCGGTGGTGCCGGTGGTGCAGGGTGGGCAGGCTTAGAACCAGCCTTGCGGAATGATCAGCACGTCGCCCGGCTTCATCTCGACGTTGGCCGAGATATCACCGCGCTTGATCAGGTCTTTGAGACGCACCGAATAGCGTTTGTCACCCTCTGATGCGCGGGTAATTGAGGCACCATTGCCGTCGGCAAAATCGGTCAGGCCGCCGACGGCGATCATGACGTCCAGCAATGTCATTTTTTGTCTGTAAGGCAATGCCTGCGGCTTGGCCGCTTCACCGACGACGCGGATTTGTTCGTTGTAGGGGCCAACGAAATTGGTGACGATGACGGTGACGACCGGGTCTCGCACGAGCTTGCTCAAGGCTTTTTCAACGTCACGGGCGATTTGTACCGGCGTTTTGCCTTGAGCGACGAGTTCGTCGACCAGGGGGGTGGCAATCTTGCCGTCAGGTCGCACCGGCACCGACATCGACAACTCTGGGTTACGCCAGACGATGATGTTGAGCGAGTCGCCAGGGCCCACGATGTAGTTGTAGTCAGGTGTGGCCGCCGCACTGGGTGCTGCCGGGTAATTGGCGTTACTGGCACAGCCAGCCAGCCAGAAAGCGAGCAAAGCCGCCAGAACGGCCTGGCCGAGCAGCTTGTGGAACGACGAGGATGGCGAGCAAATCTTCACAATAAATCTCCCTGATTAAGCCAACTTGGCTAGGGCCCCGGGTAAAGCTGGGTGAGCGGGACGTGAATATAACGCATTTGGCGCAACAATAGCCGCAGACTCACCGCCTGATTGACTGCATGCCGCATTTGCTTCCTGTCACACCCAACCTGGCCTGGCGCACCTGCGCCTGGGGGTTGGTTGTGATCTGCCTTGCTGGCGCTCTGTTGCTGGCGATCAACCACCCGGTTTCACCTTTGGCATGTCTGGTGTTGTTGTGTCTGTGGTGTTGTATCTCGGTGTGGCAACGCAACGCCTGGCTTTGGGTGCTGCCAGCGTGTCTGCCCTGGATGAACTTTTCGCCCTGGACCGGCTGGGTAGTTTTTGAAGAGTTTGACATCCTGATGCTGGCCACGCTGGCCAGCGCTTATGGTCGGATCGCGTGGTTTGGCGCACATAACAACAAACTGCTGTTAAGCGCGTTTGTCAAAGGGGCGCTACTGGTGTTGCTTGCGTCAGGGGCGGTGGCGTTGTGGCGCGGTGTGCAGGACGCTGACCGCTTTGATTTGGATTGGTTTTCCGGGTACGGTGACGCGCTCAACAGTTGGCGTGTTGCCAAGAGCCTGCTGTATGCCACGCTGTGTGTGCCGTTGCTGCAGACAACATCCAACACCGAACTGGTGCGCCGACAAATGTTGTTCGCCGTGGGCGTGTTGTCGGGCCTGGCGGTGGTGGTGTTGTCGGTTGTCTGGGAGCGCGCTGCATTTGCCGGGGTGTTTGATTTTTCGGTGCATTACCGAACAGTCGCGCTGTTTTGGGAAATGCATGTCGGTGGTGCGGCGCTGGATGTGTACCTGGCCTTGACCGCACCTTTTGTGATTTGGGCGCTGGCAACGGCGCGCAAGCGCATTGTCTGGTTGCTGGCGGCAACGCTGGCGGTGCTGGTGGTTTACGCCTGCTTGACGACATTTTCGCGCGGTGTCTATTTGGCCGTGGGTTTGCCGGTTGCGGTTCTCGCATTGTGGCTGTGTTGGAAGCAAGACGCGTTGGTGCCAACGGACAAGCGGCCAGGGTGGCGAGCGCGAGGCGACCTTGTTTTGCTGCTGGTGTTGGCGCTGGAGGTGCTTGCCGTGCTGATGGGCGGTTCGTTCATGGCGGAACGATTGGGGCGGACTGAGCAGGATTTGGTCAGCCGGATGGTGCATTGGCGCAATGGTGTGGGTCTGCTTGAAGGCCCCATTGACTGGTTGTTGGGCAAAGGACTGGGGCGCCTACCGGCCAATTACGCTGCGCAAGTGCCCGCTGGTGAGTTCTCTGGCACCGTGCGTTGGCAGCAAGTGGATACAGAAGGTAAGGAAGGGCGACGCAAAGACGGCTACGTGGTGCTGTCCGGGCCACGCAGCACGCCGGCGATTGCTGGCGCTTATGCGTTGACGCAGCGGGTTCAAGCGCCGCTGGCTGGACACCATCGGGTAAAAATCAGAGTGAGGGTGCAGGTATCAACTCGAATGGAACTGTACCTGTGTGAGCGGCACCTGCTGTACGACCGGTCATGTCTTGCCGCCTGGGGAACAGTGCGACCGGCCGTAACGCCTGACGGTTGGCAAACGTTGACGATGGTGCTCAGAGGTGAGGATTTCGACCCTGATCCTTGGTTCGGCGCTCGCCTCAAGCTGTTTTCCGTTGCGGTCAGCGATGTCGGCGGTGTGGTGGAAGTCGACAAACTACAACTGCTATCGCCGAACGGTACGGATTTGCTGACCAATGGCGACTTCGCACAGGATACAGCGCACTGGTTAGGCGTTGCGCAGTCGTATTTTGACCCCTGGCATCTGGATAACCTGGCGCTGGAGGTGCTGGTTGAGCGCGGCCTGGTGGGCTTGCTCGCGCTGGTGGCACTGCTTGTCTATGCCTTCGGGCAGCTGCTGTGGGGCCGTGCCCGAGGCCAGCCGCTGGCGCCTTATCTGGCCGCAGGGCTGTTCGCGGTGCTGCTGGTGGGCCTGGTCAGCAGTGTGATGGACGTACCCCGGGTGGCATTTTTGTTTTATCTGATTCTGTTTTGGTCGCTGCTCCCGGTGAAATTTTGTAATGGTTCTATGGTAGATTGCGGCGCTTGCGGGCAGGGTTCATGATTGCGGGATAAATGATAAAAATCTTCAACCATTATTTTCACAAGCTGACGGTTTTTCAGGTCAGCCGCGATTTGCTTGTGATGTTTTTGATCGTCCTCGTGACCGTTCTGTCGCATGATGGCGTTAACGGCACTTTCTGGCCGACGCTGGTGATTACCTTCCTGGTGTTGACTTCGTCCATGCTCGCCGTTGGTGCCGCACTGGGTTTTTATCAGCGGGTGCACAACCGCTCCATCGGGCAAAATAGTGCGCGCGCGGTGCTTGCCTTGATGTGCCTTGTGCCGGTGATTTACGCGGTGTCGCACCGGCTACCTGATGGGCGTCCTTTTGGCCTAACCTTGTTGGTAACGACGGCGCTCATGCTGATGTTGCGGGTGTATGTGATGCACATGACACCATCGAACCTGATGCGCCAGCGCGTGCTGGTGTTTGGTGTGGGTTCGCGCGCCAAGATGGTCGGCACGGCGCTGCTGAAGTCTGACCCTACGGTGGATTTGGTGGGCTATTACGCCAGCCCCAATGAGAAAGAGGCCGCGGTGTCGGCCTGGGGGTTGCTGTCGATGACCAATTCGTTGACTGACATCGTGCTGCAAGAACAGGTAGACGAGATTGTGGTGGCGCTGACTGAGCGCCGCGGCGGCAGCATGCCCTTGCGTGAACTGCTCGATTGCAAGCTGCTGGGGGTGCGGGTGGTGGATATTGCCACACACTTTGAGAAAACGCTTGGGCAGATCAGGCTGGATTCGGTTTCGGCTGGCTGGCTGATTTTTGGTGATGGTTTCAACACCGGGTGGCTGCGCGCGGCGATCAAACGAGCGTTTGACATTGTGTGTGCTGTCATCCTGATTGTGTTGTTCTTGCCCATCATGCTGATCGCTGCTGTGCTGATCGTGTTGGAAGACGGTTTCCCGATTCTTTACCGGCAAGAGCGGGTTGGACAAAACGGGCGGCTTTTCAATGTGGTCAAGTTCCGAAGCATGCGCAAGGACGCGGAAAAAGACGGGCAACCGCGTTGGGCCACAGCAGGTGACAACCGTTGCACCCGGGTCGGGCGGTTCATCCGCAAAGTGCGCATTGACGAACTGCCGCAGTTGTTCAGTGTGCTGGGTGGGGCAATGAGCATGGTGGGGCCGCGGCCCGAGCGGCCTTTTTTTGTCGACCGGCTGACGCAAGACATCCCGTATTACGCGATTCGGCACAGCGTCAAGCCTGGCGTGACTGGCTGGGCGCAGGTGCGTTACCAGTATGGTGCCAGCGTCGAAGACGCCGCAGAGAAACTGCAATACGACCTGTATTACGTCAAAAACCACTCGTTGTTTCTTGACATCGTGGTGATGTTTGAAACCATTGGTGTGGTGGTGATGCGCAAGGGCGCGCAATAACCTGGTTTGCCGATTTCATGGATACCCATGGCCTGGGGCTAACCGCTTGGAGTGCTGGCCTCGCCGTGCTGGCCTACGCGGTGTTTGCTTTGCAGTTGCTGCAACAGGGCAGCCTCAGTGCGCCGCGCGAGTGGGCCAAGCTGACGATCCTCCTTGCGGTGTTGTTTTCACTGACCTGGGCTGGTTTTGAATTGGCCTATGCGGTTGTCGCGTTGCCAGGTTTCGCGGCGATCGCTGGTCTGGCCAATCAGTTGCGCTATGCCAGCTGGTTTGCTTTTCTGTTAGTGTTGTTGCAGATCAGCCGCGCGCGCACCGAGTCGTTCAGCTTATCGGGTCTCATCAGTGTGGCGGCGGCGTTGGGCTGCTGGGGCCCACTGGCGCTGGTGTTGCAGGCGTTGGATGTTCAGCGCCTGGGTGATCCGGCGCGCTTATTCTTGTTTGCGTCGATGGCGCTGCCGGTATTTGCGTTGGTGCTGCTGGAACAGGTGTTTCGCAACGCCACGCAAGACGCGCGCTGGAACATCAAACCCTTGTGTCTCGGTCTGGCGGGTATTTTTTTGTTTGACCTGTACCTGTTTTCACAGGCGGTGTTGTTCAATCACCCCGACGACGACGCCATCAGCATCCGGGGTGCGGTGCACGCGCTGATGGTGCCGTTGTTGCTGGTGTCGAGCAGCCGGCGCAGCGACTGGATCGCCAAGATCCAGCTTTCACCCAAGGCGGCTTTTCATTCGGCCACGCTGCTGATTGCCGGGGTGTACCTGCTGTTCATCTCGGCCGTGGGCTACTACGTGCGTTATTTTGGTGGCGAGTGGGGCCGGGCGCTGCAATTGGGGCTGGTGGTGCTGGCGCTGATCGCGCTGATGATGCTGGCCATGTCGGGCACGATGCGCGCCAAGCTGCGCGTTTTTTTGGGCAAGCATTTTTTTCGTTACCGCTATGACTACCGCGAGGAATGGCTGAAATTTACCCGTGCCTTGTCGGCCAAGAACTCACCGCAAGAGCTGGGTCAGCAAGTGGTGCGTGGCTTGGCCGAGATGCTTGAGAGCCCGGGCGGCGGCTTGTGGCTGCGCACGCGCGGCGAAGCCACCTTCAGCCAGACGGCGCGCTGGAACATGGCGCCGATTGTGGACAGGGAAGAGCAGGCCTCTGAACTGTGTCAATACATGGCCAACGGCGGCAAGATCGTCAACCTGGAAGAGTACCGGTCGTTTACCCGGCGCTATGGTCAGTTGAGGATTCCGGTTTGGTTGCAAGACTTGCCGCAGGCCTGGTTGGTGGTGCCGCTGATGGTGGGCGACGAATTGATCGGCTTTGTGGTGCTGGCCAGCGCGCGCACGGTGATTGAGGTGAATTGGGAGGTGCATGACCTGTTGCGCACCGCTGGCCATCAGGCCGCCAGTTACCTGGCGCAGATGCAGGCCACCGAAGCGCTGCTGGAGGTGCGCAAGTTTGACGCTTTCAACAAAATGTCGGCGTTTGTCGTACACGACCTGAAAAACATTGTGACGCAGCTGTCCTTGATGCTCAAGAACGCCAAGCGGCTGGGCGACAACCCCGAGTTTCAGCAAGACATGTTGCTGACGGTGGAGAACTCGCTGGACCGCATGCGCCAGCTGATGCTGCAGCTGCGCGAGGGTGCTACGCCGCCGGGCACCGCCTTTGGCGTCAATCTGGTCGAGGTGATCAAGCGGGTGCAGGCGGTGGCGGCGGCGCGCGGGCGCACGCTGGAAGTGGCGGCGCTGGAGCCGCTCAAGGCGCGTGGCCACGACGAGCGGCTGGAGCGCATCATCGGCCACGTGGTGCAAAACGCGTTTGACGCCACCGATGTGGCTGGCCGGGTGTCGATCGCCCTGGTGCGCGACGGCGGGCGCGCCATGGTGGTGGTGACCGATACCGGGCACGGCATGACGCCAGAATTTATCCGCGACCGGCTGTTCAAGCCCTTTCAGACGACCAAACAGGCTGGCATGGGCATTGGCGCCTTTGAGAGCTACCAGTATGTGCAGGAATTGGGTGGCAAGATTGAGGTGCAAAGCGAAATAAACAAGGGAACCACGGTAAGCTTGCGGCTGCCGCTGTTTGAAACGTCAAAAAATACCGAACTTCATTCCATGGAACCTGCATGAGCTCAGAAAAATCGCGTCCCTTGCTGATTGTGGAAGACGATTTGTCGCTGCAAAAGCAGATCAAGTGGTCGCTTGACAAGTTTGAATCGGTGGTGGCCAGCGACCGCGACAGTGCGCTCAGCCAACTGCGCAAAAGTCTGCCCGCGGTGGTCACGATGGACCTGGGCTTGCCGCCCGACGCTGACAGCGTGTCGGAGGGCTTCAAGCTGCTGGAGCAGATCATGGCGTTTGACGCCGACATCAAGGTGATTGTGCTGACTGGGCAAAACGACCAGAACAACGCGCTGCGCGCGGTGGCCATGGGCGCGTATGACTTTTTTGCCAAGCCGTTTGAGCCCGAATTGCTGAACCTGACGGTCGAGCGCGCGTTCAGGCTGTTTGAGTTGCAAGCTGAAAACCGCCGCCTGCGCGCCATGTACCAGCCCGACGCGCTGGCCGGGCTGACCACGCGTGACCCGGCCATGCTGCGCATCTGCCGCACCATTGAAAAAGTGGCCAGCAGCAACGCCACGGTGATGTTGCTGGGCGAAAGCGGTACCGGCAAAGAGGTGTTGGCACGCGGCCTGCACCAGGCGTCGCCCCGGCGCGATGAAAAATTCGTCGCCATCAATTGCGCCGCCATCCCGGAAAACCTGATCGAAAGCGAGCTGTTTGGCTACGAAAAAGGCTCGTTCACCGGCGCTGCCAAGACCACCATCGGCAAGATCGAAACGGCCAACGGCGGCACCTTGATGCTGGATGAAATTGGCGATTTGCCCTTTAATTTACAGGCCAAGCTGCTACGATTTTTGCAAGAACGGGTGGTCGAGCGCATTGGCGGGCGGCAAGAAATACCGGTGGATGTGCGCATCGTCTGCGCCACCCACCAGGACTTGCAGGCGCTGACCGCCGAAAACCGGTTCCGGGAAGACCTGTACTACCGGCTGGCCGAAATTGTCATCAACATTCCGCCCTTGCGCGATCGCATTGGCGACCCGGCGCTGCTGGCGCACGCCTTTGTGCGGCGTTTTGCCCAGGAGCAAAATCGCGGCTCGTTGAGCCTGAGCGAGGATGCGGTGCGGGCGATCGAGTTGCACCCTTGGCCCGGCAACATCCGCGAGCTTGAAAATTGCATCAAGCGCGCCACCATCATGGCCGATGGCAGCCAGATCACGGCGGAAGATGTAGGCCTGCGCCCGGCGGCGCTGGAAGGCGTTGATGCATCGCTGGACCTGCGCGTGGTGCGCGAGAATGCTGAAAAGGCCGCTATTGTGGCTGCGCTGGGCCGCGTCAACGGCAACGTGGCAAAAGCCGCAGAGCTGCTAGGCGTGAGCCGCCCTACGCTGTACGATCTGATGCATCGGCTGGGTTTGAAGTGATACAACGCCGTCTGACAACTTTTATTCAGGGAACCCCATGACTCACACTTTGCTGCGCAAACGCGCT
>Ga0210023_1001432_pt1 | contig 16843 bp, 19 predicted proteins | sample CryGeymeta201524_FD_183987 | JGI IMG/M metagenome (GOLD analysis project Ga0210023, IMG submission 183987) | Groundwater microbial communities from Crystal Geyser aquifers in Utah, USA - Crystal Geyser metaG 2015-24 (SPAdes) (version 2) | ecosystem: Environmental > Aquatic > Deep subsurface >... | reverse complement strand
CTCGGAAATTTTCAAAAAAAAGGCAAGTTATCCACAGATTCATCCCTTTGTAATAAAGATCTTTCTTGTTTGTATAGATCTTTCTTGTTTGTAGCCGCCCCACAGCCGTTGGTGCGCTTGGGCTGTGGAAGTTAAAGGTGAAAGGATTGACACGCTAAATCGATTTAAAGGTGAAAGGATTGACACGCTGAATCGATTTAAAGGTGAAAGGATTGACACGCTAATCCACAAGTAATGGTGAACGTCATTGACAACTAATTCACTTATCAATATGGTGAAACAAATACAAACAACTTCACCTTTGAGTTTATGAATAATTTATCCGTTACCAAATCAAATTCTCTTGTCGATGCTAGTTATCGGCTCAATGTTCAAGCGCAAAAGCTAGTTTTAGCCTGTCTTGGCAAAGTAGATCCTCGCTCAGAAATACCCAAGGAAATGACTTTAACGGCTCAGGAATACTCTGACTTAATGGGCATTACTAACGCCCGTAGGGACTTATACAAGGCGGCTGACAGCCTATTTGATGCTGTGATAATCCTTAAAGATGAAAACGAGGAAGTGAAAATTAGATGGATTCAAAAAGGAGTAAAAAAACTGAAAGGTGATGGTGCAGTTGTTATCACATGGACAGATGAAGTTCTTAAATACATCAGCCAGCTTCAGAGCAGATTTACTACATATAAACTCCGCAACATTGCTAGCTTACAGTCGAGTCATTCAATCCGTTTATACGAGTTACTACAGCGTTTCAATGACAAAAATTATCGAGTGATCACTATTGATGATTTCAGATCTGCACTTGGCCTAGGTGATAAATATCCAGAGTTCAAAATCTTGAATAGAGCAGTTATAAAACCCTCAATTGATGAACTCAACCAGCGTAGCGATCTAGTTATCGAATATGACACCATAAAAAAGGGCAGAACGGTCACAGCGCTGGCCTTTACCTTCAAACAAAACAAGCAAATGAAATTAAAATTAGACGTATAGACGAGAGGGTTCGCATTTATATTCACACCCTATAGGTGGACAGATTTACGGTGAAATTCAGTGTGTTTTTTGGCTCAATTGAGCCTTAATTTCAAGGATTCGCTTTGTCCATGCTTTCACTTCTGGAGAGTCTGTAGGCTTATCCATAAGCGCAGACATATCAGCCTTTAAATCCTCCAATTCAGCCATTAGCTCTGTTTCAGACTTCATTTTTCAACGGCTCCGTTCTGAAGATAATGTGCTGTTTTTTATCCTTCAAAGAGCGCATATAAACTGGCTTTGACTCTTCAGCAGCATAATTTTTGTCTACATGGTCTGTTTCATCTAAATGCGTAATAAGGGCTTTAATCGCATCCCTGTATTTCTCTGGAACGCGCATCACAACGGTGTTTTCGTATTTTGTTTTACGGCCTGCACCTGGGCGGGAACCACCATGCTGTTTCTTTTCCATTTCATCCACCTTGATTAAGTTACATTATCAAGATTACCTTGATTAAGTTACAATATCAAGATATTTTAATATTAAAATATCATCGCGATAACCACTAGTTAAGAAGGTGCAAAATGAAAAAAACTCCCTTACAACAACTTAAAGAAAAAGCCTTAAAAGACCCTGCTGTGAAAGAGGCTTACGATCTCGATACTTTAGAGATTAAGGACGTTGAAGTTACCAAAATCAGCTTCCCAAATAAACGGCTGTCACTTGCGTTCGGCCATGCCCTAGTTCGCGTGTAATTATTTCTCTAGCAGCCTTATCAGCCGCTTTCTGCTCAGCAGTAAGCCTTCTAACGCGTATGCCCGAAACCGCAGGGCAATCGAATCCGGTTAACGTCAAGTAACGTTGGTGTGCGTAGCTATGGCGTAAACCATGTCCCTTACCTAAATTAATTTGAATACAGGTATTTTCATAGCGTTTCATCTGTTGGACATACGTTCGTTGCGCTGGGATAAGCGATCTATTTTTTGCTAATGCCTTCGCCTCATTCAATACTTGCCGTTGCGCCTCAGTCAAAATAGGAATGATGCGATCTCGACCGCCTTTACACCAAGAAGCATCAAGCACTAAATGATCGCCATGATCTGCTTTTTCGGGCTGTATCTTCATGGCTTCTTCGCGCCTTAAACCAAATGCAGCTTGAAGCCTAATGGACATTTTTAGGTGTTGATCGGGTATCAAATCTAGCTGAGATTGATGAAGGGTTATTCCCTTATTATTGTTGGTAATATACTGACGGTTCTCAATTCCAAGCTTAGCGTTAGACGAAGATACCAACCCTACCTTATTAATTTTTCCGCTTAACCAGCGAACATGTGCCATACGATTTTTAATGGTGCCAGGGCTGAGCCTATCTTCTTGCCATTTAGCTATCAGCGCCTCTACATGCCTTGTCTTAAGACCTTTTAGAGCAATCCCTTTAAAACCAAGCTCTACAAGCTGCCTATCTACCAACCTGATCGTTTTAAATCGCTCAGATTTGGTGGAAAAAGAGTTAGCGCTGTGCTGTCTTAAAAGCTTATTCGCTTCAAATAAAAAATTAGAGGCCATAAAACACCTTGAAAAAGTTACAAAATCAAATTAGTTAAATTCAGAAATACAAAAAGGAAAGCGCCCCGTAGGGCGTTTTTATAGGAAAAATCATGTTCTCGGCGGGCTAATAACACGGCGACCTTCTGCATACGCAAGCGGCCATTTCGGATATTCAGTTTAGTGTTAATGCTCGTTCTTAATGCCGACAGCAGAATGAACCCATCTAAAAAATCAGATGATATTGAGCGATGTGTTATTACAGGCGAATTGCCCAGATGGTGCGGTTCTGTTGAACGCTTACACCAAATCTAGTTTTATCTAGAGACCCTAAAAAACCCTGTTGGGTTCGGAGATTATTAACTTGGGAGAGTTTAGATATGTAAGCATCGAGAGATGCGATAGGAGAAATTTGAATTTACCGTAAGCTCGATCTCTGCGCAACCCTCAACTTGCTAATAATGCGTTGAGAATGCGAAAAAATGGTTATTTCCCCGCATAAGGAACAGTATCGGGGGTATGTCACTCCCCTATGTGGAGTGACATACCCCCTACCATTTTTTCGCATTCAACCCGCTTGAATCTGTAACTTTTATCAAGATAGCTTGTGCTAATCTTGAACCAAATTACCCACTGGAGACGCCCTATGTCTTTCTCTCAAATTTTAGTTTTCGTTATCTTTGTTGTCGGATTTATCATTTGCCGTCACCTGTATTTGAAACTGCCAAAGTAAACAATTAGCCACTTCTCACTTGCCGATAGACTTCGCTAATCGGTAAGTGCTCAGAGGCTCTAAAAAGCGTTTTAAGCCCTTTTCTTGATTCAAACCTCACAAGTCCACGCTTTTTAGCTAAAAACGCCTCAAATCTTCATTTAGACCCCTTCGCTTTGATTTTGACCTCGTATTTCTGCCAGACAGTTGCGTAGCAACATGCTTTTAAACCAAGTTCCAATTCCAAACACCGGCTAACGGCCGGAGGCAAAGCGAACCCTTCCGGTTCGTTCTTTTGCTCTCGCCCCTGCCAACGGCAGGAAATGGCGAGGCATTGTTGCTTTTTGGGGGATGCCGGAAACGAGCAAAGCGAGGGGAAGGGCTGGCGGGGGGCTTGCCCCCCAAGAAGGGTTTTCACTCGGAAATTTTCAAAAAAAAGGCAAGTTATCCACAGATTCATCCCTTTGTAATAAAGATCTTTCTTGTTTGTATAGATCTTTCTTGTTTGTAGAGCGCCCAGAAGCCTTGATATACCTTGGTTGTAGCGAGAAAAGGTGAAAGGATTGATACGCTGAATCGATTTAAAGGTGAAAGGATTGATACGCTGAATCGATTTAAAGGTGAAAGGATTGATACGCTAATCCACAAGCTATGGTGAACACTGTTGACAGGTAATTCACTTATTAGTATGGTGAACTAAATTTAAGTAACTTCACCTTTGAGTTTATGAATAACTTATCCGTAACCAAATCAAACTCTCTTATCGATGCAAGTTATCGGCTTAATGTTCAAGCGCAAAAGCTCGTTTTAGCCTGCCTTGGCAAAGTGGACCCTCGCTCAGAAATCCCTAAGGAAATGACATTAACGGCTCAGGAATACTCTGACTTAATGGGTATTACTAACGCCCGCAGAGACTTATACAAGGCGGCAGACAGTCTATTTGACGCAGTGATAATCCTTAAAGATGAAAACGAAGAAGTGAAAATCAGATGGATTCAAAAAGGGGTAAAAAAGCTGAAAGGTGATGGTGCTGTTGTTATCACATGGACAGACGAAGTTCTTAAATATATAAGCCAACTTCAGAGCAGGTTTACGACATATAAGCTCCGCAATATCGCGAACTTACAGTCGAGTCATTCAATCCGTTTGTACGAGTTACTACAGCGTTTCAATGACAAAAATTATCGAGTGATCACTATTGATGATTTCAGAACTGCACTTGGCTTAGGTGATAAATATCCAGAATTCAAAATATTGAATAGAGCAGTTATAAAACCCTCAGTTGATGAGCTAAACCAACGTAGTGATTTGATTATTGAGTACGACACAATCAAAAAAGGCCGAACGGTCACCGCACTAGCCTTTACATTTAAACAAAATAAACAAATAAAAATGGACATATAAAACACTTGGAGTAATGGGTTCACTATGGATATTTTAAAAGTAAAAGTAATTATTTTCGCTGTCATGTGTATCGTTATTACAGGATGCCAATCACCTAAGCGTGCGAAGGTTACTGGGGAATATGTTTGGAAAAACAATGACCTTTATTCAATGAAAGCAAACGGAGAGATTACAGAGGCAGAATTAGATCATAAATTCATAATTGCTAAAAGTTTATGCAAAATTGAATCATTAAAAGTCCCAATTCCATCTCCAAGTTGCAGCGCTAGACCAGTAACCAGTTGTGCTGGATTAACAGGGTTAGCTCTTGGTATGTGTCAAGGCTCACAAGCCTCAAGTAATAATCAGATATGCGATTACAGCTCTGTTTATGCCGCACAAGATGCACAAATTGAAATATTTGATAGTTGCATGATCATTTCTGGCTGGGAAAGAATCTGGGAATCGTTTTAGACGTTTAAAATTTAGCTTTCAAGGCTAAAAGATAGCATTTTTAAACAATTACAAAAATAAGTTAACAGGCTCTAAGCCCTTCTTAGAAGGGGCTTATTTTAAATGTTAGGTGCTGCTTGTTGTCATTGAGAGAGCGTAAATAGACTTTTTCTGACTCGACCGGTTGAAAATGACGATTGAGTTCGGCGGCACTGTCCAAGTGTGCTATCAAGGCTTTAATTGCATCCCTGTATTTCTCTGGAACGCGCATCACAATGGTGTTTTCGTATTTTGTTTTACGGCCTGCACCAGGGCGTGAACCACCATGCTGTTTCTTTTCCATTTCATTCACCTTGATTAAGTTACAATATCAAGTGTAATTTGATTAAGTTACAATATCAAGATATTTTAATATTAAAATATCATCGCGATAGCCACTAGTTAAGAAGGTACAAAATGAAAAAAACTCCCTTACAACAACTTAAAGAAAAAGCCTTCAAAGACCCTGCTGTGAAAGAGGCTTACGATCTCGATATTTTAGATATTAAGGACGTTGAAGTTACCAAAATCAGCTACCCAAATAAACCGCAGTGATTTGCGTTCGGCCATGCCCTAATTCGCGTGTGATTATTTCTCTAGCCGCTTTGTCTGTCGCTTTCTGCTCAGTAGTGAGCCTTCTAACTCGTATACCAGAAACCGCAGGGCAATCGAATCCGGTTAACGTCAAGTAACGCTGATGTGCGTAGGTATGGCGTAAGCCATGCCCCTTACCTAAATTAATTTGAATGCAGGTCTTTTCATAGCGCTTCATCTGCTGGGCATACGTTCGTTGCGTAGGAATAAGCGATCGACCTTTTACCAATTGCTTCGCCTCATTTAATACTTCTCGTTGCGCCTCAGTCAAAATAGGAATGATGCGATCTCGACCGCCTTTACACCAAGAAGCATCAAGCACTAAATGATCGCCATGATCTGCTTTTTCGGGCTGTATCTTCATGGCTTCTTCGCGCCTTAAACCAAATGCAGCTTGAAGCCTAATGGACATTTTTAGGTGTTGATCGGGTATCAAATCTAGCTGAGATTGATGAAGGGTTATTCCCTTATTATTGTTGGTAATATACTGACGGTTCTCAATTCCAAGCTTAGCGTTAGACGAAGATACCAACCCTACCTTATTAATTTTTCCGCTTAACCAGCGAACATGTGCCATACGATTTTTAATGGTGCCAGGGCTGAGCCTATCTTCTTGCCATTTAGCTATCAGCGCCTCTACATGCCTTGTCTTAAGACCTTTTAGAGCAATCCCTTTAAAACCAAGCTCTACAAGCTGCCTATCTACCAACCTGATCGTTTTAAATCGCTCAGATTTGGTGGAAAAAGAGTTAGCGCTGTGCTGTCTTAAAAGCTTATTCGCTTCAAATAAAAAATTAGAGGCCATAAAACACCTTGAAAAAGTTACAAAATCAAATTAGTTAAATTCAGAAATACAAAAAGGAAAGCGCCCCGTAGGGCGTTTTTATAGGAAAAATCATGTTCTCGGCGGGCTAATAACACGGCGACCTTCTGCATACGCAAGCGGCCATTTCGGATATTCAGTTTAGTGTTAATGCTCGTTCTTAATGCCGACAGCAGAATGAACCCATCTAAAAAATCAGATGATATTGAGCGATGTGTTATTACAGGCGAATTGCCCAGATGGTGCGGTTCTGTTGAACGCTTACACCAAATCTAGTTTTATCTAGAGACCCTAAAAAACCCTGTTGGGTTCGGAGATTATTAACTTGGGAGAGTTTAGATATGTAAGCATCGAGAGATGCGATAGGAGAAATTTGAATTTACCGTAAGCTCGATCTCTGCGCAACCCTCAACTTGCTAATAATGCGTTGAGAATGCGAAAAAATGGTTATTTCCCCGCATAAGGAACAGTATCGGGGGTATGTCACTCCCCTATGTGGAGTGACATACCCCCTACCATTTTTTCGCATTCAACCCGCTTGAATCTGTAACTTTTATCAAGATAGCTTGTGCTAATCTTGAACCAAATTACCCACTGGAGACGCCCTATGTCTTTCTCTCAAATTTTAGTTTTCGTTATCTTTGTTGTCGGATTTATCATTTGCCGTCACCTGTATTTGAAACTGCCAAAGTAAACAATTAGCCACTTCTCACTTGCCGATAGACTTCGCTAATCGGTAAGTGCTCAGAGGCTCTAAAAAGCGTTTTAAGCCCTTTTCTTGATTTAAAACTCACAAGTCCACGCTTTTTAGCTAAAAACACCTCAAATCTTCATTTAGACCCCTTAGCTTTGATTTTGACCTCGTATTTCTGCCAGACAGTTGCGAAGCAACATGCTTTTAAACCAAATTCCAATTCCAAACACCGGCTAACGGCCGGAGGCAAAGCGAACCCTTCTGGTTCGTTCTTGTCTTCTCGCCCCTGCCAACGGCAGGAAATGGCGAGGCATTGTTGCTTTTTGGGGGATGCCGGAAACGAGCGTAGCGAGGGGAAGGGCTGGCGGGGGGCTTGCCCCCCAAGAAGGGTTCTTAACCGATGAGATTGAGAGTTTTCCACAACTCAGATCCAATAAGATCCTTATTAGTTCCTATATAGATCCTAATAGATCCAGAGTTGGCTACAGCCATTGGTGCACAAGGGCTGTAGCCAATCACGGTGTATTCTAATTGGGTAAATGGTGTATTCTAATTGGGTAAATGGTGTATGCTAATTGGGTAGATGGTGTATTCTAATTGGGTAAACGGTGTATGCTAATTGGGTTGAATCCAAAATAACTAGATTGTTCAATATAAAAAATAAATCAATATAAACATAACCTTAAAATCTTGTAACCCCATCTACAAAATATTATTATTTTCTTATCCACAAATAAATAATCATAATTTCGACTCGTCAAATCACCTATATAAATATTACCGCTTTTAACTGCACTAAAACACTCTTAAAGCATCTTCTTACCGTTCAAAAAGGAACCAATGGTGTATGCCGAGTGGGTAACGTCCTTTATCAAAAAATATTTATAAGTCAGAAGTCTAGGCAAATAAAAATTTGAATTTGAAAAAGATTTATAGATAAAAACTTGCAGTACGCTACTAGGAAATCAAGTAACTATGTTAAACAATAATTAGGTGTATTCTAAATGGGTTTCATGGTGTACTCTAATTGGGTTAAAAAGAAGTGGGATATATGGAAACATTAGACAAGCCATTACCTAGCACAAATACTGCATCCTTATATAGTGATAGTAAACATCTGCTGACGATCAACAGCAGCACAAGCGTGCAACCTAATGTTCTTCTCAGGACAGGTGTTTTTACACCTGTCGGACGTAGAACTAATATCAGTGATGTAAAATCTCAAGACTTAAGCCAGGACTTGGTAAGCTTAGATTTATGCCGAAAAGAAGGTTATGACTCTGTTACAGTCAAAGGACAACGTCTTAATATCGAAACGGACTTTAAAGTTTGGTGCGGTATAGTTTTAGTTTTTAGTAAATTTGGTTACTCATCAAATACCGTCAAGCTCTCCTTTGCCGAGTTTGCAAAAAGCTGTGGTTATCCAAGTCGTCGATTTGATAAAAACTTAAGACGTCAAATAGGTGAATCTTTAGAGCGTATACAAAGTCAAAGCCTTTCATTCCGAAGAAAAAATACGGAAAAGGCAGTTCATACGGGCATGTTATTACGTGCGATGTATGATGGTGATGCTGATTTAGTCGAATTAATGGCAGATGAAACCTTATGGGATCTTTATCGTGTAGATTACCAAGTTTTAGTCAGTTTACGGGTGTTAGAAAAGTTACCCAGAGCAGAAGTAGCACAATGCCTCTATTTGTATTTCACTTCATTACCTAACAACCCTCACCCAGTGTCATTTGAACGGCTAAGAGACCGTTTACGCTTAGAAACCACTAAAAAAGAAGCAAACCGAAAGATAAAAGCTGGAATTAACAAATTAGAAAGCATTGGCTATTTATCTGGTTACTTCACGGCAAAAAATGGTGAGCAATACTACATAATAGATCAACGTTATAAAAAACTAGAAGCTGCAATAGCAGATGTTTTATTTTGATAATGTAACTTTTTCAAAAGTTACATTATCAAGTTACGTCATTTATTGAGCGGATTAACACCTTCGTATTTATTTTATCTTTCATATTGATCAAACCTCTAAATAACTTGGCTGCTGTAATATTTTTACCAGATTCAGCCTCTAAGGCTTCTAGCCATAAATTCAGATTTGCTCTATCATTTTCCGTTAATCGCAACGGCATAGGTGACGTGCCAGTAGTGATATTACGGCGGGTTGAAACCGTAGTAATTTTCTCTTGTGACCTTGAACTTTCTTGGGTTTCTTTAGCAGAACCACGTCTACTAAGCCCAGTAAAACCAGTTAATTTACTCATATTATGTATTACACTTGTTATACATTGATTCGTTGCATGACTTCTTTAGCCAGGCTCTTATAGTCGGTTAGCGTAGGGCTATTCGGCTTGTAACTCAACAAAGTTTTACCGCATACACTGGCCTGTCCAATATCCTCAGAACGGCGAATCGTCGTCGTTAATACTTTGCCTTCGAGTGAAGCTAATTGTTCATCGAGGAAGTTATTAATCAGCTTATTGGCTTTAGCAAATTCATTACGGAATACCGCATAATTCACCTGCTCAGTTTCTTTCACTTCTTCTAAGGCATCGAGCAGATCAGCCAAACCATTCAGTGAGAATGAGCCTCCATCAACGGGAATAAGGAACATATCGGCAGCCATCATGGCGTTGACAGAGGTCAAGCTAAGGTTAGGCGGGCAATCTAAGATCACTATGTCAAAGTCGTTAGCGATTGCTTCAAGCTGCTTTAACAAGATGCGCTCACGGTGAACTTTGGTTAGGCTCTGTTCTATGATGCGACTTAGACGTATGTCGGTGGGGCAAATACACAGATTGGCGATTGCTTCACCATTGGATTGAGCAGACATAATAGCCTGTTGCATAGGGCACTTTTTTGAGGACTCGAATACATCCGTGATCGAGTGTTCAAATTCGTATTGGCCGCCAGTCATCACGACCGTTAAATTTGCCTGGGGATCTAAATCAATAATCAGAACTCGCTTTCCCTCATGCGCCAATTGCGCAGATAGGTTAATCACTGTGGTTGTCTTACCGACCCCACCTTTCTGATTGATCACGGCTAGCGTTTTCACTATTTAACCTCAAACTATAAATGTAGAACAAATGTAATACATTAGTATTAAAATGTACAGCTCAATGCTAATGACCATAACAATGAATTTATAGTAAGATAAAAACTATAAAAAAAACAAAAGATAGCTAGTAGAAATGTATTACAAATGATATACAAAATAGACTTGATTGTTTTATCAGACATATTTAAAATTCACTATTATTATAGTGAATGGGGTAAATAAAAAATGAAACTATATAAAAATGAATTTGGCAGTGATTTTGACTTAGGTATCAACTTAGATGATTACACGTTCTTGATAGATAAGAGCTATGCCAATGATATGTGCCCTAGCTTCTACTTTAAACTTAATCATACCTATTACATTTTATGGGTTGATCATGCAGCTGTCGCTATGAGGGAAGATGAAAATAATAGCCGATATACTGTTTGTGAAGCAGAAAACCTGGGGAGTGATAAATTCCCAGAGTTACAAACACTATCAGATAACGCACCAATAGAAATTGAATTAGTAGAAGATATGATAATCTACTTAAAAATGCTCAAGGAAAAGCTTGAGAGTAAAATATTTACACATTAAAGCACCTTAAGATAAAAACAGTTAAGACTACAGTAGAGGCTTATAATGCAAACAACATATGAAGAAGAGTATCTTGGTTATCAAATCTACATAGAACCAAACCCAGATAGGTACAGTGAAGGTTTTTTATGGTCTATTTGTAAAGATGATAGTGAATGGGATTCAGGTATAGAATTCTCTACCGAAGAAGCATTAGATAAGGCAAAAAAAGCAACAGAAGCACAATGCAATTAACCTATAGAACATAGCACCACTATAAATTTTAAGTAACTCTATTCAGATATTTCAACCAAATATTACATAAGAACCTTTTCATAGTAACCTCATACCTTTTACTAAAAAGATATTGGTATATGCACACAATTGGCAGTTATGTTAAATAGGCCAGTTAGCCCCTCAAAACGAGCCTTTCTCCTCGTCCAACCCACGAACGCGCGCTTTTAAACGGCGATGCACGTCAAAAACAGCGTGTTTCGCCGTGAAAGTTTAATACCAAAACAGTTCAATAAATCAGCAGCGTGAGACCTTTTCGATTTCAGGCAAAATACTGGCTTAACCTGGTATTTTTCAATGTTATATCATTTTAGATATAATGGTGCGCGTATAATAAAAGTTGATATATTTCAAATTCGCGCACGGATATAAACAAGTGGGCAACACGGCGTAGTATTACTTTTTTTGAACGATTGCTTTTGGTAATTTTAAGATAGATTCACCTGCTCCCTTATAAAGAGGTAAACCCAAAATATTTTCAGTTCCACTATGTGTCGGATGTGGGTACTGAAAATAGTGTAAGTTTTTAGCTGCCACAAAAAAGAGTCTACGTCTTTTTTGGGGTACGCCATAATCAGCAGCCATCAATTCTCTATGCGTAACTTCATAACCGATATCTTGGAAGGATTTGTAAATTTCCTCGATCATGTTAGCGCTTTTCACTTGGGCTAGTCCGTATACATTCTCCATGACAACTATCTCTGGCTGCAAAATGTCGACGTGCCTAATATAGTCTCTATAGAGAACCCCAAGTGGATCTTTAGTTGCTTTCTGCTTTCCAGCCACGCTAAAAGGTTGGCACGGAGGCCCACCTATAATTACATCTGGATTTTTCCCTATTACCTTTTTTACTTTTATCGGGTCAAGCGTAGTTATATCCTCTCGATGAAAATTCCACTCAGGTCGATTATGTGTAACAGTGGCTTCAACCCATTTTTCAATATCGGTTGAGAAACGTGTTTCAAATTGAACTATATCGTCTGATGCTTGTTCAAAACCTAAATCTAAGCCTCCAGCTCCAGTAAAGTATGATGCTATACTTTTTTCACCCCCCTGATTTAACCGCTCAAAGTATTTAGCAACTTCTTTTGCTAGTTCTCTTGCAAGCCCAACAGGTACAGCATTGCCGATTTGTTTTTGGACTTGTCCAAGAGTTCCTTTGAATTCATAATCAAGAGGGAAGTCTTGTAAAACAGCCGCTTCTCTTGGGGTTATATACCGATCATCCTTTGGATGAACAAATTTATTGAATATATAAGCAGTCACTGTAAGCGATGGTTTATCTTCTTCTAGGCGTAACAGGCGCATATTAGGTCCACCTGTTTTTTTAGCACCTGTTCGCACAAAACTTTCATGTTGAAGGTGTTCAGGTAAATCCCCCATCTTCCCACCAGGCGGAAGGTGCTTCATTCGCTCAAGGACTATACCCGTGTACTCTCTTGTCTCATGATTTGGAAAATTCATAGTTCAATATCACGCAAAATAGGTTCTTCTAATGTAAGTATAAAATCAAACGCCCTCCGAAGATTTTCGGAGAAAATTGCTTTTTGGCCATTAACATCGGCTAGATCGTCTTCCATCCCCCACAACATATTGACAAATGAGGATACATATTCGTCACCATGACGATAGGCTGGAAGGTTGGATATTATAGCTGTTTTAATGCTTGGGTCATCCTTTACATGAGTCCCGATTTTCAATGTTTGATATATACCTTTTTTAATGTCATCGGTTCGATCCATTCCAGCACTGGTTTTTCCATCGCTTATTGATTCTGATTTAGGCCAACCATCTCTATCTTTTGCTATTTTAGGAGGGTTTCCACTGGCATTAGCAAGGTAGTACATTCTATTTTGACGATCTTTTTTTGTATAAGCATCCCTGGCTGATAACCACTCATTAATACAATGATTGATTAATGGCATATTTACTTCATCAACAAAAAAGTCAACAAGTGGCTTAAAAGGCCATAAGTCACTGCCAACTTTGCCGAGATTAATAGAGCCTATACCATGAAGAAAAATAGCGGAATCACAAGCTCTTAATTGAGAGCTTGTGATAACAACCTTTTCATGTTCACCTTTTAAGCAACTCTCAGGTAGTTCAAAGAGGAACGGATAAGTAAGAAGGGGGGCTGATTTCACCTCTGCCAATATGACCATTCCATTTTCATGCTTAAGAACAGCATCAGCAGCCTCAGAGCCCCCCACTGCAATGACTTCAGTGATTTGTGGATAAAGCTTTTCAATAAACCTTAAGATAACCTCACTACTTAACTTTCCTAAGGCGCCTGATTGAGGTTTAATTGCTTTTTGATACGCCCAGATATCTTTATTTGTAAAGCATGGCGAACAAAGATTAATAAAACCTATGTGGGCATTATATTTTCCATTTATGCCATTACATTGTTCAATTGATTTTTCGACTCCCGATGATGCATCAATGTAAGCAGTAGACATAATCAGATCAAAGCAAAATGCATGTACATGAGGGGTTTTATCTACAAGCCAATTTAACAACCGATCCACTTCAGACCTCCAAGGATAATCAGCTAACGGCTCTCTTCCTTTGATGTTCTCAATTTCAAATTTCATTTATTTCTCAATCTATTGATGTTTTTCAGCGTAACGCTGATTGAACGAGTAGCCGGATAACCCTGGCAGATTAAGTTGTTAATTAATAAAACATTTTGCCTTTTATCTTATTAATGTAAAAGAATTAGTTATTTAAATCTATATTGGGCCATCAAACTGACAAATAATGGTCTTCCAAACTGAAGCGTTTTGATTAGTTTACTACCGATAAATAAAATCCGTAAATGAAATAAAACGTCATTCCTACCTCATAATTTGGCGCTAACGTATTGATGCAAATTATTATTTATCTCGATCACTCGTTTCAGCCATTCTTTCACTTCTGGAGAGTCTAACTTCTCATCCATCAACGCTCCCATCTCTGATCTCAACCTTTCCAGTTCGGTTTTCAATTATTCTTCTGTTTTCATTGTATGCAGCCCTGTTAACTCATATTGATTGAGAAAGTATTTTGCCCTTCTTGCTTCAACAATTCAGACGCAACGAGCTTCTTAAGCGAACGAGATACATTAGGTTGCTTCAATGCAAAATCATCTGCGATTTTAGACTGATTAATAATAAAAACTTTGCCCTGCTCAAAACTCGCATATTTCATTATTAGGTAATTCAAAAGCAATACATCAGCTTTCGATAATTTGTGATTGTTCATTGCATTAATAAAGATCGAAACGGCTCTTATATCATTTGTATTGTATTCCATCACGACACCTGTTATATCAGTTTTGATATACCTATAATAGTCAATATAACTCGCATTATTTTGTTTATATCAAATTTGATATACATTCATTTCCTTGTTTTATTTGTAGCCCCAAAAAAATCAAAAAGTTTTCACTGAAAACTGTCACTTGGGTTAAAGAACAATAACAATTACAGTTAAGGTAATCATGTTAAGTCTTTTGATTAATGCTTCTTAATTGCCAACGCTTCCTTTATTTCCAAAACTCTTTTAGCCCACGCTCTAGCCTCTGGAGAGTTTGCCGGCAAATCCATCAATAATGACAGTTCAGCTTGTAGCTGCTTAAGTTCTGCCATTAACTCTGCTTCAGACTTCATCTTTCAATGGCTCCGTTCTAAAAATAATATGCTGTTTTTTATCTTTCAAAGAGCGCATATAAACAGGTTTAGACTCTTCAGCAGCATAATATTTGTCTACGTGTTCCGTATTGTCTAAATGCGCAATAAGGGCTTTAATAGCGTCCCTGTACTTCTCAGGAACGCGCATCACAACGGTATTTTCATATTTTGTTTTACGGCCTGCACCTGGGCGTGAACCACCATGCTGTTTTTTTTCCATTTCATTCACCTTGATTAAGTTACATTATCAAAATTACCTTGATTAAGTTACAATATCAAGATATTTTAATATTAAAATATCATCGCGATAGCCACTAGTTAAGAAGGTACAAAATGAAAAAAACTCCCTTACAACAACTTAAAAAAAAAGCCTTCAAAGACCCTGCCGTGAAAGAGGCTTACGATCTCGATACTTTAGATATCAAGGACGTTGAAGTTGCCAAAATCAGCTACCCAAATAAACCGCAGTAATTTGCAAGCGTCCATGCCCTAATTCACGTGTAATAATTTCTCTAGCCGCTTTGTCGGCCGCTTTCTGCTCGGCAGTTAACTCTTGAGTGCTTACACCAGAAACCGCAGGGCAATCAAATCCCGTTAACGTAAAATAACGCTGATGCGCGTATCGATGACGCAAGCCATGAGCCTTGTCTAAACCAATTCGAATGCAGGTGTTTTCATAACGCTTCATCTGTTGCACATACTTAAGTTCTGGCGGGATTAGGGACTTACCACAGGCCAATGCCTTCGCCTCATTTAATACTTCTCGTTGTGCCTCAGTTAAAATAGGAATGACGCGATCTCGACCGCCTTTGCACCAAGAAGCATCAAGCGCTAAATGATCGCCATGATCTGCTTTTTCTGGTTGGATTTTAATACATTCCTCACGCCTTAAACCAAATGCGTCTTGCAGCTTTAAGGACATTTTTAGATGCTGATCGGGTATCGAATTTAGCTGCTCTTGGGATACCGTTCTGGCTTTGTTTTCGTTAGTCACATAAACACGCCTTGCCACACCTAAGTCCTTATTGGATGGCGACACCAATCCCTTTTTATTAATCTTTTCAGCTAGCCACCTAATGTGCGTAAGACGGTTTTTAATGGTGCCTGGTGATAATCTATCTGCATCCCATTTTTTAACCAGGGCGTTAACATGTTTAGGCTTAAGCCCTTTCAGCTCCAACCCTTTAAAACCAAGCTCGACAAGCTGTTTATCAATCAACTTTATCGTTTTAAAACGCTCTGATTTGGTAGCGAATGAACTGGGGTTGTGTTGATTCAAAAGCTTATTAGCTTTGTAAAAAAAATTGGTAGCCATATTGCACCTTGAAAAAGTTACAAATTCAAAATAATGAGGTATGAAATTGAAAGCGAAAGCGCCCCAAGAGGGGCGTTTGACAGGAAATACGTTCTCGGCGGGCTAACAACACGGCGACCACAAGTGGCCTTTTCGGATATTCAGTTCAGTGTTAATGCTCGTTCGTAATGCCGACAGCAAAACGAACCCACTAAATTTTAGTGATATTGAGCGATGTGTTGTTACGGGCGTATGCCCAAATGATGCGGCTCTGTGGAGCGCTGCCAATCAAATATAATGACCCTAAAACCCTGTTGGGTTCGGAGATAAAATGCGTTTAAGGGAGTTTTGATATGTATGCATCGAGAGATGCGAAGGAAGAAATTCCAATGTACCGCAAGCCAGATCTTGGCGCAATAATTTCTTTCGGTGTCACGCCTAAAAAATGCAAAAAAATGGTTATTTCCCCGCATAAGGAGCAGCATCGGGGGTATGTCACTCCCCTATGTGGAGTGACATACCCCCTACCATTTTTCACATTTAACCCTCTTGAATATGTAACTTTTATCAAGATAGACTGTGCTAATCTTGAACAAAATTAGCCATTGGAGACGCCCTATGTCTTTCTCTCAAATTTCAGTTCTCGTTATCTTTGTTGTCGGATTTATCATTTGCCGTCACCTGTATTTGAAACTGCCAAAGTAAACAATTAGCCACTTCTCACTTGCCGATAGACTTCGCTA
>Ga0210023_1001419_pt1 | contig 16904 bp, 14 predicted proteins | sample CryGeymeta201524_FD_183987 | JGI IMG/M metagenome (GOLD analysis project Ga0210023, IMG submission 183987) | Groundwater microbial communities from Crystal Geyser aquifers in Utah, USA - Crystal Geyser metaG 2015-24 (SPAdes) (version 2) | ecosystem: Environmental > Aquatic > Deep subsurface >... | reverse complement strand
AGCAAAGCCCTCGGCTTGCTACGGGGCAAGCAAAAAGGAAGAATTTTGTTTACCCCGTAGGGAAACGAAGTTTCTCCTTCGGGGCCCGCCCTCGCTTTCGCCGTTTCTTTTTTCACCGCCGCAATTTTTCGTGCCAACGAAGTTGGCGCGCCGCCTTAAAATTTCAAACTTATGATTCCAAATCTTTTGTTATTTCTCGTTCTAGTTTAAAGAATTCCTCGGAAAATTTCAAATTATGCACTCTCGGTCTTTGAAAATTTACGTTATACTCTTTTTTAATTTTTGTTGGTCTTGTCGTCAGTAAAATAACTTTGTCCGCAAGAAATATCGCCTCTTCTACATCATGAGTAACGAATAAAATAGTTTTTTGTTCGGACTCCCACAATTTAGTCAAAAATTCTTGCATTGCCGAACGAGTTTGCGAATCAAGCGAACCGAACGGCTCGTCCATTAGCAATATTTTTGGGTTGTTTGCAAGAGTGCGCGCAATTGCCACCCGTTGTTGCATTCCGCCCGATAAACTTTTCGGATAAAAATCAGCGAAATCAGTCAAATCCGTTACTTGCAAATAATGTTCGATAATTTTATCTTTTTCATTTTGGTCAACATTTCGCACATCTAAACCAAAACCAATATTATTTTTGACAGTAAGCCACGGAAACAAAGTAAAGTTTTGAAAAACCATTCCTCGGTCTTGTCCTGGTTCGGAAACAATATTATTATCCAAAATAATTTCACCTTTCGTAGATTCTAAAAGTCCTGCTATGATTTTCAAAATAGTTGTTTTTCCGCAACCGCTTGACCCAACAATCGCAATAAATTGTTTATCGCTAACTTCAAATGAGAGGTCTTTTATTACCTCCGTCGGCTTCCCATTATTATCATAAATTTTTGACAAATTTTTAACTTGAAGCATATTACAATTTTTCTTGCCAAGGAAATAATTTTTTATACGAAAACTTAAACATTAAATCTGTAAACAAACCAAGCAGGCCGATAATAAAAATGGCCGCTATAACATTTGGAGTTTGAAGAAATCTTTGAGATGTAATAATGAGATAACCTAACCCCGAAGTTGCCGCTATAATTTCCGCCAAAACAACAAGGGTCCATGCCGCACCCATCATTAACCTCATTGCGTCCCAAATACCAGGTAATGATTGCGGGACAACAATGCGAAAAATAATATCCCTTTGTTTTGCCCCCAATGTATAAGCGGCTTCGGCGTATTCTTTTTTTATATTAGCAACAACATCAAAAATCAACAAAGTTAAATAAGGAGACACGCCGACAAAAATTAAAAGCACTTTTTGCAATTCTCCTATTCCAAACCAAAGAATAAAAAGAGGAACAAAAGCAGAGGGTGGAATATAACGGAAAAAACTGATAACAGGTTCACAAAATGCTTGTCCTTTTTTGCTTATTCCCAAATAAATACCCAAAGGAATGGAGATTGCAACCGAAAGAATAAATCCTAGAAAAATCCTGTAAATACTAATCCCAATATCTTGCAATAAATGTAAATCCCTAAAAAGTTTAATAATTGAATCAAATACCGCCAATGGGGTTGGCAGAAAAAGGGGTTTTATATAACCAGAAAAACTAACAATAGCCCAAAAGAAAATCAAAAGGAAAATCCCTAAAAAGGCCAGTAATAAATACTGGCCTCGTGATATTTTCTCGTTGAGGCTAAATTTTTTCATTAGCGAAGTTCGTTAAGCAACGATGAATCAGTAACCGCGTCTCCCGTTGCTTTTGTTTTAATAACACCGTCTTGTGAATAAATATCAGCAGCTTTCTCCGCTAAACTATAGACATTTAACGGCGTAGATTTGTTGAATCTTTCTAAATTGGTTTGCAAGTTTGAAAGATTAACAGTTTCCCTCATTGGCGCAAACTCGTCGGCAGTCAAATTGAAATTTTTTGCCACGATAGCGTTTCCCTCGGTCGTATTTTTCTCCCACCAATCTATTGCCGCAAAAAATCCTCGCATTACTCGTTTCACATCTTCGCGTCTATTTAGCACAAGATCATTTCTTGCTAATACAATATCGGTAATAATTAATGGCTCATCTTTACTTGAAACTAAAACTTTTCCGTCTTTTCGCTCTTGTGCCTTTGAAAGCCACGGTTCCCAAGTCATGCCAGCGTCAATTTTTTCCGCAACAAACGAAGAGCCAACTTCTTCTGAATTCAGATTGATAAGCTCAACATCTTTGTTTGAAAGTCCGTTCTTTTCAGCCAAATAACGGAAAAAGAAATGACCAGGGAAACCATAAGCGGCATAAACTTTTTTGCCTTTTAAATCGGAAATTTTTTGAATATCATTTGTTGTAACCAGTCCGTCAGCACCATAAGAAATGCTTGTTGAGAAAATTTGTTTTGCGGCAATGCCGGCGTCCGCGACGATTGGCATCATATCGGTGCTACCCACGAGCATTTGCACTTGATTACTTTCAAGCGCGGGAACCATAGCGTCAAGCGATAGTTGAACCATTTCAACATCCACGCCTTGATTTTTGAAAAATTCTTTTTCTTTGGCAATATAAAATGTTCCAAAGCCCGGGTATACCGCAATACCAACCTTGATTGGTTCAGAGTTGATTGTTGTTTGCGTGGGTTTATTTAATTTGGTAATGCCAAAGTATGCAATCAAACCCACCACAACGATTGCGACTATGGCTATTGTGATTTTTTTCATAATGCTCATCAATTTTACTTTTATCGGTTATTATTTTCATAATGCTATAAATTAAATATAAGTGTTAAAATTAGACTGACTAATAATTAACTTTAAAATGTATGTCTAACGCTAACAGCTACATTGGAGTCGATCTCCATAAAAAGACTTGTTTCATTACCGTTATGAATCAAGCCGGTAAGATTAAAAAACAAACGGAAATATCAACTGACACGGACAAGGTGGCTAAGTTTTTTGCCAAGCATACGGATGCGTCGGTGGCCGTTGAATCCACTATGAATTGGATACCGTTTTACGAGAATCTGGAAAGCCTAGGCTGTTCGGTGGTTTTGTCCAATCCCCTGGCCACCAAGGCCATCGCCTCAGCCAGAATCAAAAACGACAAAGTTGATTCCCGGGTACTGGCCGACCTGCTCCGGACCAATCTCTTGCCTCTGGCCTACATTCAGCCCAGAGAAATTCGGGATTTAAAAGAATTAGTCAGGCAAAGGGTTAATTACGTGGAATGGCGAACTCGGGTTAAAAACAAAATTCACTCGGTACTATTTAAAAATAATCTCAAACATGATTTTACCTGCCTCTACGGCAAAGCCGGAATGGTTTGGTTAAGGGGGCTGGAGCTAAGGGATATCTACCGGCAGGAATTAGACAGATATTTAGAGACGTTGGATTTGCTGGATAAACAGATAAACGAAATGTCCGACGAGATCATGAAAACAGCTAAGACTGATTATGACTGCAAACTGTTAATGACTATTCCCGGCATCAGCTATTTTACCGCCTTGGTGATTAAATCGGAAATCGGGGATATTGGCCGATTTGCCAGCGCCGGTAAACTTTGCGCTTACGCCGGATTAATTCCCTCGACCTACGCCAGCGCGGAAAAGATTAGATTCGGCCGGATTACCAAGCGGGGCTCTAAATGGCTGAGGCGTGCGCTAGTTGACGCGGTTACTTCCGGCTCTAAACATCCCAGCCGATTATGCTACTTTTACCGCAAGCTGAAAAAGAACAAAGGCACCGGCAAGGCCAAAGTGGCTACGGCCAGAAAGTTAGCCACTATCATCTTTGCCATGTTAACCGATAAACAGCCGTTTCGAGAATTCGCACCAGTCAAGCAGCGATAGGATACTCTGCTTAAAAATATGGCCCGTTCATAATTTGAGGCCGCTTTCATAATTCAGAGATCCTTATCGCATTAGCACTATTTGAGCCTACTTTTGATAGAGCTCGTATAGGTAACTGATTGCAAATCGTTACGATAGGAAACTTTAGTGTCCTACCGCTGTTTGACTGATGCGCTGATATGATATCAATGTAATGAACCACTGAAACATCCGCTAATATCTAAACACTTGATTTAATTTATAGGTATTTTTATCTCTTTAATAATTTTACGAAAGTGTCGGAAGGAATCTCCACCCGGCCCTTGCCGCGCGCCTCCATTTTCTTCTTGCCTTTTTTCTGTTTGGCTAATAATTTGCGCTTGCGCGAGACATCGCCGCCGTATAATTTGGCGGTCACATCTTTTCTCATGGCCGAAAGCCTTTCGGCCGCGATAATTTTCCCGCCCACCGCCGCCTGCAGCTTAACCACGAACATCTGCTTGGGTAAAGTCTCTTTTAAAGTAGCGGCCACTTCTTTGCCGCGCTTAAAAGCTTCATCGCGATAAACGATCATGGCCAAGGCTTCGACCGCTTCTTCGGCCACTAAAATTTCCATTTTAACCACGTCGGCCGGCCGGTAACCGCTGAATTCATAATTAATGGAGGCGTAGCCCGAGCTCACACTTTTTATTTTATCATAAAAATCGGTTAAAATCGCGGCCAAAGGAATCTGGTAATGCAAGACCACTCTGGTTTCGTCAATGTATTCGGTATTTTTATAAATCCCTCTTTTTTCCTGGACTAAATTTAAAATCGCCCCGATATATTCTTTGGGCGCGATAATATCCAGGCTCACCCAAGGTTCTTCAATTTTTTCCATCTCGGTCGGGTCAGGCAGTTTCTGCGGACTGCGGATAATCAACTCTTCGCCGTTTTTTTTAAAAACTTTGTAAGCTACGCTGGGAATAGTCACGGTTAAATTCAAATTGTATTCCCGCCTTAAACGTTCTTGAAAAATCTCCAGGTGTAAAAGCCCCAAAAAACCGCATCTAAAACCAAAACCCAAAGCTTCGGAATGCTCCGGCTCGTATACTAAAGCCGCGTCATTTAATTTTAATTTGGCGACAGCTTCGCGCAGTTCGGCAAATTCATTGCCCTCGCGCGGAAAAATTCCGGCAAAAACCATGGGTTTAACCTCGTCATAACCTTTTAAAGGTTCCACGCCAGCAGCATTCGCCGAAGCCACCGTGTCGCCCACCCGGCATTCGCTCAAATCTTTAAAACCAGTGACGATATAGCCGATTTCTCCGGCTTTTAATTCACTAGTTGATTTATATTCAGGCTTAAAAACGCCCACGTCCAAAACTTCGCTTTTAGCTTTGGTGGCCAGTAATATTATTTTATCGCCTTTTTTAACTTGCCCGTCAAAAATCCTGACATACGCCACCACGCCGCGGTATTCATCAAAAGTAGAATCAAAAATTAAAGCGCTGAGCGGCGTCCCCTCTCCTTGCGAAGGAGGGGGTTGGGGTGAGGTCGGCGCCGGCACTTGCGCGATTACCGCTTGCAACACTTCGCCAACCCCCTGGCCGGTTTTGCCTGAAGCTAAAATTATTTCTTCCGGCTTACAGCCTAACAGCTGGACGATTTCTTTTTTAGTTTTTTCCACGTTAGCGGCCGGCAAATCAATTTTATTTATCACCGGGATGATGGTTAAATTCTGCGCCAAAGCCAAATATAAATTGGCTAAAGTCTGCGCCTGGATGCCTTGGGTCGCGTCCACCAATAAAACCGCGCCCTCAACCGCGGCCAGACTGCGCGAAACTTCATAAGTAAAATCCACATGGCCCGGCGTATCTATTAAATTTAAAATATAACCATCATATTCCATGGTTACTGGTTGAAGTTTAATGGTAATCCCCCGCTCTCTTTCCAAATCCATCCGGTCCAAAACTTGCTCCTTCATTTTTCGCTTTTCAATCGTGCCGGTAATTTCCAGCATGCGGTCAGCCAAGGTTGATTTGCCATGGTCAATGTGGGCCAATATGGCAAAATTCCTTATTTTATTTATTTCTTCTATCATTTAAATTTTTTAAACATTTATTAAAATCATTAACTCTTTTTTTGTGTTTTAAATATAGCGCTATGTTTTTAAATAATTTTTCCAAAGATTGGGCATTACTCACTCTTACCCTCCATAAATTTTTATTATATTTATAACCCGACTTTTTGTCATAAATCTCATTTTTTTGTCCAATTTTTAACGGCCTGGGGCAAATTATTTTATTTTTAACAAAAAGCCCATAAAGCCAAAAAATTATATTTTTATCATAACTGTCTACTTTGAATCTAGCTCTGCCGTCATATACTCCAATATTTGCTTCAGCGTCGATATATCCGGCGGCAAAAGAAAAAGAATATTTTTCATTCCTATTTATCCAGTTTTCCACCTTATCAATATTTGGCAATAAAAAAATAAAACTATTATTTAAAAAACAATTAATATAATACGATTTATCATTATTATTAATTTTATAAGTTACTTTCCCATACTTTTCAAAAAGAAATCTAATCAATTCAATCTGCTCTTTTCTGGTGGTATGGCATCTAACCACAATTACTTCTGAACTATCGGTGGTTTTGTAAACATTTAAATCACCCAATCTAAAGCCCAATAAATATGCTTTCTCTATTTTATCGCCTGAAAAATTATTTTTCCTATACTTGCTTTGAATAATTGACCGCGACAACGGCTTCATGCCAAATTCTCTCATACGGTTTAATACAGTTTTAAAGCTACAATTATAAATTTTACCGATTTTATATTTTGATTTTTTTTCTTTATAATAAAGCCTGTTTAACTCATTTTTTGGAATTAATATTTTACTTCTCATAATATAATTATAACAATAAAATTTAAAATGTGCAATTATACAAATCAATATAGACAGAGCCATGCCCTGTCCCCACTATAATATCCTACTAATTTTTTGCAGTTTGGTCAAATAAATTAACACAAAAGTCAAATAGATTCGCCGCTTTACTAAAAAAATAAACCTTAAACTATAAATGAATATTATATTTTTTTACTATTTGCGCCGGCGTAAAGCCATCAGCTAAATCTTGGCTATATTTCTTGTATTCTTCAATTTCTTTTTGAAAAACTGCAAAATATCTGCGCCAAACATCCTCGGTTAAACCAATTTGTTTAAAAAACCGATCATCTAAAGTAAGTTGATTATTTAATATCCTCTCATTAATGGCTTCAACGTCATCGGGACAAATTTTGCATTGATCTACGGCCGGATCAAAAATAATCTTACCGGTTTTATCTTCCAACCAAAATGGAAAAATTTTACAAAACACAATAACAGCTGAATGGATTTTACATAAATTTTCTGAATCTAAAAATAGGCACCTATTTTTACCTTTTTTCAGCATTAATAATTTATTATTAACCCCCAGGTCATAATAGCTGCAGTGCAATTTATCTTTCCTGTGCTCTATCTCCCAGTCCTGCATTGTCTCAAAACTGGCAATCTCATCAAATTTATAACCCAACTTCTCCAATCTTAACAAATCATGCAAAGTGACAAACCTGGTGCAATTACCTTCACAACAAGTGTTATTTTCTTTAGCGCATTCAAGACATCTGATTTTAAAATTATCCCAATAATACATTTTTTCAATGGAAAAATTCCCCAACCGTTTCCAATTTTCCGCCCCAGCCATGAAATCAAGTTTTTTCGCCCGTAAATTTATAGCATTCTCAATATGCTTATAAATCAATAATTTGCCAAGATTATTTATTTTGGGGTCAGAACCACCCATTAAAACTAAATAAACATTATTATAGAAAACTGCGAATTCTGCCGCAACGATTTCATCTTCCTTGGTAATAGTTATTAATTGTAATACTTTTTTCTCTCCAGCCAATTTAATTAAATTGGCCATGCTTTGTTTAAAACCACTTTCTTTAAATGATGATTCTTGCTGAAAACGTTCTATATTATATTTTTCAATTGAATCGATTATTTTATTATTAAACTTATTGACTTCAACCTTAAGTCCGCTCGCCATGATGCGCCTAATGTCATAATTAAAATTTTTTCTGTGTTTTTTGGAAAAAGTTGAAAGATACTGATCAATGTTGTCAATTTTTTCCAAATTCAAATAATACTTACAAGATAGCGATTCGGCAAAATCGTAAAAATTTTTTTCTGCTTTATCTATATAATATAAAACGGTATTTTCAGGACATTCTTGCAAAAACAAACTAATCTTACTTTTATCACGAATAAATAATTTATTATTCTCCAAAAAATCATCGCTGATGGTCGTATAACATGCTCTTTCTTGGTTAAACCATAAAGGCAGCACCCCCATGACTTCATCATCCTTATAACCAATTAGGCAATGAAGCTGATAACCAGTTGCGCCAATAAAACACTGCCTAACTTCCCATAAATCGCCCCAATCTTTATTGGGGCTGAATAATTCCCAAAGCTGCCGGCACTTTTTTATATCAGTAATAATTTTAAATTCCATTATTTTACGATGAATATTTTAATTTCATAGTATCCGTTTTTTTTCATCATAGCGCTCCTCCATGAAATTACTCACTTGCTTCGCTATAAAACTAGCGTCATCCTCTTTCACTAACCAAGTTAAAGGCAAGATAATAAAACTTTGATAAAATTCAGAGTTTATTTGGCTTTTGAATAAATCGTCAACATCCCACAACCGATCGGCATAAATATTTTTTTTCTCTAAATATATAAGTAATTCCTCTTGAATAGATTGATCAACAAATAATGGATAATGACTAAGCTCCGAATTTTTTATCAAATTATCATCTAAAATTCTAATATAAGGACTGGAAAAATTTTTAAAACCGTCGCTGTAAGCCAAAGCAATTTTCCGCCGGTGCTCTTTTAACTTTTTTAAATCCAATAAATTATAAAGATAGAAAGATAAAAAAATGCCAAGCGTGCTTCTCGGGCTATTCCCGATAATTTCATTCTGCATGAAAAATAATTTTTCGCTTTGCTTAAATAGCCAGGGCCAATTTAAAAAATGCGCAACTGTCATCAATAATCCTTTGCTGATTTGAAATAAATGGCATTTTATTTTATAAAAATTTATTTTTTGCGCTTTATTATTTTTTATAACTCCGCCGCCGATCAAATGACTGCCTAAAAAAGGCGAATGTTTTCTCACGCTGTCAATAACAAAATGATTGTTATTAAAAGGTTTCCTGTCGGTGAAATCTATTATTCTGTGGGCGTAATCTTCAATAATAATCGAATCATTGCCTATTAAATCAATTAATCTTTTTTTCTCATCTTCAATTAAAGAAAATCCTAAAAAACTATAATTTATGATGAGCTTTGGTTTTTTTTCTTTTATTTCTTTAAAATAAGATCCTTTATCAATAGTAAAATCACTATTTGTCTTATAAAAAACTATCTGAAAATGGCGACTAATAAAAACTAAGGTGTCGGGGCAATAAAAATCAGGCACTAAAGCGATTTCCTTTTTATCTTGTATGCCATAATAATCAATCAAAAAAGACAATGAATCTCCAAAGCTTAAGAAAAAATCATCTCTTTTAAATAAAGGATTCTTATTTTTCCGGCAAAGCGGCTGAAAAAAAAATGGTTTGCTAAAAGCGATTATTTTAGCCATTATAATTTTAATGGGCCGCCCAAAGATAAGCTGCCCTTATTAAAAATTATTCCGCCTTTAACTGGATCGTCATAAAAATCTATCGGGCCGCTATCCAGATCTATAAAATCAACGGGTAAGCCCAGAGCCAATTGTCCCGCCGGTGCCAGCGAAGCTAATGATTCATACATGCAACCGATAATTATTGTTTTGTTTAAAGCTTTGGCTAAATGATAAATTTTTAAAAAATTAATCGGACCGCCGCATTTCATCAACTTCACATTAATTCCTGCGACATAATTGCCTAAAAGAAATTTTTGACAATCCGCTAGCGTTACTGCCGCTTCATCGGCGATGACAGGAACGCTGGATAAGGAATTCAACCTTTTTAAACTCGCCCAATCCTTAGATTTTACCGGCTGCTCAATAAATTCGAGCCGAAATCCTTTGACTTTTTTTATAAATTCTTTTGCTTCTGAAAAAGTATAACCCTGATTAGCATCAAATAACAACTTGACTGATTTTGGTAACATTTGGCTAATTGCTTTTATTTTTACCAAATCTTCTTTCAAACTCAAGCCGCCTTTTAATTTTATTATTTGATAACCCTCTTTTATTCTTTTTTTAGCGTCGGCAATAGTCAAATTTACCTCTTTAATGCCCAAGCTTATTGCCAAAGGACATTCTTTTCTAAAACCCCCGAAATACTCCCAAAGTGATAAATTATTTTGTTTAGCCCATAAATTAAGTAGTGCTATTTCCACGCCGGCTTGCGCCATAGGCCAATCTTTAAATACTTTTTGTATTTCCCGGTGATATAAATATAATTGCCCCAATGGCCACTTAAAAAAAGAAGGTACTAATTTCTTTTTTAAAAAGGCGAGTAACTCATCTGCCGTCTGGCGGTTTACTGAACTGTCACAAGAAGCGCTGGCAAAGCCGATTTGGCCGGTTCTAGACACTAATTTTATAAAAACAATATCATCGTAAGATACTTCTTCATAGGCGATTTTAAAAGTCTCGTGAAAATGCAATCTTCTTTTTTCTAAAATAATTTTCTTTATCATATTATGATAAATCTTTTAGCTCCTGACGGTAAATTTTAAATATTTTATTTCTAATTTCAGCCGGCATGGTAGCTGCACCATGGACGCCAAAATATTTTTTTCTGAAAATTTTTTCCTGCCGCAACGCGATATTTAAAAATCTCTTTTTAAACAAAGTTATTAAAGGCCCTCGCCAGCCTTGGCGGTAAGCCATCAAAAAAGCTAAAAGTTGGCTTTCCTTGACTTCTTTTGGTCTTCCATAAGCTTGACTTATTCTTTTGGCAAAAATCGAATAAAGTTCTTTTGCCTTCTGTGAGAATAAATTTTTGTTAAGCCCAATTTTTTGGGGGTCGCCTCCTACTGCCGCCACATATAAAAATATTTCCGAACAGGTGGCACATTCGCAACACCATTTGCCTTTATTATTTTCCGGTGCGCAAGACATCCAGTATTTTAGTAATTCAGGATAACGGTAAAATAAAATTTTTATTTCAGCGATGTCATAAATCGGTTCTACTAGACTGATAATTTTTATCTTTCTATCAGCCGCTTTAGCTAAATAATTATTTATTTGCTTAGTATAACCTGAATATTGGTCGTAAGACGGAAAAGTAATTTGGCCTTCATTGTTAATAAAACTGTCATCCATACTTTTTTCATTGCCAAAAATAATGTAGGCGGAGTTATAATAATTAGCGAAAAACAGTAATTCCAAGGCGTAAGAAAACATAGAGTTGGTATTATGCAAATCTTCAATCCGTTTATCAAGCTTACTACTATAAAAAATGTCATCAACATTATCGCTAAAAATATCAACTGTGACTTTTTCTTTTTGGCTAAAATATTTGACTATCTTTTTCTTGAATTTCCACTCAAAAAAATTACCTTTTTCCATTATATTCGCCGTCACTGGATAAATCTTTAAGCCTATTTCATTGGCCAAACCATAAGAGAGTGAACTATCTTTGCCAAAAGATAAAGCTAAAATAGCTTTGCTAGTGGCCAATCTTTTTGATTGGAAAATTTTATTTATTTCTTTGCCACCTTTAAAGAAAATATTTTTCTGCGTACGAAGTAATTCGTTGGTAATTTTTTTTACGCCCCCCGGCAAATTTTCCCCTATTCTTCTCAATTCAAATTTTATCCCCTGCTCTATAAAATTATTAAAATAAGGTCTTGAGCTTTGATAAAATAAAGGCCTGCCTGTCACCAATGACAGAATCCTTGTTCTGGCGTAAAGATAATTGTCTATCACGAATTTTTTTAAGTTTAAATCGGCCCGTGAAAAAATTCTTTCTGGCAAAACAACTTCATATCTTTTATTGTCAACTGCCTTTATTTTGTATCCATACGGCTTTAATTTATAGGAAATTTCCAGCGGTTTACTTGCTAAGCTATTATTATTTTCCATATTGTGAAATTAATTTCTTAAAATTTTTCATTTCATCCTGAAAAATTTCTATCATTTTCATATTATATTTTTCCGGTAAATTTATTGTCGGCTTTATGGTAGTATAATTTTTAAAATGCCAACTCCAATTTTTTAAACGAGGCAGTTTATCTTTTCTAAATTTCTTTACGCAGACGGATTTATCACCTTTTAAATATAATAGATAAAAAGCAAAATCCAGCTCGGAAACAGGCCCGGTTTTTATTTCTTTCCCAAAATAATGATTCCACCATCTCAAATCTGCCAATAAATCTTTCTTAAAGCCCAAATCAGCCACACTAAAACCTAAAGCTTTGGCGAACAAATACATTCTGGCACATTTATAACAGTCGTGGCACCATTGCCTCCCGCCTTTTAACGGTTTTTCTGCCGAGCAGGAAAATTGATAGCGGCCTAATTCGGGATAGCGGTGATGCAACAGGTAAAATATATTAAATTCTTCTAAGGGGTCCAAACTACTTTTAACTTCGCATTGCCCGCTAGTCAATAACCTGATTAAGCTACTCTGTTGAGGAACGATATTGCCAGTCTGATCTATGGAAGAAAAAATTTTCCAGCCATTTTTTTTAGTCATTTCGTTATTGGAATATTCATTGCCGAATAAAATATATCTGGCCTTATGATAATAAACAAAAGGCAATGATAAAATAGCTAATAAAGTTATTTGTGTTCCCCAGCCGATGTCTGTCTCTTTTTCTAAATTAAAAGCCTTGCCGTAGCGAAAAAGTCCGGGGTCATGCCTAATAAAATATGTTTTTATTTTATATTTTTTTTCTATCCTTTTTAATTCATGAAGTTTATATCTTTCTTCGTACGGATGAGCTGGCTCCTGGCAATAGACTAAGATCGATTTAATGCCCAATTCCAAACATAATGCTAGAGTAGCTAAGCTTTCTTTACCAAAAGTAAAAGGAATAACGGCAGTATTGGAATTTTCATAAGTTAAAGACAGGTTAGGTAAAGTAGCCTCCTCTCTACTAAAAATAAATTCCAGATTATAAAATTTTTTTAAATAACTAAGCTGACTGACCTTATCAACCGTTTCACAATAAAGTAAATCATATAATTGATTTTTAAAAAGAAACGGCTCAAGTAAAGGCACGGGAGTATTATAAAAAACTTTTTCTTTACTCAATAGCAAGGGCAGCCAATGAGTTTCGGCAAAAGTTAAATTTTCCAATAAAATTTTCTTTAATTGGTCTGGCGTTTGCTGCCAAATAATTGCAGGATATTTAATCTGATAATTTTTTCTTTTTACAGTAATTAATATGCCTTCATTTATTAATTTACCAGAAATATCTAAAATTCTATTATTTTTTTCAAAATTAGGCATATTATTTTATAATTATGTTTTACTCTCTAGCTGTTGTCTTATGGTGACAACTATAGGATAAACAACCCCATCGCTTTCTTTCTCTTGTAAAGTCAAATGCTCCATAAAAAAGGGATATAATGGATCATCTTGTTTGATATATTTATCAACCTCTTCTTTACTTAATTTTGACATGGCACATTCAGGTTCCCATTTCATAAAACCTTCTGGCAATTCTCCTTCCATGAGTACCTCGTCTTTGTCAAATGTTTTTTTAAATTTATCATATATCTCTTTCAGTCTTGCCTGATTTTTTTCATCACCTTTTTTCTCGAGTATTCCTTCTTCATTACCACCAATATAACTGATTAATCCCATTTCTTTACTTACTTTTAATCGGCTCTTTATGGCTGGCGCAATAAAAGATAACTCGACAAAAGCATCAACGTCTTTTTGGGCAACAGCCAAACAATAAAATGCTTCGCTATATTTTTGGCCTTGATACTCTTGACCTATCGTCATAAGATCTAGGGAAACTATTTTTGCCTTTTCCTTGCTTTCATCCAGATCGCTCTGGGCTAAAAAGCCGATTATCTTATCGCCCCTCGGCGATAACAAAAATTTTATCCCCGCAAACATTAAAATCAACCAATTCCTTGGCTTCTGCAACCATGTCTTTATCGCTTGCGTCAAAACTTCTTCCGCTGTCCCTATTTTCAAAACCATCGAAAGTGATTCCGTTGAAAATTGAATAAATTTTTTCACGTTCTTCCTTGCTTTCCCAAAGTTTCTGATCTTTTACATTTATGGCAAAAACATCTAAATTCGGCAATTCATCAACCTTTATATCCTCAATTTCCACACTCCTTAAATTTTTTAGTTGCTCTTTAATTCCTAATTTAGGCATTTCGTTAAATCTTTCGCCCATAAAATTTTAATTATTAATATTATCTTTTTTTTTCTGGTAGCGCTTAATGGCCATACTGATTATTTCTTCCAGTAAATCGCCGTATTCCAGATGGGTTAGCTTGGCCACCTCGGGCAAATAATCTTCCGGATCAATTGAAGAATTGGGATTAAGTTCTAAAATATAAGGGTTATCATACTTGTCTACTCTTATCTCAATGCTGCCATAGTCTTGGCAGTCTAATATATTGTAGGCGTCAAGAGCAATTTCGGTAATTAACGTTTCTAGTTTCTTATTAATATTTTTTGCTGGACGCTGGACAACTATGCCTTGCTTAGCCAGGGCATCGCTGGAACAGTCCATATTATGGGTATAAATATGCTGCTCGCCGGCTGCCATATCCTTAAAAATTGAACGGGATAAGGGCAAGACACGCAAATCATTTTCGTCCTCACTGCCGAGAATTGACACATCATATTCGTCGCCGTCAATATATTCCTCTATTAAAGCCGGGCTGTTTAAATCTACGATCACTTTTTTTAATTGCTTTTCCAGCTCTTCTTGGTTATTAACGATGGATTCATTATTAATGCCGAATGAATCATCTGCATTGGCGGGCTTAACAATCAAAGGGAATCCCAAATCCTTGCTTATTTCGTCGTCAACACTATAAGCATAATCCCACTTGGGCGTGGGAATATTATGAAAAGCTAAAAGTTTCTTAACTCTTATTTTATCAACGCATAGACCTAAAGTTAGAGAGCTAGAACCCGTATAAGATATTTGTAAAGCTTCGAGCAGGGCTGCGGCGTAGGACTTGGACAAGCTGGAATTATTAAAGCGCTCGCAGATATTAAAAACTAAATCAACATCGCTTGATTTCAGCTCATCAAAAACTTTTTCAATGTCATTAAAATTAAAAAGAGTTGTATGGTAGCCTCTCTCGTTTAAAGTTTTTTCAATATTTTTACTTAACTGCGTCAAATGTTTTTCAATGGGATTATCCTCGTCTTCGTAAATATTCCCCGCAATGCCGATATGCAAACTGCGCTGGTCTTCTCTTTTTATCTTTTTAATCTTTTCTATTTTAGCTGCCCTAACTATGGTGCTAGTGTTAAGCGAAGCATAAGAAAAACTATTCTTTCTCAAAGTCTTACCGATAAATGATTCTTTGGTAAACTTGGCAACTTCATATTTAACATACTTTAGCGCTTCTTTTAATTTGTCCTGGGCGTCAGGCAGGCTAAAACCTGACACGGTAATCCAGCCCAAGAATTCATAACCTTCCGGCGGAACTAAAATGGGATCGCCAATTTTTTTAAAAAAATGCAATTCCTCTAAATAATCTTTCTTGCGTATTTCTTCATTAATATCCAGTTGCGACAACACGCCAGAATATTCAGCCAAGAAATAAACGCCGGTGATATATTTACGCGGCATCTCCTGCCTAATAATTTTAGGGATATAAATGCCTAAAGCAATTTTAGCGGCGCATTCTATTAAATCCACATTCCAAGCGCCTTTAACAAAAGAATGGACTTCATCTCCGCCCATTCTTAAATTAATTTCTATCGGCACAGGACCATCTTTGGTTGACTTAGCTTCAAAGTGTATTATGCCGTGCTGTACGCCCAGCTTCTCTAAATTTTCCTCGGCCATGGCAATTAATTCCAGCTTATTCCTATCGGATAAACTGGAAGGTATTGATTGGCCGGTCTCGACAAAAAACGGCTCTCTGGTTTGGTAATTATCAGAAATTGAATAAAATTTTATTTTGCCGTTTTGCAAAACAATATCAATATCCACTTCATCGCCCACAATATATTCTTCAACAAAAATATCTAAACCCTCCCCTAAAGCGCTTTCAACATTAGTTGAAATATTTTTTTTGATATATTTATAAGTTTCAACGAGTTGCTCTTTATCTTCAATCTTAATAACATAGGCGCTTGAAGAGCCGAAAGTTGGTTTAATCACCAAGGGGTAGCTTAATGTTTCGGGTAAGTTATTAATATCATCAATTGATTTTAGCAAAGCGTGCTGCGGTGCAGGCAAACCATTGGCGCGACAAAATTCCCGATAAAGAAATTTATTTCTGATTTTTTTGGCAATATTAAGCGGCGTACCAATGAAATTAAATTTATCAATAATCTTGGAAGTTAGTAGCACATCGTCCTCCCAAAAAGTTACGGCTCCATTAATTTTTACTTGCGGAGTATTGGCAATAAATTCTTTGACTGCTTGAATGGCTTCACTGGCATTAGTATTGTCTGCCAAAATCCAATGATCAACATAGGGCTGTGCCCAATTTTTTTCCTTATTTAAGCAGACTATCACTAAACCTAGCTTTTTTAATCTTTGCAAAATAAACTTTTTTTTCAGCGATCCGACATTAACTACTAAAATAGTTTTTCCCACCAAATGATTGTTAGCCATGCTAATAAAATTTGAAAAAATAAGTATGATGAAAATATTTTATTAAAAAATACTTCCCTACTTTAAGTATATGACATTAAAAAATATTGTCAATAAAAAAAGAGGCCAAATTTTATTTTTTGTCCTCCTTATTCTTAATTCTTAATTCTTAATTCTTAATTATCTAGATGCCGCGCGCTTCACCTTGATCTTGAGTTTCCACTTTAATCCAAGGCAATCGCCGTTTGATGGCTGCCCAAAAATTACCAAGCTCTTCGCTTTTTAAAAGGTAGCAAACCA
>Ga0210023_1001391_pt1 | contig 17059 bp, 16 predicted proteins | sample CryGeymeta201524_FD_183987 | JGI IMG/M metagenome (GOLD analysis project Ga0210023, IMG submission 183987) | Groundwater microbial communities from Crystal Geyser aquifers in Utah, USA - Crystal Geyser metaG 2015-24 (SPAdes) (version 2) | ecosystem: Environmental > Aquatic > Deep subsurface >... | reverse complement strand
TTGACCGGGTACTGGCCAGCTCTGGGACCGGTCTCAACATAGCTGCGAATAGCTTGGCGAAACTGATGGCCAATAAACAGCAGTTCGGCCTCGCGTTCGGCACGCTCGGTCGACGCCAGCAGGCGTGCCGCACCAACTGAGCCTAGGCCAAAAAACACTAGTGCAATCAGCAGGCCAATATAGGTGAAACCTGCCTGCCTTTGGCTACCAGTTGGCATAGGCCTCGCCCTGCCGCGATTCACCTGGTGCACCGCTGCGCACATCGTAAATAGCGCCCGCCTCTTCTGCGCCGGGTAGAGGCACTAATTGCCATGTCTGTGTACTCTCAGTGATCGGGTCAGTCGGAATGGCCCGCAGGTAACGGTTTTCGACAAGATCACTTAACGCCTGCGGGTAGCTGCCCCGGTCGGCATGAAATTGGTCAATGGCTTCGCGCATTTGTGTCAGACTCGACTTGAGCGCTGCCTCGCGAGCGTCGTCCACGCTGCGCAAATAGCGCGGGGCGGCAATCGACAGCAGCGTGGCAATGATCGCCATCACTACCAGTAGTTCAATCAGGGTAAAACCCCGTTTTAACCCTTTACCAATCACGGTAGGGTGCGCCATTGCTGCCTGTGCCTGGGTTAAGAGAGTACACGTCAAAAACATCGTCGCCAGCCTTGGGCTCGCTCGGAGGTGATGCATAACTACGCAGCCCCCACATATCCCCATCGGATGTCTCAGGTGGCGCAAACGGATCGCGTGGAATGCGGCGCAAAAAGTAAATCTTGCGGGCATCGGGCGTTTTGGCATCGGGCACGCCATCAGTCAATGTGGCCAAATCGGGCGGATACCCACTGCTATCGACTTTGCTGGGAATGCGCCCATCAAGCGCGGCCTGGTAGTAGGCATCGATCGCGGTGCGAATCTCGCGCAGAGCATGGCGCAACTCACGCTCTTTCAAGCGATGCTCACCATACTGCACAAAGGGAATAGCCGCGCTGGCCAAGATGCCGACAATGGCAACTACCACGACCATTTCCACCAAGGTAAAACCGGTTGATTTGCGTTGTCGATTAGAAATTTGGTGAGTCACAGCTTGCATCACTTAAACCACAGGGGGCAGACTTCGTATGATAGTAGGCTCTACTTCTGTTCTGAATGAAAGCCATCTGGATATGAAAAACACAATTCTCTTGATGTGGTGTGTGGCAGGTGTTCTCACTGTCAATGACCCGGCATCAGCCGAAACTACCGCTGCTGCGGCCCCTGCCAGCGCAGCATCTTCCGCCAAAGTGGTGTTGCCGCCCGGCATCACCGAAGAAATGCTGGCTCCGCCGCCAGTGCCCAGTTTTATGCTCAAACCCCCGGCCACACCCTTGACGGTGGAAGAAATGATGCAACAGGCAAGAGAGGCTGAACGCAAGGCTGGCATCAAACCAGCAGCCAAATCTGCATCCCAACCAGCCAATTGAGGTGTCATCAATTTAGCCCACGCTGTCGGCCAGCTCAAAAATTGGCAAGTACATCAGCATCACAATGCCGCCAATGAGCACGCCAATCACAATCATCATCAGTGGCTCCATGAGTCGGGTGGCACGGTCAACCGAGCGCTCCAGCTCGGCATCCATGAAATCGGCCGCACGCTCCAGCATGTCGCCCATTTGACCTGAGCGCTCTCCAACGGCCAATAGGCGCTCACTCACCACCGTGGAAAAACCTTCGCGCTGCAAAGCGCCTGAAATTGGCTGGCCCTCACGAACCAACGCAATGACCCTTTCGATCGCCGCTTGAGACCGAAGCGGGGCCATGGCCGCAATCATTTCCAAAGAACGCACAGCAGGAATGCCGCCGCGCAGCAACATACCCAATGAGCGGTACAGGCGCACCAATTCAAACTGGTGAATTCGCACTCCCAACCAGGGCAACTGCCAGGCGATGCTGGCCACCCAGGCCCGCGTTGCCGGTTGCACCAACAATCCACCCAAAAAGGCCAATGTGCCACCGACAAGGGCCAAAGCCATCATCGGGTTGTCGGCAATGCTTAGCCCCAAGCGAATCACCAAGCCAGACAAATATGGCATGGTTTCCAATCGGTCGACAAACACCACACTGAAACGCGGCACCACATAACCCAGCAGAAAAGCAATGACCAATCCACCTAGCGACAGTAGCAAGGCCGGGTAGATCAGCGCGCCAATGAGGCGGCTGCGCAGGGTTTGAAACTGGGTCTCATAAGCCACAAAACGCTTGAGTGCCTGGGCCACACCACCAGTTTGCTCACTGGCCTCAATGGCCGCCTGGAACAGCGGCGGAAAAATATCCGGCCTTTGCGCCAGCGCTTGCGAGAAAGACAGCCCCGCCTGCAGACTGGCTTGCAATTGAGCCAGGATGTCATGCTGACGGTTGTCCTGCTCGTTTTCTGTCAGGGTGTCAACCGCCTCGACCAGTTGCAACCCGGCCTCCAGCAAAGACAGGAGTTGTTGGCAAAAAATCAGCAGCGGAAACCGTGCAACACCAGTTTGGGTCATTTGCTGATGTCAGCGGCTTCACCCTCACCACCCGGCGCACCATCTTTACCCAAAGAGATGATTTCAAAGTCGCCATTGGCACCAGGCGTGCGGTAGACATAAGGGTTACCCCAGGGATCAGGCGGTGGCATTTTTTTCAGATATGGACCTTGCCAACGTGGCTCGGCAGCCGGGCGCAAAAACAGGGCGTTCAGGCCCTGCTCGTTGCTGGGAAACTTGCCCACGTCCAGCCGATACTGCTCCACCGCCTTCTCGAACCCATCGATTTGCGCCAACGCAGCTTTGACTTCAGACTTGCCAATCTGAGCAAAATAACGCGGCCCGACATAGCCCACCAGCAGGCCGATGATGACCATCACCACCAGCAACTCAATCAGGGTAAAGCCGCGTTGCAGCCGCCGTTTTAAAGTCATGGCATATTGACCCAGAAACCAACACCGGGTGCCAGCGTGCCTGTCGAGCCAAAGTCAACGTACTGCTTGGAAGCAATGTAGGTCCCAAGCGTGTTGTTATTGACCAAAGCGGGTGCCCAGAAATACCAGCCACCACTGCCGGCGGTACTCCAGGCCCACAAAGTCGTCAGGTTGGTATAAACATCGCTAGACCCAGCCGCTGGTGGTGTGGAAACAACCGTACTCAGTGCGGCATCAAACGCAGCGGGTGTTGGGTTGTCACCCGTGGCTACCAGGCTCCAGCCACTAACCAGCGCATGTGTGCCACCAGCGGCCACCGGGTTGGTCAAAGCGGGCTTGAAGCTTGATGATGCCACGGACGCTCCCGCTGGCACCGTTAGCGAAAATGGATTCAAAGCATTGACCCAGAACCCCTCACCCGCATTGATCGTCGTCAGCGGCGAGTAGCCTTTGCTGGCCGCATACGCCACACCGCCGTCTGGCAGACCCGGACTATAGAAGGCCCACCCCGAGGGGATCGCTGCTGAAGTTGCGGTCGCTGGCGCACCGGGCAACCACTTCCACACCGTCGTAACTTTGTTTGGGTCACTTAGAGATGTCGCCACAGCAATGGGGGCTTCAACACTGTTACCCAGCAAATTCCAGCCCGACACCACGTTTACCGTGCCAACGGAGCCAAAACCACCGCCGGTGCCGGCATTGTCAAACTTGAACAAGCCTTCGCCGCGCGTTGCTACATAACCACCCGTGCTCTTCGCTATGGCTGAATTGATCAAATTGGTGGTCAAGCCGGTGCTTTCTCGAGTCCAGGTTGCACCACCATCATTACTGGAGAAAAGACCACCGGCAGCGCCCTCATCCCAAGCTGAGGCAATCAACGTCAAGTCAGCGTTTGAAGTTCCAACGAAGCGCACATCAGCAACTTTTTTACCGGCCATGCCGACCAACTGCGTCCAACTGGCACCTGCATCAGTGGACTTGTAAACGCCATTGGACGGCAACGAATTGCCCAGCGCATCGGTATTGAAAACCCCGATATAAACCGTGCTGTTGGTCACTGGGTCTGCAGCAATATGGCCGCTTGGCACCGTCTGGTTTGCTGCATTTTTGGGTGCAAAAACAAGGCTCCAGTTGGCTCCGCCGTCTGTACTTTTGAACACCCCGGCATCGGTCGAAATATAAACCAGCGCTCCATACGCATCCAGGCTGTTGACGAACAGCGCGTTGCCAGTCAGCCCGTTGTTGCGCGCTGTCCAGGTTGCGCCTGCGTTGCTGGTGTAATAAACGCCATCACCATTCAGTCCCAGATAGGTATTGTTGGCATTGACACTGTCCCCCACAAATTTGGGATTGCGGCCGACCAAATTAGTCGGCAGACCGGCGTTGATGGCCTGCCAAGTGTTGTTGGTGGCATCAAACTTGAAAACACCTTTGTTGCTGGTAGTGGCATAAACGGTTGACCCGCGTACCTTGACTTGTCCATGGGACATATTGGGCAAAGGCGGCATCTTGAACCACTGCGTACCGTTGAGCTTGTAGACACCATCTGCCGCTGAGACATAAATGCTGCCAGCGTTGTCCATCTTCAGGTTATTGGTCCAGCCGCCGGGCAAACCGGTACTGCCAGCACCCAACCAGGTAACGCCACCGTCCAAGCTCTTGCGAAGACCAGCCAGCGTTTCGGCTACCAAGGCACCGGCGGTAAGCGCACTCGGCGACACCCCCCTGACCCCGGGCAACAGACTATCCGAAAAGGCCAAGGTCCAGGAAGCACCACGATTATTTGATTTGTAAGTGCCGTCGCCGTCCAATGACAAATACAAAGTGCTGGTGTTGCTATCCCAACGCATGCCTGCTGCCGGAACTGGGTTGGCAGGCAAACCAGTATTGCTGGCTGCCCAAGTCGTGCCACCGTCTTCAGACACAAAAACGCCCGCGCCTTCTACCGTTGCTAGCAAACGAGTCACTTTGTTGGTGGTACCGGTGGGTGTGTAAAACAGAGCGCGTACGTTGTAAACCACCGCGCCATTGGGTCCACTGGGACTGGTGGGCAACTCCGACCACGAAGAGCCCGAGTTCAATGACTTGTAAATGCCGCTGTCGGTATTGGCCAGCAAGAAATCCACGCCAAAACTGGTTGAATTAATTCTATTGATCGAATTCACGCGAATGTTGCCTGGCAAACCGGTGGCCAGTGACCAGGCTTGACCGGTATCTGCAAAGTACACGCCGCTGGCGCTTTGGCAATCGGTACCGGCCAGCAGGCGCGATGTCAGCCCAGTCAAAGCGGTGACGTAGGAGCAACCCAGCCCGGTATTGATTGGTCTCCAATTGGCACCTGCATCAACCGATTTGAAAACACCACCACCATAAGTGCCAGCGTAAACAGAATAGGGGGTCACGCTGGTATTGATTACGCCGGATTTAATGCGCAAATTGGTCAACCCGTTGTTAGATGCCGTCCAACTGACACCAACGTCTGTCGACTTGTGAACACCCCCGCCCTCCGTCATGATCCAGGCCACCCCATCTGGTGTACCTTGACTCAACCGGATCAGCCCCCCATAGCCGGGTGTACTTGGCCCAGTTACCGGAGCCCAGTTAGGTGACTGCGCCAAGCTGGCTTGAGTCAAACCGAGCATAACCCCAGCAGCAACCAGCAAGCCTGTCTTGATTGACCCAAAGATTGGTTTCATTCGTTTTTCCTTGAACGTCGAAGTCTGGCGAATGATACTCAAGAATCACACCGCTGGTGCGACCCCATAGAAGCCATGACGTCTGCGTTCTATCTGAAGCAACTGCCTTTGTTAGACTTGCAGGAGCGTTATCAGCACTTGGGAGGCTTGCGCCAAGCGGTCTCATTTCACTTTCAAGGGGAAATTTCATGCAATTCAAAAAATCCGTGGCTTGATCTTGTCAGGCCTGTTTCTGCCCGCCTTGTCGGGCGCAGGCACATTCAATCTGTCAGCCAACTGGAATCTGGTGGGTAACAGTGACACCACCGCCATTGATGTCGCGAGCCGTTTTGGCGACCCAGCCAAAATTGTCACTGTATGGAAATGGAACAAGGCCAGCGGCTCGGGCAAGTGGGCGTTTTATACGCCGTCAATGACACCCACTGAATTGGCGGCTTACGCCACAGCCAAAGGCTATGACGTGTTAACCAGCGTTGCGCCCAAAGAGGGCTTCTGGGTCAACGCTGTCGCAAGCACGGTGTTGACTGACCTGCAAGCCACCCCACCAACACCAGGCTCGACGGCTGCCACCTTGCTAGAGACAGACCTGGCCCAGGGCTGGAACCTGGTTGCCAGCGCTGACAATAAAAACCCGTCGCAACTCAACACCGGCTTGGCGCCCAGTCTCAAGACAGCGGGAAAGTCCATCAGCACCGTGTGGGCCTGGGACACTGGCACATCCCGCTGGAAGTTTTATGCACCCACCCTGGAAAGCAGCGGCGGGTTAGCTACCTACATCACCAGCAAAAACTACCTGGCGTTTGCCACCGCTCCCACAACCACCGAGGGTTATTGGGTCAACATTGGCCCTTACACGCCTGGCACTGTCAACCCCGCCACGCCCTTGGAGCTAACCAAATCATTTGTCACAGCGCTCAACAGCAATGCCATGGCCTTAAATGCCACAGACCTCTCGCTGCAGACCGAGATGCAAGCCGTGGCCAACGACCTGCAATTTCGTACCGCTCCGATTGCGGGCAGCAGCGTCAATGCTCTTGACATGGCGATGAAAGCAGCTCAGTTTTACATCGATGTAGTTAAAACGCCGAGTGCACCTTTTGTTCAGAGCAAAACGTTTTATGAACAAACCAACTACGGCATTGCTGTGCCCGTTGGAACCACTTACACGCCGCCATTTGCGCCGTCTTTAGGTGGCTGTGGTTTTTACAGTGATGCCAACTACAACGTTCCCGCTACCAGTAAAGTCGATGCGCTGTATGTAGCCTGTGGTTCATCCGCACAGTTTAATGACTTGATCCAGGCCACTGACACTAACGGCGCATCCAAACAATGCACAACCATCGGTGAGTCATGCGGCGCGCGCTGGTCATACCGGGTCCGTTTGCACCCCGACTCGTTAGATGCCAACAAGTTCACTGTTTACACCATGACGCGAGAAGCCAAGTTGACCGTCAAAACCTTGAGCTACTCGTATTCTGACCCCAGCTCGGGCCAGTACATCAACGGTGCAGCTACCTGCCCTGCTGGTTTGAGTTGCCAAGCCACCCCCACCTCTTATAACGAGGCGCGAACCCACCACGGCGCTGCTTTCCCCGGCAATTCCTCCACACTCACCGCGCAGCGTGATGCCAACGGGCAGATTACTGCAGTCAGCCTGAGCGGCGAACTATCACCCGCTTTCACTATTGAATACAACGGGTACTCCTACTTTGATGCATCGTTGCAAAACTGGTTCTACAGGCCAAACCAGGTCGCAACCGTGCTGGGTGACAAGCACAACGTGGCGCTGTCTGCTGCACTGACGCAAACCGCGGGCATTTACAAAATGGCGCTGTCGGGTTCGGTGGAGTTGATCAAAGCTGGTGCCTTAGAAACCAGACTGGCTCTCAACGAGGGGTCTTACGTGCTAACCAGCCCACCCAGCCTGGGCGGCGGTACACCGCACGATGGCAGCCAGGAAGTATTGCTCAAGCTCAGCGGCGGCACAGCGGCCAGCACCATCAATGGTGAACTCAAAGGCGGGGCTTTCAAGCTGGATGCCTCGGGCTTTGACTACAGCCCGACGTTCATGTCATTTACTGGCAGTGTGCAGCGCAACGGAGTCAGCTTTTTTGACGGCAGCATCACAGCCCAAGAGATCAATCGTGCCAGCTTCAACACCTTGATCCCGGCAAGCGAAAGCAACGTGCGACAAAGCCGCTTGGACATTGTTGGTAATGTCACCATCACCAATCGGCCAACGCTGGCGTTAACGTTGACCGGCAACGTCAGTGACTACGGTTTTTATTCGGTGGCATCGTTAAGTGGTCAATACGCCCAAGGCAATTTGACGATCAACATCAGTGGCGACTATTCAATGGCGTCCGGCGTGCTCACACTGGAAAGCACCGATGGCATCAAGCTGGTGATGGACGACGCGCAGACGGTGTTTCCGCTGACCCAAGGCGGCGTGTTGGTAGGCGAATATTCAACCCTGACCAACCTGCTGACCTACACCGACGGCAGCTATGAGCAGTTCTGATTGACACTAAACTCCTGCTTGCCACCCATGACGCCCGCGCTTTGCGGGCGTTTTCATTCATGCCCCGCAAATCCAACCGACAACAAACAGCAGTTGCCTTGGCCCTGCGCTGCCTACTGTGCATTGCCGTATGGCAAAACTCGGTTAGCCACGCACAAGGTGCTTCAGGCTGGGTTCTGGGCGCTTCAGCATCGCAAGAGTCCGTCGGCTTGAACTTGCCAGTGCTGGCGCTGGAACAACCTGATTGGCCCTTGTATCTAGCCAGCCCCAACGCGCCAGGCCGCGCTTTTCAGGAGATCAAGGCTGAGGTGAATGCCCGCCACCCTAGTGGTTGGCGCGTGGCCGCGTTTGCGCGGGCGCAAGCCTGGCTTGAAGCCAGCGCCGACGCAGTAACCATTGGCGCAGCGCAAACATTGGGCGGCAACCCGAAAGACCAACGCGGCTACCTGCTGTCCGCCAACAGCCAGAGCTGGTCGGGCAACGGCATCACGCTCAGTACCCCTTGGTGGCCAGTGGGAACAAGTCAACACTGGCAATGGCAGGCTGATGTCTCGCTGTTGCAGCTCCAGCGTCTGCGCTTGGCTGAGCTGGGCGGCAGCCTGACTTACAAGGGCAACAACGCCTACGACTTTGACCTCTGGAGCCAGCGCTCCAACACCGACATCACCGGCAGGTTCCTCCCGCCATCGGGTGCAAGCGGCAGCGGTGCATCTGTGTCAGTGGCGGTGCAAGGCCAGCCTATGTCGGGTTGGCATGTAGCCTTGCGCGCTGACGACCTGGCTTCCACCCTGCAGTGGAATGACCTGGCCACCGATGCCAACACGCTGCAATCTGCCAACACCACCCGTAGACCCGATGGCTACCTGGACTATGCGGCTTTTCTCAAAGGCAAAAAATCCCTGATGCCCATCACCAGCCAAATTGCAACCCGCTGGCAGCTGGCAGTGGCGTATTCATTGAACCCTGCGGCGGTGGCTGGCCCAGAACTCACCTGGCAAACGTCGCGGCAAGCGAGCATCAACCAAAACTGGATTGGCTGGGGCAGCGCCCCATTGCAGAGCGCACAAGCGCATTGGAGTCTGGCACTGGAGCCACATTGGCCAGCACTGAAACTTGAAGCCGTCTGGCACGGCTGGCAGCTTGTGCTGGCAACCGACGGCAAGGGCACTGACACACAGTACCGCCGACTTGAATTGCGCTGGGAAACCACCTATTAAGCGCCATGAGGCACTGAAGCGACCAACACCGACGTGACCAATTGGACCCGCTTGAGGGCATTCACCAGGGCGGTGACCTCATAGCGCATAGGCTCCCGGCGAATGACGGTGAGAAAAGCCGAAGTGTCAAAGAAAAACCTACCTTGCACTTTCCAAGGCCTCGAAATTCCAACGGTATTTGCTCAGGTTGTTCAGCAATTCTCCTGTGGTTGGACGTTTCTTTTTGACCGGTGCAAGCTTGGTAGCCGCTGTAGCTTGTTTGGCCTTGCTGGCCTTGTCGGTGGTGTTGGTTTTCATGGGATGGCGCTCCATGGTTCATTTATAGGCAGCAGCCCCAGGCTGGTAAACAGGCCCATTAATTTCAACACATAGCTCGGGCTTCGGCAGCTAAACTGCCACGGATTCAAGCCGCCAGCTTGGCCCAAATTGAAGCCTGGTTTGACAGCGCCATCACCGCCCCCAGTCTGGATGCTGTGTTTGTCACCCCTGACACGACCCGGCACTGAACACGCGTATGACACCTTGCATCCAAGCGAACCTGGTCACTGCGCCGGGTTTTTTTTATTGCAAAAAGGCTAGCTTCTGACGCTTGCTGCATAAGCGCTAGCGGCATATTTCAGATAATTCGAGGCTGCCATGCACTAATGAGAATGCACGTCTGGGGCAATCTGGCCTCTGCGTGCTCAATGGCCTCCAGCAAGCCACGTTTGATGTTGAAAAATAAATTGAGAGTCGAGATTTTTGGTGAGTAAAATCAGAGTCGGCTTGTGTTCAGGCAGTGCACCTTGTCTTTACGCTACCAACCTTTCGCACTAACACACTAGGGGAATATTTTGAAGACACTGTCCAATTTCTGTTCGCAGCAGATTAAGTTATCAGCCATTGGCACGGCTGTGGCTCTTGTTACTTTGGGAGTTACGGGTTGTGGCGGCGGCGGTGACTCGGTATCACCTACAACGATCACCATCTCAGGCGCGGGCAATAGCCCATTTGTGAATGTTGAAATGACCGCCACCTGTGCCAACGGCGCGTCAGGCAAAGGTATCATTGGCGCTACCACCCCAGGCGACGGTACGATCACCATCGCGAGCGCTTGCACGCCACCCATCAAGATCAAGGCAACCGGCAAAGGCAAGATGCGCCCAATTGGCGGCCAGGCAGATGGCAGTCAGGATGTGGCATATGACCCTGCCTTGAATCTGCCTATCGGTAACATTTTTGACGCGCCACCCGCGCCAGGAAGCAGTGTGACAGCAAACCCCGTGACTTCACTGATTGAACTTCTGGTGACTGGGCCTGGTGGGTCTACCGTAGCGGCGGCCAAGTCCAAAGTTGAAACTTCCCTGGCCATGCCTGCAGGTGCTACGAACAATGATTACAAGAGCCCGGATATATCCCGCGCATCATCTCAATTGGCCGCAGTTGCGGCTTTGGCAGTACAAAAACTCAAAACGACTACGGCCAGCCAAGAAGTGCTCGCTGCATTGGCCAGCAGCGTTGCTGCTGGCCAATCATTGACCGATGCGCCGAAGATTGCTGATGCGATCAAGACCAAGTCTGATGTCACCGGTAATCCCGCAGTCACTGGCAATGAAATCAACAACGATGCAGCACGCATATACAACATGCTTGTGGCAGTTCAGGGTCTTGGCACAAGCCAGCCCGCGTCCAAACCTACGACATTGGCAGGAGTGAGTGACGCTGTAAGCCAACAACCAGACAGCGCACTGCACCTTACATTGGCGAATAAGTTGACAGCAATTCTCACGTACGTCAAAGAAGTGATTGCTGCGGCAACCTCCGCGACTAAGGAGGCCGACTTGGCAGCTGCTGACGCCAAATTGACAACTGCAGTTACACCATTAGAGAGCACACTCAGCACGGCTAACAGCACTGCTGCAACTACAACAAGCACGACTGTTCCGCCGACAACCACCACTGCAGCAGCTACCACCACAACGGCAGCACCTACAACTACCACTGCAGCAGCCACCACCACAACGGCAGCACCTACAACTACCACTGCAGCAGCCACCACCACAACGGCAGCACCTACAACCACCACTGCAGCAGCCACCACCACAACGGCAGCACCTACAACCACCACTACAGCAACTACCACTACAACGACTATTGTGGTGACATTCTCTGGCATCTGTGAGGTTAAGGTCGGTTCCGCCATTGGCTACATGACCAATGTGCCAAATGCTGGATCTTGCACAAGGTCTGTAATAAATATTGACGGAGGAGGTGCGACAGTGGCAGTGGCTCCGGCAACATTACTCACTGGTAAAACAAGTGTCTCCTTTGCTTCTGCTCTGACTTGTGATCCGTTTGGTGCGCCACCAGCAGCTGGCGCTGTCACCGTGACTGCTTGTAAACAATAAGACCAAAGTCTGGATAGCAAGTTGAATAACAGGCGAGGCTAGTCAATTTGCAATAAAAATGGGGGCCCTTGAGCCCCCATTTTTTCGCCAAAATTCCCAGCGCCAATGTAATCTCTGATGAGTAACTTAATCAAAACTGTGTTATTCGAAATGACGGTACAGCTGAAGCATGCTCTAGTTGAAATTCACTTGAAAAGTGTTCTCTTTTTATTCTGTTGCTTTTTAATCCCGTTTTCCGTCCATGCAGGCTCCATCGGATTTTCCGTTAGCTTCACGAGTGATGCAATATTGATCTCCAATACTGGCTCTGAACCTGCCTATCGGCTTTCAGCATGGACTCTCAATTCAACCTCGAAATGGAGTCCAGTACAGTTTATAGTGGGTAATTCTGCATATCTTCCACCAGGGGGAAAGCTAAGCGGTAAACAACTCGGCCCTTCGGTCACGAACAGACTGGGGCGTGCAGCCCCACTTTTACTGATTCTTCATGATCAAGCGGGCAGCAAGATTGTGCAATTGGCTTGGCGTAGGCCACCAGAAACGCGGCATCAAACCATACCAACACGACGCAACGGTCAGAAACTTGTCATCAAAGCCGACACCGCAATCGAACAAAAAATCGTATCTACATTTGCTTTTGTAGTGCCGTATGACGGTGTCACTCGACTGTCCAATCCCCTGCCCGCTACTGAAGCCACGCCTCCGAGCCCTATTGAGCACACTTGGGCAACTGGCAATTCAATGGTGTTGGACACCGGCGCAGCCCAAGGCGGGGCATGGCTCGTGCATGAAACCGCCGCAGGCTATCTGCATGTGCAAATCGTGCCTGAAGGTGTGGTGCGAGGACAAGAGCAAGTGCCAGCTTGGCTGATTTGGACAAGGCAATATTTGCTGGCGCTGGCAGCCATTTTGGCGGGATTGGGGAGCGCTGTGATGATCATGGGGGTCGCTCACTCAGCACATCGGGGTGGTGCCCTGGTTGCCAAATCCGGTCTGCCATGACACATCACGATTTAGCAATGACAAGCCGAAATCCATCTAAAACAACCATCTGGCTGTTGCTTGACCTGTTAGTCGTTTTAGCTTGCGCTGCATTGATTGCATCTGTGCTTGGTGCCGATTTTCTGTTGTCCAACAACTTACCCACCGGCGGCGACAGTGCCTCGCACCTGCTTTACGTCTGGACTTACGCCCGCGAGTTGCTGCCCACCGGTCACATCACCGCCTGGATGCCCGAAGTGTTTGGCGGCTTTGCTTTTTTATCGTATTACTTTCCGCTGTCTTTCATAAGTATTGCGGCGCTAGCGCAGGTGCTGCCTTTTGCACCTGCTATGAAATTTGGGATGTTCGCAGGGGTCATGCTGCTGCCCGGCGGCATCTGGCTGGGCAGTGTTTACCTGCTGCGTTTGCCGCGCACCGTGGTCATTTGGGGTGTTTTGGTTAGCCTGGCGTTTTTGCTGCACGAGCAAAACTCGATCTGGGGCGGCAATTTGCTCTCCACCTTGGCGGGGGAATTTGCCTACAGCTACGGCATGCTGTTCTCAGTCTTGGCGTTGATGGCCTGGCAACGCAGCATCGCCACCGGCCGCCACTGGTGGCTGGCAGCGTTGCTGGAGGCTGCCACCGGTTTTTCGCACGGCTTTGCCCTGCTGATCACCGGCTTTGCCACGGCCGCGTTTTTGTTTGAGCGCCAACATTTTTGGCGCAACCTGCGGCTGCTGGCGCTGGGCCATGGTCTGGCGTTTTTTTTGCTGGCCGGGTGGCTGTGGCCGATGCTGCAAATGCACAGCTTGACCATTCCCAACGATGCGCTGTTTGAAATCAGCCGCTGGCAAGAGCTCTTGCCCAAGCCGCTGCAGCCGGTTTTGGGCGCGGGTTTGGTCTCTTGTTTGCTCTTTTTGTTATTGCACTATACCAAGACAGAGCAATGGCTATCGCCTATTTCTCCTGAAACGAGTCGCTGCCTCAAACACACTGCTTTTATGGCCAGTGCAGCACTGCTGGCCGGCGTTGGCTTTTTGGCCGGTGGCAATATTGGCGTGGCCAACATCCGGTTTTTCCCGTTTGTCTGGTTGTTTGGCGGTTTGGCCTGCGGCTGGGCTTGGGGCGCGTTGCTGCTGCGCCTAAGCGCTGCTTTGCCGCCGCTGTCGCGCTGGGGTTTGCACCTGATGTCGGTGGCTGCCGGCATGGCCTTGTTCGGCTGGACCTGTCTGCAAGTGGTAGCCGCACCCGACTGGGGCTTGTGGAACCACAGCGGGCTTGAAGCCAAACCGCAATGGCAGCGCCTGAGTCAATTGTTTCCAGCGTTGTCAGGGCATTTGGACAGCCCACGCCTGACGTTTGAGCATGACCCGGCCAACAACGACATTGGCTCGACCCGGGCACTGGAGGCCTTGCCGATGTTTTTGGGTGGCCGAGCGGTGCTCGAAGGTCTTTACATGGAGTCCGCCCCGGTGGGCCCGGCCATTTACCAGTTGCAAAGCGAGGTCTCCACGCATCCGTCATCACCCCTGGCGCGCTTTCCCAGCGGCAGCCTGGACCTGGAACAGGCAGCGGCGCACATGAATTTTCTGTGGGCCAATGAGGTCTTGATCCGACACGACGACACCTTCAAGGCGTTTGCGGCCAGCCCGCTGTTTGCCGAGGTGGCCAGCGCCGCGCCGTTTCATGTCTTCAAACTCAAGGCATTTGACAGCCAGTGGGTGGACATTGTTAACCCGGCCAGGCAAGCGCTGCACTGGTTACCCAAGCAAGGCTGGATGGAAGCGAGCTTTGCCTGGTTCAAATCGCGTGAGCGTTTTAGCCGTGAACTTCCGGTGTTTCATACGGAAGTAGCTCCGCAAATCATAGCGCCTGCGACGGGTGCACAGGTTCACAATTTGAAGCTGGAGCGCAGCCGCATGCGCTGGCGCACCGACGCGGTGGGCGCCGCGCATTTGGTGCGCATGGCCTGGCATCCGCGCTGGAGGCTGGCTACCAAAGGCCAGCTTTACCTGGCTGGGCCGGGCTTGATGCTGGTGGTGCCCGAAGAAGCCGATGTGGTGCTGGAATATGGTCACACCCCAGTCGGTATCGCAGGCATGGTGGCTAGCGTGCTGGCGCTGCTGGCATTGCTTGGGCTGATGTGGCGTGACCGGCGGAGTTTCCGAATTCCTGTAGGGTCGACTTCAGTCGACCATGGTGAGCACAAGCTCACCGATGCGGCAAACAACCCTTGGCCGCACCACGGGCTGGCCGTGCTGTGGCCGCTGTTGCTTGTGGCTGGCGGCCTTTGGTTTCACCTGCACAACCCCGAGCGCCTTTATACAGATGCCTGGGTGCTGATGCGCGCCAACCACTTTGGGGATGCCGCCACCGGTTTTGACCAGGCTTTTGCGGCGCGCAAGAGCGATGCCAAAAAAGAAGAAGCGCTGTTCTGGGCCGCCAAGGCCTATGAGCAGGCCGGTCAGCGCGACGCGGCGTTGCAGCGCTACCGCCAGCTCACCGCCAACTACCACGGCTATTGGTTGCCCGAGTCGCTCTATACCCAGGCACAGTTAGAACTGGCCACCGGTGCCATTGCGCAAGCCGAAAACACCCGGGTGCGCTTGCGGCAAGAGTTTCCCAATGACCGCTGGGCGCAGCGTGCCCTGAAAGAATCCCCCCCATGAACCTGAAACTGATCAAGCAATTTGCCCAATATGTGACCGTGGGCGTTTGCGCGCTGGGCGTGGACGTGGGCACTTTCACGCTGGTGCGCATTTGGGGGCTGGACCTGGTGAGTGCCAATGTGCTTGCCCGCTTTGCCGGTGCGGTAACAGCCTATACCGGCAACTTTTTATGGACCTTTGAGCAGCCCAAAAATAGGGCCGACTGGTTGCGTACCAGTTGGCGCTACACAGCGGTGTGGGTGGGGGCAACAAGCATCTCAACCCTGATGCTCAGCGCTCTGACGCATTTTGGTTTGCCCGAGACCCCCAGCAAACTCGGGGTCGAGATGGTCATGCCGTTTTTGAATTTTCTGGTGGCCAGGGTTTGGGTGTTTAAAACCAAGTAGCGCTCAGCGCTTGCTCAGCAAGCGCTAGAGGCTAATTGTTCTTATTGTTGGTAATCCAACGCCAGGCGGTTGCCATTCGCATCTCGAACCGAGAGCCAGACGTTTTTACCTGTGATGGTGCCACTGTAATTGGGCACGGTCAGCGTCACCGTAGAACCCGTGCTGCGGGCTAAGTCCTGACCTACGTTGGTAAAGAGTTGCACATTCTGATTCCAAGCCCCAATGTCAATCCAGTCACCACCGGTGTTGGCGGCGGCTGTCCAGTTGATGCTCACGCTGGAGTTAGGTGACCACGTGCCAGAGACACTGTTGATGGTGGGGTAGCCCAAGCTGGCCAGACTGCCAGATGCCACCGGTGCTATTGGCAAAACGTTGGTGTAGGTGTAGAGCGCAGCGCCACCGCTGGTTCCATACGCTTTGGCGGTGTACTGCGACGAGGCGCTGGCCGCCGCAGGGTCAATGCAGTTGGTGGTGTTGTTGTACACACCGCAAGCTTGTGGCCAAATCATGCCCACACCAGCGGAATAAATTGTCAAGCCAGTTGACGGTATCACCCCCGCGCCGGTCAGCACCACTTGAGCAACAGCCGACGGTAGTTGTTCAACGCTCACGTTGATCTGGTTGTTAAAGCTTACCGTTTGATTGGTTGACACATGCTTAACCGCCTGCGCCGTGGAATAGAAGTTAAACAAGCGCTGATCACCCGCAACCAACCAATTACCCGCAGAATTTTTAATGGCCAACCAAGCCGAATCAGATCCACCACCCGTTGATTCAGAAAACTTGAACCATTGATGCGTTGCGTCGTTGGGCACTGCGCCGGCATCCAGTGGGTTCACCAGGGTGATGTTCACAAAAGTAGCGCCTACAGTGGGGCCATTGCCCGGTGTCAGCATTGCCTGCAAGAAGGTGGCTTTATCGATGCCCCCCATCAAAAAGGTATCGTCAACCCAGGGCGCCAGCGCAGTCGTCGTTGAGGGCACTGCTGTGGCGAACAAATCCGAGAAGGTCTTCATCGTGGCCGTGATGCCCGTCAAAGCGGCCTGATTGACCGGAGCCGGGGCAGCGGGCAAGGTGGCGCTAAAAGTTTGTTTGGCATTGACCCAGAAGCCATCGCCGCTTTTGAGGGTGGTCAAAAAGTCGTAACCTTTGTTTGCCGCATAGGCTTGCCCGCCATCTGCCAAGTCAGGCGAGTAAAACGCCCACCTGGTACCCGTCCACTTCCAAACGGTGGTCACCTTGGCTTTGTCACCAAAGGCATCGGCCACCACCACATCTG